>Ga0181536_10003639_pt1 | contig 16725 bp, 13 predicted proteins | sample PEATcosm2014_Bin_41_FD_121105 | JGI IMG/M metagenome (GOLD analysis project Ga0181536, IMG submission 121105) | Peatland microbial communities from MTU Mesocosm Facility, Houghton, MI, USA - PEATcosm2014_Bin17_60_metaG | ecosystem: Environmental > Terrestrial > Soil > Wetlands > Peat | place... | reverse complement strand
TCAATGGCACGGTGAAACTGCTGAAATGGGCGGCCGAGCGCGGCGAAACATTCGACCACTGTATCCTCGGCGAGCCGAGCAACGTCGAGGTGCTCGGCGACACCATCAAGGCCGGCCGGCGCGGCTCGCTCAACGGCACGCTCATCGTCACCGGCCGCCAGGGTCACGTCGCCTATCCCGATCGGGCCGACAACCCGATCCGCGGGCTTGTAATGCTCATGACCGCGATGCAAGCGCCGCTCGACGAGGGCAGCGCGCATTTCGCGCCGTCGAACCTCGAATTCACCTCGGTCGATGTCGGCAACCCGACCGTCAATCTCATTCCGGGCGAGGCGCGCGCGCGCTTCAACATCCGCTATAACGACCACCACAGCCAGACCGCGCTCAAGACGCTGATCGAGCACCGCGCGCACGCCGCCGCAGCCGGACGCGTGCATTATGCCTTCGAATGGCAGCCGTCGAACGCCGACGTCTTTGTCACCAAGCCGGGCCCGTTCACCGATCTCGCCGCCGCCGCCATTGCCGAGGTGACCGGGCGTAAGCCGAAACTCTCGACCACCGGCGGCACCTCGGACGCGCGCTTCATCAAGGATTATTGCCCGGTGCTGGAATTCGGCCTGGTCGGGCAGACCATGCACCAGATCGATGAATGTACGCCGGTCGCCGACCTCGTCGCGCTGACGGCGGTGTATCGGCGCATCATCGAGCGGTATTTTGCTTAAGCCGTCATTCCGGGGCCGGCCGGTGGCCGGAGTCCGGAATCCATAATCGCGACACTTTCAGGAAAATCCCTGAATACTTCTTCACCGACTGAGGTTAAAGATTCTGGGCTCGCTCCTGTGCGGCGCGCCGGAATGACGATGTGTTTCCTCGACAATCGATGCGGGCGCCGCTAAGTTCGCCGCATTAGCGCAGAGGAATCTGATGCCGACAGTGCGTCGCATATTCGATCTCGATCAGGAAACAGATGCTAGGCTCAATGCGCTTGCCGCCGAGAAGGGCCAGGACGCCGCCGCGGTCGTAGCGGATGCCGTAGTCCTGCTCGACTCGATCGTCGATATCGAGGGTCCGGATATCGAGGAGGATTTGCGGCGCCTTCGCGAGTTCGAGCGCACCGGTGAGGCAGTACCGTGGGAAGACGTAAAGGCCTGGGTTGAGTCATGGAGCACCGGTAACGAGCTTCCCAGGCCCCAGCCACGCAAGGTCCGATGATCCTTTTTTCATCGGATGCTCTTTCGGACATCGAACGCGTTCGCAATTTTCTCGAAATCAGAAATCCACAAGCGGCGGTCCGCGCAATGCGGGCGATTTGGGCGGTGCTCGGCCGTGTCGAAACGATGCCTCATATCGGCAAGCCAACGAAAGACCGGAATATTCGACAAATTGTCGTTCGCTTCGGCCGGCGCGGATACATCGTGCGCTATCGAGTTCTGCCGCCGGACGACGCGATATTCGTAACGCGCATCTGGCACGGCCGCGAGGCGCGCGATTGAGGCGCTGGATGCGCGCTTTATCAAGGATTATTGTCCGGTGCTGGAATTCGGCCTGGTCGGAAAGACCATGCACCAGGTCGATGAATGTACGCCGGTCGCCGACCTCGTCGCGCTGACGGCGGTGTATCGGCGGATAATTGAGAGGTATTTTGCCTAATACCGGCGTCGTTGGTTTCTCACTCGTCATGCCCGGCGTTGTGCCGGGCATCCACGTCTTAGGTGCAGGCGAATCAAAAAAGACGTGGATGGCCGGGACAAGCCCGGCCATGACAATTGGTGATGATCAATACTCCACCCGCACCAGATAAAGCCCGTGCGGCGGCGCCACCTGGCCGCACCGGGCGCGGTCACGGGCGGCAAGAGCGCCTGCGAGATCGTCGGCGCTCCATTTGCCCTCGCCGACATGAACGAGCGAGCCGACCATCGAGCGCACCTGATGCTGCAGGAACGAACGCGCCGAGGCCGTGATCCGCACTTCTTCGCCATCGCGTAAAACATCGAGGCGGTCGAGGGTTTTGACCGGCGATTTGGCTTGGCACTCGGCGGCGCGGAAGGTGGTGAAGTCGTGGCGGCCGACGAGTTTTTGCGCGGCGCCGTGCATCGCTGCGCAATCGAGCGGGCGCGGCACGCGCCAGGCGCGGTTCTGCTCGAGCGCGAGATCGGCCCGGCGATTGACGATGCGATAGAGATAATGCCGCTTGATTGCCGAGAAGCGCGCGTCGAAGGTCTCCGCAACCGGTTCCGCCGCGAGCACGGCAATCGGCTGCGGGCGCAGGTGAAAATTGATCGCGTCGCGCACGGTGTCGTTATCCCAATCTTTGGCGAGGTCGACATGCGCCACCTGGCCAAGTGCATGCACGCCGGCGTCGGTGCGTCCGGCGCCCTGCACGGCGGCGCGCTCGCCGGTGAAGGCCGCGATCGCGGCCATGACGGCGCCCTGCACTGACGGGCCGTTGTCCTGCGCCTGCCAGCCGACGAAAGGCGTGCCGTCGTATTCGATGGTGAGCTTGTAGCGGGGCATGACCGCGTCAACTCAGGACGCTTGCGGGCGCGACGGACGTTCCGCGCAAAAACTCGTCCGCCGTCATCGGCTTGCCGCTGGCGCGCTGCAATTCGAGAAGCCGCACGGCGCCGGTCCCGCAGGCGATCGTCAATTTATCGTCGAGCACGCGGCCCGGCGGCCCGTCGCCGGCGCCCTTCGTCGTGCGCAAAATCTTGACGCGGTCGGCGCCGGCAAGCTGGCACCAGGCGCCGGGAAACGGCGACAGCCCGCGGCAATGGTTATGGACTTCCTGCCACGGCTGGGCCCAATCGATGCGCGTCTCGCTCTTGTCGATCTTGTTGGCGTAGGTCGCGCCCGCGGCGGATTGCGGCGTCAATTGCAGCGTTCCCTTCTCCAACGCGGCGAGCGCGCGGAGCATCAGATCGGCGCCAAGCCGCGCCAGCGCATTGTGCAGGTCGCCGGTGGTCGCATCGGGGCCGATCGGCACGCGCTCCGCCATGGCAATCGGGCCGGTGTCGAGACCTTCTTCCATCTTCATCACCATCACGCCGGTCTCGCTGTCACCGGACATGACGGCGCGATGAATGGGCGCCGCGCCGCGCCAGCGCGGCAGCAGCGAGGCGTGCAGGTTGAAACAGCCGAGCGGAAACGCCTCCAGGATCGCCTTCGGCAGGATCAGTCCGTAAGCGACGACGACGGCGGCATCCGCGCCATGCGCACGCATCGCAGCCGCGGCGTCGTCCCCTCTCAGACTCTTTGGAGTATAGATGGAGCGTCCGAGCCGGTCCGCTTCCAGCGCGATGGCACTCGGCTTCAGCGCTAGTCCGCGCCCGGCCGGCTGTGGCGCGCGCGTGTAAACCGCGACGACCTCATGCCCTGCGCCGACGATCTCCAGAAGCGTGGGCACGGCAAATTCCGGCGTGCCCATGAACACCAGGCGGAGCGCCAATCACGCCTCCACCTTCTTGGCTGCCTTGGTGAATTTCTTGATGACGCGGTCGCGCTTGAGCTTCGAGAGATAGTCGATGAAGAGTACGCCGTTGGTGTGGTCGATCTCGTGTTGCATACAGGTTGCGAATAGGCCATGCGCCGCGATTTCGTGCGTCTTGCCGTCGAGGTCGAGATATTTGACCTTGACCTGCGCCGGCCGCTCGACCTCCTCGTAATAATCCGGGATCGACAGGCAGCCCTCCTCGTGGGTGGCTTTTTCGTCGGACGTCCAGGTGACTTCCGGGTTGATGAAAACCTGCGGCTCGTGTTCGCTTTCCTTTTTCGACAAGTCCAGGGTGACGACGCGTTTGGCGACGCCGACCTGGATCGCCGCGAGCCCGATGCCGGGCGCCTTGTACATGGTCTCGAACATGTCATCGACCAGCTTGCGGATGCCGGCATCGACGCGCTTGACCGGCTCGGAATTAAGCCGCAGCCGCTTGTCGGGGAGCTTTATGATCTCGCGCACAGCCATGATCGGCGATGTAAGGGGTGCATAAAGCGGGGTCAATGCGTGAAATCTGAAGACTCTTGCCGTTGATCCCCGGCGCTTGACCGGCTATGACCGTTCGCTCTTCGTTCCCAGCATCGCGATTCGCTTAGAGTCACCGCATGACCGAGAATCTGGCGACGCTCGCGGTTGTGGCCTCACTCGCCGGCTGCCTCATGATCGTGGCAGTGGCGCTGCTGTGGCGCGCCCGCAATCCCACTCACCCGCACACGGCCGTCATGAACGAGCTGGCGCGGGCGCAGACCGACACGGCGGCGCGGCTCGAAGCCATGATCGGGTTGCTGGCGAAGGGCCAATCGCAGCTTCAGCACGCGGTCAACGAGCGGCTCGATTCGGTGTCGCATCGGCTGGGCGATTCCATGCAGAAAACCACGCAGAATACCGCCGAGAATCTGCAAAAGCTCAACGAGCGGCTCGCGGTCATCGACAGCGCGCAAAAGAACATCACCGAGCTCGCCACCCAGGTGACCTCGCTGCAAGGCGTGCTGAGCAACAAGCAGGAGCGCGGCGCGTTCGGCCAGGGCCGCATGGAGATCATCGTTCGCGACGGCCTGCCGAAAGACTGCTACGCGTTCCAGCACACGCTGACCAATAAGATGCGTCCCGACTGCGTGGTGTTCCTGCCCGACAAGCGGCCGCTCGTCATCGACGCGAAATTTCCGCTCGAAGCCGTCACCGCCTACAAAGAAGCCAAAGGCGACGATGAGCGGCGGCAGGCGGCCGCCCGCGTGCGGCAGGACATGGCCAAGCATGTCGGCGATATCGCGCAAAAATATCTCATTCCCGGCGAAACCCAGGACATGGCGTTGATGTTCGTGCCGTCGGAATCGGTTTATGCCGAGCTGCACGACGGCTTCGATGACATCGTGCAGAAGGCCTACCGCGCCAAGGTCGTCATCGTCTCGCCGTCGCTCTTGATGATCGCCATCCACGTCATCCAGCAGATCCAGAAGGATGCGCGCATGCGCGAGGCCGCCGGCCGAATTCAGATCGAAGTCGGTCTTCTGATCGACGACGTGAGACGCATGAGTGAGCGGGTTGCAAAGCTTGGCCAACATTTCGGCCAGGCCAACGAGGACGTGCGGCAGATCCTGATTTCGACGCAAAAGGTCGAGCAACGCGGCACGCGCATCAAGGACGTCGAGTTCGAGGACGACAGCCGCCTGGCCGAGGTCATACCCGCTCCGGTGACGCGCAAGCTGGAGGCGGGGGAGTGACGCAATCAGCCGCCCCCGCGAAGCGGGGGAGGACGGCCTCAAGCCCGTCCTTGGCGGACACGCTTGCCGTTTATCTCAAGCGCCGCGTTCTCATCGTCATGTTCCTCGGCTTCTCCTCGGGCCTGCCGCTCGCCTTGTCGAGCTCGACGCTGTTCGTTTGGATGACCGAGGCCGGAGTTAATCTCGGCACCATCGGATTGTTTGCGCTGGTCGGCACGCCCTACACGGTGAAGTTTTTGTGGGCGCCGTTCATCGATGCGCTCGACGTGCCGGTGCTGTCGCGGCGCTTCGGCCGCCGGCGCGGCTGGCTGCTGCTGTCGCAGTTTTTGCTCATCGCGGCGATCGTCTTGCTTGGGTTTTGCGATCCATCGGCTTCGCCGCTCATCGTGGCACTCGGCGCGCTCCTGGTCGCCACCGCTTCGGCGACGCAGGACATCGTCGTCGATGCCTTCCGGGTGGAAAGCCTGAGTGAGAACGAGCAGGCGGCGGGCATGGCCTCCTATGTCGCCGCCTACCGCATCGGCATGCTCGCCTCGACGGCGGGCGCGCTGTTCCTGGTGAGCGGTTTTCAAAGCTTCGGCCTCGACCACCACGCCGCTTGGAGCGCCGGCTATATGGTCATGGCGGTGCTCGTCCTCATCGGCGTTGTCACGACGTTCATCGCGATGGAGCCGGAAAAGTCCGCGGCGGCCAACGCGGCGCATGCGCGGGAAAACACGCTTGCGCGTGTCATCGAAGCGGCGGTTGGAGCGTTTTCCGAATTTCTGTCGCGCGACCTGGCGTTGGTCGCGCTCGTCTTCGTCGTGCTGTTCAAGTTCACCGATGCGCTCTCCGGCGCCATGACGGCGCCGTTCGTGATCGATCTCGGCTTCTCGCGCAACGAATATGCCGCCATCATCAAGGGCGTCGGACTGGCGGCGACGCTGATCGGCGGCTTCGCCGGCGGTTTTTTGGCGCGCGCCTATTCGCTGCCCTTAAGCCTCTGGATCGGCGGCGTGCTGCAGGCGCTCGCCAATCTGGCGTTCGCCTGGCAGGCCATCGTCGGGCTCAACGCGGCGTGGCTGACATTCGCAATCGTTGCGGAAAATTTCACCAGCGCCATCGGCACGGTGATCTTCGTCGCCTATCTCTCGGCGCTGTGCCGCAACCCGCTGCATACCGCGACGCAGTACGCGCTGCTGACGGCGCTGGCGGCCTTCGGGCGCACCTATCTGTCGTCGGGAGCTGGCTTCATCGCCGCCGCAACGGGCTGGGCGTGGTTCTTTGCGATCTGCGCTGTTGCCGGCCTGCCGGCGCTCGTCTTGCTCGCCTGGCTGCAGCAGCGCGGGCACTTCGATGGATTATCGCCGGCCAGGCAATGACCCGTCATTCGGGGGCGCGATCCGCCGGCAGGTATCGCAAAGCATGGTGATTTCCCAAATCTCGCCAGTAAGTCGTCCTGGCGTCACCGTTAGATCATCGGATTCTCGTATTTTCGCAATGTCTCCGCTGCCGCCCCGCAAAAAAGTCTTTTTGTAAGGATCGGATAGCTATAATCGCCGTTGTCCGTAGGCTGCGTCCCTCGAACCGGGTTGTCCCGTCGTCCCCCCATGGATACGATTCTTGTCAAGCTGTTCGCGACGGCGCTGGCGCTCAGCGAGGTCATGACCCACCCGCAGGCGGTGAAGACGCAATTCGATCCGGTGCGCGATCAGGATGAGGTGGTGCAGATGCTGCGTGACGGCTGCGCCCATATGCGCCAGGCGTTCGACATCGAGGCCATTAATCTCGACGAACTGATCTCAACCGCGCTCGACGACCCAACGGCGCTGGGCGCCGACATCAAGGCCTTCCACGGCGTCAACTTCGCGGACCTCAACACCGCCTATCATCAATTCTGCAAGAACGAGACCGTCGATCATCCGGTCGTCGACCTCGGCCAGGTGATCACGTTCTTCAACAATGCGGCGGCCGATCTGCCCGACCAAACGCGCCTCAAAGGCAAGCAATTGCCCGGCACGAGCGCGGTGCTCGACGGCAACGGCGAGCGTTACGCCGACGTGTTCGAGCCCGGCAACCGGCGCATCTGGGTATCGCTCAGCGCTATTCCCGATTTCGTCCAGAAGGCTTTCGTCGCCGCCGAGGACCGGCGTTTCTTCCAGCACCACGGGGTTGACGAGCGCGGCATCATCCGCGCCTTCATCGGCAATCTCGCCGAACCGGGACGTCCGCAGGGCGGTTCGACCATCACCCAGCAGGTCGTGAAGAATCTGCTGGTCGGCGACGACGTGACCTATGAGCGCAAGATCCGCGAGATGATCGTGGCGTCGCGGCTGGAAAACACGCTCAGCAAAAACGAGATTCTCGAGCTCTACCTCAATTCCGCTTATCTCGGCCGCGCCTCATGGGGCGTCGAGATGGCCGCGCGCAGCTACTTCGGCAAATCGGCAATGCAGCTCACGCTCGCCGAAGGCGCGATGCTGGCGGGCCTGCTCAAAGGGCCGAGCTATTACAATCCCGACCGTCATCCCGATCGCGCCAAGGAACGTCTCGGCTATGTGCTCGGCCGTATGCGGGAGGATGGCTTCATCAGCGCGGAGCAGAAAGACCAAGCGCTGACCGCGTTGCCGCAGCTCGCCGCCTTCGTGTTGCCGCACCGCGACAGCGGCCTCCACTTCGTCGATTATCTCGGTCGCGAGGCCAAGTCCGACGGGGTCGCGAACCTGACCGCGCAATCCTACACGGTGCACTCGACCATCAATGCGCAGTTGCAGCGCGATACCGAAGCGGCGCTCCAGGAGGGTTTGGCGGAGTACGAAATCTCCGCCGGTCGCGTGGAGTTTCGCGGGCCTGAAGCGAACATCGCCGATGCCATGCAGAAGCTCGGTGCCGACACGCAGTCGGGCATCCCAGCTTGGCAACGGGCCCTCGAAGCGGTGCACCTGCCGCTCTACGACGTGCATTGGACGCCGGCCGTGATCGTGCAAAAGGGCGACAGCAAGAACGGCGATAGTGCGATCCGCGTCGGCTTACCCGATGGACGCATCGGGCCGCTGACGGGCTTGACCTTTGAGATCAGACGCAGCCTTGGCCTTTACGACGTGGTCTATGTCAACGTGGCCGGGGCCAAGGGTAGCGACGTCAAGGGTAGCGACGTCAAGGGGAGCGACGTCAAGGGGAGCGACGCCAAGGGGAGCGACGCCAAGGGAAGCAACGCCAAGGGAAGCGACGCCAAGGGCAATGCCGGCAAGACCAAAGCCAAAGTCCCGGCCGCGACCGGCGCCCAAGCGCAACTGCGGGTGCGGCCGACGGTGCAGGGCGCGGCCCTCGTGCTGGAAAACAAGACCGGTCGCATCCTCGCCATGGCCGGCAGCTTTTCCTACCCCTTGAGCCAGCTCAACCGCACTTGGCAGACGCAGCGCCAGCCCGGTTCGGCAATAAAGCCGATCACCTACCTCACCGCGCTTGAGAAGGGGCTGCAGCCGAACACGCTGGTGCCCGACGAGCCGATCACGCTGCCGCCCATCGGCAGCGACGCCACCGGCCGCGACTTCATCAGCCGCGACTATGGCGGTACCGACCGCGAGGAGGACTACTGGTCGCCGCGCAACGCCGACTACGCCTCGGGCGGTCTCTACACAATGCGGCGCGGCCTGGAGAATTCGGTCAACGTCGTGACCGCGCATCTGCTCGACGGCGGTATCGATGCGGACCCCGCGAAGAGCCTCGACGCCGTTTGCGCGACGGCCGTCGCAGCGAAAATCTACAGCGACTGCGTACGCTATTATCCGTTCGTGCTCGGCGCGCAGCCGGTGCGGATGATCGATCTCGCCGCCTTCTTTGCTACTGTAGCCGACGAAGGCGCGCGGCCGCTACCTCACGCCATCGACTCGATCGAAGCGAACGGCCGCGCGGTCTATCAATATCCTTCGGTGCCGCTGTTTGCCGGGGCCGCCGCGGCCGACCATGCCAGCTTCTACCAGCTCAAGACCATGCTTCAGGGTGTGGTGGCGCGCGGCACCGCCCGTGCCATCGCCGCGCTTTCACCCTATGTCGCCGGCAAAACCGGGACGACCGAAGACGCGGTCGACGGCTGGTTCGTCGGCTTTACCAACGACGTGACCGTTGCGGTCTGGGTCGGCTACGACAATGGCGATGGCAAGCGGCGTTCGCTCGGCTCCAGCGAGACCGGCGCCAGGGTGGCGCTGCCGATCTTCAAGCCGATCATCGAGGCGATCTGGGCCGAGCACATTGCGCCCAAGGCGCCGCTCAGCGGGCCGTCGCGCGAGGCTCAGCATGAGCTCATCGACCTGCCGATCGACTATATGACCGGCGATCTCGTGAGCGGCGGCCGCGGCTTCATCGAGCATTTCCGGCGCGGGTCCGACGGCCAGATCGACGATACGCAGTACCAGATGATTTCACGCGAGGACGCCTATGCCTTGCGCTATCAAGACCAGCAATGGGGCAACGGCGATCAAGGTTATTATGGGAACGACGGCCGCTGGATCGCCGGGCGGTCCTATTACCCCAACCAGGGCTGGCAGCAGGTCCCGCCACAGCCCCCGCCGCTGCCGCAGCCCGTGGCCCGCGGCCTGTTCCAGTTTTGGAGCAATGATGGCCAACAACCGGCGCCGCGGCGAGACCCGAATTATTTCTGGGGCGGGCGTTACAACTGACCCAGACTGAAAGAAATTCGCGAGAGAAATTCGGATGTGGATACGGCACGCGATCGTGCTTCTCGGCTTGCTTGGGTCAGCCGCCGCGGCCGGCGCGCAGGAATTCCGCATCGAAGACGTGAGCGCGGCGAGCAACGCGGATGTTGCGCAGCTCAAGCCCGGCACGATCGCGTTTAGCGATCACACGGACGGCGACGCCGCCGCCGGCGGGACCGACCCGGCCCGCTTCGAAGATTGGGCGAGCAAGCGCCCTGATCAGAAGAAGTTCCTCGCGCTGTTTCCCGCCTATACCGAGCCGACCGGCAGCAAAACACCCAACGGCGACGCCGGTCCCTCGACCGACAAACTCTATATGTACGTCGCGCAAGCGCGTTTCATTCTCGACCGGGCGCCGGGCGCAATCGACCTTTCGCACTACGCGACGTTGCCTTTCCTTGAAAAGATCGATCCGGCGATCAAGCACACGCTGATTACCGCCGCGGACGTGGCGCCGTTCAAGGGCGAGACCAACGCGAGCAACGACGATCCCGACCGCAAATGGTGCACCGGGCGCTCGACCTCGATCTGCATCCAGTCGAGCTACAAGCTCGAAGGCAAGATTCCGATCGGCATCATGCTGGTGAACAAGCTGCGCGACAGCTCAAAGAAGATTGCCGACCATATCGATTTCCAGAGCGAGCTCGCGGCGCTGTCGCCCGCCGATGTCGATCAGCCCGGATTGCAGCAACTGACGGCGCTCGATACGCCGATCGTCGGCGTGCTCGAGCAGAACATTTTCTACGTCAATCAGATCATGAGGTTCGGCAAGTTCTTCGCCGTGTTCCAGGGTCACCCGGCCGACGCCGGCAAGACCGTCGTCACCGCGTTCATGGCGCTGGCGATCGACGCCGGCGTGTTCGACAAGAAGCGGGAATTCGAGAACGTGCCGGTGCTGCGCAATCTCGTGCCGGAACAGGTTTTGATGGGCCGATCGTCGTTCAACTCGGGCGCCTCGATCAGCGCCGGCCTGCCCAAATACGCGCGCAACGAGATCGCGACGGTTGCTGGGATTCTGGAGCACGATCCGGGGGCGAAGTAGTCCTCGCCGCCGCGATTAGCTCCCGCTCGCGCCCGGCAGCGGCACAAAAAGCTGCTCGATCGGGATCGGCTCCGGGATGAAATGCTGCTCGACCATGTATTGGACGAGCGCCGTCAAGGTCGGCCGATTCGGTTCGATGCCGTAGGGGAACGGATCGCCGCCGAACACTTCATCGATTTCCTCGATCTCATCCTGCAGCCACGGCAGCATCGCGGCGAGCGAGCCGGCGTAGCGCAAGCGCGCGCGCGCGATGCGCTTGGCTTCGACGAAAGCCGCATAGAGGCTCGAGGCGATCCAGGGATGCTGCTCGTAGACCGCGCGCTTGATCGCGACGAGATGCATGATCGGAAAGATGCGCTCGCGTGCAAAAAGCTCGCGCTCCAGCGCGTGGTGGTTGGGCAATAGCCGCACGACATCGGGATCGGTGCCGAAGGTCGGCGGCTTGCGCGAACCGAGATAGGCGTCGATCTCGCCGCGGGCGAGGAGTTCGCCGAGCGGGCGGCCGGTGCGGTTGTGCTCGATCGCAACGGGGCGAATAAGCGGCGGCGCGTGCGGGTTGCCGTGGCTGCCGCCGGTTTCGACCGCGCCCTGCACCCAGCGGATGGTGTCGAGATCGACGCCGAACTGATGCAGCAGATGCCCGCGCAGCCAGATCGAAGCGGTCTGGGTGTAAAGCGGCAGCCCGACGCGGCGGCCTTCCAGGTCTTGCGGCGCGCGGATGCCCGAGCGCTTGTTGACGAAGATGTAGCCATGCCGGAACACGCGCGACGGAAACACCGGGATGGCGACGAACGGACAGTCGCCATTGTCCATCGAACTACGGCCGAGCAGGCTGATGAATTCGGAAGCCGAGAGTTCCGAAGCATCGAATTCCTGGCCGCCGACCATGCGGTCGAAAATCTGGCGGCCGGAGGGGAACACCATGACATTGAGGTCAATGCCTTCGACCGCAACCTCGCCGGTGCGCAATGCCTCGATGCGATCGTATTTGCAACTCGCGTAGGTGAGGGGCAGACGAGACATCTTTGGCTCAGGCATTTGTATCGCCGTCATTCCGCGGCGCCGCGAAAGCGGCGAGCCCGGAATCCATAACCACGGCGATCGCAGTTGAATGCTCCTATACGAGTTCTGCAAGGCCTGTGGTTATGGATTCCGGCTGTCGCTTCGCTCGGCCGGAATGACGATTCCTGCATTGTGTGCCGCCGCGTCAGCGAGTAGGAAATCCCGTAATGCGTCTCACCGGTGGTCAGGCTCTCGCACGCCAGCTTGTGCTTGAGGGCATTACCGACGTTTTCGGGATTCCCGGCGTTCAGCTCGACTGGGCGGTCGACGGATTGCGCCAGCTCGGGAACCAGATCCACTACGTCGTGCCGCGGCACGAGCAGACGACGGCGTATATGGCCGACGGCTACGCCCGCACCACCGGCAGGATCGGCACCTGCATGGTCGTACCCGGGCCGGGGCTGCTCAACGCCATGGCGGGCCTTGCCACCGCCTATGCTTGCAATGCACCAGTGCTGGCGATCGTCGGTAACATCCATTCCGCCGCGATCGGCAAGGGCTTTGGCCTGCTGCACGAGGTGCGCAACCAGTCGGAAATTCTCGGCGCCGTGACCAAATGGCACGCACAGGCCCGCTCGCCGAAGGACATTCCCGGCCTCCTTCGCGAAGCAGTCCGGCAGTTGCGTGCAGGTCGGCCGCAGCCGGTCGGCGTCGAAATCGCGCACGACTTCCTCGCCGCGACCGACGAGATCGACCTCATCCAGCCCAATCCCGACGAGGACGGCCGGGTGCGGCCCGATGCGACGGCGATCGAGAAGGCGGCGGCGTTGCTGGCGCGAGCGAAGCTTCCGGTCATCTATGTGGGCGGCGGCGTGCTGGCGGCGCGCGCCTCGGCAGCCCTTGCTGCGCTCGCCGAGAAACTCGAGGCACCCGTGGTGATGAGCGAGAACGGTCGCGGCGCGCTTTCGGATCATCATCCGCTGGCGCTCACGGCGCTGCCGGGACGCGCGGTGTTCGCCCACGCCGATGTTGCGCTCGTCGTCGGCAGCCGCTTTGCCGATACCACAACGGGTGTACCGGCCTGGGGCGGCGACAACCTGAAATACGTCTGGCTCAACGTCGATCCACAGGCGTGGACGCCGCCGCGCCACGCGGATATCGCCATCACGGCCGATGCCGGCCTCGGCATGGCGGCGCTCACGGCGGCACTGCCGCGTGCGCGGCAATCGCGCGCTCTCGATCTCGCCAAGGTGCGGGCCTGGGCAGACGAGCAATTGCGCGACGTCGCCGATCTCATGGGCTGGATTCGCGCGCTGCGCGCCGCCATTCCCGAGGACGGCATTTTCGTCAACGAGCTGACCCAGGTCGGCTATCTCACGCGCTCGGCCTATCCGGTCTATGCGGCCGGCAGCTACATCATGCCGGGCTATCAAGGTACGCTCGGCTACGGCTTCCCGACCGCGCTCGGCGCGGCCTACGGCAATCCGGGGCGCGCGGTGGTTTGCATCACCGGCGACGGCGGCTTCGGTTGGGGCATGGCGGAACTGGCCACCGTCGGCAAATACGGTCTCAAGCCCGCGGTCGTCGTTTTCAATGACGGCTATTTCGGCAACGTGAAGCGGATGCAGGAGGATCAGTTCGGCGGCTCGCTCGGCGCCGACCTGCGCAATCCGCATTTCGACCGGCTGGCGGCCGCGTTCGATGTCGGCTATGCGCGCGCCGACACGCCGGAACAACTGGAACGAGTCTTGAAACGATCGCTCGGCACCACGCCCATCCTGATCGAAGCGCGCGTCGGCACGCTGTCGTCGCCGTGGCCCTATATGCGGCTGCGCGGCGGCAAGCCGAACGAGCACTTGCCCGATCCACGCCACGGCGCCGACGGGCGCGCCAATTGATATTTTCATTTTTTTAGGCGCGCGCCAAAAAATGCACGAGACCGATTTTGATCACGAGCACGTCGAGACCGCGGCCGAACGTTCAGCGATCGCACGCACGATCTGGGATCAGGAGAACGTCGAGTTCCGCACGGTCGGCATCGATATCGGCAGCTCAACCTCGCATCTTTTGTTTGCCAAAGTCGCATTGCAGCGGCAGTCGCAGGGGCTCTCCAGCCGTTTCGTCGTGATCGGCCGCGAGATCGTCTGGCGCTCGCCGATCCTGCTGACGCCGTTTCTGCCCGACGGCACCATCGACGCGCGCGAACTCGGCGAATTCATTCGGCGCTGCTATCGCGACGCGGGCTTTAAGCAGAGCGAGATCGACAGCGGCGCCGTCATCCTCACCGGAGAAGCGATCAAGCGCAAAAACGCTCGCGCCATCGACGAGCTTTTTGCCGAAGAAGCCGGCAAGTTCGTCTGCGCCACGGCCGGCCACAAGCTCGAAAGCCGCCTCGCCGCGCACGGCTCGGGTGCGGTGGCGCTGGCGAAATCTCGCAATGCCTGCGTGCTGCACGTCGACGTCGGCGGCGGCACGACCAAGCTCGCGTTGATCGATCGGGGCGCGATCGTCGGCCTCTGCGCGTTTGCGGTCGGCGGCCGGCTCATCGCCACCGATGCCGATGGCGCCTGGACCCGCATCGATCAATCGGCGCGGCTCGTCGCCGATGACTTAAGGCTCGAGGCGTCGCCGCGGACGCTTGCCGATGAATCCGTTCGCCGCCGGATCGCGCAGCGCCTCGCCACCGTCGCAGCCGACGTGATCACCGGCACTGCCCTCGACCGGCTCGGGCAAACGCTGCTGCTCACCGAGCCGCTGCCGCGCCCGGCCGCGCCATCCGCTCTGACGTTCTCCGGCGGCGTCGCCGAATACATGTTCGGTCACGAGGAGGGGGAATTCGGCGATATTGCCAAGCTGCTCGCGGCCGCGCTTGCGGGCGAGCTGAGCCGGCGGAGCGGCCTGCCGCTGATCGACCCCGGCCAACGCATCCGCGCCACCGTCATCGGCGCCTCCCAGTTCACGGTCCAGGTCAGCGGCAAGACCATCTATCTTCCCGATCCCTACGTGTTGCCGGTGCACAATGTGCCGGTGGTGCGCGTCGGGCTCGATGGCGCAGGCGATATCGATCCGGAGCGGCTCGCCAACGCCGTGCGCGCCGGCCTCGACGAGATCGATCTCGACCGCCACGGGCGTATCGCAATCGCCTTCGACTGGCACGGCGACCCCGAGCATTCCCGGCTCAAGACGGCGGGTGAGGGCATTTTGCGCGCGCTGTCGCCGCGGGCGGAGCAGATCAAGCTCTTGCTGTTGATGATCGACGGCGATATCGGCAAGACATTCGGCCGGCTCCTGCATCGCGAGCTCAACTGGCCGGGGAAAATCGTCTCGATCGACGGCATGGAGTTGCAGGAGCTCGATTACGTCGACGTCGGCGCGCTCATCGCCCCGCCCGGCGTCGTGCCGGTGGTGATCAAGTCGCTGTTGTTCGCATAGCTCCTTGGCGGCGCGCCGCGTCGGAGATTTGCGATCATGCCGCCGCGCGCGCGTTGTCGCCGCGTTCGAGCGATTGCAGCACTTCGTCCACTGTCTGAACGTCGCCGAACTGGCCGTAGAACGCCGACAGCGTCGCGTTGTGCTCCTCGTCGGTATGGGTCGCGAGGCCATCCGATACCATGACGACCTTGAAATTGAGCATCATGGCGTCGCGCGCCGAGCTTTCGCAGCACACATTGGTGGCGGTGCCGGTGATCAGCAGGGTGTCGGCGTTGCGGTCGCGCAGATGGCGCTCGATGTCGGACGAGCCGTGAATAAAGGCGCTGTAGCGCTTCTTCGTCACCTGCGCATCCTCCGGCCGGATGTCGTTTCCGTGCCAGAATTCGAACCCGTCTTGCCCGATATCCATGGCCGTGTAGCGCCGCTGCATCCGATCCGGCGTCATCAGGCATTCGTGGTAGTTCGACCAGCTCTGCCGCGTGTCGGTCGTGCCGTTGCGGATCCAGACGATATGGCCGCCGCGGCGGCGCAAGTCTGCGGCGAGCCGGTTGATGTTCGGCACGATCTCGCGCGCCAGCGGGACTTCGCCCTGGTGGCCCTGCTTGACGAAATAATTCTGCATGTCGATGACGAGCAGCGCGGTCTGGCGTGGGTCGATCACGTCAAACGGGTGCAGCTTGCCCAGCCGCGTCGTCATGCGGTCGAGGGCGGCCTCGGAGATCGCGATCTTGTGCATCTTTGCTTCCTCAACTAGTCGTCATCTAGTCGCCTTGGGGGCCTGGGGGGCCTTGGGGGCCTTGGGGGTTCGTTGCGGCCCAATGTGGCATAAAAGAAGGTCGGGATCGAGCGCATGTCGGGCAGTTGGGAATTCTGGATCGATCGCGGCGGCACCTTCACCGACGTGATCGGCAGGCGGCCGGACGGCGCGCTTCTCACCCACAAGTTGCTTTCGGAAAATCCCGAAGCGTATCGCGACGCCGCCGTCGAGGGCATCCGCCATCTGCTCGGCCTTGCGGCCGGCGAGCCCATTTCGAGCCAGCGCATCAGCGCGGTGAAGATGGGCACCACGGTCGCGACCAATGCGCTGCTCGAGCGCAAGGGCGAGCGAACGCTGCTCCTGATCACCAAAGGCTTTCGCGATGCGCTGCGCATCGGCTACCAGGCACGGCCCAAAATCTTCGCCCGCCACATCATCAAGCCGGACATGCTGTACGAGCGTGTGGTCGAGGTCGACGAGCGTGTGCGCGCCGACGGTGTCGTCGAGCGCGAGCTGGATCTCGACGCTCTGCGTGGCGAGCTCGCGCGCGCGAAACAAGACGGCATCCGCGCCGTCGCCGTCGT
>Ga0181536_10003637_pt1 | contig 16741 bp, 12 predicted proteins | sample PEATcosm2014_Bin_41_FD_121105 | JGI IMG/M metagenome (GOLD analysis project Ga0181536, IMG submission 121105) | Peatland microbial communities from MTU Mesocosm Facility, Houghton, MI, USA - PEATcosm2014_Bin17_60_metaG | ecosystem: Environmental > Terrestrial > Soil > Wetlands > Peat | place... | reverse complement strand
GGAATCGGGGCAGTGGTTTTACGAGATGGTGCTGCTCGGCTTCAATTACAGGTTGACAGATATTGCTTGCGCGCTGGGACTCTCACAGTTGGATAAGCTGGCGGCGAACCTGGCACGCAGGCGAGAAATTGCCGCGCAGTACGCGGAGGCATTCCGGGATCTGCCTGCGATTGTTGTTCCCGCAGTGCGCGATGGCGTCAATCCGGCGTGGCATTTGTATCCGGTCCGGCTGAAACTGGAAATGCTGGCGGTGGGGCGAGGAGAGATTTTTCGAGCGCTGCGCGCGGAAAATATCGGCGTGAATGTTCACTACATTCCCGTTCATCAACATCCGTACTACCGCGAGCGCTTCACGTTGAAAGAGAGCTATCCGGTGGCCGAAGACGCTTATGAGCGGCTGATCAGCCTGCCTATGTTTCACTCCATGACGGCGCAGGATGTGGAAGACGTGATTCACGCGGTGCGCAAAGTTGTGAGCTGCTTTGATCGGAAATATCAAGGGAAATATGAAGGGAAAGGCGAGCGCTCGCATTCGCTCGAGACCGGGCAATCAAAATAAGTCATGTCCAGAATTTCCGAATGGGTAGGATATCGGGCTCTAGTGGTCGGTTGCGGCTCCATCGGGCGGCGGCACGCGAGAAATCTCTACTCGCTTGGGGTGCGGCAGCTTGGATTTTGCGACACCAACGCGGAAGCGCTGAAGCAGTGCCGTGAGGAACTGAGCGGAGAAATCTTCGGCGACTATGACGAGGCGCTGCGGAAGTTCAGGCCGGATATCGTGCTGATCTGCACTCCGCCGGTGTACCACGTGGAGGAGGCGCTAGCCGCGCTGCAGGCACGAGCCCACCTTTTTATCGAGAAACCTCTTTCGCACGAATCAAGTGGAATCCAGGCACTGATTGCTGAGGCGCGCCGCCACGACCGGAACGTTCAGATCGGCTACAACCTGCGGTTTCATCCCGGCTTGAAGATATTGAAGGAACTGATCGATTCGGGAAAGATCGGGCGCGTGCTCTGGCTCAACGCGGAAGCGGGGCAATACCTTCCCGACTGGCGCCCGTGGCAGCACTATCGCGAAAGCTACAGCGCGCGCCACGAATTGGGCGGGGGCATTATCCTCGACGGCTCTCACGAACTGGATTACATTTGCTGGCTCTTGGGGCGACCCGCGGAAGTGACTTGCCGGGCTGAGCGCCTCAGCAGCTTGGATGTGGATGTGGAAGATTCGGCGTGGATCTACATGAGTTTTCCGGAGCGGCGGCGCGCGGAACTGCATCTGGATTTTGTGCAGCGGGCATACACGCGCACGTGCAAGGTTGTGGGCGAGACTGGCACTGCGTTTTGGGATTTCAATCTTCAGGAAGTGCGCTGGTTTTCAGCCGAGCAGCCAGGCTGGAACAGTATTCCGTATGTGTTTGAAGCGAACGACATGTATGTGGCGGAGATGCGTCACTTGCTGGAGTCTCTGGGGAACGGAACAGGGCCCATGGTTGATCTTGAGCAAGGGCGAGATGTGATTCGGGTAGTGGAAGCAGCCAAGAAGTCGTCGGAAGAGAGAAAACCGCAGACGCTGAATTGGACGAGCGAAGCGAGCGAGGGACCGGTGGTTGCGATCATTCAGGCGCGAATGGGGTCGAGCCGGTTGCCGGGCAAGAGCCTGGCCGAGATCGAAGGTATGCCGATGCTGTGGCACGTGGTTCAGCGCGTGAAACGGGCGACACTGGTGGATCGGGTGGTGGTGGCCACTTCCACTGCTCCGGCGGACGACGCCATCGAGAGGATGTGCCGGGAGAACGGCGTCGCATGCCATCGGGGCAGCGAGAACGACGTGTTGGATCGTTTCTACCACGCGGCGCGCGCGGAGAAAGCCGCACAGGTAGTGCGCATCACCGCCGATTGTCCGTTGATCGATCCGGAGGTGATCGATCGAGTGGTGCGCCGCTTTCAGCGCGGCGATCTCGATTACGCCTCCAATGCCATGGTGCGGACCTATCCCGATGGGCTGGATACGGAGGTCTTTTCGTTTTCCGCGCTGGAACGGGCATGGCACGAGGCGAGTAAGACTTCCGAGCGCGAGCACGTGACTCCGTCTCTGCGTTCCGAGAAGTTTCGAACTGCCAGCGTCGAGAACCTCTTGGAATGTTCTCACCTGAACTGTCGCTGGACCGTAGACGAACCGGAGGACCTCGAATTCGTATGCGCCGTTTACGGGGCATTTCGTGGCAGAGAGAGTTTTCTTATGAAGGATATTTTGCAGCTTCTTCGCGAACAGCCGGAACTCGAAAAACTAAACTCGCAGGTTGTTTCGAACCGCGGGTACTACAAGAGCCTTTTCGAAGATGCGCAAGCGGTGGCGGCGCCGAGCAGGCCAATTGAAAAATCGAAAGCCTGGCTGGAGCGGGCGGGCAAGGTGATTCCCGGTGCTTCGCAGACCTTCAGCAAGGGAGCCAACCAGCACGTCCGCGGCGTGGCGCCAATGTTCCTGGCGAAGGGCAAAGGTTGCCGGGTTTGGGATGTAGACGGGAATGAATATATCGACTACATCCAGGGGTTGCTGCCAAATATTCTCGGTTACGCGCACGAAGAGGTAAATGCGGCGGTGGCGGAGCAGTTAGCGCAAGGGCACAGTTTTTCTTTGCCGCACCCGCTGGAAGTGGAGCTGGCGGAGCGGCTGACCCGGCTCATTCCCTGCGCCGAGATGGTTCGCTTCGGCAAGAATGGATCGGACGCGACCTCGGGAGCGGTTCGAGCGGCTAGAGCTTTCACTGGCCGCGAACGCATTGCGTGCTGCGGGTACCACGGCTGGCAGGACTGGTATATCGGAAGCACGACGCGCAATGCGGGCGTTCCGCAAACGGTGCGGGCTTTGACGCATCCGTTCGTGTACAACGACCTGGGGTCACTGGAGAAACTTCTGAGCGAACACCAAGGCGAGTTCGCCGCGGTCATCATGGAGCCGGTCAATTTCTGGCCTCCGGCGGCGGGTTTCCTCGAGGGCGTGAGAGACCTGGCGCATCGGCACGGAGCATTGCTGATCTTCGACGAGATCTGTAGCGGTTTTCACTTCGGACTCGGCGGCGCGCAAAAAAAGTTCGGCGTCACTCCCGACCTGGCTTGCTTTGGCAAGGCGATGGGAAATGGTTTCCCCATCTCTTGTGTTGTCGGACGCGCCCATGTGATGAAGATCTTCGAAGAGATTTTCTTCAGCTTTACCTTTGGCGGCGAAGTTGCTTCCATGGCGGCCGCAATGAAGGTTTTGGATATTCTGGAGACAGAACAAGTCTTTGTTCGGATGGATAAGAACGGGCTCGTACTGCAGGAGGGATTAAACACGCTGGCAAGAGAGGCGGGATTGCAGGATCGCGTCAAGTGCATTGGTTATCCGTTCTGGTCGTTGGTCAAGTTCCTCGATGCCGACGGCAAAGACAGCCTTCTGGTGAGAAGCCTGTTTACACAAGAATGCGTGAAGCGCGGAGTACTGCTGCTGGCAACGCATAACATGACGGCGGCGCACGATCCGCTGGCGATTGAACAGACTCTCAAGGTCTATGCAGAAGTTTGCAAGACGATGGCGAAATGGCTGAGCGACAAAAAACCCGAGAGGTTTCTGGAAGGGCAGATCATCGAGCCGGTATTTCGTGTCCGTTAGCGATCAAGGGTCCAAAGCGACGGTGAGGAAGCCTAGCGGTGAGATGCTTTTGGTCCGCGCCGATGCGTCGGTCGCGATCGGGACCGGGCACATAATGCGCTGCTTGGCGTTGGCGCAGGCATGGCAGGATGCGGGCGGTGGGGTGACGTTCGCGATGGCCGAGTCGACGCCGGCCATTGAGCAGCGCCTCCGCAGCGAAGGCGCTGGGCTGGTCCGAATTGACGGTGCGCGGGGAAGCGGCCCTGACAGTGAACAACTCATCGCGCTGGCCCGCGCCCATGGTCCTTCGTGGGTCGTGGTCGACGGCTACGAATTTGGGTCGGGTTATCAGCGAGCGCTGAAGAACGGACGGCTCAACGTCGTGCTGATCGACGACAACGGGCGCTCTGGGACCTATGCGGCGGACGTCGTGTTGAACCAGAACATTCATGCCCAAGAAGGTCTCTACAAGGACCGGGAACCGTACACCAGGCTCCTTCTCGGAACGAAGTATGCGCTCTTGCGGCGCGAATTTGTTTCCGCGCGCTCACCCCGCGAGGTCCCATCCGTCGGACGCAAGCTCCTCATGGGCATGGGCGGAAGCGACCCGGATAACGTTACGTGCCGAGTCATGGAGGCGATGGAGCAGGTTGCCGTCGAGGACCTGGAAGTGGCTGTGGTCACCGGAGGAAGTAATCCGCACCTCGCGTCCGTTGCCGGAGCGGTTGCCAAGTCCCGTCACCGTTGCCGCACTTTAAACAATGTGGCCAACATGCAGCAGCTGATTTCCTGGGCCGATCTCGTGGTTTCGGCGGCTGGCACGGCCTGTTGGGAATACTGTGCGCTCGGCCTTCCGGCAGTCCTCGTGACCGTCGCGGAGAATCAGATTGCCAATGCCGAGGCGTTGCACGCCGCCGGAGCCGCGAGACTGGTAGCGGGCGGACCGCAGTTTGCGATCGGCGAGATGGCGCAACTGATCACTCGTCTTGCGAATTCGGTTTCGGAAAGGCAAACCCTATCGCAGACCGCGCGCGCCTTGGTGGACGGCGGAGGAGCGGCCCGGACCGTATCAATGCTTTTGGCCGAGGGTGTTTCGTAAATTCAAGGAGGAACCGTGACCTCACTACGGGATATCCGCCCGGACGACAGGGATATGATTCGTGAATGGCGCAACCTGCCGAAAGTGGCCGACTATATGTTCACCGACCATGTGATCGGCCCAGTAGAACACGCATCCTGGTTTTCGCGTGTTCTCAAAGATCCCACTTGCAAGTATTGGATCATTGTCTGCGACGGTGAAGACGTGGGAGTGGCCAATCTGTACGAAATCGATCCGGTGAATCGACGATGTTACTGGGCTTTTTACGTCGTAAGCCCCAATGTGCAGGGCAAGAACGTGGGCATTCACGCTGAATACGCGGTATTGAATTACGTGTTCGACGTATTGAAGTTCGAGAAGCTCTGCTGCGCGGTTTTATCGTTTAACCGGGGTGTGATTTTAATGCACCGCCGTTTCGGGTTTGTGCAAGAGGGAGTATTACGGAAACACATATGGAAACGAGGTGCGTTCCACGATGTCGTTTGCCTCGCAATACTGAAGGAAGAGTGGGAGGCCCTGCGGCCCCAATTCGGCCCAATATGGGGGGCCAAAGACGTTTCCTAGTCTGGGGTGTCGATTTTGACGATTGCTGATACAGCGGCGCACACGCCTACTGTGCCGGATGAGATTGTCCGGGGCTCTGCAAGGTTGACGAAGGTGTTGGAGGCCGGGTGGTAGGAAACATGCACATTGCGGGGCGAGAGATTGGAAAAGGAAGTCTTACTTACATCATCGCGGAGCTTTCCGCCAACCACAACCAGGACTTCTCCCAGGCAGTGCGCATCATCGAAGCCGCCAAAGATGCCGGCGCGGATGCAGTCAAGCTCCAGACCTACACGGCGGATACGATCACGCTGCGCAGCGACAAAGAATGTTTTCGGATTGCGGGCGGCACGCTGTGGGATGGCCGCACTTTTCACGACCTCTACCAGGAGGCATTTACGCCCTGGGAGTGGCAGCCGAAACTGAAAGAGATCGCAGACGAACTGGGGATGCACTTGTTTTCGAGCGCGTTCGACGATAGCGCCGTCGACTTTCTCGAGCAGATGAACGTTCCCGCGCACAAGGTGGCGTCGTTTGAACTGGTGGACATCGGCCTGATCCAGAAGATGGCTCGCACCGGGAAGCCGCTGATTATGTCCACGGGCATGGCGAGCGTTGACGAAATTTCGGAAGCGGTCGAGGCGGCGCGCGGAGCGGGTGCAACTCAGATTGCGTTGTTGAAGTGCACGAGCGCCTACCCGGCGCCAGCGGAAGAAGCGAACCTGCGCACGATCCCGGAGCTTGCACGCCGTTTCGGTTGTCCCGTGGGACTTTCCGACCACACGATGGGCATCGCGGTTCCGGTCGTTGCCGTGGCGCTGGGAGCATGCATCATTGAGAAGCATCTTTGTCTGCGGCGGACGGATGGGGGGCCGGACGGCGCGTTCTCGCTCGAACCCCAGGAATTCAAGGCGATGGTGGAGGCGGTACGCACGACCGAGAAAGCTCTCGGCTCGGTGCAGTTTGCGTGCGGACCGCGCGAAGCGAACAGCCGCAAGTTTCGGCGCTCGCTGTTTGTGGTCGAGGATGTGAAAAAGGGCGAGTTGTTTACGAAACAGAACGTGCGCTCGATTCGTCCGGCGGACGGATTGCACCCGCGGCACTTCAACGAAGTTCTGGGAAAACGCGCGGCCTGCGATGTGGAGCGGGGAACGCCGCTGAGTTGGGCGTTCGTGGCACGCTGAATATTCCAGATCTTAGGTGTCAGGTCTCAGGAGATTGCAAATCCTTGAGATTTAAAACCTAAGACCCGAAACCTGGTACCTGAGACTTGACACCTGCTCTTATGCGAGTTTTCCTCTTGCATCCCGACGATGACTTCCACGGTTTGTGGACGAGTCAGCATTGGGATTCAGTGATCGACCTGGGACGGGCCCCAAAGTCTTTTTACGACGAACGAAGTGCCGCGCTAGGCTGTCCGGTCTTCAGCATTTTCGATCTTGCCGTCGAAGTTGAGGACTTGCAAACCTGGCGCGGCCTGCTTGGACTCGGCATGGGGCGCGTTGTGGATCGCTTTGGCATCGACTGGTGGGACGTGATCAGTCTAATGCTGCAGCCGGAATTAGAGGACGTGCGGCTCGCGGTTCGGCTGGCCGAAAAGCTCAGTGGATGTCGCACGCTGGCGGCAAGCCGGCCGTCGGTGACGGCAGAAGTTCTGCGACTCCAGTTAGGAATACCGCTGCAGGTGTTTCACCGGGGACTGCGGAAGCGTCTGATGTCCAGCATTTTGCGTCGCGGTGTCACCGCAGCGGCGAACCTGAGCTTTGAGCAATTGCTGCAGGTGGTGTACGACAAGTACGATCCGCACTACCGCTGGCGAAGGAAGCTGGCCGGGGCGCCGGCGCCGGCATCGAAATTGAAATTGAAATCGGAATCGGAATCGGTGGTGCTGCTTCCGTCGGCCTATTCCAATGTCACAAAAACCGCGCTCAGTTACGCCGGAATTCTGCCCGAACAGCAATTCCTTCTGGTTCTCGCGCGCGAGTCAGGAGCGGTCTCACCGGTTCCGCCAAATGTGGAGACGGCGCGTCTGGCGAGTTTCGCAACCAAGAGTTTCGACAGGGATGAATTGCAGAAATTTGAAGCCGGCTGGAAGCAGATGGAGCAGTCGCTCGAAGGACATCCGGCATTCAGGTTGCCGGTTCAGATTGGGATCTTGAAAAAAGGGCCGCGTTGGTTGCGCTGGGGACTGGCGGTTCGGGATGCCTGGGTCAGGGTCTATGAGACGCGTTCGGTGGCCGGCTGCCTGAGCGGCGACGATTCGAACCCCTACACGCGGATTCCGTTGCTGCTGGCCGAGCAGCGGGGGATTCCGGCGATTGCGTGCCATCACGGAGCGCTCGATTGCCGCATGGCATTTAAGAATCCGCGGTTTTCGAATTATCTGGCCAAAGGCGAGATGGAGCGCGACTATCTGGAACGCATCTGCGGAGTCGATGCAGGCCGGATTCGGATCGGAGCAGCATCGTCGCCACCGCGAGAGAATGCTTCACTCTGGAGTGAACGCGCTCCGTGGATTACGTTTTTCACCGAGCCGTATGAGACGGATTTCTGGCGGGTAGAGGCGATTTATCGAGAGATGTTGCCGCGCCTTTGTGCGACTGCCCGCAGGGCGGGCAAGACCGTGGTTTTGAAGCTGCATCCGTTTGAAAGCGCCCATCAGCGGCTGAGGTTAGTGAAACGGATTTTGCGCGAGCGAGACCGGAAACTAGTGAGCGTGACGGATGCGCCACTGTCTCGCGAAATTCTTCAGAAGACATGGTGCGCGGTGACGGTCGAATCGACAGTGGCTTTCGAATGCGCATCGGTCGGAATCCCCGCTTTTTTGTGCGGATGGTTGCGGCAAGCTTACGCCGGATATGTTCCCCAGTACGTCCGCTTCGGAGTGGGACGGATGCTCGAATTTCCGGATGACTTGCTGCGCATTCCAGACATGTTGCGTGCGGATATGCCCGGCCCGGACACCGCTCGACGCCTGGTGCAGGCGATTTCGCCGGAGGCCCTGTCGGAAGTTCTCTGCCAACCAGAGGCGGGCGGTTTGAGATAATCTGAAACATAATCCGGAACAGCGATTCGCCAGCAAGCGCAAACAGGCATACTTTGAACATCCCCGATGCAGCCCTCGAGGCCTCGCAGCCGTCGCTAGCAAACAGTCATGAAGCGCGATTTCGCAGCGAGATGGGACAAATCTCGCGGCATTCGGCGGTCTTCTTCGCGGGGATGCTGTTTACGGCGGGCGCGGGATACCTCTTCAAAATCTACCTGGCGCGTGTGTTGGGCGCGGGTGCGCTCGGAATCTATGCACTCGGCATGACGGTTGGCGGCGTGCTCGGATTGATTGCAGCTCTGGGGCTTCCGCAGGCCGCGGCTCGATACGTGGCGGTATACAGCGGAACCGGGCGCTATGCCGAGCTTAAGGGATTTCTGTGGCGCGGCATTGCGGTCCTTGCAGTCGCAAACTTAATGGTCGCTGCCCTCATGCTCTTGATAAAGGGGTGGGTGGCGAATCGTTTTTACCACACGCCGGCATTGTCGAAGTACATGGGGGCTTTTGCCGTATTGATGGTTTTGGGGAGCTTCACCTCGTTTTTTGGGCAGGCACTTGCCGGCTTCAAGGACGTCGCTCGCAGAACGGTCATCACGAACTTCATTGGCAGTCCGCTTAACATGCTGATCGGCGTCGGCCTGCTGATGCTTGGCATGGGCCTTTCCGGGTACTTACTGGCGCAGATTGTCTCCGCCCTGGTCACGCTCATCCTGTTGGCGCTGGCCACATGGAAACTCATGCCGCCGGGCTACCGTTCCGTGGCCGGCGAACTTCCAGCCTTGCAACGTGAAGCGATTCGGTTTTCTGCCAGCCTGTTTGCCGTGCAGGCACTGGAATGCACCTTTGCTTCATTGGACAAGATCGTGCTGGGCTATTATCTCGACGCCCGGAGTGTGGGCATCTATGTGGTCGCGGCCTCGGTCGCGGCGTTCCTGCCGATCCTGCTGCAATCGGTGAATCAGATTTTTTCTCCCACCATCGCGGATTTGCATGCGCGCGGGGAACTAGATCTTTTGCGGCGGCTCTATCAGACTCTCACCAAGTGGATTGTTGGATTCACTCTTCCGCTGGCGATTGTGGTTTGTGTCTTTGCAGCGCCACTGATGCAGATATTTGGAAGCGAGTTTCGAGCCGGGTGGCCAATCCTGGTGATCGGAACCCTCGGACAATTGATCAACTGCGCTGTGGGTTCCGCGGGCCTCTTGCTCATTATGTCCGGCAATCAGGATCGTCTGGTTCGAGTGCAGGTTAAGGTTGTGATTGGGAACATCATCTTCAACCTTGCTCTCATACCGATTTGGGGAGTCATTGGGGCGATTGTTGTGTCGGCGGCAACGAATGCCGCGATCAACCTCCTGTACTTGCGCGAAGTGAAGGCGATTCTGGGATTGACTCCGTATAATCGAAGCTACGTCCGGCTGTTTTTGCCGGCGTTGGGTAGCGCAGCAATCATCGCTCTGGTAAGGATGGAAGCAAGTTTGTTCCACAATGTAGCTCTTGCAATCGCGGCCGGCCTGTCGTTGGGCTACCTCGCCTTTATCTTATTGGCGTTACTTGCCGGATTGGATGAGGATGACCGTTTGGTAGCTGGAGCCATAAGGGCCAGAGTATGGGGAATGTTCCGAATGATGAGGCTTGAAGCCCGATGACAGCATCGTTACGACAAGTAAATCTGCCAGAGGATCTCTGCTCGGCGGCGGAAGAACTTTACGGGAAGCGATTCCCAAGCCTGGAAAAGCTGATCGTGTTTCTATTGGAGGAAATCACCCGCCGGGATGCGGTAAGACTAGACCAGGAGGAACAGCGCATCATCGAAGAGAGATTGAAAGCTCTCGGCTATATCTAACGTGCCGAAAGTTGTGGTTTGTCGCTTGATCGCCCTGCGCTTTTGCTGCGCCAATGCATTTTGAATTCCTTAAGACACGAGAGTTAGCTCCCGCCATTCACCGGGACATCGAGGCGTTTCTGGACCGCCAGAGCAATAGCCATCCGTTCCAATTTCCCAGTTGGGCAGGGAAAGGCAACGGCGATGCGGGTGAAGGGACGTATTGCGCCATGGTGCGCCAGGAAGGCGAGATGCGTTGGTTCTCTCTTTGTGGCTTGAATTTTCCGGCAGGTAGATGGCTGCGGCCGATCCGCAGTCTAATGGTCAACCGCGGGCCCGTCTGCGATGATGCGGAACTGACGCTGTATGGACTCCGCAGGCTTCTTGAAAAGAGCAAGGAACTGGGCTTCGCCTATGTCGAGATCGTTCCTGATTGGGTTGAGCGCCCGGAGTGGAACGTCGGAAGGACTTTGTCGGACGAAGGGTGGCGGCAGTTAATCCCAGAAACCAAGAGTTCTTTGCGTTTGGAGTTGGCCGCCGGGAATGACGAATTGCTGGCCGGTTTTCGCAAGGCAACGCGATATGAAATCAGGCGTTCTGAGCGAGAGGGAATTGCAATTAGGTTTGCGCGGGACGAGGGAGATCTTCGGGAATTCCAGCGTATCCATTTTGAGATGGCCAAGAAGAAGAATTTTTCTGCTGAAGAGCCGGACCATTTATCGCAAATCTTGCGGTGGATCGTGAACGAGAAGGATCGCGGGGCCCTTTTGCTCGCTTTCAATGGAACGAATCTGCTGGGCGGTACGTTGGTGGTGAGGGCGGCGACCCGCTCCTGGTACGTGCTGGGCGCGACCACCAAAGATGACCGTTTGAGCGCTGGCCACTTGCTGCAATGGCATGCGATTCGATGGGCGAAAGAACATGGTTGCGTTGATTATGACTTCGGAGGGTATCGCGAGGATGTCAACACAGGTCCGCCTTTATTCAAAAGAGGTTTCTGCCAAACCATAGTCCAGTTTTCCCCAGCCTACAGGTACCATTTGGACCAGCGACTCTGTTCGATATTGGACTTCGTAATCAAGGCGAGATCGAAATGGCGCACGCCATAGCGCGGCTACCCCGGTTTCACGATTACCGTAGACTGCGGTCGGTTTTGGGAAGGGCACGACTTTAGTTGTGCCGCTTGTGGCCGCTAGAAATACGGGCTTTAGCCCCTGAGGGACTGCCGATCGCGAGGTCTACATTGACTGTGAAAACGGTATAGAGTGCAGAGATCTTTCGGGTGCGGTGGCTATCTGGCGGACACGTTGCTCTGTGAGGGCGAAGTGAAATGATTACGCGGTTGCGCAATGCGCTCGGGCTGGCGACGAAGCCGGCGGCGCATCCTGCTCTTCGCTTCGATCGCCCGCTGGTTTTGTTCCAGAGCGACGATTGGGGCCGCGCCGGAGTGCGGGATTGTGAGGGATGGGAAGAACTTCGGGCAGCCGGGTTGAATCTGGGTGAGAAGCCGTACGATTTCTACAGCCTGGAAACAGCGGAGGATGTGCGCGCGCTCGGAGAAGTTCTGAGAAAGCATCGAGACTCAACTGGGCGCAGGCCGTCGATGGTCATGAATTTCATCATGGCCAACGTGGATTTTGATCGCTGCTTCGAGGTTGGGCAGAAACAAATTCCCCTGCGGCCGCTAACCGAAGGCTTGCCGGGGACGTGGCATCGTCCGGGGTTGTTGGAGGCGTATCGGCAGGGCATTCGCGAGCGCCTGTTTTATCCCGCTCTGCATGGGCTGACTCACTTTTGCGAACGGGCGGTTGCTCGAGAATTGGATAACGGCGGGGAGCGGTCTCAATTGGTCAAGAAATTGTGGCGAGCGCAGACTCCGTACATTCACTGGCGGATGCCGTGGATTGGGTACGAGTATTGGGACCCGGAGATGAGGCCCGCGCGCCGATTTTTGACTTTGGACGAGCAGTGGGCTGCGATTAAGCGTGCGGCGGAAATTTTTCGGGACTTATTTGCTACGGGTCCATTCAGCGCCTGTGCGCCGGGCTATCGCGCCAACGCGGATTCGAGAACGGCCTGGTTCGAGAATGGAGTGCGCGTGGTGCAGAACGGCGTGCAGAACGGCCCCGGCGAGCGAACCGGCCCGTACCTGGATGAAAACGGAATGCTTTTTACTTTTCGAACGGTTGAAATGGAGCCCGCCACGGAGCGGTGCGATGTGGAGAAACTGGTGACGCAGTTGGAGCAGTGTTTCGCGGGCGGTTTGCCGGCGGTGATTTCGATTCATTCGATTAATTTTCATTCGACTATTCAGGATTTCCGCACGCCGACGTTGAAGCTCATGGATGAATTCCTGACCGCGCTTGAAAAAAAATGGCCGGAGTTGCTTTATGTGCATGACGCGGATCTATTCTCAATTGCAAACGAAGGCGCCTATGCGGGAGAAAACGGGAGAGTAAAGGTGAGCGTGACTAGCGCGGGAGCGAAAAAGTAACGTGTCTCAGAACTCGGCTCAGGGCAAGCGATCGCTAGTGTTGATCACGGTGGATTGTCTGCGAGCCGATCACGCCGGCTTCATGGGATACTCACGTCCCACGACTCCCTTCCTGGATTCGCTGGCGTCAGAATCTTTCGTGGTGCCGGCGGCCATCGTTGCCGGCGCACCTACGTATTATTCGTTTCCCGCGATTCTTGCCTCGCGTATGCCGCTGGCGTTGGGCCGGGATGTGGTCGGGCTTGCTCCCAGCGAAAGCACGCTTGCTACCGTGTTGCGTGAATCCGGCTATGCCACGGGCGCATTCTCGGCGGGCAATCCATACATTTCGCCACGATTCGGTTACGACCAGGGATTCGAGGTCTTCCACGATTTTCTGGACTTCGAGGTGCAGTCAACGCAAAACATCGTCAGTCCGGAAATCCCGCCCGGCGACTCGGCTCGGGGGAAGCTGAATCGGTCGATAAGAAATCTTGCGGCAGCGCTCGGACTCAGCAGGCTCTACAACGAACTGTATTTTCAGTACTGCATGAAGATTGCACCTACGGTCGTGAGCGCAGACGCTCTGAGAAGATTTCCCTCGGCGGACATTCTGGTGGACCAGGCGCAGTCGTGGTTGGCATCGGCCGGGCAGCGTCCATTTTTTCTCTGGCTTCATCTGATGGATCCGCATTCACCCTACTATCCACCGAACGAGGCGTTTCGCGAACTGACGGGAAGAGACATCGAACCTGGCCACGCCCGCTATCTGAATGAATACTGGAACCGATCGGATCTGACGCCTTCCGGCTTGCGCCGGAAACGAGACGAGGTGGTGCAGTTGTACGACGCGGGCATTCGGTCGGCGGACCGCCAGATCGCCCGGCTGGTGCACGGTCTCAGGCAAACGCATCGGTGGGACGATTGTGTGTTTGCTTTGACCGCGGATCACGGTGAGGAGTTTCTCGAACACGGCGGGCGTTATCACGCGCCGGTGCGGCTGAGTGAGGAGATCGTTCGTGTGCCGCTCCTGGTCCGTGTTCCCGGAGAGCGCGGGGTGAAAGTTCCAGCTTCTCCGATGAGCCATCTGCACCTGGCGCCTACTCTGCTTGACATCTTGGGCGTGCAGGCTCCGTCTGCGTTTCAGGGGCGGAGTTTGTGGACAAACTTGCAGCGAGGGACGGCATGGGCCGATCCCGCGATCGCCGGTCCTGCGATCATTGAGTGCGCCTACGGTTGTGCGGATCCCTTCCGGGCAGAAAACCGGAGCGCGCCGAGGCTCCTCGGGGTTCGCGATGCCCGCTTCAAGTTGGTGATGCGGATTGAGCCCGGGGCGGCTGAGGAAGTGTACGACCTGGAAGCGGACCCGGCGGAGACGCATCCTAGCGTGGATGGACTTGGGTTCGAAACCCGAAAACGGCTGTTGCAAGCCGCTCGTGAACACATGGAGAGAACGGTTTCAGGTCGAGATGGCGGGCTGCGCCTGCGGGCCCGGTTACGCGATCTTCGGTACGAGATCTTCGGCTAGAATGGAAGTCCGACGATCCCGACATACCTGGTGCCGTTCGTTGCAATTTTTTTGCCAACCGCATGATTACGGTCTTCACGCCCTCTTTCGCCGACGAGAGCAATACCAACGCCCAGAACCTGACGGTGAAGGAAGTCGTGGCGCGCATGGATCCATCGCGTTTTCGGGTGGTGATGCTCGGCGAAGGCGAAGCGGATACGAGAATTGCTGCCCGCCCGAACACCAGAATTCTTCGGTGGAAGAAACGCGGGAATACCGCGCGCGTTCTATGGTATTTGCTGACCCATGTTCCGGATGTCTACTTTTTCCCGAGAGAAGGCCCTCTCGATGCCGCGTTTCTTTCGGCCCGCGCGAAGTTGCATTGGAAGTCGGCGCTGGTCGCTTACGTGGTTTCTGGAGGACTCGAATCGGACACGAATCGGCCGCTTCTGCGGCGCGCAATTCGGGAGTGCGATATTGTCGCGGGCAATAGCCGTCACATGTCCGAGACGGTCGAGAGACTCGGAGGACGGAATGTGCAAACGGTTTACGACGGCATCGACCGGCGCTATTACTATCCGCCTCCAGAACCGAGAGATGAGGGCCGGCGGCCGCGCGTGCTGTTCGCGGGCTCCTTTCGTCAGTACAAGCGGGCCGACCTCATGGTTCGGGAAGCTGCCAAACATCCGGAATGGGAATTCCGGCTGGCTGGAATGGGGGAAGAGCAGACCGCGTGCCGGCGGCTGGCGGAGGAGCTCAACTGCATCAACGTTGTATTTCTCGGCCACGTGGACGCTGCCCAACTGGGCGTCGAGATGCGCCGTGCCCGGATATTCTTCTTCCCAAGCGAAATCGAGGGGCATCCGCAGGTGTTGGGGCAGGCTGCGGCGTGCGGCCTTCCGTGCGTGGCGCGGAGTTCCTACCACCCCGACTATGTAGTCGATGGCGTTACTGGGCTGCTGGCGTCTTCCGATGATGAGATGAGTGAAGCGCTCAGCCGTTTGATGCGGGAGCCGGATCTGAGAATTCAGATGTCGTCGGCGGCCATCAAGCACGCGGAAAAATTCGACTGGGACCGGATCGCCGAACAATGGCAGGAACTTTTGGAGTTGGCCGTCGTCAGACATGGCACGTATCAAGGGGAGCGAGTCTCGCGAATAGCATGAAGCAAGAGCGGCGTTCATTCAGAAATTCGTGCGAGTGGAGTGCATGACACACCGGGTCGCGATCCTGACCGAGATCATCTCTCCGTACCGTATCCCCGTGTTCAATGCGCTTGCGGCCCGCGACGGAATCGATCTGAAAGTGATTTTTCTTTCGGAAACGGACCCCACCCTAAGGCAATGGCGCGTGTACAAAGATGAAATTCGCTTCTCCTACGAAGTGCTGCCCTCCCGGCGGTTTCGCGCCGGCGGTTTGCGCTTGCTGTTGAATGCGGGGCTTTCGGCGTCTTTGAAGAAGTTTTCCCCAGAGTCGATTATTTGCGGTGGGTACAACTACATTGCCTCTTGGCAAGCGCTGATGTGGGCACGCCGCCGGGAGGTCCGGTTTATTTTGTGGTCGGAGAGCAACGCGCAAGACGCGCGCGGCCTGCGCAAGCCGGTGGAATTCTTGAAGGCAAATTTCCGGGAGCGCTGCGACGGGTTTGTGGTACCGGGCAAATCAGCCTTCGGATATCTGCGATTGCTGGGATCTCCGGCAGAGCGCATTTTTATCGCGCCCAATGCGGTCGATAACACTTTTTTTGCGACGCAGGCGGAGCAAGCGAAGCGCGAGCCGGCCGTATATCGAGAAAGGTTCGGGCTTCCGCGGCGGTTCATCCTGTTTGTGGGAAGGTTGGTGCCGGAAAAAGGAGTTCTTGATCTCCTCGAAGCTTATGCCAAACTAGAGAGCGGCGTGCGATCGGAAGTGGGCTTGGTGTTTGCGGGCGAGGGCGTCTCCAGAAAGGAACTGGCGCAACAGGCGAAACGGATCGGCCCGGGGATAGTTTGCTTTCCGGGATTCGCGCAGCGGGAAGATCTGGCTGGTCTGTACGCGCTCGCGGAAACACTGGTTCTGCCGACGCACAGTGACCCGTGGGGTTTGGTGGTGAACGAAGCGATGGCGTGCGGACTTCCGATTATCGTGAGCAGTGTAGCGGGATGTTCGGCCGACCTGGTCGAGAATGGATGGAATGGTTACGTCGTGCCTCCCCGAGACCCGGAGAAACTCAGCGTGGCGATCGATTCTCTGGCGCGGCAACCTGAGCTTAGGCGAAGGATGAGTGTGGGCAGCTCGGAACGAATTCGAAACTACTCGCCGGAAGCATGCGCCGATGGCCTGGCCGCGGCCGCGATCTTTGCCGGCACGGGGGCTCGATGAATTCGTTGAAACCTCTGAAGTGGGTCGGCATTGTGCTGGGTTTGGGCCTGGCACTGTATTTTATTTATTCCCATTTGCAGTACTTCGGCAACGTTTCTTTCCTGGGTGGGATCTTGCTGCTGGAGGTAATCGTCGTCAGCCTCTGGAAGTATGACCAGCGTTTTTTCGTTCTGCTGATCGTCGCCTTTGCTTGGGCTGGCATGAATGTTCCCCTGGAAGGCGCCTGGACAGGTGGACGCTGGCTCGTGCTGTCCGCGGG
>Ga0181536_10003636_pt1 | contig 16742 bp, 15 predicted proteins | sample PEATcosm2014_Bin_41_FD_121105 | JGI IMG/M metagenome (GOLD analysis project Ga0181536, IMG submission 121105) | Peatland microbial communities from MTU Mesocosm Facility, Houghton, MI, USA - PEATcosm2014_Bin17_60_metaG | ecosystem: Environmental > Terrestrial > Soil > Wetlands > Peat | place... | reverse complement strand
TGGACTCTTTCCACGGCGCGAATCCGAATCTCTTCCAGCGTCTTGTGGTCAAGGGCACGAGCATCCCGTCGCTTCATGCCTCATTATACTCTATGTCCGCTTACTTATGATCTGGTTAATACTTAAAGGAGGGTTACACGCGGCAGCCGTTTCGAGTAATCGCGATCGCGCCGGACATGAACTATCGGACGGTAACGATCACGGCTCAGATTCACGATGACGCGTGGTATGACGATACGAATGGACAAGTGCCCGGGAATTCGGCAACGGTGCAACCGGATGCAGATGTGGGCCTGCCGCGGCCGCTGATCGGCACGGTAGTGGACGCTTACGGCAATGTGGAATTTGGAGTGACCGAGACGGCGACGCAAGCGGCGGACGGGACTACGATTCTGGAGGCGACAGTATCGTTTACAGCGCCATCGCCAGTGCTAGCTGGTGCTCCGGGAATGCCGCTGATCAGCCTGTCACCGGGGATCGGAACGTCCGGCGGGACACTCGACGGCGGCGCGAACCTATACTATGCGGTAAGTTCGGTGGGCGGGACGGGAGAGGAAGGCAGCCTTTCGTTCATCGTGCGCGCGGAGATTCCGGCAGGGCAGAATACGAACACGGTGACGCTAACGGGGCTGAGTTTTCCCTCGGCGGCGGCGCAATTTCACGTGTATCGCGGCGCAAATCCGAGCGAGCTTTTCCGCATTGCTTCGAACCAGGCACTGGCGACGCAGTTTACGGATACGGGCCTTGCCGAGCAAACGATTCCGCCTCCGGATTCGAACTTCGACCACGCAAATTTCTATTGGCGGCTGGAACTTCAGCCGGAGTATCCGGCGACGCTGCAATCGGCGAACTCGGTGGGAAACAGCGAACTCGAGATGCCTGCCAATGTGTATCAAGGGATGGTGGTGCGGATCACGCGGGGGCCGGGCGCAGGGCAGGAGCTGACGATTGCGTCGAACAACACAACGACTCTTCAACTAACTTCGAGTTGGGATACAGTTCCGAATGCGGCGAGTTACTTTGTGGTTGCTGAGTCAGCCTGGCACGCGGCGGCGAGTGCGAGCGCAAGCCCGATGCAATTCCAGGTTCCGAACCGTACCGGTACAACGATTCACATCACAGGCAGAGCAGCGAACGCGAACAACGAAGAGACGCCGCAGAATCTCTGTACGGTTACGCGTTGGATGATTGGCGGGGCTGGCGCACTGGACACGGCCGTACCACCGATGCCGTTATTCGGGCTGGGGCTTTCGCCGACGAATGGCGGAACGGCGGAGGTGAGCGGAGTCAGCTTCGCGGATCTGACGAATACGCACACGATTACCGCGGGGACGCTGGCGCTTTATTACTGGCCGGAACTAACTCCGGGGCCGCTACCAACGCTGACAGCGGCGATCGGCGCGGGCGACACGACGATCACGCTTTCCCAAGCGGGCGCGGGGCAGCCCGGTTCGATGGTACAGATTGAGGCAGAGGTAGCGCAGGTTGTGGCAGTGCTGAATAACGCGACGCAATACCAACTCAACCGGGGAGTAGACGGGAGCACGGCGGCGGCGCATGCGAGCGGCGTAACCGTTTACGACCTGCAGACGAAAACAGTTATCATGCCGTTCGTTCCTGATTTCTTCGGTAGCCCGGCGAGCGGAAACTGGAGCTATCCAGTGCCGCTTGCGGATTGCCGGGTGGCCAGCGCGGAACTGTACGTGACGAACCTACTGGGGAACAGCCCAACTGGGTCGATTTGCCTGACGCAATTGACGGACTACGGTCTGCGAACTCTCGCCGGCGGACAGTTTTCGTTTCAGGTGGACGGGTTCCTGGCGATCGAAACGGGAGCGACGCCAGATATTATTGTGGAAGACTCGTACTCAGTTCGCGATGTATATGCAGTGATCCAGCAAGCGCCTTCGGGCGGGCCGGTGAATCTGCAGATTAGTCAAAACGGCACCGCCTATTGTACGTTGACGATCACCGACGGCTCGTCGGTCTCGAATTCGGTGGACGGCGCCACGTTACCGCCGCTCGTGGCAGGGGCTGAGCTTAGCCTGGACATCACGATGGTAGGACCAACCAATCCCGGGGCAGATTTGACGGTGGTCATCCGCCTCTAATTTCCCGCCATGGCCGACACGTTGCAGAAGCTGCGACCGGACCGTGACCTGCAGTGCTACTTCCTGACCCCGACCGCAGTGGCCGCTCTGAGTTCCACCAGCCAAACGGGATTCACAATTTCAGGAAGTTGGCGGCTGCAGTTTGACTGGGCCGTTCTCGAGTGGAACCGCGATAATACCTTCGAACATCCCGTATTTCGTAACTTACCAGATGGCGATCTAAGCGGCATTACATTAACTTACGAAGAAACTCGCCAGAATTGTATACCAATCGACTCCAACTTATACCCAACTGTAGATTGGCCGACATTGCGCATCTGGACAGACGCGACGGCTGCCGACTCTCCGTATGAGATTCCTTTATTTCCTTTAGCAACGGCGATTCAGGGCAGTTATACGGCAGCCACGGCCACGTTCACTCTGCAAGGGACAGTTACGGCCGGCGATTATTGCGAGCTGGCGTGGTTCGAGGAACACTACACGTACTTGACGCAGGCGGGAGATACTGTGGAGACGGTGGTTAGCGCAATCGTGCAGATGATCAACGGCAGCTCCACCACAATGCAGGCCGCACAGAATGGGACTGCGGTTACGCTGACGTGCACGTCGGCGGCAGGAGCCAATGGCAATCGCGTAGGTGTGTACGGGAACGTATCGGGTGCGCAGACGGAGAGCTGGGCACCTGTTTATCAGGAACTCAGCGGAGGGGTGTCACCGAGCCAATGGCTGGTGACGTTGGATTTTGCCAACTTACGGCAGGCACCGACCGATGCGGAGCCGATTCCGACTAATGCCGTGCGCAAGATGCGCTGGACTTACTCTGCTGATCTGCAAGCCGGAGACTTTGCGAGAACGGAGTTCCAGGTCACGGTTTCGAACTGGACGGTAAGTGGGTCTAACCTGACTTATCAAGTGGCAGGGCTGGGGAGCAGCCGGATTGAGGACGTCTCGCCACAGGTGATTTACTCGGGTACGTGGGATGCGGCGACGGGAACGACTACACCTCAGATTTTCACGGGTAACTTTTCGGGAGGAACGATTCACTGCTCTAATACGGCGGGCGATTCATTCACCTGTACGTATCGTGCACCGCAGAGCCATTCGCTTTACTTGGGAACGCGCAAGGCGACGAGCGGTGCGCAGGTGACGGTGGTAGTGGACAACGGGACGCCGCAGAGTCTCGACCTGGCGTTGGATGGCGAGGACGTGCTGGTGCGGCTTCTGCTGGGCACATTTTCGGGGCAAACGGCGCACACGGTGACGGCCACCAATGGCGACGGGAATGCGTTCTACTTCGATTTTCTGGAGATGGCGGTGCCGACTAGCGCGCTCCCCACATTAGCGGGGAATACTAGCATGACGCTGGCAACGGACTGGGACACGGAGCACTCGCAAGCACTGGCGCCGGAGAGAACAGCGTGGATGATTCAGGCGCTCGGGTTTACAGGCCGGGCGAACCACTACGCGGGTGCGCTTTGGCATTACGAACTGGTGCCGCAAGGATACACGTATGCGTCGGCGACGGTGACATTCACGGGGACACCGAATCCCAACCTATCGGGGGCCTTTACGAGCATCAGCATCGGCACGTATGGCTCGACGGCGGCTCCGACGGTGATCCAGCACCTGACTTTGTTTGGCGACACGGCGGCGAGCATCGCGACGGCATTCGCGCTGCTGATCAACAACGGATCGACGGCGATCTGGGCGCAGGCGCAAAGCAACGTGCTGACAATTTATGCGCGGACAATTGGATCGGCGGAGAACGATGTTACGGTCTCGGCAAATTCGACGATGCCAACACTGACGGTGGAGGTTAGCGGGACATCGCTCGGAGGCGGTGTGCACCAGTTTGCGGGCGGGACCGATGGCGAATGGTACACGGACCTGACCGTACTGCCGCGCATGAATCGAGCAGCGCGGGACTGGAGCCAGGCTTTCTTCACGGCGCTGACCGGATATGGAATCGCGGCGACAGGGGCGTTCAGCATGGAACTCGGGAACGGCGATCCATCGGTGGCGGCGGGAATTGCGCAGAGATATCCGGACGGCAACGCGGTGATGGTGAGCACACCGGCACTACAAACGAATTTTTCGCCGACAAGCACGGCGTTCTGGCAACAAGCTTATCTGGATTTGGCTACCTTGATGGCGGAAGCGGGACAGACACCGTATTTGCAGTTTGGCGAAGTGCAATGGTGGTACTTTCCCGACGACGGGTCGGGCATGCCCTATTACGACGCGTACACGACGACCATATTCCAAGCAACATACGGGCGCACGTTGACGGTGTTCACGACGACCAACGTGAACGTGGCGCAGTATCCGCAGGAGACGGCGTTCTTATCGGGCCTGATCGGCACGTTCACGACAACGATCATGAACTTCGTGCGGCAGACTTATCCCAATGCAAAGTTCGAAGTGCTGTATCCGCCAGACACGAATGACTCGCCGCTGGACACGGCGGTGAATTTGCCGGCGAGCTGGAACGCATCGACGCTGAACTGTTTCAAGACGGAGAATTTCACGTTCACGGGCAGCCGGAACCTGGACCAGGCACATGGCTCGATTTTGCTGCCGATGCAGATGGGGTTTCCGCGAAATCAGAGCGCGCACTTAGTGGGGATTACGGGTTACTCGACGCCGTGGGTGAAGGAGGCGCAGCTCTCGCTGGCGGAGAATGTGAACTCGGTGGTGTTGTTCGCGTTGGATCAGTTTTGCTTGATGGACTGCACGGTGCCGATGCCGGTGGGTACGAGGCGCGCCCTGTTCATGGGGAGCACGGCGTAGCTAAACCCAAAACCACTTTTCACCGCAGAGACGCTGAGGCGCAGAGAACGCCCAAGAAATCAAGCGCGCCGGGTCAGGACGAGCACGGCTGGCCGCTCAGCGGCTACGGTGTGCTCACTGGTGACAAAGAGAACGCAGAGTAAGCACAAGCGCCACGACTTTTTTCGCCTTCATTGTCAATTCCCTTCCCTCGCGTTATCGTTTTGAATTAGACCGGATGATTCTGGTTCAGAACGTTTCCAAGCTATATCGACTGTATCGACGACCCGCAGACCGGATTCGCGAGCTGGTTCCATTTCCTTCCAAGAAACTGCATCAGGAATTCTGGGCGCTGCGCGATATCAATTTTCAAGTCCAGAAAGGCGAGACGCTCGGGATTGTGGGGCCGAACGGGTGCGGGAAAAGCACGCTCCTGCAGATCGTGTGCGGCATTCTGCAACCGACCGAGGGGCGCGTAGTGACGACGGGGCGGATCGCGGCGCTGCTCGAGCTGGGGGCGGGATTCAATCCGGAATTCACGGGGCGCGAGAATGTTTTTCTGAATGGCGAAATCATGGGCCTCGGCCGCGCGCAGATCGAGCGGGCGCTGCCCTCGATTGCAGCGTTTGCGGAGATTGGGGACTTTCTCGAACGGCCGGTGAAGGAATACTCAAGCGGGATGTACGTGCGGCTGGCGTTTGCGACGGCGATCCACGTGGAGCCGGAGATTCTGGTGGTAGACGAGGCGCTGGCGGTGGGAGACGCGGTGTTCGCGAATCGATGCGTGCGCAAGTTCCAGGAGCTGCGGGAACGGAAGATCACGGTGCTGTTCGTATCGCACGACCTGGGGCTGGTGAAGCAGCTTTCCGACCGGGCGCTATTGCTGGTGGGAGGGCGGATTCACGCACAGGGCGAACCGAATCAGGTGATCAATCAATATATCGGGCTGGTGCTGGAGAGACAGCGCGCGGATGCGGAGCCAGCGGTGGGGAAAATCGCGGCGGGATTCCGGCATGGCGACAGGTCGAGCGAGATTCTGGAGGTGGAGCTGCTCGATGCGCGCGGCGAGCCGGCGCAGGCGATCGCGAGCGGGGAGGCGGTGCGAGTGCGCGTGCGGTGTGTGTTTCATGAAGCGAAGGAAGATCCGATGGTGGGGATTTTGATTCGCAACCGGATTGGGATGGAGGTTTACGGGACGAACACGCGGGTGGAGGGAATCGAGCTGGGGAGATTCGACGCGGGAGAGGAACTGGACCTGGAGTTCCGGTTTGCGTGCTGGCTCGGGCCGCAGCAATACACGCTAACAGTCGCGACGCAGAATGCGGACGGCACGAGCCACGACTGGCTGGACGACGTGCTGGCGTTTGAGGTGGTGGACGCGCGGGCGGTGGCGGGGGTGGTGAATTTGAGGGCGGAGATCGTGTGGGACGTGCCTGAACGAGAACAGAAGAATTCGGGCCGCGAATGAACGCGAATGGACGCGAATAGACACGAATGGAAGAGAAGCAGCGTGGGGGTGAGGGGCGGTGTATAATCGGCGAGCCTATGGAGGGCAAAACATGCGGATGATGCTCAGAGTTTCCATTCCGGTTCAAGCGGGAAATGCAGCAGCTCAAAAAGGTTCTCTTGGGTCGACGATTCAGCGGATTCTCGCCGACTTAAAGCCTGAGGCGGCATACTTCGCGGAAGAAAATGGTGAGCGGACCGGGTACATATTCTTCGACATGAAGGCTTCCTCGCAGTTACCTGCCATCGCCGAGCCGTGGTTTCTCGCATTCAACGCGCGGGTGACGGTGCGGCCCGCGATGACTCCGCAGGACCTGGCGGAAGCCGGTCCGGGGATCGCGTCGGCTGTGAAGGCTTATGGAAAGGCCGCTTCGGCCTGATCCGGCAGTCGCATGGGAGAATACGGCCCGCGAGCGCGGATCACGGTGAAGGTGCAGCCGCGCGCGAAGGCGACGCGTGTGGTGGGGCGCATGGAGAATGCGTACAAGTTGCAACTGGCGGCGCCGCCGGTGGACGGGAAGGCGAACGAAGCCTGCATCGCGTTTCTGGCGGAGGTGGCGGGCGTAGCGAAGTCGCGGGTGCGAATTGTCTTGGGCCTGGCGAGCCGGATGAAGGTTGTGGAGATTGAGGGGATTGCGCAGGAAGAGATGGAGCGCAGGCTGGTAACAGGGCATTGAGCTACACTGACCGGTGCAGCTTCTTCTATGGCGACACGCCCGGATATCGAAAGTTCGTTAGACGCGACGCGCGCGGACCGGAGTTTTTTCGGGCATCCGCGGGGGCTCGCCACGCTGTTCTTCACAGAAATGTGGGAGCGGTTCAGCTATTACGGGATGCGCGCGCTCCTCATCCTATTTATGACGGCGCCGGCGGCGGGCGGGGGGCTGGGATTCGGTGTAGCTAAGGCGGGTGCGATTTACGGGCTCTACACGGCGATGGTATATCTGCTGTGCCTGCCGGGCGGGTGGGTAGCGGACAGGATTACGGGCCAGCGGCGAGCAGTGCTCTATGGCGGGATTCTGATCACTGCCGGAGAGTTTTGCCTGGCGGCGCCGGGGCTCGCGACTTTCTACGCGGGCCTGGTGCTGCTGATGCTGGGCACAGGACTGCTGAAACCGAACGTGAGCACGATCGTGGGCCAGATCTACGCGGCGGGCGACCACCGGCGCGATGCCGGATTTTCGATTTTCTACATGGGGATCAATTTGGGTGCGCTGATTTCGCCGATCCTGTGCGGCTGGGCGGGAGAGCGAATCAGTTGGCGGCTGGGATTCGGGCTCGCGGGCATCGGGATGCTGACGGGTGTCATTCAATATGTTCTGGGCGGCAAGTACCTGGGGCCGGCGGGAGTGCGTCCAGCGCCGACGGACAGTCCGGAGGAGGAGCGGCGGCAGAGACGCATTGCGGCGCTCGGTGCGGCGGCGGGGTTGGCGGTGATTGTCTTTGTGGGAGCGCTGGCGGCGAGTGGCGCGGTGGAGTTTACGCCGGAGATGATTTCCAATGCGCTGGGGGTGGTGCTGGTGGTCATCTCGGTGGCGGTTTTCTCGTGGTTGATTTTCGGGCGCGGCTGGTCGGTGACGGAGCGGAAACGGTCGGCGGCAATTTTGGTGTTGTTTCTGGCATCGGCAGTGTTCTGGGCGATGTTCGAGCAGGCGGGTTCTTCGCTCAACCTGTTTGGCGAGCGCAACACGAACCGGGTGGTTGCGGGATTCCAGTTTCCGGCGAGCTGGTTTCAATTCGTGCAGCCGGTGTGCGTGGTCGTGCTGGCGCCGGTATTCGCGTGGATTTGGCTGAGGTTGGGGCGGAGCGAGCCTTCAAGTCCGACGAAGTTCACGCTGGGGCTGCTGTTTGGAGGACTGGGATTCGCGGTTCTGGCGGCGGGAGCGGCGCGGGCATCGGGCGGAATCCTGGTTTCGATGTGGTGGCTGAACGTGACGTACCTGCTGCACACGATTGGGGAGCTGTGCCTAAGCCCGGTGGGATTGAGCGCGATGACCAAGCTGGCGCCAGCGCGCGTGGCCGGGCTGATGATGGGCGTGTGGTTCGTTTCGATCAGCATCGGCGAATATCTGGCGGGGAAGGCGGCGTCGGTATATGAATCGATGTCGCTACCGAACTTGTTCGGGACGGTGGCGGCGCTGGGTTTTGGAGCAGCGGTGTTGCTGGTGGTGCTGATCAGGCCGACGGTGCGGCTGATGTCGGGCGTGAAGTGAAGCCAGCCCGGCTTTGCATCTCTGCCGCTGGGCTTCTTCTCTGCACACTGCTGGCTGCGCAAACGCCGCGAGCGAAGATGCTGGAGCAGCGGCGGAAGCAGTATCCGGACCTTTCCAGGCTCGTCGAACTGGCGCAGTCTGTTCCTCCGGAGTTTTCGGCTGACATCCTGTTGCGAGTGGCCACGTGCGCGCGCCTTCACGACACAGTATGGAAGAGGGAGCTACTGGAACAGGTTTTCGAGTGCGCCAACCAGGTCCAGCAGCCTGTGCGGTTAAGAGTGATCAACCAGGGCCTGATCGATTTCGCCCTGAGCCGCGCAGACATGAGGAGCTTGGGATTCGATCAACGGCTTGACCGGCTATCGCTCGAAAGCGCGGCGGTGAGGGGCATGTTGGAAGTGGACAAGGGCAAGGCGCTGGAGATGTTCCAAACGGCAATTCTTCCCGCCCGCCCGCCGCGCACGTGCGGGGATGCTCTGGTCTATGATGTCTCGGACTATTACAGTACGCTCACGCAAGTCGCGGATTCGGCGTTTAGCGCGAAGGAACGCAGCCGCGGTTTGCATGTCGAACTTCTAAACTATGCGATCGGCGGCATACGGGCCCAGGCAGAGGTAGCAGCTATGGCGAAGGTACTCTCCTCCGCCAGGCTGGCCCCGGAGGAGCTGCATTTGTTAGCGGGCAGCTTCGCGGCTGCTTTGGATCGGATTCCACCAGATGATCGCTCGTTCTCATCCGCCGTAGAGGCGACAGATCGAGAGTTGAGGAAGCTCGTCGAGACACTCCGCGGTAAAGGGATTTCCGCCGAGGACCTGATCGCCACTTACCGCCAGTACCTGGTCCGCAATTTCACGGGGAATCGGTGCGCACACAAATCGGAGGAAGACAGTGCGCTGCCGGTCATCGAATCTTTCAATGAGAACCTGGCTTCGGTCACGAATGCGAATCTCGCCCCTCTCACAGCGGACCAGATCAAACCGGCCAGTGTAGAAGGACAGGCCAAACTGGACCCATTCTTCGACGATGCCGAACTCGGCCGCGGTTGGGACCAGTACCTGCAACTAGCTCTGGGCAAGGGGCAAGAGGATGTGTTCGCCGAACCTTTGTCCGACGAACAAAAGGACACCGCGGAGTGGCGAACGCAGTTTGATGATTTCCTTCGTCAGGTGGATGAGCTCAAGCCGGCCGCTGGGGAACCCGAGTACCGTTACTTCTACCGCAAAGCGACGGCGTTGGAGGTACTGCTTCGGACTGCGCCGCCTGGGCCCGAGCGCGACAAAGTGGTCCAGCAATTCATTGCGTTCCTGGCAGGCGCGGCTTTCCAACAGGAAAGTCCTTTGGAGTGGTTCGCGCAGCTTTATAGGACCGCGAGTGCAGTAAAGGAATTGAGTGAGAGTGAGTACCGGAAGCTTTTGGCGGAAATGCAGCGGTCTGGGAACCCAGTGTTGGCTCTCTACGCCATCGCTGAAAGAACTGTGCCCAGCAATCAGTGATTCGCGCAGGAAGGCGGATAAGATAGAAGCGATGCAGGAGGGCGTGCGGTGAATGTAGCGGAAATCCAGGCGGCGCTGCGGCGCGAGGGAGTGGATGGGTGGCTGTTCTTCGATCATCACAGGCGCGATCCGCTGGCGTACAGAGTGCTGGGATTCGAGCCGGCGGGACACGTGACGCGGCGCTGGTACTACTTCATTCCGGTGGATGGTGAGCCGAAGGGGCTGGTGCATCGGATCGAAGCGGGCAGGCTGGATGAATTGCCGGGTGAGAAAGTCGCGTACTCGAGCTGGACTGAGCAGGTGGAGGGGATCCGGCGCATCCTGGGCGGCGCGCGGCGGGTGGCGATGCAGTACTCGCCGAATTGCGTGATTCCGTATGTATCGATGGTGGACGCGGGAACTGTGGAGCTGGTGCGCGGGCTGGGCGTGGAGGTAGTGAGTTCGGCAGAACTCGTGCAGCATTTCGAAGCGCGGTGGACGGAGGCGGCGCTTGAATCGCACTTGGAAGCGGGGCGGCGCGTGGACGAGGTGAGGCGCCAGGCATTCGCGCTGATTGGCGAGCGAACGCGCAATGGCGGGAAGGTGGAGGAATTGGAAGTGAAGCGGTTCGTGCTGGACGGGTTCGCGAAACACGGGCTCGTTTGCGAAGACGGGCCGATTGTGGGGGTGAACGCGAATGCGGCGAATCCGCACTACGAGCCGCAGGAAGGATTGACGAAGCCGATCGGGCGCGGGGATTTTTTCCTGATCGATATGTGGGCGAAGCTGGAGCGGCCGGGCGCGGTTTACTACGACATTACGTGGACGGGATTTTGCGGCGCAGAGCCGCCGGAAGAGGTGCGCAAGGTTTTCGCGATTGTGCGGGAGGCGCGGGACCGGGCGATTGCGCGCGTCGAGAAATCGGTGAGCGCGGGCGAGACGGTGCGCGGGTTCGAGGTGGATGACGCGGCGCGGGGGTACATTGCGAGCCACGGCTATGGGCAGGCCTTCACACATCGGACGGGGCACTCGATTGGGCAGGATGTGCACGGGAACGGCGCCAACATGGACAACCTGGAGACGCATGACGAGCGGCGGATTGTGCCATGGACGTGCTTTTCGATTGAGCCGGGAATTTACCTGCGGGACTTCGGCGTGCGGTCGGAGGTGAATGTTTTCGTGGGCGAGCACGAGGCAAGGGTGACGGGAGAGAAGCAGACGGAGCTTGTGTTAGTTTAGTTGGACGCATGAAACAAGTTAAATACGCGGGTGTATTGCTTGTGGCGGGAGCGCTGGCAGCTCCGGCTTCGGACTGGCTGACCTTTGGTGGCGACGCGCAGCGGACGGGGTGGGCGAAGGACGAAAAGCTGCTCACCAAGCAGAGCCTCAAGAACTTCGGATTGCAATGGCAGCTTCACCTGGATAACGAGCCGAAGGAGCTGATCTCGCTCACGGCGCCGGTGGTCGTAGAAGATGTGTACACGTCGAAGGGCGTGAAGGACATCGTGGTGGTGGCGGGCAGCTCGGACAATTTCTACACGATCGACGCCGACACGGGAAAGCTTCTGTGGAAGAAAGCATTCACGGTGGAGGCCAAGCCCAAGCAGAAGCCGCACTGGCTGTGCCCGAACGGGTTGAATGACACGCCGCTATTGCAGAAGGAGCACGGGGGCCTGGGCACGATGAACGTGTACGTCATCGCGAGCGATGGGAAGCTGCACGTGATGAACATCATCGACGGGGAAGACCGCTTTGCGCCGACGCAGTTTGTGCCACCGTTCTCGAAGAACTGGAGCTTGAACTACCGCGATGGTGTGCTGTACACGGCGACGTCGCAAGGCTGCGGGGGCGCGAAATCGGGCGTGTGGGCGATGGATCTGAAAGATCCGGCGCATCCGGTGACGATGTTTCCATCGAAGAACGGCGGGCTGTGGGGACGCGCGGGCGTGGCGATCGGCGCGGACGGCAACGTATTCGCGGAGACCGGCGACGGTGATTACGATCCGGCGAAAGGCGAGTACTCGGACACGGTGATCGAGGTTTCGCCGCGCGATGTGAAGCTGGTGGATCACTACACGCCGGCGAATTTCGCGTGGATCACGAAGAAAGATCTCGATATGGGGAACATGAGCCCGGTGGTGTTTCCGTTCAAGCAGTGGGAACTGGTGGCGGCGGCTGGCAAGGAGGGCGTGATTTACCTGATGGACGCGAAAGCGATGGGCGGCGCGGACCATCACACGCCGCTGTACAAGAGTCCGCTGCTGGCGAATGAAGATGTGAACCTGGCGGGGCGAGGATTTTGGGGATCGTTCGCGACGTGGCAAGATCCGCAGGGAGTGCGGTGGCTCTACGCGCCAGTGTGGGGACCGCCGCATTCGGGTGCGCCAGCGTTCGCGCTGACGAACGGGCCGGCGGAACACGGCAGCATCATGGCGTTCCGCGTGGAGGAGAAGGACGGCAAACCCGTGCTGACGCCGGCTTGGATTTCGCGCGACATGGATGTACCGGAACCGCCGGTGGTAGTGAACGGCATGGTGTTCGCGTTATCGAACGGCGAGAACACGCAGCAGCTCGACAGCTCGGGGCATATACTCAACAGTCACGACCGGGCGTCGAAGCCCGCGGGGAATGCGGTGCTGTACGCGCTCGACGCGGCGACGGGCAAGGAATTGTTCAGCAGCGGGAAGACGATTCCGGAGTTCACGCACTTCAGCGGGTTGGCGGTATCGAACGGGAAAGTGTTTGTGAGCACCTTCGGGGCGAATGTTTATGCGTTTGGGGTGAAGCAGTAGCGAGGGCGCCAATTCTGAATGGGACTTGACGCGTACGTGTACCGCAATCGGACTCGCTTGCCCTTTGATCCATCTATTCCCGGCGTGTCAATCGACGACCAAACCGGCGTGATCGGTTTTGATGATCCCGAGCTGTATCGGCGATTCGCGGATCACGTGGTGGCTCTCCACCATCGGCTTGGGAATGTAGCTCTGATCAGCCAGCTCCATAACGAGGTCGCAGGAAGTACGGAAGGCAACCTCCCAATCATTTAAGAACACCGTGCTGGGCAGTGGGGCACACTGTGGCGACTCAATTGAGGCGTCCCAGTTGGATGCGCTTGAAGAGGAGCTTAACATCCTCGCTGCGTCAACCGCGGAGTGCAGATCGCCTTATATGAATGAGTTTCTGTCGAAGATGCAGGAACTAGTTCGAGCGGCACGATCCGAGGGTAACCCGATATACTTCGGCTGAACCGCGCAGGTCCGCGCAAGTGATTCGCGCAGACCTGCATTAGGACTTCTACTTCGCAGCGCCGCGGCCGCCGGTGGTGACGGCGTAATCCGATGGCACTTGGAACAGCGTGGCGGACGGTTCGGCGCGTTGGATGTTGGTGAGCTGGTAGGTCGTCTGGCCGAAGCGCGGATCGGTGTGGACGCTCTTCACGACGACTTGCAGATCCGGTGAATACCAGCGCTCGCTAACACTTTCGATGGCTTGGTCATTCCCTGCGGCGCCAGCCGGGATCGTCATGGTGTGACGGGTGCCCTCAACCGTGAGGCCATCGATCACCTGCGTGCCGAGCGATTCCGTCTTCACCGTGCCGCCGAAGCGCTGCGGGCGTCCAGCCCCAGGCGCGACGGAGGCGGTGGCGTCTTCTGAAGCCGATTGACGGCCGCGCGGGCCATGCCCGGGATTGAACGCCATCTTGTGCGCGGTTTTATTCTGCGGATTCAGCTCGTACACGGTGGCGGCCACAGGGTCGTGAATGAATACCATTTGCCGCGCGGCACCGCCATTGGACGCGAGCGGACCGGCTCCGCCCACGGCTTCCTCGCGGCGCGTGCGGCCCTGACTATCGCGATAGAGGGTCGCCGTCAGGTTGCGTGAGATGTGGGTGCCGTTGGGTAAAGTTTGCGTGGTCTGCGTGACCGCCTGAGCCGTGAACGGCGCGCCCGTAACCACCTTGGAGCCCATCTCGCGGGCCATAAAGTCCATGTTGCCGCCCCGGTGGAAGCCACCCGGCGCGGGACTCTGCGCGGTTCCGTAACCAACGCCAGCCAAAACCAAAACGCCTAGCATGCAGTGATTGAAATATGCCTTCATCTCGCACTCCTTGTTCTTGTTGTTGTTCTTACTCCACAAATCGAACGGCCCGCATCAAACCATCGTCATCCAGCAGAAGATCCGCCTGGACCAAATCCTCGTTGCGGTCTTCATTCACCGGAAGACCGAATGCACTGAGCGCGGCGCGCGGAAGCTCGACGCGAACCAAGCTGCCACGCCCGATGGGCGCCGGATCATAGACGAGGGGGATGAAATCGGTCATAACCTCGTCGCCGGTTTCCGCGACGGCCGCATCGTCTTGTTCCACCAAAAGAGCCGCACCCATCCTCACTGCCCGTGTGTCCATGGTTTTGCGGAGCGCAACCACGGCACCGAGCACCAACATGGCCGCAACCGCTCCGGCCAACACGCGACGCCGCCAGGTGCGCCGCAGGCGCTTAGCAGCGATACGCCTTTCGCGAAACGCGCCCATGAGCATTTCGGAGACTCGCGGCGGCGCTTCTCTCGCGGAATCCTCCGCCACGGCGGCGGCCATCACCTCACTCAGCGTCTTTTCACTCTCCAGCCGGTGAGCACAACGGATGCAAGCTTCCGCATGCGCCAGGCCCGACTGGAGCGCAGCGGTGTCCATCAGCTCGCCACGCGCAATGGCCACGACGACGTTTTCGAACTCGATGCAGTTCATGCCAGACACCTGCTGGCGGCGGACGGTTTTGCCGCCAGCCGTTCCGCCAATAGCGCGCGAGCTCTGTGCAGGCGCGAGCGCACAGTGCCAATCGCGCAACCCAAGACTTGCGCCGCCTCGCTGTAACTCAGCTCATGCAAATCGCACAACACTACGGCCTCGCGATAGCCCGCGGGAAGCCCGAGAATGGCTCTTCGCAGCGAGCGCACGGCTTCATCGCGCGCCAGGTCGCGTTCCACCTGCGGCAGCGCGACCAGTTGCTCCGGCATGCGGCCGTCTTCACTTTCCACGACGGCGAGCGGCAAGTGCGACCTGTTCTGCGCCATCCGGCGCCACACTAGGCGGCGCGCGACCCCGTATAAGTACGATGCGAGACTACCACGGCTCGCCTCATACGAACTGCTGTGATTCAGCAGCATCAAGAAAATCTCCTGCGTCACTTCCTCGGCGATGTAGGGACTCCCGCTCATCTGGAGCGCAAACCGGTACACCGCCCCCTGGCGACGCTGATATAGCACACTGAACGCCTCTTCGTTGCCCGAAGCGGCAAGCCGCAACAATTCGTCATCAGCGAGATTCGTCAACGCCATCATCCGGACTCAGTTGCGACGAACGATAACCGGCTCTACCAGGAATTGCATTGGAGGCCGGAGAAAGTTCCAAAATCAGTTAGAGTTTGGCGAGCAACCCGACGACAGCCGAGCCGAGAATGACCCACACGGTGTCTTTTCGAGTTCCTACCAGAAATAGGAAGCTGCCGATCGCGATGGCGACGGCCAGGGGCCCGGTGAGCGCATCTCTCGCCAATGGAACAGTCGACGAAATCACGAGGCCCGCAGCCGCCAGCATGACGCATTGGATCGCGCTCTTGATTGCCGGACGGTTGGCGCGCGCCCCGAGATAGCGCAACAGCGGAATGATGAGAAACGCCGGCGTCATGACAGCAAGAGCCCCCATGCAAGCACCCGGCGACCCTGCCACGAAATAGCCCACGCTCACGATGTAGAGGCCGTTTGCGCCCGGTGCTGTACGGCCGGCGACGACCGCAGCATTCAGTTGGCGGTCGGTGAGGACGTGGTGCGTTTCGACGAAATCGTGGCGTACAACAGGCAAAGACGTCAGGCCACTAAAGGAAGTTACCGTCGCCTTGAGAAGCAGCAAATAGAGAAGGATGAGGTTCATGGTTCCGATGGGGTGCGCCAGAATAGGCCGACGAGCGCCGCGAGACCGAGCACGGCGATGGGTGACATGGAGAATCGGAGTGAGGCAACGAGAGCGGCGACGCAAAGGACGGCTGCGCGCAACCGGCGTCCACGTCCGATTTGCGGGGCGAGCAGTTGCCAGGCGCTGGTGGCCATCATGCCGTTGGCAGCGGCTAGAGTGCCGCCGATCGCAGCCATGGCCAGCGTGTTGGAATTCCAGGCCTGGTAGCCGCGCGTCAGCAAAACTACGCAAATGGCGGGCGGGACGGTCATGGATAGCACGGCGGACAATGCACCCGCCCAACCGAGAATCTTCCATCCGGCACCGGCGGAGAAAGCGACGAGATTGGTGCCGGGCGTGATGCGCGCCAGGCCGTAGATGAGGGCGTACGTCTCTTCACCCAGCCATCCGCGGGTGTGGACGAGCTCGGATTGCAGCGCGGCCATGCTGGGATCGCCGCCGCCGAAAGTGAGATTGCCCACGCGGAGAAAAATCCACGTGAGCCGCTTGAGCGAGACCGGCGTCATGGATGTACTGTAACACCCGCGGCGGAGGCCGCTGATATGATCGGACCATGCGTGGCAAATGGCTGCTGTTTTCGGGCACGCTCATTCTGGCGGCAGCCGGCGCGGGGTCGCTCACGTGGCTCCGGCGCGCCACGCCGCATACGAATCGAACCGTAATGCCCGCCGCTGCGCCCGCGCCGCGAGAGCTGAGCCTGGCG
>Ga0181536_10003634_pt1 | contig 16743 bp, 16 predicted proteins | sample PEATcosm2014_Bin_41_FD_121105 | JGI IMG/M metagenome (GOLD analysis project Ga0181536, IMG submission 121105) | Peatland microbial communities from MTU Mesocosm Facility, Houghton, MI, USA - PEATcosm2014_Bin17_60_metaG | ecosystem: Environmental > Terrestrial > Soil > Wetlands > Peat | place... | reverse complement strand
TTATCCAGCATTCCCAGCAGCGTACCTCCGTAACTGAGCCGCCGAGGATGCCACCGGCTGTCTGCTTCATACCGGCTGATAAGTACCCATCCCAGGGGGATGGGTTTGGGAGGCGCGCCGCTACCAGTAACGCCCTCTCCACCGTGGGCAGTTGGCTTTCGTGCAATTTGAAATAGACCATCTCGTAGGGTTCGTACTCTTCCCCCGTCAGGTGCTTATAGACCTCCCGCTTCAGTTCCTGCTTGCTCGAACTCTTCGCTTTGTCCAGCCAGGCTGCGCTGTTGAATCCCTGGCCCTCGGGGCGCGCCACTTTCGCCAGCTCCAGCTCCTTCGCCCACCCCAGGTCCTCAATCTCCGGCGTCGGAATCTGCTTCAGATGATCGTGGATCGACATCAGGTAGTACGCCTTGCGCCGTCCGGAAACTCTGGCACAAGGAATGAACTGCCCGCGCCCAGGATCAAATGTGTTGCACCCTGCAAATGGTCTAGTCCTTTGCCGTCAGTAATTTAGCCCGTAACGACTGTCGTGCTGTGTTGCACCCTGAGCGCTCATCCTCGGCCCGTCGCGATCACGTGGCGATCATATTCATCAAAGGACCTCGCGGCGTCCCATCCGGGATCCATTAGCCCAACTGCCGGCATCCAGTGTTCTCGGGGCCTACCCTCCGTAACGCCCAACACGCTGTAGGACCCTCCGTACTTGGGCTCGCCTCGGCCGGCCAGCCCGGTTCCCATCGTTGAGCCGATTTAACTCGGCGGAGTTCTTCAGAATCAGGGGCGAACTGCACGCTCCCAGACTCAAATGTGTTGCACCCTACAAGTGATCTACTCCTTTGCGGTCAGTAACTTAGTCCTACATTTAATAACTACACTAACGTATATTAAGGCTTGAAATCGGCCTCCTTGGCGTGGCATTCTGATGGTGAGGTGCGTAGCCATGCCACGATCGAGCCCATTTACGATTACGCTCTCCTCTACCGAGGAAGCCGAGTTACGCAGGCGCGCAGGAAAATATACGTTGCCGTATTTTCAGGTTCAGCGTGCCAAAATGATTCTCTATGCTGCCGAAGGCATGCCCAACGACGAGATCGCCGCCTGTTTGGACACCCGCCGTGAGGTGGTCTCGGTTTGGCGCAAGCGCTTTTTTCTCAACCGCCTCCCAGGGTTGGAAGAACTTGCTCGTCCGGGCCGCCCCCGGACTTTTTCCCCCAGACCTCGTCGTGCAGGTTAAAGCTTTGGCGTGTGAACTACCCGCCCAGTACGGTCGGCCTCTGTCGCGCTGGAGCAACCGGGATTTGGTGCAACAAGTCCAACAGAGTGGTCTGGTGGCCTCGGTCAGCGGCAGCACGCTGTGGCGTTGGCTGCATGAAGACGCTATTCGGCCCTGGTACCACCGCAGTTGGATCTTCCCCCGTGACCCCAACTTCGCCGCCAAGGCCGAGCGCGTGCTGGATCTGTACGCCCGTCAGTGGCAAGACCGGCCGCTGAAGGATGACGAGTTCGTGATCTCCGCCGATGAAAAGACCAGCATTCAGGCCCGCCGTCGCAAGCACGCTACGCAGGGCTGCCGGCCGCGTACTCCCATGCACGTCGAGCACGAGTACTCCCGCTGTGGGGCCTGGACCTATATCGCCGCCTTGGATGTCCACCGGGCCCGCATCTTTGGCCGCTGCGAAAGTAAGAACGGCATCGCCCCCTTTGACCGGCTGGTCGAAGAGGTGATGACACTGCCACCCTATCGCCACGCCCGTCGTGTCTTCTGGATCGTGGATAACTGCTCGGCGCATCGTGGCGACCGAGCCGCCAAACGCCTTCGTAATCTTTACCCCCGCCTGACGCTCGTGCATGCCCCCGTCCATGCCAGTTGGCTCAACCAGATCGAAATCTACTTCTCGATTGTCCAGCGGAAGGTTCTGACACCCAATGACTTTCCCGATCTCAATGCCGTCGCCGAACGTCTTCTGGATTTTCAATATTACTGGGAGACCACTGCGCGGCCCTTCGAATGGAAGTTCACCCGTCAAGACCTCGCCAAACTCCTTGTTAAGCTCCGTACCCCCCACTGACCCCGGAATACGTTAGTGAACTTCTGAATTGACCGACTAAGTAGCTTCACGAGGTCGGAACCTCTTAAGAGTGTTATATCCAGACGTTCCAGGCCTTTCTCATACAATCGCTGGCGTTGCTTTTGCCGCTCCCGAAAGAGCCCCAAGGCATGCGAATGACGGTAGAAAGCATGCCGGTCGAACCTGTATTTCTCGGCCAGCTCGATTGTGTTGGCCCAGTTAACCCAGGCATCCTCTATTTCCTGGCGCTGGGGATGGGAACAAATGGAACACTGGGACTAATGCCGGCGAAGGCTGGCGCTCTGTCCCTCCTGCAAGACCGAACCGCTGGTAAAGCTCATATGAATACCTCTCCTAGAAGTGAGGAGCAGAGTCACGTGCCATAGACTCGCTCTGCCCTCACACTTAGGGGCTAGGAAGTCGAAAAACTTCGAGAAACGGAGGTAGCCCCCCTCCGACGGATCCACGCGCGCATCGGAGGGAAGGTAGCACAGGGGATCGAAACCGCGGATCCCACTCCCGTATGCCTATTCGTAGGCAACTTTTCATGACGGGGTGTTTGGTCGGAGTAAGGCGGCCGGGAAGGCTCTGGTGGGGACACGGCGGCGAAGGGGAGAATTCCGGCTGGCCACATCGCGATCGAAGCTGAAGCAGCTCGAGGCGGAATTGCTGACGGGTGGCCGGGAGTGCGTGCGCAAGAGGGCGTCTGGCGGGGGCTGACGGGAAGCCCCTGAGCTTATAGAGCTCCTCCCTCACGATGATGCCGTATTCCATGGTTGTCTCACCTTGACAGAAAGCAGGGGTGGCAAGTGCCTCGCAAGAACTGCCCCTATTGAATGAGTCGGATATGGCTGGAATTCATTTAGGATCGGATGGGGAACTGTCATTACCATGCGCTGAAGCTGTCTCCCCATTGGCTGGAATCACAGCGTCAGGTAAACCTTCGTTGAAAACGCGTTTTTGTTTGGTTTGAGCCTAAGAAAATCGTGCAATCCTGAGAATTCCCAGTGAAAACCCTCCAGAACCGGAAGTGCTGATTGTGCTGGGGTCACAAAACCGCGCATAAATGAACTGCGATGTTTTTGCCCTGGCTCGGCCAGTTTACCTTCCAGGCAATGTGTGGCAAAGGAAGTTACAAAGACAGTATGCCTATTGACCAACTCTAGACTGCGTGATAAAGAGCAGTCTGGCAGAGGGCCGACGCGCATGTGCGGTGCACGGCTGAATTGTCATAGGCTGGTGGCCCACCCGGCGGGATGAATGTGATGGATCGTTGGCACCCCTCTGATTACGACGCGGTGGTTCTTGCCGACAATTGCGTCGCCTGCTACGCGCCTCTGGTTGCGCCCAAGCGGCCGGTGTTGTTGCTTAAACACTCCGTGCAGGCCGTTGACGCGCGGGATGAATGCCTACGAGCAGGAAGATGGAACCTCTAGGGACTGCTTCAACAATGCGTGGTCGGCAGGCAAGAGCGGAGAACATGCAGGGCAGCGCACAAGGTGTGTTGTGTGAACCAGGAGGACGCACAGGAGGTAGCAAATCGCTATGGCGTGCAAGGCGCGCTCGTCGTCATACCGATCGGCGTCGAACCTTCACACTTCGTGGGGCGCAGTTTCGATCCGGGAAATGAGACTATAGCCTTCTTCGGGAACATGTCCTGGGGCGCCAACGTCGATGCAGTGAGCTGGCTCGCGGAGCATGCACTGCCGTTCATCTGGCGCCGGCGACCGAAGGCACAGTTCAGAATCATCAGACAGGGTAGCCAAGATCTGCCCCTTCACCGGGCCGATCCCCGCATCCAATGCATGGGTCGCGTGCCTGACGTCCCTGAAGCCTTGAGAGACGTCACCGTCGGCGTTGTGCCTATTGTCTCCGGTACGGGCATTCGATTCAAACTGCTCGAACTCTTAGCTATGGGCATACCAACCGTGACCACATTTCCGGGACTCGCCGGCACCCGCTCCGCCGACGGCAAGCAATGCATGGTGGCCGACTCCCCTTGCGCCTTCGCGGACGCCGTTCTATTACTATTGTCAAACGGCGCGTTGCGAGTGCAATTGAGCGAGGCGAGCAAGGAAAGCGTTGCCAGCATGGAATGGAAATGCATCTATCCCAAGATCCTTGAGGCACTGGCGGGGACCGCCGCTCCTGGCCGATCGGCACCGGTACAACCTGGATCCGTCGTGAAAACATCATGGTGAATTTGATTTTCCCCTTATTTGACGGGCTTTTTTAAGCGTTTGGTATGCTGACTTTAACTTCACTGTGTGCTATGTTGAAGCCAGCATGCGCAGGTCGCCTAGAAATGTAAAAATCGCCTTTAGTCATACGGGTCTAACGCACTACGGCGGAATTCTGTTTTTGAGTGAATTCAGTCCAATGCTGCAATTGCGCCCCTTCCTAACTCGGCATTTGCGTTATCCCCGGCGCAACCATGACTACGAGCTTTCCCAGATGATCCTGTCCTTGGTCTACCCGATCATCTTAGGTCTGGATCGGTTGGAGACAACATCGCTCTTACGTTCGAATGGCACGTTTCAGTATTTAACCGGCCTTCCGACTTACCCCAGTCCGCAGAGCTTGCGACGTTTTTTGTTGCAGGCTGCACCCGATTTTCGGGAACAACTCCCCCGGGTCAATGACTACCTTTTGCGGCACTTCATTCACCGTCCGGATCACCGGTCGCGATTAATTCTGGATCTGGAAACACCATCGTTACGGTTTTCGGTCACCAGGAAGGATCGGCGGTTGGTTACAACCCACGCTATCGAGGCAAACGGTCCTCTGACCCGTTGCTCTGTTTGGAGGCGAACTCCTCGTTCCTTTGGGATGTGGGACTGCGAAGCGGCGATGCAGGAACCTGGGCGGGCAGCGAGGAACTTTTGGCCTTTTGTTTTCACTCCACTCCTTCCGATATTCGGGAACTCCGCGTGCGGGCCGATGCCGGCTTCGGTTTCGGGCCAGTGTTGGACGTGCTGGAAGCGCGTCGGGCCCAATACGCCGTGGTCGCGCGCATAACCCCGCCCCTGAAGCTTGCCCTCAAAGGTTTGAGCTATGAATCGCGCAATCCGCACTGGGGGATCGCGGAATTTGAGCACTATCCGCACGATTAGTCGCAAGCACGGCGTTGTAACGTGGCACGAAAGAGGATCGAGGAGACCGATCCGGGGCCAACTTTGTTTACCTTGGAACGTTACGTGTATCGAGCTTGGCACACGAACCTGCCGCTGACACCGGCCGGGGTGTGGCACTTCTACGATGGCCGTGCTGAAATGGAACCACGCATCCGGGAGCTCCGTGAAGACTATGCGTTGAGGAAGATTCCCACGCGTGCTTTTGCGGCCAACGCACTCTATCTCGAGGTAGTTCGACTGGCCTACAACCTGGTCACGGCTTTTCAGCGGACCTGTCTCCCCGAAGAATGGCAAAGCCTGACCTTGAGCAAACTACGCTCCAAACTCTCTTGGCTGCCGGGCGAACTTACACGCCCGCAGAACCGACCGACTCTCCGGTTCGCGAATTCGCCCCTCATCCAAAAGTGGGTGGTGGGATACTCCATCGGATTCATAGATTAAAACCCCTGGAGGGCTGAAGCTGCGTTTGTGAAAGTCGAGCGACTGACGCAACATTTTGGAGACGAATGCCGGATTTTCGGCCACTTTTGAGTGAAAACAGTGAAATTCACGACGGATCCAAGTACAATGAATCGATTATTCGCAACTCGAAAAGACCTGGGAAGCTTTTTGGTGCAGGTGGGACAAGGACGGAAGCGGCCGGAGCCAAGTCCAGGCGGGTTGACGCATGCACAATAAGCCAACTTTCTTTCTGCTGCAGCCGCGATCGTATCCCAGCCGGCTTTCGCTCGTCATTCCCATGTACAACGAAGAAGCCGTAGTAGGATTATTGCGCAGCGCCGTGAAGCAGTTTATGGCGGAGTTCCCCGGCAAAACGGAAGTAGTTGTGGTGAACGACGGCAGCACGGATTCCACGCTGCAACAACTCGCTGAATGGGCGCACAGTGAGCCTGGGGTCACCGTGCTCAGCCTGTCCCGCAACTTCGGTCATCAGATCGCCGCTACCGCCGGCTTGGACTACGCCAGCGGCGACGCTGTGGTTCTGCTGGACGCGGACCTGCAGGATCCAATGCATGTCATTCACCAGATGATTGAGCGCTACTGCGAAGGATACGACGTTGTCTACGGACAACGCAGAGCCCGCCGGGGAGAGTCGTGGTCCAAGCGCTTCACAGCCTGGTTGTTCTACCGCCTGATGCGCACCTTCGTCCACAAGGATTTGCCCGTGGACACCGGTGATTTTCGGCTGCTTTCCCGTCCTTGCCTGACCGCTTTGCGGAAAATGGGGGAGACTCATCGATTTCTTCGAGGCATGGTGGCGTGGGTGGGATTTCCTCAGATTGCAGTTCAGTACGAGCGACAACCTCGGGTGGCAGGATCAACAAAGTACCCACTGAAAAAGATGCTCATCTTCGCCTGGACGGCAGCTACCTCCTTCTCGACGCTCCCACTAAAGGCAAGTACGCTGATGGGAGTGATCGTTACGCTGATGGGACTAGAGGAAGGGGGTCGGGCCCTTCTGGCCCAGCTCTTTGGCTGGCACACTGTGCGGGGCTGGTCATCACTGACGGTACTTATCAGCGTTATCGGCGGAGCGACGTTGCTCAGCATCGGAATGCTCGGCGAATACGTGGGCAAGTTGTACGAGCAGAGCAAGAACCGTCCCCTTTACCTGATATCGCAAACCGTCGGTGCTGACCCCGTCGCAAGGGCAGATGTGGAAACGCAACTCGATGGGAGCAAGGCGCTGTGACACGACCTGGCTGTGATCGTTACTCTGGGGATACGGAATGGCAGCATGTTGCCTGGCCATCTCGCGGTCGACGGTACAAACACTAAGCCCAGTAAGCCCAGCACTCCCGCAAGGTCCGGGGAGGCATCTTATTTCGCGCTGCTGGTCCCGCTAATTCTGTTGGGCGTCGCTCTCTTCGTGTCCGACCGCTACTTCACGTATATCGATGACGAATGCTATATAATCGACATGGCAGCGCGCCCCGCCTTCCACACGGTCAGACTCTACTTGCAGGGTGCTGGGCCATTGGGGCACCCGCCGCTCTTCGATCTCATCCTCCATGTCTGGCTGCGCGTCACGCATGGATGGGTCCCCTTGCTGCGTCTGCCCTCAGAAGTCCCTTATATCCTGGGACTGTGGGTGCTGGCACAACTCGCACACAAGCTGGGAAATGCAAGAGCTGCACTGTGGCTTGTCTGGTTAGGTGTTCTTTGGCCCTACGGATTCCATTACGGACGCTTAGGGGGATGGTATTCCTTTGCCTTCCTGGTTCTGGCTCTGGTTACGAAAAGTTATGTGGATTGGCTTAGCGATCCCTCCAGGGGGCGTGCGTTGTGGTTTACCGTCGCGAGTCTTGCGTTGGCATACACCAACTACTTTGGCTGGGCCCTGCTAGCCTGTTTTGCACTTGATTTTTCCTTACCCACGCCAGGGATCTTAAGAAAGTGTGGCGGCCGACACCAGCCCCCTCGGATGAATTGAAGCGCCCACCGCAAGGGGGTGGTACGGGCGCCGAAACAGTGGATCTCGTTCCCGTGTCCCTCGCCTGTTGTGTATCTTCCGGATCATCAGTAGGTGTAGCCTCCGTCTCCCTTGCTTTCAGACCGAGCCAGGGCTTGATGCCGCCCCATGTTGACGGCATCAAGCCCTTGTTGTTCAACGAGTTGAATGTTTCCCATGTTCTTCGAAGCTCCCCTGTCCAAAGACACGCCAGGAGATTGATTCTGCTTGGAGCCACACCCACTGAACGAACCCCAGGATGGGACCCATGCAGGCTCCAAATAATTAGTTTCGGTAGCGGTGAAGCTTGGGGACTGGCGGGGTGGATGGGGCTTTTGGTCCCTTGGGAGGGGCCTAAGGGATCTGCTTCGGGGAGAGCGGGAAGGTGGGGATTAGGATACTCCCCTTTGGGCCCAGATCGATGGCCGAATTGCTCCCCGGGCGGGACCAGTTACTCTCACACCGACTAGAGCCGGGCACGGAGGGCGGGCGGACTGGAGAGCCAAACTGGAGCGGATCGAAGGTATTGGCCGCAAGTAGGAGATTGGCGTGGGGGCCGAATCAGGAGTGGCCAAAAAGTTGGGCGTACCTGGCGTGGGAGTCAGGCTTTGGGACTCGGCGGGCCGGGTGGGGGGCTGGAATAACCGAGAAGATGGTTGGGTTTGTTATGCTGGTGTGTTCGGCGCGTGAGACGTAGCTTCCCGGCGTCAGCAAGTGAAGCCGGTTTTGTTCAACGTCACTCGTGAAGCCAGCTATCACCGGTTAGCCGTCAGCTTTCAGCCAAAGGGCGACCGCTATTCACTTCGATATTGCCTCTCGGACGGCTGGACGCAGAGGCGGTGAAACACCGCGACTCAAACCTTTCGAACGGGACCTCGATACTGCGCCACTACAGGGTCGGCCGTCAGCAGAGTCATCCCCTCAACCGTCGCTTGCGCCACGAGGATACGATCGAAGGGGTCCTTGTGAAGGGCAGGCAGGCCGTCTATGGCGACGGCATGCTCGCTGGTGATGGGCAGTTCGCCGTAGCCGTTGTCAAGCAGGCCACGGCGCAACAACCGCGGGTCCACGCGAAAATCATCTCGCCCCAGGCGGCATTTGATGGCGATCTCCCACAGACTGGCGGCGCTGAAGATTAACTGATTCGCGGGATCCTTGAGGAGCGCTCGCGCCCGGGCAGGGAGGTGGGCGGGCTGGCCGGCAGCCCAGAGTAGCAGATGCGTGTCGAGCAGCAGCTTCATTCGGCGCCCCCAAAGAGTTGGGAGATCTCGGCGCTTCCCATTTGGTCAAAATCCTCCGGCACGGAGATCTGTCCGGCCAGAAAGCCCAACCGACGTATTTCGGCCCCCGTGGGCGTATCCAGCGCCGTGACTTTGACCATCGCCTTGCCCGCCTTGGCGATGACGAACGGCTCACCTTTGGCTGCTTCCTCAACTAAGCGCGAGAGGTGAGTCTTTGCCTCGTGAATATTGACGGCGCGCATGTCAACCTCCTTGGACTAAGTTCACTTAGTTTAGTCTAGTCAGGCGGCTGCGTCAAGTGGCCAAACAGTCGGCGCCCCGGGCAGGCCGCTAACGGGCGGCCACGCCGGGTGAGCTGCCGCAGCTGCAGACCACTAGAGCATTTTTAATTTAAGTGTATACATTATGTGCGATAATGCCTCTGCCGGTAGAGGGGAGGCAAAGATGCAATCCTATTCACAGGACTTGCGGGATCGAGTGTTATGGGCCTTGGAGCGGGGAGAACGTCCGACGGCGATTGCGCGGCGGCTGGAAGTTAGTCGCGTCTGGGTTTACCAGGTGAGGGGGCGGGAGCGGAAGACCGGCCAACGCACCAGTTTTCAGATCGGCGGGCATCGCCGATCACGGGTAGCGGCGATGGAACCGGTGCTGCGCGCCTGGATCGAACAAGAGCCGGGTCTGAGCTTGGTCGAGTTAGTTCAACGTCTCATCCAGCAGGGTGTATCGATCAAGATCGGCGCCTTGTGGCATCAGCTGAACAAGTGGAATCTTACCTTCAAAAAAAACCCTGCACGCCAGCGAGCAAGAGCGCGAGGACGTGCAGCGGGCGCGAAGCGCAGGGCGGCAAGCGCTGCCCACAATGGAAGTCGAAAAGCTCGTGTTCATCGATGAAACGTGGACATCGACCAGCATGACGCTACGCTACGGGCGCGCGCCCAGAGGTCGGCGTTGCCTCGACTCAGCACCCCACGGGCATTGGGAGACGACGACCTTTGTGGGCGCTCCGCGCCGCCGCTGATTGACCGCGCCGATGGTCACCGACGGGCCGATGGACGGCGAGATGTTTCTGGCTTATGTGCGTCAATTCCTGTGCCCAACCCTCCAACCGGGAGACACCGTGATCCTCGACAACCTCAGCAGTCACAAGGTGGCGGGAGTCGAGGAAGCGATCACCGCGACCGGAGCCTTCGTACTCTTTCTGCCACCCTACTCTCCGGATCTGAACCCGATAGAAAAGTTCTTTTGCCAAACTCAAGGCGCGGCTCCGCAAATCCGCCAAACGAGACCTCAACGCCCTATCGAAGGAAATCGGCGAATTGCTCAATACTTTCTCCCCAAGCGAATGCACAAACTACTTCATCTCTTGTGGATATGGAAGCACTTAAATCGAATCCGCTCTAACTTGGCATCCCTTAGGCGACCGGGGAGGAACTCGCGGCGATACGGGGCGAAGCGGAGAATCCCGGGTGGCCACGTCGCGTTGGAAGCCCGAGCAACACGAGGCGGAATTGCTGAGCGTGGCTGGGAGCGCGATGCCCGATGGAGGGGAGATCCTCTACTCTGCCGGACTGGGGCGCGATTGGGAGAGGGACAAACCCGACCGCGGTCGTCTCTCCGCTAGTGTCCCGTCCCACTTTATTCTTTACAATTGGGCACCGTTGTGATCTAATCGGCGTATGTTCACACGCGCCGCTCCTCTGATGATCGACGAATCTCAAAAGCGACAGTTGGAGTCCTGGGCTCGGGCCGGCACCACCCCGCAAAGGGTGGCTCAGAAGTGTCAGGCGATTCTGCTGGCCAGCCGGGGGATTTCCAATCACTCTATTGCAGAACAAACCGGACTCTCGCGCCCCACGGTTCTGGCCACCCGTACGGCCTTCCGCCGCGGGGGCTGCGAGGCCCTCCGCCAGCCCCGCAAGCGCCAGAGGTCGCGAGGCACGCTCACCTCGGAGTTGGAGCAGAAGATCTTGGATACCACGCTGAAAACGCGGCCGCCCGATGCGACCCACTGGAGCGTGCGCGAGCTCGCCCGGCACTTGCACGTTTCGCGCATGAGGGTGCATCGCGTCTGGCAACGCTATGACGTGCAGCCCCATCGGGTGGAAAAGTTCGAGATTTCCAACGACCCCCATTTTGAGGAGAAGGTGCGCGACATCGTGGGGCTTTACCTCCACCCCCCGGATCGAGCCTTGGTCCTTTGTGTCGATGAGAAGAGTCAAATCCAGGCGTTGGATCGGACGGCTCCCCTCTTGCCTTTGCGGCCGGGCTTGCCGGAACGTCAGACCCACGACTACAAGCGGCATGGGACGACCACGCTGTTTGCGGCCTTCAACATTCTTAATGGGAAAGTCATGGGGCGCTGCCTGCCCCGCCAGCGCGGCCGGGAATTCGTACGGTTCCTCAGCGAACTGGAAAAGCAGGTGCCGCAGGACTTGGATTTTCACCTCATCGTGGACAACTCCAGTACCCACAAAGGCGCTGCCGTCCGGCGTTGGCTCAGGCCCCAGAAGCGGCGCCGATTTCACGTTCATTTCACCCCCACCAGTAGCTCCTGGCTCAATCAGGTGGAGCGCTGGTTCGGACTGATCACGGAACGCATGATTCGTCGAGGGACCTTTCACACTGTCGCCGAACGGGAGCGTGCCATCTACCAGTGGCTCGCCAACTGGAACCAAGAGCCGCGGGCGTTCATCTGGAAAGCCACGGCAGATGTTATCCTCGACAAGGTGCGGCCTTGTAAAGAACTAAATGGGACGGCACATTAGCGCAAGCCAGCAGGTGGGCCGGTATGCCTCCAGTTTTCGGGAGTTGCCCTAGCCGGACATTTGGGCTGTTTTAGTTTTTTGGGGGTCAGAGGCTTGCGCTTCCGACGACTGCCAGCCGCTCGTCCAGCCGATTATATGGTTAGTGCTCAGCCAAGAAAGAGTCAGGCGCAGGGTCAAACCCAAGGAGGTACGCTAGGTTAACGCAGCCACGGGAGCCTAGTGCGTGCGCAGCCACTCTTCGAAAATGACGAGGCTTGACAGGATTTTGCTATTGTCGTGCCGGCCGGACGAGTGCTGGTCGAAAAGTTCCCGCACGGACGTTGCCCGGAAGTACTGATAGATCTTTGAGCTTCCGTCAAGGAGACTCTCAGCCATCTTGCTCTCGGCGACACTGCGGAACCAACCATCCACCACATTGCTCGCTAACCGGCGCTTTGGCCGGCTTAACATCGGGCCGGGCAGGATCTCCCGACACACCTGGCGGTGTAACCATTTCCGGGAACCATCCCTCACTTTAAGGTCGGCCGGCAGTCGTTCGACATACTCCACAATCTCTTTGTCCACAAACGGGACACGCAGTTCGAGACCGTGAGCCATGGAGAGCTTGTCCGCATACATGAGAAGTTTGTCCGGGAGCATGGAGCGCAACTCAAGGAACAGGAGACCTCCGAGTTCGTCCGTCTCAGCCAGGAGTTCAGCCATACCCTGCCAGCATTCCATCATAGTATCACCTGAGTTGGGACCCAGGAGCCCGTCTCGGAACAGTTGGTCGACTTCGTCTCCTTGAGGGAACGACAGAACATATTGGTATCTGCGGATTCGATCCGGGATCGACAGGTAGTAAACTCCGCGCTTCAGGGTTTCGATTTTGGGCAGGGCAGTGATGGCGGAGGAGACTCGACTCCGCATCCAAGCCGGCATTCTAGCCCAATACTTGGCATAGTGAACCCAAAGATGACGGAGATAACCGCCAAACAGCTCATCTGGCCCCTGCCCGACCAGAGCTACTTTGACGCCCTGGCGGGCTCGTTGACATACGAAATACATCGGCACAACTGAAGAATCCGCGATGGGTTCCTCTAACAAAGCGACAGTTTTCGACAGCGTCTTTTCAAAAAGCGATCTCGAAATCAAGACGCTAGTGTGCTTCGATCCCATGATGCGGGCAGTTGCGGCGGCGTCCGCCAAATCGTCGTCGGGGAGCGCTGCGCCGTAACCAACCACGTATGTCGGCCACGCACTCCCGTTAAGATTCATCAAGGCAAGCAGTAGACCGGAATCGACGCCGCCACTCAAAAGCAAGCCGACCGGTGCATCACCGATGAGCTGCCTATGAATCGCCTGGGTGTAAAGGGAAAGCAGCTCTTCCCGAGCTTCGCCGGGGGACTTCGGCGGCGCGAACGGTGTAGGCTTGAATCTGTACCATCGACTCAACTGATAGGAGCCATTTTGGACTGTCAGCTTGGTTCCCGGAGCGAGTTTGCGAACGTCTTTGAGGATCGTGTACGGCGAGGGTGCATAGCCACAGCGCAAGAAGAGATTCAAAGAAGTGGGATCGACCTCGGCTCCTGCCGGCATCGTGGCGCGAATCGCGCGTATTTCCGAGCCGAAATACAAACGATCCCCAGCGATTCGGTAGTAGAGCGGTTTGATTCCAAAAGGGTCGCGAGCGAGAACTAGTCGCTGTTGTCGGACATCCCAGATGGCTAAGCCGAACATGCCATTGAGGTGATTGAGTACGTCGGCGTCCCAGTGCTTGTACCCATGGATGACGACCTCTGCGTCTGAGTTGGTGCGGAAATGATGGCCATACCCTTCCAGTTCACTCCGCAGTTCAGGGAAGTTATAGATCTCACCATCGACAACCACCCAAACAGATTCTTCCCGATCCGACATGGGCTGATGGCCGCCCCCGAGATCGATGATGGAGAGCCTGCGAAAGCCGAGTCCGAGCGGACCGGTGATGTAGTATCCTTCGTCATCCGGACCTCGATTGATGAGGGTCTGAGTCATTGCTCGAAGGTCGTGGCCCTCGACGGGCTCCAGTTTTCCGAAGTTATACTGTCCGCAAATACCGGACATAAGTCATCTCCAGTTCAACGGTCTCATCCGGAGTTTCCATAATGGACTCCGGCGCAACCGACAACATACACCGGACACCCCTTTGATGCAATGGCGCGTATCGCGCCATCTAAAATGTAACCCTGGGAGGAGTGATCGCGCCATTTAAGATGTAACCCGAGCTAGCGAGAAGGTGGGGGAGGGTTACCGTGGGTTACAAGTCACGATGGGAGTATTTTCGTGCGATCTATGGGCGCTATCAGAAGGGCGATCGGAAAGCACGCGAAGCTATTTTGAACGAGTTCTGTTTGAACACCGGTTATCACCGCAAGTACGCCATACGGCTGTTGAACGGAGCGAGTCCGGGCCCACGGGCCAGCCCCTCGGGGGTTCGGCGAAAACGCGCCCTGAGCTACGGGCCCCGAACGCTGGCGGTTTTGACCGCCGTGTGGGAAGCAGCGGGATACCCCTGGTCGGTGCGGTTGAAGGCGATACTGCCGACGTGGATGCCCTGGATTCGCCAGCGCTTCCAGATGAGCCGCGAAACGGAGCAGGAATTACGGGCGATCAGCCCGCGGCAGATGGACCGGCGACTGCGGGACAAGAAGCTACAGGCGCGCCGGAGACTTTGCGGACGCACCCAGCCGGGCTTGCTGCTGAAACACCAAATTGCGGTGAAGACGGACAACTGGGACGTGCGCAGTCCGGGGTTTGCCGAGATCGACCTGGTCGCGCACTCGGGCAATTCTGGGGCGGGGGAGTTCGGGCACAGTTTGAACGTGACGGACATTCACAGCGGGTGGGCCGAGTCACGCGCTATTCTGGGGCGCAGCCAAACCGCGGTATTAACCGCTATTCAGGAGGTCGAGCAGGCGCTGCCCTTCGCGTTGCGGGGAGTGGATTGCGATAACGGTGCGGAATTCATCAATTGGAATTTGCAGGCCTGGTGCCAGGGCAAGAACATTCAACTGACGCGCGGGCGGCCTTACAAGAAGGACGACAACGCCCATATCGAGCAGAAGAACTGGACGCACGTGCGCAAACTCCTGGGCTGGGATCGTTACGATTCCGGGGCGGCGATCGAGGCGATCAACGATCTGTACCGTCAGGAACTGCGCTGGTTGCTGAATCTCTATCTTCCCTCGGTGAAGCTGGTGAAAAAGACACGGGTGGGATCGAAGCTCCGGCGGGTCTACGATGTCCCGCGGACCCCGCTGGAACGCGTGGCACGCTCCGGGTCTGCCGAGCCCGGCCGGTTGGCGGAGTTGATGAAGCTCAAGAGTCGTCTGGAACCGTTCGAGTTGGGGCGGATCATTGATGGCAAGCTGAAACGCATCTACGAATTGGCCAACCGCAGACTCAGCCCCGGTAGCTGTCCGTTGCACACTGACCATCGCAAACGGTTGCAGTCGGCAGAGGGGTGTGGAAAAGCCGCTCCGTGGAAAAGCCCCAAAGCGGCTTTCCCACCGAGCTTGGAAATCCCGCCCACACCGCGGGATTCCCACTTTCCCACACCCCCGGCGGCGGGTCCTCGGTAACATTTTAAATGGCGCGACGACCTGCCCGAAAGTTACATTCTTAGATGGCTTGACGCGCGGTCTGTCAGCCTGATGTCAGCCTGAAATGGAGCGTTCGGAGCATCCATAAGTTGTGGAAGAGGCTCGGCTTGCCTCTCCTCAGGCTCGCGGAAACCGAGAGAGGCTTCCTTACGACCGATCCGTGGGGCATTCTTGCTCTGATCCCTGGTCGCTGACCCGGTGGCGCTGCGGTGGCGCGGAGTATTGAGTTGTGGCCCCAACTCGGCGAGGATGTCAGGAAGATTGTCCGGGAGTTTGACGTTGACAGCGGACCCGCGGGGTGTATAGTAGGCGGCTAGAATTGCCAAACCTGAGATCCGAGTTGAGCGTTTTCAGCACATTGGTAGGTTAGGTTTCAGGTCTTCGATTCGGGCTCTGGGCCGCCGCGCGAACCACCAACGCAGGCGTGATGTACTTTATGCTGAGCAGAGGTAGTTCTCTCCGGTCGCCGCCCTTGCTCCGGTTTGTCAATCCTCTCGTAGGTAATGCCGCGGACTGGAGGCGCAGAGGCGAGAGGTTCGCCGGGAGGGGGAGCGCCAATTCTGCTGGCCTTGTCTGGATCCAGGTTCTTGCCAATTGCGACATCAACGTGCTGGAGCGGCTTCCTGGACGATGTCTAAGAGTTGGCGGCATGACGGCAGCCACGATAGTAGTAAATCTACTCATTGTGCGTCTGAGTGTTTGGATTCTTATTAAGGCGCAGTTCGAGCAAGCGCCGGAGGGGTGGACCCTGTCAAGGCAGGTGTTCGACGTGAGGTGGGAAAGCGAATCTATTGGCGAGCGGCGGGAAGAGCGATTTGCCCAGTCTCCCACGCTCCTAGTGCCAGCCCTGAGCGGTTTTGGCAGGCGGGGGCGATCCTTGTCTCGGGAACGCACCGTCGTAGCTACAATTACACCGCCGTGATCGATGGGAACTCCCGCTTCAGGATCACCGCACACCTTCTGCCCCATCAAGCAAGGCTGGCCCACGCTCTCGATTGACGAGAAAATCGAGGTGACGCAACCGTAACAACGAAACAGCATTCGGGAAGCGGAAGGTAGTACGCAACGGTCGTTCCGAGGAGAGTGACGAATCTCGCTGCGATCTCCGAGGGAGCGGTCCAGAGCCGGATTACCTGCTCCCCGTGGACTGACACCCCAGGCCAACAACGTATTCGTTACATTCCAAAACGAGCTGCAGACTCCTGAAAGCGAGGTTCCCATGCGAGTAGAAGCGCGAGCACCGGCAAGAGCAGATCTGGCAGGCGGCACAGTAGACATCTGGCCGCTCTATCTTTTTCATCCCGGGGCCCTGACCGTCAATATCGCTATCCGCTGTTACGCCTCCTGTGTGATCGAGACGCGGCCGGACCGGCAAATCGTTCTGGCGTCCAAGGACCAGGAGATTAAAGAGACTTTTGAAGACTTGGCGGATTTGGCGCGCGGCAAGTCCCGGCTGCCTTTGGTG
>Ga0181536_10003633_pt1 | contig 16748 bp, 18 predicted proteins | sample PEATcosm2014_Bin_41_FD_121105 | JGI IMG/M metagenome (GOLD analysis project Ga0181536, IMG submission 121105) | Peatland microbial communities from MTU Mesocosm Facility, Houghton, MI, USA - PEATcosm2014_Bin17_60_metaG | ecosystem: Environmental > Terrestrial > Soil > Wetlands > Peat | place... | reverse complement strand
ATGAAATCGGGGACGACCACCCCGACGCCGAAAACTGCGGGCATGTTCAGCCGCACGGTTCGGGCGACACCGCCGGAATCGATGGCGCTGGCTACGATCGAACCCAGCACGCACGCCGCCACGTTATCAGGATGACCTTCCAGCCGGGCCGCCTCATCGAGGACGCGCAGAGGCTTCCATCGGAGATCGAGCAGGCGGTCGGCAATCACGACGCCCGCGGTTAGCGCTGCCGCACTCGAACCCAGGCCCTTGCCGAGGGGAATATCGTTGTGGATGCGGAGCTCGATCGCCGGCATCGTCATGCGCATGTCCCGCGCGACGGCCAACGTGGTTTGCCAGATCAGGTTGTCTTCGCCCGTGGAGATCGTTTCCGCGTCACGCCCTTCCGCCTGGATGGACAGGCGCTCGCTCTGGCGAAAGCGGCACTCCAGGTAGATTCCGAGCGCCAGGCCAAGCGCGTCGAAGCCAGGGCCGAGGTTGGCGCTGGAGGCCGGCACTCGAAGCGAAGTCCAGAGCATAAGGGGCCATTATAGCGAGTGACGGAGGACGGACCACTTGCGCATTGGTGAGCCGGGAATTGGGACCGCGAGAATGCATCGCACTAGGGGCAGCGTCGGGCGTCCGGTTTTGGGATTGGGTTTGATTGGCGAAATCAGTTTCCGGAGGCGGTGGGTCTTCAGCGGTAGGAGTCGTGGCGGCGCGGAGGCGATCGAGCTCGTGAAGCGCGCGGTAGAAGGAGCGTTCGATGCGGGTTTCGTAACGCGAAAGGGATTCGATGGAGCGGGAACCGGAAGCGTCATACGCAAAAGCGCGCGAACAGGGATCAAGATCGGGCGAGTTTTCGTCCCGGGACAGTTGCGACATACGGATGCTGAACAGACCGGTTTCGAGGGCGCGCATGCGGCGCAGGCGCCAGGAGGCCATGGCCATTTGCTCGACAAGCAGGGTTTCGGTGGGTCCGGCGGGCTCGTATTCGGCGAGAAAGGCGTCGAGCAATTCCTGAAACTCTTCAGGGTTCTCGTTGGGGAGGACGGTGGTTTGGGCGGAGAGGCCGTGACGGAGCGCGTTGAGGCCGACGGCGGCGCGACCTTCGGGAGTGCGCGGGCCGGTGCTGAACTGAGCGTTGCGACGATTAGCGTCGATTTGGCGTTGGGAGAGCATAAGTTTTGACTGTTGGCGGCAGAAGCCGGGCTTAGGATAGTGCGAGGGATTGGGGTGAACGGCGGTGGGAGCGCGGATTTGGTTGAGGGGGCTGGGGAAAAAAGTGGAGGGAGGGAGTGAACGGGCGGCTGCTTTGCAGTGATCTAAGTGGGCAAGCTGTTCGCTGGCCGTTTAGGATCCGGTCAGCATCCAACGGTTCAGTGCGGCTTTAGAGAAAACGAGTTCAGGATGAAGAGATCGCCGGTCAACCCGTTCTTGTCCAATACCTCCCAGGTCATTTTGTAGAACATCTCGTGCTCTAGAGGTTGTTTAGCCAGTTCGAAACGAAGGGTTACCTTGTCAATGGTGGCGGTCTTGTTGTCGGCTGACATGACGAGAGGGCAATCCTCAACAATTTTCGCGTAGAGATGAACGAAATGAGGCCATCCGTCGGGACGTTTGGCCGACAGGTCCGGGAGATTGTGCATTTGCAAGAAGCCTGTGAGCTCCTGCTCGAAATACGCCAATTTCGATATCCGGTCAATTTCTTGTTGGAGGCTTTTGGGAAGCTGCTCAAGGTCCAAGCCAGATCGAAGATGAATGTTCGCCTCGTCGAAATGTTTCAGCACTCGTTGCGCCGTGCGTCCGCGGAGTTGAGCATGGACCGCCCAATCGCAATGGAACGTCAGGTACTCGTATTGGTCCTTAAGTCCTTGCTGTTCGAGGAATTTTCGAACCTCTGCCAAAACGTAGAGGGCCTCGGCTTCTTTCTCGACACCAGCCTCTAGTGTCCTGAGTCAGAGATTCGTTGAAAAATTCTCTCGACCTTGCCCAAGATTAGATCTGCGTCCGCCGTCCACACGAACGGTTTAGGATCTCTATTCCGCTGGTCCAAGTAGTCAAGCATGGCCTTCTCCAACGCTCGAACCGCCGTATGGCTTCCACGCCGGACGCATCGTTGCGTCACTTCTGCGAACAATCGTTCCACCAGGTTCAGCCAACTGCCACTCGTCGGGGTGAAGTGGACGTGATAACGAGGGTGGCGCGCTAGCCACGTTCGCACCTTGCTCACCTTGTGCGTGCCGTAGTTGTCCATCACCAAATGGACCTCAAAACCGCGGGGAAGATTCGCGTCTATGTCGTTGAGGAATCGCAGGAACTCTTGGTGCCGGTGCCGTCGGTAGCAATTGCTGATGGTGACTCCGCTTGCCACATCTAAGGCCGCGAACAAAGACGTCACACCATGCCGTTCGTAATCATGCGATTGTCGCGCCGGTACGCCTGGGGCCAGGGGCAGAATCGGCTGCGTACGGTTCAGCGCCTGCACCTGACTTTTTTCGTCAACACACAGCACAATCGCGCGATCCGGCGGATTCAGGTACAACCCGACGATGTCCCGCACCTTCTCGACGAACTGGGGGTCTTTGGAGAACTTGAAGTTCTCCACGCGATGCGGCTGCAATCCGAAAGCACGCCAGATCCGCACGATGGCGGTCTGCGATAGCCCGCTCTTTTCGGCCATGAGCCGGGTGCTCCAGTGCGTGCTGTGGACCGGCATGGACTCCAGCGTTTTCGTGACCACGTCCTCGACCTGCGCGTCCGTGATCGATCGCGGCGCGCCCGGCCGCGGCTCGTCGAGCAACCCTTCGAGCCGGCTCACCCGAAAGCGCTCCCGCCATTTGCACACCGTAGCCCCGGTAATGTGCAACTTCTTAGCGGCAGCGCCGTTACTCAATCCCTCGGTACACGCCAGCACGATGCGTGCACGCATGGCAATCGCTTGCGCGGATTTTGGTCTCCGCGCCAGCATCGCCAGTTTCTCCTTCTCCTCAGGGGTCACGTTGAGCGGCTTGGTGGGGCGTCCGATGGCCATACCCAAGTATGCCCCAGTTCTCAGTATTATTCAACGAATTTATGATTCACAACACTAGCTGGTCTCTTAATTTCTTGAGGATATCCATGTAAGCCTCGCGGTGGCTTTATAAGTCCTGAAGCCCGAAATCTACGGGAATCTCGATGAACTTGCCCCGGTCCTCCGGCGTTGCCCACCCAGCTCCCTTTGTTCCGAAAAGCTCCCGGATCAGATCCGACTCGATAGCATCCCGAACGAAGTCTTCGGACAAATCGGCCTCCGTGGCAATCTCGCTCACATGTGCGATTTGCTCGTATTGCCGCCCCTTGACTCGGTCTTTAAGCGCCGCACAGAGCTTTCCGGCTTTTGATTTCATCTCAGGTGTGTCGAGCTGATTCAGCAGCTTCAGCCCTTCAATCCAGCCCGATCCGCTGAGAGTATAGTACCAGCTCATCGCTTGCCTCACCAGATACCGATTCTTTAGCTCGATCCAGGTTGTGGGCAATATCCTTGAGTCAAGCGAGCGTTCGTCAACGAACACCGCTAGGAACGTTTGGCCCTGCACTTTGTCCATCAAAACCAGCAGCGCGTCGTCTAGATTCTTCCAGCGTGCGTCTTTTGATAGTGTCATGTCTTTGTGAGCAATGATAGCCCGTGGTGTACCTCGAATAAAATGCACGTGCTGCCACCTGCTAGAGGGCAAAGTGAACGAGGGGTCCGCGCGACGCCCCCGGCTCCCTCGATGGTGAGTTCGCCCTTGGACGGAACAGCCGCGTGCGGAGTAGCCGGATACGATTCTCATCCGCGATAATGGTCCGGGGGAATTCCATGAAGCGAGTTCTGACGGCAAGTGTCATCATTGCGGCGTTGGCGTTGGGCGCTGCGGCGCAGGATCGGGACTGGTATCACGACCGGGAGGAGCGGTTCCGCGGGGAGGAGTGGCGGCACCACCTCTTCACGCACGTGAGGACCGATCTGGAACACGTTTGGAGCGGGCGGGCGAGCGAGAAAGAGCGCAAGCGTCTGGCGAAAACCGAAGAAGAGCTAACGAAGATGCAGGGGGATCTGGAGCATGGCCGGCTTGATAATGGCATTCTGAACGATGTGATGGATTCGATTCGGAAGTCATCGAACGACGACCGTCTTCCGGAACGCGATCGCGCTGTATTAGCTGACGACCTGGTGCGTCTCAAGGATTACCAGGAGCATCACGATCACTGGCGTTAGGCGTTTTGCAATCGGGTTACACTACGCCGGACTCTTCGATCGTGAGCTCCCCCTTATCGGCGTCGAGCTGCGCCATCACGCCGAGCGGTAGCGTGAGCTGATCGTCGGTGTGGCCGATGGTGAGGCCGGAGAGAACGGGCGAGCGAAGGCGGCCAAGAATCTCATCGACCACTTCGCCGGTCGAGAGCGTCGACTCGTAGGATGGTTTGAAATCGCGGGGGCGGCAGTCCTGGCATTCGCCGAAGATAAGGCCCGCGGCGGCGTCCAGTTTGCCAGCAAGGCGTAACTGGGTGAGCATGCGGTCGATGCTGTAGGGCTCTTCGTCCACGTCTTCCAGGAACAGGATGCGCCCTGCGGTTTCGATTTCGTAGGGCGTGCCCATCGTGGTAGAAATCAGCGTGAGGTTGCCGCCGAAGAGCGGGCCGCGCGCGTTGCCGGGGCGCACCGTGCGGAGCGAATGCCCGGGGCGCAAGGGGTCGGAATCGGGCGGATTGGTCACGCGGCCCATCGGCTCGGTCTCGAACAAAGCCTTGCGGAAATAGGTTTGCGTGTAGGGCGTGAAGCGAGACAGCGCGATGGGGCCATGGAACGTGACTAGGCCCGCGCGTTTTTGAATGGCCAGGTGTAGCGCGGTGATATCGCTGTAGCCCAGGAGGATTTTCGGGTTCGCGCGAATCAGATCGTAGTCGATGCGATCGAGCAATTGGGACGCGCCGTAGCCGCCGCGGATGGCAAACACGGCTTTGACTTCGGGATCGCGAAACATGGCGTGGAGATCTTCGACGCGATCTTCGACCGTCCCTCCCAGATAGCCGTCTCGTTTGCGAACATTCTTAGCGAACTTTGGCACGAGGCCGAAATACCGCGCGGTGCGTTCGGCGAGGGCGAGACGGTCGGGATCAGAGACGTAGCTGGAGGGAGTGATGAGACCGACGGTGTCACCGGCGCGCAGCGCTTTGGGGCGGATTAACTTGCGCTCGGCAGTGGCGGCTGATGCGGGGAGGGCTGCGGCTGCGGCGGTAAGAAGGTGGCGTCGGGTCATATCTGATAGATTATCGTGCGGACATGCTCTATGCGGACTATTGTCTTGTTGTGCTTGACTGCCGCGACTGCGCTCGCGCAGTCAGCGAATGATAACTGGCGCTCGGAAGGTGTGATTCACCTGGATCACTCGCCTTACGCCAAACTCCACTCCGTTCCGATTCGTGCGGTGCACATGGGCGAAGGGTTCTGGTCGGCGCGAATGCGCATCAACGTGGAGCGGAGCATCCCGACCATGCTGGAGGAGCTGGAACAACACGGCGTGATGGACAACTTCCGTCGATTAACCGGCAAACAGGCGCCGCGGCTTGGGCCGCTCTACACTGACTCCGACATATATAAGTGGATCGAAGCGGCGGCGTTCGTGCTCGAATCCGGCGACCGGCCGGAACTGCGCGCCACCATCGATCGTCTGACGGACGAGATTCTGGCTGCGCAAGAGCCCAGCGGATATCTCAACACGTACTTTGTGGACGAGCGCAAAGACAAACGTTTCACAGAAATGTACCGGTCGCACGAGCTGTATTGCCTTGGGCATCTTCTGCAAGCCGCCATCGCGTACTACCGCGCCACGGGAAACCGCAAACTGCTGGATGGCGGCATCCGGTATGCGAACTTCATGGTGGAGAACTTCGGGCCTGCCAAGCGGCCTGCGCTCACGGGCCATCCGGAATTCGAGATGGCGCTGGTGGAGTTGTATCGCACTACGGGCGAGCGGAAGTACCTCGACTTTGCTGGTTATCTGCTTAGCGGCGTGGAGCGCGAGCGCCTGCATTTGACCGATGATCAGATCCAATACCTGTTCAGCGGGGTCCCGTTCACGTCGCGCAAGGAGTTCGAAGGTCACGCAGTTCGCGCTATGTACGCCTCCTCGGGCGCGACCGATTACTATGCCGAGACCGGTGATGCCGCTTACTGGAGCACGCTCGATCGCCTTTGGAAGGACTTAGTCAATCGCAAGATGTACATCACAGGCGGCGTGGGTTCACGCGAAGCGGGAGAATCGATCGGTCTCGCCTACGAGCTACCCAACGCGCAGGCGTATGGTGAAAGCTGCGCGGCGATTGGCAACATGATGTGGAACTGGCGCATGCTGGCTGTGACGGGCGAGGCGCGGTTTGCCGATGTGATTGAACGCGCGCTCTACAACGGTATCAACTCAGGGATGTCGCTATCCGGAACTCTCTACTGTTACCGCAATCCGCTCGAATCCGTAGGCGAGAAGATCCGCAACGAGTGGTATGAGACCACGTGCTGCCCTCCGAATCTGGAACGCATCCTCGCCTCTTTGCCGGGTTATTTCTACAGCACGAGCGCGAAGGGCGTGTACGTCAATCTTTACGACAACTCGCATCTCGACTGGCATCTGGAGAATGGCGAGGCGTTGAAAATCGATCAGACGACGCGATACCCGTGGGGAAATACGGTGGAGATCACGGTCACGCCGGCGGTGGCGTCGGAATTCAGTGTGTTTCTTCGTGTGCCGGGATGGTCGCGAGGGACGCTGGTGGCGGTTGATGGCTCGCCGGCGAACGGCGCGCAGCCGGGGCAGTACTTCGAGATTCATCGCCAGTGGCGTGCTGGTGACCGCATCGAAGTCAAGTTCGACATGACGGCGCGGTTGACTCGCGCGAACCCGCTGGTGCGTGAAGATGTGGGACGCGTTGCGGTCGAGCGCGGGCCGCTGGTCTATTGCCTGGAGTCCGCGGACCAGCCAGGGATCGGTTCACTGTTTGACGCGGAGATGACAACTCTCTCCGAGCCGTTCCGCGAGAACTTCGACGCTGATCTTCTTGGTGGCGTTCTGGTTCTGCGGCACAAAGGCGCGGTGGCAGAGAAGCCGTTTGAGGATGAGCCGCTGTATCAGGTGGCCGCGCGGGCCGTTCGTCCACCGTTTAAGCCGGTTGAGCTAGCGTTCATTCCGTACTACGCGTGGGCCAACCGTGGACTCACGTCGATGGAAGTTTGGGTTCCGGTTGATTAAGCCGGTTGCCTATCGGGTTTCGAGTTGGACAAGGTCTGGGGACTCGGTGCGCTCACCGGGGCCGATGATGGTTTGCGGAGCGCGCCAAAAATCCATGTAAGACGTATAGTGAGCGCAAGCCACGGTGCAGCGCGGCGCGCAGCTCTTCACGGTGAGAAACTCGCGGCGAATGTCTTCGACCGTGTAGTGCTCGAGGGGCTTGGCTGGGTAGCCACGCTGTTGCGAGCAGTAGTGCACCAGGCCATCCTCGCAAACGTACAAATAGCGCGCACCGGCACGGCAACGCCACTCGTTGGGCCTGCCATGCGCGATATTGTCCTGGAAGAAATTCAGTTGCGCGTAGCTCCGCTTGGCCATGCGCTTCATGCGCAGGTACACCTCGCGCTCTTCGGGCTTGAGCGGTTGCAGTTGGCCGTCGTCATCGTGAATGATGCCGATTGTGGAAGTAAAGCCCAGCTCCACGGCGCGGCGTCCCACTTCCAGAGCATCCTTGGGATTGTGGATACCGCCTCCCACAACAGAATTGATGTTGACGTGGAATTCGGCGTTCTCGGCCAGCAACTGGAGCTTCTTGTCCAGAACTTTCAGACTCTTTTTCGACACGTCATCAGGATTGACGTTGTCGATGGAAATCTGCATGTGCTCGAGGCCGGCTTGGTTCAGACGCCGGATGCGGTCGGCGGTGAGCAGGTACCCATTGGTAATCATGCCCGCCATGACGCCGTGATAGCGAATACGGGCGATAATTTCGTCGAGCTCGGGATGAAGCAACGGCTCGCCGCCGCTCAGTGTGATGATGGTGGTTCCCAATTCGGCCAGGCGGTCGAGCCGCCGGCGCATATCGTCCAGTGGCACGGGCTTGGAAAAATCGTCGTACTCGTTGCAGTAGGAGCAGGCGAGGTTACAGCGCCGGATGGGAATAATGTGGGCCAGAACCGGATGATCGGTCGAGAGCACCCCCTTAACCAGCATCATCAGCTCTCGCGAGCGCCGATGCATGGCTTTCCAACTGCGCCGAAACCGGAAGCCCAAATCTGCCATAGTGTGAGAGATTCTTTAAGATTACACCACAAGGCGCCGCTTATCGGGCTGCAATATGAATTAAGTGGTGTGTTTTGAGCTGTGGAATGCTAATTTTCCCCGTCGAATGAAGAAGATAGGAAAGGCCCCGGGCGAGGCGGTTTCAGTGGTGCTGGACGCGTCACCGCTGTTACTGCGCAGTGCGGGGGTGAAAAATTATGTCTACTATTGGGTGCGCAGCCTGGCGGAATGCGCCGGGGCGAACCGGCTGAAGCTATTTCCGTTTCTTGGCGAGCTGGGTCATTTCGCGCATGAGAAGTCTATCCTCGGGCCTCTGGCGACTCTTCCCCGGCTCGGGCTGCTGTATGCCGCCAATATTTGCCCGGTTCCGTTTCTGAATTGGGTGACGCCGCGTTCCGATATTTTCCACGCCTCGCACCAGGTTTGGAATCCGCCACGCAAAAGGCGAATGACATCAACAATTTATGATGTGACATGCTGGCTGATGCCGGAGGTCCATGCGGAGGCCAACGTGAAGGCGGCGGACCGCATCGCGGACTGTGTGTTCCGTCCCGCAAGCGGGCTGATCGCCATTTCGGAATGCACGCGCTCAGATGCCCTGCGCGTTCTGCGTCTCGCACCGGAGAAGATTGAAGTGATCTATCCGGGCATTGCGCCGGCATTTTTTGCGGCCAAGGCGGAGGCGGGGAGGGAAGTCGCGCAGCGCTGGGGTCTCAGCAAGCCGTATGCGCTGTACGTAGGGAGCATCGAGCCGCGCAAGAACGTGGGTACCTTGCTGGACGCGTGGCACGGCCTGTCGCGGGACTTACGTGACGAATTCGAGTTGGTGGTGGTGGGGCTGTGGGGATGGGGGGATCGGACAGTTTACGATCGCTTGCTGGCGGGCATCCCGGGCGTGCGGTATCTCGGTTACGTGCCTGAGACAGACCTGCCTGGGCTGACGGCGGCAGCCACAATGTTCGTGTACGTTTCGCTGTACGAGGGCTTCGGGCTTCCGGTGGGCCAGGCGATGGCCGCCGGTGTCCCGGTGCTTGCGTCGGCGTCGTCGTCGCTCCCCGAGGTGGTGGGGGATGCGGGACTACTCGCCGATCCACACAGCCGCGAGGAGATCCGCGTGGGGATGGAGCGCCTGCTACTCTCACCGTCGCTGCGGGCTGAGCTGGGTGAGCGGGGCAGGAAACGGGCGGGAGCATTCACGTGGGAGGAGTCCGCACGGGAATCCTGGAGGTTCTTCGAGAAGGTGGCGGGCGGGTAAGCGCGCCAGCGGTGGTCTGGCGCTACACTGAATTCTGAGCGGGAGCGCCGACTTTTTGCGTTCCCGCCGCGTCATTCCACCAGGAGCCTGAGCATTGATTCTTCGGGCGGTCGAGGACACCGACCTGATCCGTAAGGCGCGCCGGGGAGATGTGGAGGCGTTTAACCTCCTGATTTCCCGATGGGAGAAGCGCGTCTACAATTACCTGCTACGGATTGTCGGTGACCGCGAAGGGGCGCTCGATCTGAGCCAGGACGTTTTTCTGAAGGCCTATCAGAATCTGCGAAAACTCGACGATCCCGCGCGGTTCGCGCCATGGCTGTTCCGGATTGCGCATAACGAAGCGTTCTCTTCGTTTCGCAAGCGGCGGCCGGAGCGGGAGGCGCCGGGGCAACCCGAGTACACGGGGGACGAGAGGGCGGCGATTGGGCCGGCGTTTCCCATCGAGCTCTCCATCGCGGTCACAACGGCGCTTGCCAAGCTGCCGGAAGAGCAGCGGGAAGCGGTGATTCTGAAGATCTATCAGGGATTCAAGTTCGAGGAGATGGCCGAGGTTCTTGGCTGCCCGGTCTCGACGGTGAAATCCCGGCTGTACACCGCGCTCGACGTGCTCAAATCGCAACTGGCTCCGCTCAAGACGAGAGGTGTGACATGAGTTGCTCGCCATTCGATTTACGCGACTATCTTTTTGGGGAATTAGGGGAAGCGGAACGCCGCCAGGTGGACCAGCACGTGCGAAGCTGTGGGGGCTGCCACGAAGAGATGGAGCGGCTTCGCGTTACCCAGTCGGTCTTGCTGGCGTTGCCGGAGGAAGAGGTTCCGCAGCGGATCGGGTTCGTGTCAGATCCGGTTTTCGAGCCTTCGGTGGCGCGGCGGCTCTGGCGCGCGTTCTGGGGATCGGCGCCGCGATTGGGATTCGCCTCGGCGGCGATGCTGTCGGCGGCACTGGTGATTTTTGCGTTTTTCCGGCCAGCGGTAACGGCTCCGATGACAGCGTCAGCGCCGGATACGGCTAAGATCGAACAGCAAGTATCGGAACGAGTGGCGGCGGTGCAGAAAGCCGTGGCGGAGAGCGAAGCACGGCAGGAAAAGAAGACAGGAGCATTGCTGGCGGCTGCGGAAGAGCGGTTCCAGAAGCAGCGTGCTTCAGATATCAAAAGTTTTGGCGCGGCATTTTCATACCTGGAAAAGAAATATAGCGTGCTGGAGCACGCCAGCTACGAAACGGCAGGTCCGCAATGAGGCGGTGGTGCATTCCCGCATTGCTTGTGGCGGCCGTGGTTGTTGCTGTGGCCGCTGTACCACGCGTCAGCCGCGAGGCGCTGCATACGATGGAGCTCAGCGTCGATAAGCGCATCCTGACGTTCAGCGTGGACGCCCCGTTTGAGCTACTGGGCAACACGCGCGGCCTTTACCTGGAAGGTTACGGCGCGGTATTTACGACCGAGGTCAACCTGTCGCAGAGCATGAACATCAGCCCGTTCCAACCGACGATGCCCAAGGAATATGTGGACAAACTGCGGCTGCGGAAGCTGGAGCGGGTTCCAGTGCTGAAGAAGTGCATGCAAGACGAGATGGTTGCCATCGCGGCCTCGCTCGACGCCGTGCCTGCCAATGAGCAGACTGTGCTGAGCGTGACGCTCTTCTATCACCCGTGGGAAGACAGGGCAGGGTTGCCGTCGCAGATCGTCATGCAGGCGGAGCGGCAGAAGCTGCTCGACGTGCAGCTTGGGCGGGCCAGCCGCGCATCTCTGGATTCGGTCATCCAGGTACAAGAGTTCTAGATGAGTGTTTCTTCGGCGCCTGTTCTCATTGATGAACCGCGCCGGCCCATGCGGCTGGGCGAGATGCTGATCGAGCGCGGGCAGATCGGGCAGGAAGATCTCGAGCGCGCGCTGGAAATTCAGAAAGAGCGTGGCGATAAGCTGGGCAAGATTCTGGTTGACCTTGGCTTCATCGCCATGCGGGACGTGCTGGCAGCGCTTTCGGAGCAGCTTGGCGTGCCGATGGCCGTGTTGGACGAGCCTCCGCCGGACTCTCCCGAAATCCAGGACCTCTCGCCGCGCTTCATGCGGCAGTGCCATTTTCTGCCCGTGGCGATAGATGACGCTTCGGTCACGCTCGCCATGGCAGATCCGTTGGATTTCGAGACCATCTCCGCGGTGCGCACCTTTTGTGGCCTGAAGGTGCGGACGGCGCTCGCGGCCGAGCAGGAAATTCTCGACGCCATCGACAAGTACTACGGCGAATCGGACAAGCAGCAGGGTTTCGGCGCCGAACTCGACGCGGCCGAAGCCGGCGAAAACCTCGAACAACTGCGCGACATGGCGAGCGAGGCGCCGGTGATCCGGCTGGTGAACACCATGATCGCGCAGGCCATTGAGAAGCGCGCCAGCGATATCCACATCGAGCCGTTCGAAAAAGAATTCCGTGTGCGGTACCGCGTGGATGGCGTGCTATTCAACCAGGAAGCGCCGCCGCGGGAGCTGAAAGCGGCCATCGTTTCGCGCTTGAAGCTGATGGCGAAGCTGAACATTGCCGAGCGGCGCCTGCCGCAAGACGGGCGCATCAAGATCAAGATTCTGGGCCGCGAGGTGGATCTCCGCGTTTCCACGCTGCCCACGCTCTACGGCGAAAGCGTGGTTATGCGCCTGCTGGACCGCTCCGCCGGTGATTTCTACGATCTGCGCCGGCTGGGCTTCGATGACCGCATGCTTGCCCGCATGGAACACTACACGCAGCTTCCGCACGGAATCTTTTTGGTGACGGGGCCAACCGGCAGCGGCAAGTCGACGACTCTGTATTCCGCGCTCAAGGTCATCAACATCCCGGACAAGAAAATCATCACCATCGAAGACCCGGTTGAGTACCAGATGGATGGCATCAACCAGATCCACGTGAATCCTGCCATTGGGTTGACGTTCGCGGCGGGCCTGCGCCACATCGTGCGGCAGGACCCGGACGTCATCATGGTGGGTGAAATCCGCGACCGGGAAACCGCGGATATCGCGATTCGCGCGGCGCTTACGGGGCACTTCGTCTTTTCCACACTCCACACCAACGACGCGCCGAGCGCCATCTCGCGGCTCACTGACATGGGGATGGAGAATTATCTGATCACGTCATCGCTCGTGGCGGTGCTGGCGCAGCGGCTGGTGCGCGTGATCTGCGGCGAGTGCAGGGTTTCGGCGGGAACCGCCATCACACCCGACGGAGAGACCATCGAAACTTTCCGTGGCGCGGGCTGCGAGGCGTGCACAGGATCGGGGTTCAAGGGCCGCATGGGCATCTTTGAGCTGATGGAACTGACGGATGATATCCGGAAACTCATTATGACCAATGCAGACGCGTCGCAGCTCACGCTGGCTTCCCGCCGCAATGGGATGCGCAACCTCCGCGAGGATGGCTGGCTGAAAGTGCGCGACGGAGTGACCACCGCCGATGAGGTGATGCGCGTGACCCAGGAATTCTGATGGCCACGTTCTTCTTTCGCGCGGTGGCGAGCGACGGCAAGCTGCGCACCGGCAGTTTGACCGGCGAGAGCGACAAGAATGTCGCGCGCGAACTGCGCAAACAAGGACTCACGCCGATCTACGTCGGGGTCGAGCAGAAAAAATCCTTCGCCCTCAAGTTGCCCGTTTTCACCCGTGGCCGCCGGCGCGACGTCCTGTTCTTCACGCAAGAGCTTTCGACACTGCTCAACGCCGGCATACCGTTGGATCGCGCGCTCAGTATCACCGGGGAACTGACGGAGCGGCCGCACTTCCGTTTCATTGTTCTCGATATCCTGCGCGTGCTCAAGGGCGGCAAGCCGCTGGCGGAGAGCCTGGCTACGCATCCCGAATATTTCTCCGATCTGTTTATCAACATGGTGCGCGCCGGCGAGGCCAGTGGCAGCCTGGCTTCGGTGTTCGAGCGCTTATCGGAGTTTGAAAAATCACGGGACGAATTGCGCAACTACATCATTTCGTCCATGATTTACCCGGCGCTATTGGCGACTGTAGGCCTGAGCTCGATCGTTGTCCTGCTGACATTTGTGGTGCCCAAGTTCGCCTCGGTGTTTGAAGAATCGCACATGAAGATTCCAGTACCTACGATGATGATGCTGGAGGTGAGCAAGGTGGTGACGGCGTACTGGTGGATGGTGGCCACCGCACTTGCGATCACCGCGGTGGCTTTTCGGCTATACGTCCGCACAATACCGGGCCGATTGTGGTGGGATACGCTGCGGTTGAGAATTCCGCTGCTCGGCGATGCGCTGCGCAAAGCGGAAACGGCGCGGTTTGCCCGGTCGATGGCGACGCTCGTGGCCAATAGCGTGCCGCTGGTGCAATCGATCGGGATCGCTTCGGGAATTTTGAATAACCGGAAGATCGCGGGGGCATTGGGCGAAGTGGCGCTGGGGGTGAAGCGTGGGGAAGGCATTGCGGCGCCGGTGCGGAAGGCCGCCGTATTTCCGCCGCTGGCGGCGCATTTGTTAACGGTGGGCGAGGAGACCGGGAGGCTGGATCAGATGTTTGCGCGCATGGCTGAGATTTACGAAAACGACACGCGCGACTCCATCAAGCGCTTCACGGCGATCTTCGAGCCCATGGTAATTCTGGTGATGGGTGTGATGGTGGGCGCCCTGATTCTCAGTATGCTGCTCGCGATCACGAGCATAAATGACGTGGCGGTGTGAAATGAAGGAACGCAGAAACAGACGTAGAGCCGGTATCACGCTGATCGAGATGCTGGTGGTGGTGACGATCATCGCCCTGTTCGCGGCGCTGGTGGCGCCGGTGATGTTCCGGCAGAGCGACAAGGCGCGGGTCACGGCGGCGAGGGCGCAGATTAGCTCGTTCATGACGGCTCTGGGCTCCTACAAACTGGATACCGGCGTGCTCCCGTCAACTGAGGAGGGCTTGCAGGCGCTGCGGGTGAAGCCGGCGAACCTCGATTCGTGGCAGGGTCCGTATCTGCCCAAAGACATTCCGCTCGATCCCTGGGGCCACCCCTATGTGTACAAGTTTCCCGGCGAGCATGGCGATGAGCCCGACATCATCTCCTATGGCGCCGACGGGCAGCCGGGTGGCGAAGGGCTCAACGCGGACATCCTGAGCTGGAAGGACAAGTAAGCGGCTTTCGCTTCGCGAGCCGAGCACTTCTGTAATCAGTCATGAACGTTGACAGGCGTGGTGTCACTCTTATCGAGATGCTGATCGTGGTCATGATCATTGGCTTGATCGCCAGCGTCTCTTTTCCCGCCGTCTCTTCCGGGCTCGACAGTTTGCGGCTTGCGTCCGCGTCCGATTCGCTCGTGAGTTTCTTGAACGCCGGGCTGAACCGTGCCGAGCGGCGGCAGGAAGCAGTAGAGGTGGCGATTTCGACGCGCGACAACACCTTAACGCTGACCTCGGCCTCGCTTTCGCGCAAACTCGAGATGACGAGCGGCGTCACGATCGAGCAAGTCTTGCCTCCGTTGCCCGAAGAAATTGAAGGGCCGCGGTTGTTTCTGCTGCTGCCGGGCGGCACGGTGCCGCGGATCGGGATCGAGATCGTCAATCGCAAGGGGGTGCGCCGCATCGTGCGCGTGAATCCCATGACTGGAGTGCCGGCAATCGAGCGGGTCGTAGAAGGTAAAGAGGCCGCGCAGTGAAAGAGCGTGGCTTCACGTTGCTTGAGGTTCTGGTTGCCACCCTGATTATGGGGCTGGCGGTCGTGGGGCTACTTTCCAATATTTCCACGTCGCTGCACAACGCGGCGCGTCTGGTCGATTACGACCGCGCGGCGCTGCTGGCGCGCGCCCAGATGGATTCGCTCCTGCTCAACAACAATCTGCGGCCGTCCGCCGTTCTCGAAGGCGAATTTGATCCCGCGCTTGCCGGCGGACGGGAAGCCGGGTGGCGGGCACGGGTGACTCCGTTTGAAATGAAGAATCGCGGTGCGGGCGCCTGGATGCTGGAACGAATCGAACTGGAGGTCTGGTGGATGGCTGGCGGCGACCGGCGCACTTTCACGCTGGATGCTTTTCGGCGGAAACAGTTGCGGCCGGATGATCTCGCCGTCCTCGGGGGGCAGACAAACCCGTGAGACGTAGCCGCGCGGGCGTGACGCTCATCGAAGTGCTAATCGCCGTTGGGCTGCTCAGCGTGTTGAGCCTGGGGATTCTGTTCGCTCTGCGCATCGGCTTGAACGCGTTGCAGAAAGCCAATCACCGGCTGATGGATAACCGCCGCATCGCCGGGGCGCAGCGCATTCTGGAGCAGCAGATAGCGGGATTCATGCCCGTGGTGGCGATTGTGGCGCCAGCGCCCGATGCGCCCGGCGTGAAGATCCCATTCTTCGAAGGGCGCGCGCAGGCCATGCGATTTGTTTCCAGTTACTCGCTCGGGGAAGCGTCACGAGGACTGCCGCAGGTTCTCGAATTTCAAGTGATCCCCGGCGAAGAAGGTCAAGGTGTGCGGTTGGTGGTGAACGAGAACCCGTACACCGGACCGCGTTCGGCAGGCGTTTTTTCCCTGGGATCCGGGACGGACCCGGAGTTGGGAGTGCCGACGCAGCGCTTCTTGCCGATCTCTGTCGGGCCTCGATCGTTCGTTCTGGCAGATCGCCTGGCTTACTGCCGCTTCTCCTATTTTGGCCTTGTGCCGGGGATGCCGGTGGAAAGTTGGCAACGCGGGTGGGCCCCCATGAACAGGTGGCCGTTAGGAATTCGCATCGAGATGGCATCGCTGGATAAGGACCCCGCGAGCCTGAAGCCGTTGACTGTGACGGCGCCGGTGCATGTGGACCGTTACCCAATTTTCGACTATGACGAAGAAGAGCAGGAGTAGACGGCGGTCATCGACGCGCGGCGGAGCGCTGCTGGCCGTGCTTTGGCTCTCGGCGGCGCTTTCGGCCATTGCCTACTCGCTCGCGAACACGGTGCGCGGCGAGGTCGAGCGTACTTCTACGGCCGTAGATGGATTGCGGACGTACTACCTAGCCCGCGGGGGCGTGGAGCGCGGCATTCTTTACGTGCAGTGGAGGAATACCATCCCGCTAGGTTCGCCCTTGAAGTACGGACCCGGCAACCCCGTTCTGCGGTTTACGTTTCCGAGCGGGCAGGCCTGGGTCGAAGTAGTCCCCGAGACCGCCAAAATGAATATCAATACTGCCACTCCGCTAGATCTGATGCGCTTGCTGTCCGCCATGGGTGTGGATATGGCGCGGGCGGAGCAAATCGT
>Ga0181536_10003631_pt1 | contig 16753 bp, 14 predicted proteins | sample PEATcosm2014_Bin_41_FD_121105 | JGI IMG/M metagenome (GOLD analysis project Ga0181536, IMG submission 121105) | Peatland microbial communities from MTU Mesocosm Facility, Houghton, MI, USA - PEATcosm2014_Bin17_60_metaG | ecosystem: Environmental > Terrestrial > Soil > Wetlands > Peat | place... | reverse complement strand
TTGCATGCCCTTTTTTTCCTGGGATTTGTGCTGGTCAGCATCGCGTTGTTTGTCGCGGTCATGTTCCGATTGCCCGGCCAGATTGGGCGGTTTGGCCGCCAACTGCCACTGGCTGCGGGCGGCGGCGCCTTGGTCTGTGCTTACATTGTGATTCGCGCGGCCTCCATTGACCACATTGACCAAATGCAGGGGTTTGATCTGGAACAAATCCCATTCTTATGGCTGCTGGAAGCGGGCGGCTTGATGCTCATCATTGTTCAGGCGCTCCGCAATACAGACTCGATACGATAAAGAATCGTCGCTGATTCGCTGTCAGATGCTGTCGCCGAGACTACGTCGGGGGACTGAAATGTCACCGTTTTTCTTTACTCCTTTCTTCCACAGCAAAATGCCTGTTCCGCCAGGAATTCGTTGAACAATTCAAATGTCACCCGGTCGAAATATTTGTTGTATCCCTTTTCAGGAACTCGTTCATCAAGTCGACCTCGATTCTTTCCTGCTCCAGACCACCAGCGTCTTCCCAAAAACGCTCCATTTCCATGCCCGGCCAACCGGTTGAAATGGCGTCCTGCTTAATGAAGACAACTGGGCTGTGTTCCACTCCGCAACTTCAATGAACGCGCGATTCCTCATCTCGGAAACCAGCTTGGCCAGAATATGGTTCACTAAAGAAGGATTGATCCGCCGTCCGCGAAATTCCGGAAAGACGAAATAGTCAAACAAGTGCGCATCATTTACGCCCAAGGGAAAGAAATGCGGCTCCACCGTCCGACCGATGATAGTCCAGCCGTAAGCCGCCAGCTTGTCATCCAATTTGAACAACCACAACGAAGCCCCTTGCTCGAATCGCTCTGAAATCTGGCGGCGGGCAATCTTGGGATTCCAGACGTTGGCGATCTGCGACAAGTCTTGTCCATCAAGTTCGTTCTCGGCATTTTTCCGTTCCACTCTCGCATGGTTCGGATCATCGAGAGCCGCTGGTTTGCAAGTGATAATGTCGCAATAGAAAAGAACATGCCAGTTTCCAGTCCGAATGCGTTTGAAGGAAAGTCCTATGCGACCCAACGTCGCCCGGAAACCGTGGCGCCTTGCATACTGGAAAAGCCGCTTGATGGAATCCTGCGTATGCATCAGGCGTGTGGCACTGCATTTATAGCGTCGCTCTGGGCCATGGTGCCGACACCCTCCGCACTGTGGCGTGAGAAGAGGTCGCGCAGACAAGCTGCGGCCACCTTCATTCGCATTTCGCTGTCCTTCCGTTTCGAAGGCCTGATGAGATAGCTTGCCACGGCTACTCCCCAACGGCTGGCCTTATGAGTGAACACCAAACACCTTATGCCAAAGTTGGCAGCGGCACCGTGATATTTTTTCCAGTAGCGCAAGACGGAACGTTGCTGGGTCAAGGCCAGCCACACCGCGTCCTTTTTCTTGCTGCTGCCGCCCCGATAGTGAATCGCCTGCGCTGCAGGGCAAAACGCCACGCGCCACCCGGCTTCCCAACAGCGTTTGCACCAGTCCAGATCTTCGGCAAACATGAAAAATCCTTCATCCAGCAGACCGAACTCGTTGACGGCTTCGCGCCGGACCGTCCAAAAGCAGCCCACCAGCACGTCCACATCCATAAGCCGGTCACCCTTGAAATAAAACATGTGTTCGCCGCTGAAAAGTCTGGTTCCGGCAAAAACCTTCGCCAGCCCGGTCGCCGCGCAAAAATTATTCCACAGCGTCGGAAACCGCCGGCACGAACTTTGATGCGTCAAATCCCGGTTCAGGATTTTTGGGCCGACCATCCCGACCTTGGGATTTTGATCCATGTAATCCGCCAGCGCATCCAGGCAACCAGCGAGCACTTTGATGTCGGAATTGAGCAGATAGACATACTTTCCCCTGCTCGCCTGCACACCGATGTTGTTGCCTTTGGGAAAGCCAAGGTTTTCCTGGTTTTTGATGAGCTTGACAATCGGGAACTCAGTTTCCACCATCTCGGGCGAACCATCGGTGGAGGCATTATCCACCACGATAATTTCCATCGTGCGTGACGGCTTGGCATCCTTCAGGCTCTGAAGGCACACCTCCAGATACTGTTTATCATTCCAACTAAGAATGACGACGGAAATGTCCATTCTATCTTGTTCGAGTTAAAGTGACTTGCTTGCCGCTATTCCGCCTTCTTGCAAGGCCGACTTGGAATGTTCCTTCCTTGACCTGTTCATGGATCTGCGAAACCCACCCCGGACAAAGTCCATCGCCTTCATGCCGATGACGCTGATAAAATCTTCGCACGATTCGAGTGGAGCGATGCGCGATACGTCCTGCCCGGAAAAACCCTGCTTAAAATGGTAAACTCCGGGGTTTTGTTCGGGATCAATTCCACCAAGATCGTAAAACTGAAATCCGTTTTCCTTCAGCCATTTGATCATCGTCCACTGCAACAGATAGGCGCCCTTGGTGTTCAACCCTTCGTCATGGGTTGCGCCCAGAAGATAGATGCCCGTATTGCCGATGGCTGAACAGACAATGGAGCCGACCGGTTTTCCCTGATGCTCGCAGATGAGAATCTTCAACTTGAGTCCCGGCGGCAAATCCTCACAGATGCGGCCAAACTCACGGATATCCACCGTCGTATCAAATTGCTTGCGACTCCACATTTTTTCGTAAATTTGCTGGAAGATGTGGTATTCCGCCGCCCCGCTCCCCTCAACGAGGGTGAGATTATTTTTCTCCGCCCGATTGAGCTGGTTCCGCCATTTTTGGTCAAGTTTTTTGCGCAGTTCTTCGAGTGGCGGCGACAGATTTAACACGAAAGTTCTTTCCGTATTCGCATGATTGGGCGAAGCCTTGCCGAACTGCGAAAACGCACTCTGGAACACGCCAGCGCGTTGGGAGCCGGCAAACGCATTGGGCAGGATGCGCAAGAAAAGCCGCCGCTTCCGAACGTATTCCTCATGCAGGGCGAGTGCCATCTGGCGCGTGGTTTCAAGTTCCAATTCATGTCCGCACAACTGACATAAGGGTCCCCAGCGCAAATAAGCAACACCGCGCTTTACCAGAGGTGAACAAACAATCCTGACTTGGGCCAGCCCGACCACCTCGCGGTCCCGGCGCAGGATGAGATGGCTCAAATTCTCCTCGCCCCAGCGAACGGCGCCGTAGCTCCACGTCTGGTAGAGGTTCGCATCCTCGAACCGTCCCAAAAGTTCCGACCATTCAGCCGCCGTGACGGCATCAATATCGGCCCGGTAAAGTTGATCAACCATGATTTGAATCTTTTGTAGAAGTCGGGTCCGCAAACCACGAACGGGCCTTCTTTTTCCAGGCGGATGCCCATCGCACCCACCGATAGGCGCCACAGATCTTCAACCTGAACTCGATGTCCCAATCGGTCGGTTGCACGTCCACCCGCCCGATCAATCCTTCACCCAGGGTTGAAACCATTTGCTGCGGCGTGGAATCAAAAAATAATTGATATCCGGATTCACTGGCGAACCGCAATTCCCGTGCGCCGTGACTGCCATAGGGAAAGCTGAAGGCCGTAATTTCGCGCCCAACGATGCCTTCCAGCGACTTTTTGGAATTTTGGAGTTCCTGCCTTGCCCCGGCTTCCGGCAGCAAGGCAAGGTCGGCATGCGTCACCCCATGCGATCCGAAATCCACATTACCCAATTTGGCGATGGCCTTGAGATCGTCCGCCGAGGCCACGGTTTCGCCGACTTTGTTTTCCCCGCCATAATCATTCCAGGCAGAGTTTCGGCCCAAATAGCCGGTGGGCGGGAACAGGGTTACAGGTATATTGCGCTGACACAATTCCGGCAGTCCGTTGGCCACGAAACTTTGGAATACATCATCCACCGTGATGGCGACATAACGCCGGCCTTTTTCCAGGTGCAATTCCTTGCCCGCCGGGATGGGGGTGGCCAGGCGGAGCAGAAGATCCAGTTGTTTGCTGAAGCGCAATTTTGTCTCTTCAGAAATTGAATGGTAGTTGATTACCACACAACTCCCCGAACGACAACCGCCAAGCGGCCTGATCAGGACATCACACGCACCGAGGATGGCACTGATCAAAAGTTTTATCAGGCGATCAGTCACTTAATCTCTTTGCCCATCAACAATAATTTTGGCCTTACCCCGCAGAATTCAATCAATCGCGGGATCATGGATGCAAACCTCCCGCTTGGGCGAGCCGGTTGCCGATTTTTTGAGAAAAAAGCGTGGCCCCATTTTGATTGAGGTGTTGTGAATTATAAAAGTAGGTTCTGTCCCGGCACATGGGGTCAGACGAATAATCCCAGAAGGGCGCTTGAAATTCGGCGGCCAGTGCATGAAACGCGGCAAAAATGTCAGTCCGGTTTTTCGTCAAAACCTGGCTCTCAATATATTCCGGAGAGTAAACAAGAATCAACTGGATCCCCTCGTGTTGGCACAACTCCAGCATGTCGCGAAGAGTGTCAAGACCCTGCGCGTCAATGGGCCATTGCACTCCCGACGGATGTTGCTCCTTGAATCTTTCGAACTCGCCATTCCAGTCCAGATTTTGGGGGTGATAGCCCGCAACATCTTCTCCGGCCGGAATCGAAGACCCGAACAATCCTTCGATGGCTGGTTGAACGGCTCCTTCACGGATGATTCCCAGAAGCGGCAAGTAGTGATAAATCCTAAAATAGCGGCGATGCGAGAGCACATTTTGATACAGGTCAGGCTCATCCAGCCAGGCCATATATTGCAAAGGGTCGGTCACGCCGTCGTTGGCCCGCAAGCTGAAGCTGTCCAAATTTTGAATGACATATTCCGGCTTTCGGTTGTGTTTCAAATATGTTTTTAACAAGGCGAGCTGTTCATCCAACTTCGTCCCATCGCGACCAATATTAACTGTCTTCTCTTTGGCATATGCTTCAATAATGCGCGGATCATAGTGATAGACAGCTCGTGAAGAACCTGAAATCACGATCTCCGCATTCATCCCACCGGCCATAACCCTGTTCAAGGTCCCAACCTCCCCGTTTCTGCATCGTTTTAATCCCATTATCAAAACACTTTGCACCGGCCAGCATAACATGAAAAAAAGGAGCGGGAAAAACACCAGACGCCCGCCTTGCCAGTTCATTTTGCGTCTTAACGAGATGATAGAACGCTGTAAAGACAGGCCGAGGCAGTGGCAAGCCGGGGAGAGTTGAAAGCGATTTTGATTTACATTCAAAATTGGAAATAAATGAACTGGGTGTGCTGGAATACCCCGAATAGCAGGATAAAGAACAAAAATGAACAATACAAAGGCCATCGCATCAGGATGGGCAACTGCCGCAAACGCGCTTGAAACTGGCCGCGTTCCTGCAGCATTTGAACCACCTCCAAGACCAGGATCGCGACGATGACAATCTTGGCGTCGTAAAGGGAGAAATTGCCGATTAACAGGTCCGTTCCCGGGGAACTCTGCCACGCGTGCGTGATGATGTGCCAGGCATCATGAAGGCTGTTCGCCCGGAAGAAAATCCACGCGAAGCAGGTCAGGGCGAACGTGCAGGCAACCTCAAAGAGCCGGACCGCCGTTCCCCCCGGAGCAAGACCGGTCAAACGACAGGCGCCGGTGCGGAGCGGTTCCGACATGATGCCCAGAAGCAGATAAATGCCATTCAAGGCGCCCCAAAACACAAAAGTCCAATTGGCGCCATGCCAAAGGCCGCTGATGATAAAAGTTATGAGCAGATTTACATACCATCGCCATCTGGCAACGCGGTTGCCACCCAGTGGGATGTAGAGATAATCCCGGAACCAGGTGGAAAGCGATATATGCCATCGCTTCCAGAATTCCGCCACTGAAGCCGAAAAATAAGGACGTTTGAAGTTAATCATTAATTCGAAGCCCATGACCCGAGCCGACCCGATCGCAATGTCTGAATATCCCGAAAAGTCACAGTAAATCTGATAGGCAAAGGCGACTGTGGCCAGGACAAGTGGCAGCCCGGAAAATTCCGTGGGATGGCCATAGACACCGTTGACATAAACGGCCAGACGATCCGCAATGACACTTTTCTTGAAAAACCCCCACGCCATCAATCTCAACCCCGAAGTAACCCGGTCGTAATCAAAATGGTGCACTTCCCGGAATTGATGGAGCATATGCTGGGGACGCTCAATCGGTCCGGCCACCAGTTGCGGGTAGAACATGACGTAAAGGGCGTATATGCCGAAGTGGTGTTCGGCCTTTTGATTGCCACGATACACCTCGATTACATAACTCAAACTCTGAAAGGTGTGGAACGATAGCCCGATCGGAAGCAATAAACGAAGCGTTCCGATCGAATAGTTCCAGCCGATGAAATGCGCCAGGGCATCAAGATTATGACCGAAAAAATTGAAATATTTGAAAGTGAACAGCGCGAGGCAGGTTGAGACGATGCTCAAGATCAGCCAGCGTTTCCTTGCGGCCCCGGAGCTTTTCTCGATTTGAATGCCCGCGCTGTAATCAATCACAATCAAAACCGCCAGGATTAAAATGTAGGCGGGAATGAACGCCATGTAAAAAACGCAGCTTGCCGCCAGCAGGAGCCCCCAGCGCGCCCGCTGTGGCGCCAGGAAGTAAAGCAGCGTCACCAGCGGGAAAAAAACTACAAACTGGACGGAATTAAAGAGCATATGCTTGTTTGACAGTAACCGCCACAAGCCTGAACCGTTCTGCGTGGCTCGATGGTGATTAAACTGTCAGAGGGCTTGTTATTTCTCTAAAGTCGTCAATATTTCCGGCTGATCGGTGGCATTTCTTCGCTGCAATTGCTCGTTCGATTCCCGAACTTTTTTCAGGGCATGGAAGGCAAAGGCGAATGTCCAAACGCAATTCAATACCAGCGCGACAAATCTTGCCGAAGCCACGCCAGCCGAACCCCAGGTTATGAGCAACGCGTTCACCCCCACAAAACTGACCGCCCATCCCAAGGCCATGATGAATGCCAGCCACATCCGGCCCGAGGAGACCAGCATATACCCGGCGGGCATCTGGATCGCCTGCAACCCGGCAGTGGCCAGAACAATCACCATGGTTTCCCAACCGCCGCTGAACCCCTTGCCATAAAAACCCATGACCTGCTTGCTGAAAAAAACAAATATTACCAAAGGAAAAATGACAACCGCATTCAATTTGACTGTAGTGGAAAAAATCTTGTGGGCGCTTTGATAATCACGATGGCTCATCCGGTCGAAAAGAATCGGCAGGGCCGCCTCGCCCATGAGTCCCGGAATGAACAGGATGGCATAATACCACTGGTTCGCCGCATTAAATATCGCCATCTCGCCGTAGCCGCCCGGACGATTCACGAGCATGGCATTGCAAAGCCAGTTGGTGGGCATTACGAGGAACGAGATTAGCACGGCGGGCAGGCTGAATTTCCATATCACTGGAAGATCATGGAGGCAATGTGCATACCTGACGGAAATGCCCGATTTTGCTGCCAGCCTGCGCAGCACCAAAAAATTAATGATACAGCCAATCATCTGGGCTATCACCATTCCATAGACCGCTCCCTTAAGCCCCATCACTATTGTACCGCCTACTCGTAAAATAATGGTCAATACCCCTGTAACCAGGTTGATCTTTGCCAGTTGCTTGAACGCCTCAAAACCCGCCAGCCCTCCAATCTGCGCGCCGTTCACCGCGCCGAACAGCAGGGAAATAGAACAGATCTGCAACAGCGAGGCGAGTTGCGGCGCGGCCAGCGCCCTGCCGGCCAGCCAGGGCGAGGAATAAATTAAAATGATCGTGCATAAACCCCCGGTAAACCAGGCCACAACACTTGACATTGCCAGGATCCGCCCGGCCTTGTCCGGGTCGCTTTTGCGGCATTCCGCCACATATTTGGTGGAGGTCAGTCCCGTGCCAAACGCGGCAAAGGTGCCAAACATATCCAAAGTGCTTTGCAGGATCCCCAATTGCCCGAAGGTTTCTTTTCCCAGCATTCTGGCGATAATGATTGAGGCCACCAGCGCCAGGGATCGGGAAACACAACCCGCCATCAGGCTCCAAAACGTCCCCCGGGCCAGCCGATGACCGATAGGCGAGGCCAGTATCCTGTCCCTTATCCTTGTCAGATAATCAGGAGCAATGGAAAGCAACCAGTCTTGGATTGTTGAATATGAAATCACTCTTCCTGTTTATTTTCCGCTGTGAAAATCTTAACGATACGATCAACAATCATCCATACCGATCAATAAAAAGTTTCACATCACCAGAACAAAGCAAGGGCAGCGCGTCTTCGATTTTAGCAAGCGGCCAGTTCCACCAAGCTATCTTTAAAAGCGCCTGGATTGTGGCTTCATCAAGGCGCAACCTGATTTGTCGGGCGGGATTGCCGGCAACAATCGAATAGGGTGCAACATCCTTGCATACGACGCTGCCGGCTCCGACAACCGCGCCGTCACCGATGGTCACACCGGACAAAATCATCGCATGTGAGCCTATCCAGACATCATTACCTATCATCACATCCCCTTTTGTTACCTGATGACCATCAACCCCTCGTGCCGCCTCGAACAAAACACTAAAGGGATATGTGGATACCAAATCAGTCCTGTGTTCACCCCCAAGGATGATTTTGACGCCAGCGGCAATGGAACAAAACTTCCCAATTTTAAGTTTAGTCTCATCATTCCAACGATAAATGATCGGCTTTCCATATGTCCAGTCTCCGATCAAGAATCCGGCATATTCCTTGTTTTGATTGGTGAAAGCGGAGGCGTTATAACGCCTCGACCTGACAAGTATCCCGCCGCTGCTAGGCGTCTCGACAAAACAGACCGCGGTCTTCCATCGCTCAAATAAATTCTTGAATTTCTTCAAATTAAACATTCCCATTTTTCTAAAGAAATTTTGGGAAAGTCAGAGCTTTTTAAGGGCTCTGTAAAACACGATGGAAGTCGAGAGGAGGGCTCAGCGATGTGTTTCCATTTGCAGACTGATACGCCCCAATCGTCCAGTTGCCGGTTGCCGGAAGTGTGTTCCCATCCAAGTCAGTTGTTGGAATCCCCAGCTTGCCAAACAGCGTGGTCAGGTTCGTTCCCTGACCGCGTGCCGCCGTATCGCTGGTTTTCAAATGAAAGTCGCTGTTGGTGCTGAACCGGACATAATTCACGAAAGTCGGCTGATTCGTCATGAGCGGAATCTGCGTCCAAGTTTTTCCAGAAGTGCCGGCAGTATTGAAGCCTGCCGCTCCTTGAGTGCCATCAAAATAGGTCAGGTTGCTTACCAACATGATGCTGGTATAATTGAAATTGGTGTTCACATAAGAACCGAAATTAGCCACTGAACCACTTAAACCCCCATTACCCACCCGGTAGAATAAGTTATTGGCAAACACAAAGTTGGTAACGGTCGGCTGACTTACCCGCAGCTTGTCCCACTCGTAACCAATGCCTGCTGAACTGTAAGCTCCATAGTCCACTATCGTATTGTTTAGCCAAAAGATGTTGCTGATACTGTTAATCAAGGCCGTATAGCCGGACGATTCAACGGTGCAAACAGTGAAGTTCGTATTGTCATACACATATAGATTGTTCGCATAAACATTATCGTGAATGGTTGGGCCGGGTGGGTCGGCTGAATGGGCTGCACCCGTCCAGTTATGAAAGACGTTGTTGTAAATACGTAAATTATTTCCACCACTTTGAATTGAATCTGGATGCTGACCTAACTGCTCGCGCCCGTTCGGGTCATTCCAGAAAGTTATATCGTGAATGTCTGTTCCGCTGTCGGGTTGGATGCCGTCAGGCCCGTTGCCGGCAGTCAGGGTTGTGTCCGAGCGGATAATACCATGATGGATGCGCACGTTGCCGGGAGTGGCTGAACCAGCAGTAAGCATCATCCCGTGATCGCCATTCAGGTCTGTCATGTAAAAATAACTGATTTCAACATCGGTTGCCGGGTTTAATTCAATGCCATTGGCGCAATTCGTGACAACAAACCGCGTGATGGTGGCGTGAGTTGGACTACCAAATATGGCCTTGGCATACATCCGGTTGTTGGTGTTGTAAAAACCTTGAAACATGAAGTTCGAGAACGAGCCGCCATCCAGCGAGAACGAGCCATTGCCACCGACCCCAAAACCATTGAATCCAGCATTAGTAACTTGCTGTGCGGCTCCGTTGCCGTCAAAGATGACCGTCCCGTTGTGCCCAGCATCAATGCCGGGAGTAACGGTGATGGTGGTGTTTGTGTCCGGCCCGCCAAAAATGTAGAGCGAGTCCCAATAGACCTGATTGGATGTTCCGCCGGAAATGTAGAGCGTGTCACCACCGTGAACACGCGGTTCAGATTGGTAATTATATTGCCAATGGACAGAGCCAAAATTTGTCCACGCCGATGCCCAATTTGTCCCATTATTGGCGCTGTTGGTCAGCGAATTGTCCACATACCAGTTGGAGGCTCCGAGCAAGTGCTTGTTGCTCGAAAAAAGTAATAACACCATTACCAAAATAACGCGATAAATAACACGATAATTAATATGGTTCATACGGGAGAATAGCAGCAATCTGAGTGCCATGCAAGTTTTGAAAAGCCCGCGCCCGGCGCGGACTTGAGGCCAAGTGCGTTTCTGCCCACAATTTTTAGCTTGGTTCATTTAGCGACTTGAGAGACAGCCGGCGTGGTTTTTTTACGGGCGGTCATCAAAATCTGGAACCCGAGAAATTCCTTGAATATGCCGAACGTCATCTGGTTAAAAATGCGCTGTTTGGGGCCAACGGCGATGCGCATGTCCTTATGGTCGATTACGAAAGATGCCTTGTTCAGCATTCTCTTGAAAGATTTAGTGGTAAAAAAACGCAAATGGGTTTGATCCATGATACCTTCGCTCACATATTCCCAATCGCCTTTGAAAATAAGGTCTCGCGAAATCCGCCAGTATCGAATGTTGGGCACACAACAAACAATCAATCCACCCGGTTTCAACCAGCGATGGATCTCTTTAACCACCTTGGCTGGCTCTTTCAAGTGCTCGAGAACATCGCCACAAACGACCACGTCGAAATAATCGTTGTAATCCAGAGTCATTTCTTCAATGTCGCCGACATGCACCGCTTTGTAGTGCTTCCTGGTTTCAGCGGCAGCCGGCTCAAAGATTTCCACGCCGGTGACTTCCACAGCTTTCCCGGAATCCAACAACGCCTTCCCCACGCGTCCAGCCCCGCAACCTAAATCCAGAACTTTGTTTGGGCCATCCGGAAAGAGATGAAACATGAACCGCTTTTCCTGAAGATAATATGGCGCGCTGGGTTCTTGAAAGGCTGAATTTTTCATAGCTTAGTTATTCTGTTCCTGGCCGCTGGCGGGATGCCTAACCGGATTCATTTATGCGGCAGACCCTTTGGAGCGGTGGAAATTCATCGTCTTGTCTCCGGATTCCCGGTCCCCAGCCGGCCATGCAGGTTGCAATTTTGCCGGGAGTACTGTTAAAAGCCATAACGCGAGCGACTTCAACCTGGAAGAAAAACTATCTGAAATTCTTACGGCTTCGCAAAATTGCCTGCGCGCTTCTGAAGTTCTGCCAGAACCCATCAGCAGCTTGCCATAGCGGCGTCTCTTCAACGCGAACGCCAGCCGAAAAGCATTGAGCATTTTCGGATCGTTTAGCTTGCGGTAACGTTCATAAAGAAGTTCAAAAACCTTCACCCACAGGCCCAGACTTTTCACCCGGTCTTGGGAAAGTGAACCGCCCCACATCCTATATGCTGCCAAAGGCATGGGTGCAAAAGACACCGGTCCTTGCAGGCACAAAAGATAAAGCAAATATGAATCCTCGACCCCTCCCATTGCTGGGTGAAAAGGCTCATTGCCAAGACGTTCCAGCGCCGCTTTCGGCACGCAACAATAGGACATGGAAGCAAAAGGGCCTGTGGCTTGGTTGTAACGCCGGAAAAAATCCACAGGTGCGATCAATTCCTCCTCCAGACGGCCGACTTCAATATCATCCTTCCAGAAATAATTTTCCGCCCCATTAAAATCGACATGTCCAGTAAAGAACGCCACCGCAAGCGGGTTTTTCAGGAATGAGTTATATTGCGCCTCCAGGTATTTTGGGTGCCAGATGTCATCGTGATCCAGAAAAGCAATCAAATCACCGCTGGCCCGCTTGCACAGTTCATTCCGTGCGGCGGCCGCGCCGCGATTGGCCTGCTGAAAAACTGTTACCCTCGGCCCGTAAGTATTCAAAATGGAGACCGTGTCGTCCTTGCTGCCGTCGTCCAAAACCAGAATTTCATCTGGCGGAAGGGTCTGGCGAAATACGGACTCGATGGTTGCCCCAATGACCTTCGCCGAATTATAGGTCGGAATGACGACGCTGATCTTCATGACAATTCTGGCGTTGGAACTTGCAAAAATCAATTAATGCTACGGGTCAGGCTTTGGACACGATGACTTCCCGGTATGTCTCAAGCAGTTTCACTCCGGCGGCAGTCCAAGTAATTTCAGGCACGGTGCGGATCGAAGCTGTCCGCAATTTTTCCAAAAGCGCACGGTCTTGATGCAGCAGCGTGATGTGTTGTGTCAGCATTTCAACATCGCCCACAGGATGCACGAGCGCATTTTGCATGTGCCGGCAGAGATCGGTGCAGGCGTCAGAAACCAGCGGGACACAGCCGCTCGCCATGGCTTCCGTGCAGACCAGTCCAAAACCCTCCTCAATGCTGGGCAGCACCAATATATCGCTGTGCCGCACCAGTTCCGGCACGTCGTTCCGATGGCCGAGCATTTTCACGCTGGGATGGGCCAGCATGGGGGCGAGTTTTTGCCGGTATGCCGGCAGGAATTCGCCCGCGATCAAAAATGTTCCCTGTTGCGAAGCCGGAGATTTGAGCCACGCTTCCAAAGCGAAGTGCAAACCCTTTCTTACCGCGCAAACACCAACGGAGATCATCGTCAGTCCCGGTTTGATTTCGCATGGTTTGTCCTCCGGATAGAATACTTTTTCGTCCATGCCGTAGATGTGCCTTACCAATCGCGCGCGGGAGAATCCACGGTCCAGGAATGTCTTGACGACAAAATCGGAAGGGCAAAGCAGCCCATCAGCCAGACGATATTCCTCCTCTTCCCGTTCAAGCAATTCTTTATTAAAGGCGTGTTCATGGTCGGGCGGCAGGGGAACACCGATGCGTTCACATTCCTTTTGCACGACTTCGTAGGCAAACCGCGTGTGGGCGTTGCATCTTTCGAGGACAGTTGGAATGCCGAGCCGCCGGGCGGTTTTGAGAGTTTGCAAGGCTCCAATCGGCCAAGTGTGGATGATGTCAATCTGACCGGCCATTTTTTCGATCCGGCGGGAGACAATCCAGTCATGCAGTCGAGCATAGGCCATTCTTCCCAGCAAACGATTGGGAACGCGAAATTTTCCACGTGCCAGAGTTGGCCGGACGTTTATGTTGGGCGGCAGTGGACGCGAGATGGCGGCGGGGAAAACGGTGACGTTCGCGCCAGCGGCCGCAAGACCCTCCACCTGATACCAAGCCGTGGTGCAAATCCGGTCCGCGCCCAACCGGAGCGGAAAGCTGTATAAAACGCGGATGGGTGCATCCGGGAAACGGTCGGATGCGGAATTTTTGCGTTCAATCAAGTTGTCGTTACTATGGTTGTTCATTTTTCTCTTTAGTTCATTTCCCCGATGAATTTGTTTTTATGGAACTGGCTTCGCTCACGACATTTCCATTGATTGCAGCCGGCACAGGGGATGCCAGTCCCAGGCTGACGATTTCTCCATAGAGTTTGCCGGGATCCGGCACAGGCTCCGCTGCCCTGTGTCTCCGCCTCACCAGATTGAGCAGCCGGACAACATTCCAATGGACCATCGGCCAGCACCCTAGGGTAATCTCCGTGCAAGGCGTGGAGATGGGTAAAGCCTGCTTCCATTTACGTCGCATCAAAAGGTAACATTGCCAGAATTGCCGGGGCAGCAGGTTTCCAATGCGGGTGTTGTGAATGCAAAACGCGGATATGGCATAGGACTTCATGCCCCGACGCCGGGCTTCCAAACAAATATCAGTGCCATACAAGTGGTAGCCGGGCAGAGATTCATCGAACTGGAGTCCTGACGATTTCCGCAATATCAGAATGACTTCATCCAGTGATGTCACCTCGATGACGCCATCGAATGGGCGGTTGCGGACGCCTGCCAAATCTTCCCCGTCCTCACCCTGTGGCCTGCCATCAAACTCAATACCACGCCGAGGTTGAAGTCCGCTCCAACACAAATATCCAGCACGGCCACCAGACATGGTGACTCCCCATACCCCTAATACTCCCCAGTTCGGATCCTGCAAGGAAAGAACCGCCAAAGCTTTTTGAACCGACTCAAACCAACCTTCAGGCAGATAGACATCCTGATGCAAAAAAACCAGCAAATCCGTGGCCGCCTTGCGCATGGCGGCATTATACGCCTCCGCAGCGCTGGGATAGCCCCTCTGCAAAATGATATCGGTGGCGGAGCGAACGCCCGGGGATTTAAGCAGGCAGCTCGCCACCGTGCTCTCACTGTTCACGGCTGAAACGATGGACCACTTCATACATTCCTATTATTGCCAACGCGCCGCTCAAGAAATGGCCGTAACTCTTTCGGTTACCGACTCATCCATCCCATCCGCTGGTTCCGGCAACGGCTCAGAGGCCGGATAATCCGCCGGCATTGCGATGAAGCATGGAATCACCGCCAGCAACCAAAACCAGAATACTTGAATCTGGTCGAAATACGACACCGAAACAAAGGCCGAACAATGCGTCGCAAGGCATACACCGAAGGCCCAGATAAGCTTGCGATCCAGAGGCGGTTCCCCATCGGACTGCACGGCCCGGCCAACGATTTTGAAACAGCACACAATTATGGCTATGAACAGGCCAAGTTCCAAAGCACCGCCATTTATCGCTTGAGCGACATACTCGTTGGTAATATCCATCATCTTGGGATTGACCGTCAGAACCATTCCGGCCGGCGCCCAATGCGCGGTGACGGAAGTCCCCATCAACCACCACTCGTTGAAGTGGTTCACGGCCTGGTCAATCAAATAGGAGCGATGCCAGCCGCTTCCACCAATGACGCTGCTGATTCTATCAATGATATACCATACCGGGGCTTTCATCACCAAGGCCAGCCCGATGAGAACCAGGATAGCACCCCGGCGAAACAGGCGCATCCGGTCGCGAATCCGCCACAACCCAAGGCCCAACAGCGCCGCGAGGAAGCTCATGATCGGCCCGCTGGAGGCGGAAGCATAGGTGACAAAGACACACCCCAATATTCCGACGACTGCACGCCACCGGTTACGGCCGGGTTGAAACCAGAGACCGACCATGAGCGGAAACAATGTCGCCGCGAAGGTACCCGCAAGGATGGAATCACGGAATGGTCCCTGACAACGAACCCGCCCTTCGCGAATATCAGAGAGTAGAGGCACGCCCCCGAGAACAGAGAAAAAATTTCGTCCCGTTCGCAATTCTGGAGCCATCAGTATGGCCAGAACGATGCTGGCCAGGGCCAAAAACTGGACGTGCTCGACAACCTCCTTTGCGTCCCGGGTGAGAAACCTGATAAAAAAGTAAATCCCCAGCGCATTGTAGGCAAATCCCAGCATGCGAACCAACGCTTCGGAAGGACCGTCCCTGATATTTCCAATGATGAACACGGTCAAGACCCAAAACAGGAAAAGCTTGTCCACCATGCTCCATTGCATTCCCCTGGTCTCATGACGCATCAGCACACGGACGAGACCTACCAGGACGAGGATGCGAGAGAAGTAGAAGTGCAGGCCCAACAGAACCACCTGCTGGCCCAGGGGCATAAATAAGGCGGTCGCCAACAGTGCCTTAACCGCATTCTGCCGGCTCGAACCAAGAATCACAAAGCTCACTGCCAGCAAGAACAGCAATGCCAACGGACTTAAGCTGATAGTATCCACACTATTGGGCTTCGATGCTGGAGGTTGCGCTCAAGGATGTGTTCATTCAATTGATTCTTCCTATTCAGAAAATTGGGCGACTCGTTCCAGTTGGATATCCTGGTAATCCATAAATTCCCGATGCCATAGTTCGAGGGTCAGAAGGGAAAAGATTTCCTTCGTCGGCGCTGCGCTCCCGTTGGCGGGCTTGAGCATTTTTTCCATCTCGCTTTTGCGGAAATAACCCCGCCCCGAGGCACGAGCGGAAAGCAAGATATCATAGGCGTAATCCCGCAAATCGTGCTCAAGCCATTTTTGCAGGGGAACCGGGAACCCGGTTTTTTTGCGTTTGAGAATCGGTTTCGGAATTACCCGGGCAAAGGCCTGCTTGAAAATCCGCTTGGTCGCCAGTCCCTTGACCTTGTAATCCGGCGGCAGACTGGCGGCAAATTCCAACACCACATGATCCAGCAACGGCACGCGCAGTTCGACTGAATTGGCCATCGTGATTTTGTCCGCCTTGATCAGCAAATCGTCCGGCAGCCACGTTTTGGTGTCCACATACAGCATCTGGTCCAACAAAGGACGGCCCACGACATTTTGAAAGAGTTCCCGGATGACTTCCGTGGAGCGTTCGGCGCTGGTGGCGGCGAGAAGATTTTCCGTGTAAAGCACGCCGCGATGGCGGTTGAAGTAGCTGAACGGAGAGGCGGTGCGGCTGTAGTAATATTCCGGGAGATCCGGCTGGATCAGGTCGGCGTATTTCCGGATGCGCCCGAAGCCGTTAATACGCGAAGCACCGTTGATGCAATGAACCAGGGCGCCTTTAAGCGGTCCGGCCAATGATTTG
>Ga0181536_10003629_pt1 | contig 16759 bp, 12 predicted proteins | sample PEATcosm2014_Bin_41_FD_121105 | JGI IMG/M metagenome (GOLD analysis project Ga0181536, IMG submission 121105) | Peatland microbial communities from MTU Mesocosm Facility, Houghton, MI, USA - PEATcosm2014_Bin17_60_metaG | ecosystem: Environmental > Terrestrial > Soil > Wetlands > Peat | place... | reverse complement strand
GTATTTCATCTTCCGCGACCTCGAACGTAAGCTCTACCATCTCGCCTACGACGCGCGCCTCGAGCCGCTGATCGAGAACGTCATCGACGTCTACCGGCTGGCCGATTCCTACGAGGCGCGCCTCGCGCGCGGTGCCGACGGCCGACCGATGGCCGTGGCCGACCACTACGCGGCGAACTTCAAAGATGAAGAGGTCGCGCGTTCGGAATACCGCCGCGCGCGCACCGCGCTGCGCAACCCGCGCGCCGACATCACGCCCGTGACCATCATCGAACCGGCCGAATCGCAGCTCATCGAGCTGCTCGCGAGCTTCAGCCGAACGCTCGGCCCGGGAGCGATGGCCGGCCTGACCAACATCCCGCCGGTCATGGACGCGGTCGGGAAGATCACCGACGACCTGCCGCCCGAAACGCCGCCCTAACTTTTCGCGGGCGGCTGATCCGGTGTCAGCACCCGCAGCTGGCGCGCCTGCGGCAACGCCGTCGGGTGGTTCGCATTCAGAAACGCGACCATCTTCTCGCGCACGTTGCAGCGCAGATCGAACAAATCGCTCGAGTTGCGTGCACTGACCAGGATGCGCAACTCGATGGTCGACTCCTTGGCGTTGGTCACCTGGAGACCCTGAACCGCGCCGTCCCACAGCTTGTCGCCTTCGAGCACTTTGGGCAAGTGCTCGCGCAGCGCGTCGACCGAGATCGAATAGTCCACGTACAGAAAGACCGTGCCGAGCAGCGCCGAGCCGGTGCGCGTCCAGTTCTGGAACGGCTTCTCGATGAAGTAGGTGAGCGGCAGGATCATGCGCCGCTGGTCCCAGATGCGCACGACCACGTAGGTCGCGGCGATCTGCTCGATATGGCCGTACTCGCCCTCGACGATCACGACGTCGTCGATGCGGATCGGCTGCGCGAGCGCCAGCTGCACGCCGGCGATCAGGTTCTCGAACAGCGGGCGGGCGGCGATACCGAGCACGATGCCGGCCACGCCGGCCGACGCCAGCAGCGTCGTGCCGAACACGCGTACCGCCGGGAACTCGAACGCCGCCAGCGCGCAGGCCACCAGGATCACGATCGTCACGGCGGTTCGTGCGAGAATGTCGATGCGCGTCTCGACCTGCCGCGCGCGCAGGTTGTCCTCCACGTCGAGCCGGTACCGGCGCTTGACGAGATCCACGTACAGCTCGATCGACGCGATGATCGTCCAAGCGCCCGCGATCACGGTCGCGATCGCGGTGATTCGCACGAGCACCGCGTCGACGTCGGGCGGAAACGTCAGGTTGGGGATCGCGATCAGCGCGCCGAGCAGCGGGAAGACGAATCCCGACGGCCCGGAGGCACGCCGCAGCAACGCGGTGACGACGCCCTCGTTCCGGTCCCGGTAGCGGCGCTCGAGGAACCCGAAGAGGACGCGCTGGATCGCGAGCGCGACGACGATCGTGCCGAGCAAGATCCCGACGGCGATGATGCCGTCGTGAGCGGCCGGATCGTAGAGGCTGACGATCGGGTTCATCCCTCTCCCGCTACCCGGTTTCGCACGAGGTCGAACAGCAACGGCTGCTCGATGATTTCCGGTTTCGCCAATTTTCCGCGCAGCGGTACCTGATGTTCGAGGCTGGGCCGGCCTTCCAGCGCTTCGCTGATCTCCTTCGCCCGCGCGATCACCGTGGGCGGCAAGCCGGCCATGCGCGCGACCTCGATGCCGAACGAACGCGAGCTCGAGCCGGGCAGCACGCGATGCGAAAACACCGGTGCGCCGCCGCGCGCGGTGTTCTCGACCGCGGTGATGTGGAAATTCGCCACCAGCCGCCAGCGCTCGGCCAGCGCGGTCAGCTCGTGAAAATGCGTGGCGAAGAGCGTCAGCGGCCCGCGCGACTCGCGCTCGAGCAAGAACTCGCAGATCGCCTGTGCGATCGCGAGCCCGTCGACCGTGCCGGTGCCGCGGCCCACCTCGTCGACCAGCAGCAAACTGCGGTTGGTCGCGCGCCGCAGGATCGCCGCCGTCTCGGCCATCTCGACGAAAAACGTCGACTGCCCCGACGCGAGATCGTCGCCGGCGCCGATGCGCGTGAAGATGCGGTCGACGATGCCGAGCACCGCGCTGCGCGCGGGGATGAACGAACCGATCTGCGCGAGGATCACGAGCAGCGCCGCTTGCCGCAGATACGTTGACTTGCCGCCCATGTTGGGCCCGGTCAAGACCACGAAGCGGTCGTCGTCCTCGTGCAGGTGCAGATCGTTCGGAACGAACGACGAACCCAGCAGCGCTTCGACCACCGGATGGCGCCCGTCGACGATGTCGATGGTCGAACCGTCCACGAACGACGGCCGCACGTACCCGCGCTCCGCCGCGACCGCCGCCAGGGCGACGAACGCATCGACGTGCGCCAGCGCGTCGGCCGCCGCGAGCAGCTCGTCGACGCGCTCGGCGAGCCGTTCGAGCAGCGCGGCGTACAATTCGCCTTCGAGCCGTAGTTGGCGCGCCTGCGCGCCGGCGATCGCCGCATCGAGCTCGCGCAACTCGGGCGTGACGTAGCGCTCGGCGTTGGCCAAGGTTTGCCGGCGCACGTAGTCGGCCGGCACGTTGGCCGTCTGCGACTTGCCGATCTCGATCGCGTAACCGAAGGCACTGGCGTACCTGATCTTGAGGTTCTTGATGCCGCTGCGCTCGCGTTCGCGCTCCTCGAGCGCGTTCAGGCTCGCGCGCGCGTCGCCGCGCAGCGCCACGCACGCGGTCAGATCCGCCGACGCCTCGGGACGGATGACGCCGCCGTCGGCCAGCGTCGCCGGCGGTTCGTCGACCAGCGACGCCGCGAGGTCGGCGCGCACGTCGTCGAAGCCGCCCAGCCGCTCGCGCAGTTGGCCCAAGAGCGGCGGCAGCGACGGCTCGCGCAAGGCGTCGACGAGCGGATCGAGCAGCGCCAGCGTGCGCCGCAACGAGCCGAGGTCGCGCGGCAGCGCGCGCCGGAAGCGGATCTTCTGCGCGATGCGTTCCAAGTCGAAGCACGCGTGCAGTACCTCGGCCAGCGCCGTCCGCCGGCTGCCGTCGGCGACGAACGCTTCGACGCAATCGGCGCGCGCGGCAATCGCGGCCGGCGCGATCAGCGGCGCCGACAGCCAGCGGGCGAGCAACCGCGAACCCATCGCCGTGCGCGTGCGATCGATGGTCGCGAGCAGCGTCGCCTTCGCGTTGCTGCCCAGCGCGCGGTGCAGCTCGAGGTGTTTGCGCGTGTTTCCGTCGAGCGCCAAAAACGCGCTCTGCGAGTAGTACTGCGGCGGCCGGAACGGTTCGCCGGCCTGCTGCGGAACGCCGACCCGCCGCACGAACGCGCCGAGCGCGTCGAGCGTGCGCTGCATGGCCAGCGACTCGTCGTGCGAGAAGCCGTCGACCGGTGCGACGGCGCCCGGCACGGCGGCCAGCGGCGGCGTCACGATGCGCGTGCGCGCGTTCTCGAGCGCGCGCTCGAGCGCGTCGCGCGCGCCGGCCAGCACGTCGGCCACCAGTTCGGCCGGATCCAAGCGCGCGATCTCGCCGAGCGCGTCGTCGAACGCCGCCTCGCCGCTGAACGCGGTCGCCATCACGTGCCCGGTCGAGACGTCGGCGTGCGCCAGACCCACCACTTCGCCGACGGCGGCGATGGCCGCGAGGTAGGTGTGCGCGCCGGGCTCGAGCATCGCTTCCTCGATGACCGTCCCCGGCGTGACGACGCGCACGACGTCGCGCCGCACCAGCTTGTTCGGAATCGGCGCCTCGAGCTGCTCGGCGAGCGCGACGACGCGGCGCTGCAGCACCAGTTTCGCCAGGTACCCGTCGAGCGCGTGATGCGGCACGCCGGCCATCGCGATCTTCTTCCCGCTGCCGGCGTCCTTGGAGGTCAGCGCGATCTGCAGCGCGCGCGCGATCGTTTCGGCGTCGTCACCGTAGGCTTCGTAGAAGTCGCCGACGCGAGAGAGCAGGATCGCATCCGGATGCTTGGCTTTCATCGCGAAGTACTGCGCCAGCATCGGCGACCAGGTCACGGTTTGCGTCAACGGCGGCTTACCGCAGCCCCACGAGGTCGATGAGCGGCGCGGCCAGCGGCCGGGCCGGTGCGTCCCACGCGCGCGCCCGGCCGGCGGCGGTGCCGGAGACGCCCCACACCGCGGCGCAATCGATCCGCACGTCGACCCACGGCTCGTCGAGGTTGGGAACGGTCTCGATCAGCGGAAAATGCACGGTGACGTTGTCGGTGGTCTTGGCCGCCAAGCGCGCCGGGTCTTTGCGCGAGACGCCGTGGATCAGCGCGCGCACGATCGTGCCGAGCTTGCGGTCGTGGTATTGCCGCACGACGGCGTCCTGGAGCGCGACCAGCCGCGCGAAGCGTTCGCGCTGCACCTCCGGCGCCACCGGCTCCCAATGCGAGGCCGGCGTGCCGCGGCGCGGCGAGTACACGAACATGTACGCTTGCGCGAACATGCCGGTCGCGCACAGCTCGAGTGTCTGCGCGAAGTCCGCTTCCGTTTCGCCGGGGAAGCCGACGATGATGTCGGTCGTGATCGCCCAATCCGGGTTGTAACGCAGAAACATCCCGACGCGCTCGCGGAACTCCTCGACCGAATACTTGCGGTTCATGCGGCGCAGCATCGCGTTCGAGCCCGACTGCACGGCCAGATGAAAGCGCGGGTTCAGTTGCGGCAGCTTGGCGGCGACGCGCGCCAGCTTTTCGTTGAGGTCCTTCGGGTGCGAGGACACGAACGCGATGCGCTCCACGCCGTCGATCGCCGCGACGATTTCGAGCAGGTCGGCGAAGTCGGCGCCGGTGGCCGGCTCGCGGTAGGCGTTGACCGTCTGGCCGACCAGCATGATCTCGCGCGCGCCGGACGCGACCTTGCGCCGCACCTCGTCGAGGATCTCGCCGAGCGGCCGGTGATCGAAACGGCCGCGCACGTGCGGCACGATGCAGAACGTGCAGTAATACGAACAACCGCGCTGGACGTTGACGAACGCGCGCAACGCGTCGTACGGACCTTGCACGCCGTCGCTGGTTCCACCGATCACCGTCTCCAGCTCGCGGTCGGCGGTTTCACCGTCGTCGGCGAATTCGGGCCGCCAGCTCTCGAGCTGGTCGCCGAGCGCCTTCAGTTCGCGCGTGCCGAAGATGCCGTCGACGTGGGTCACGAGCCCGGCCATCCGGTCGCGGTCCTGTTCGGCGAGACAGCCCGCCACCACGACGCGCACCGACGGGTCGGCGTTCTTGATCGCCTTCCAGTGATTGAGCCGGCCGTAGGCGCGCTTCTCGGCATTGTCGCGCACCGTGCACGTGTTGAGCACCAGCACCGAAGCGTCTTCGGCGCGCTCGGCCAGCGTGTAACCGGCCCCGGTCGCGCGGCGCACGATGTACTGCGAGTCGGCCTCGTTCATCTGACAGCCGTGCGTCTCGATGTAGATCGTGGCCATTATTTCTGGTCGTGGAGGGTGAGCATCGTGAGCAATTCCAAAGGCAGATAAACGCGGTTGCGGATCAGCGTCGGCGGCGCATCGTACGATACCGCGTGCCGATCGATCGTGTAGGTGGTCGTTCCGATGTGGGCGATGACCTCGTGGCCGCCGTAGCGCACCACGAGCCGCGTCCCGTCGAGGTGAAACGCGCTGGCCGGGAGGTAGTCGTCGGCCGGCGCGATCACGATCGAGCGCGGCGCCTCATCGGCACTCACCACGACCTCGGTTCGCGTCTGCGGATAGACGGTTACGGTTCGCGTCTGCTTGCCCTGCGCGCCGCTGATCGTGACATCGTGCGTCCCCGCGGCGACGGCGATCGAGCCGTCCTTCCCCGGCGCCGCCGGCTGGCCGTCGATCGTGACCGCCTCGACCCGGTCCGGCGGTGAGGTCAGGATGGCGATCGAGCCCGAGCCTTCGCTCATCGTTCCTTCGCGAACCAAGACGACCGAGGTCGTCTGCGTCTGCGCCGGCGCGATCGCGACCGCCAGGTCTTCGGCGGTCCAGCCGGTCCGCGTGAGCGTCAGGTGGTGCGCTCCGACCGTCAGGGCGTCGACCAGCACCGGCGTATGCCCCATGTAGGTGCCGTCGAGCCAGACGTCGGCGCCGCTCGGTAAGGTCGTGATGAAGAGCGCGCCGGTCGGCGCGGCCCCGAGCAGAGCGACCGCGGCGAACGCCACAGCGGCAAGATTCGCCGAAAGCGCGCGAAACGACCAACTCCCCATGACTGAACTCCCCTTCGACGGCGCCGAGATCGCGCATGCCGGTATCCGGATCCGTCCCGCGACCGTCGCGATCGTCGGTCGCCCCAACGTGGGGAAGAGCGCGCTGTTCAACCGCCTGATCGGTCAGCGCTTGGCGATCGTCGAGGATACGCCGGGCGTGACGCGCGACCGCCTGTATGCCCTGGCGGAGTGGCGCGGCCGAGCCTTCACCTGCGTCGATACCGGCGGCATCGAGTTCGACATCGACCCGCGTGACGCGATCGCCTTCGGTACGCGCGAACAAGCCGAGAACGCGGCCCGCGACGCCGACGTGATCGTCTTCGTCGTCGACGCGATCGACGGGCTCAACCCGGTCGACATCGACGTCGCCGGGATCTTGCGCCGCACGCAGCACCCGGTGCTGCTGGTCGCCAACAAAACCGAATCGCCCAAAGCGCTGGCGAGCGTGCACGGCGAGTTCTCGCGGCTCGGCTTCGGCGAGCCGTTTCCGGTTTCGGCGATTCACGGTGAAGGCACGGGCGATCTGCTCGACGCGATCGTCGCGCGGCTGCCGCCCCAAGACGATGCGCCCGAACCATCGACGGAACTGGCGCTGGCCTTGATCGGCCAACCCAACGTCGGCAAGTCGTCGTTGCTCAACGCGATCCTCGGCGAAGAACGCACGATCGTCTCGGACGTTCCGGGCACGACGCGCGATTCGATCGACACGCTGCTGCCCTACGGCGACCGCATGCTGCGCCTGATCGACACCGCCGGCGTGCGCAAACGGGCCGACAAGCACGGCGCGATCGAGTACTACAGCTCGTTGCGCTCGTTGCGCGCGATCTCGCGCTGCGACATCGTCATCTTGCTGGTCGACGCGGTGAAAGGTCCGCAGAACGCCGACCGGCGGCTCGCCGGCATCGCGCTCGAGGAGAAGAAAGGCCTGATCATCGTCGGCAACAAGTACGATCTCGTGCGGGAGCTGGGCGAATTCAGCCAGAGCGAGCTCGCCAACGGCATCCACGAGCAGCTGACGTTCGCTTCGTTCGCGCCGGTCACGTTTCTGTCGGCGCTGACCAAACGCCGGCTGGGCAGCCTGATGCCGTTGGTCAACCGCGTCGCCGCGAATCTCGACCGGCGCATCCCGACCTCCAAGCTCAACGAAGTCGTGCAAGATGCCGTGCTCGCGCATCCGCCGCCGATCTCGCAAGACCGCTTTTTGAAGATCTACTACTGCGCGCAGGTCTCGACGCATCCGCCGCTGTTCGTCTTCTCCTGTAACGAGCCGAAGCTGATCCAGCCGTCGTACGAACGCTTCATCGAAAACGTGATCCGCTCGAACTTTGATTTCGAAGGCGTGCCGCTGACGTTCGACTTTCGCGAACGCCCGCGCGACGAACACCGCCGTTGACGATTCTCGCCGACGCCGCGCTCGTCGTCGCGGCGTTCTTCATCGGTGCGATCCCGTTCGGCATCGTGGTCTCGCGGCTGTTCTTCCGGCGCGATTTGCGCGCCGAAGGCAGCGGCAACATCGGCGCGGCGAACGCGCTGCGCTCGCTCGGCAAGGGCGGGGCGATCGCGGTGCTGGTGCTCGACGGGCTCAAGGGCGCGCTGCCGGTCGTGGCCGGGCGCGCCCTCGACGGACCGGCGCTGGCCGCCGTCGCCGCGTTCGCCGCGATCGCCGGCCACTGTTTCTCGCCGTTCCTCGGTTTCCGCGGCGGGAAGGGCGTGGCGACGCATTTCGGCGCGGTCATCGCGTTCGCGTGGCCGGCGGGCGCGATCTTCGCCGCGGTCTGGCTCGCGGTCGTGCTCGTGACCGGCTACTCGTCGGCCGGGTCGCTGCTGGCCACGCTGGCGATGATTCCGGCGCTCTGGCTATGGGCCGGACCGACGGCCGGGCTCTACGCCGTGGCCGCGGCGCTGCTCATCACGTACATGCACCGCGGAAACATCGCTCGGCTGCGGGCCGGGACCGAGAGCGTCCTGCCGCTTTTCCGGACCGTCAAGGGCAGACCGCCCGCCTGAGCCAACTCCGGGCCGGATATGATCTCCTCGAACGATTTCCGGAACGGCGTCACCATCGTCATCGACGGCCAGCTGTGGACCGTCATCGAGTTCCTCCACGTCAAGCCCGGGAAAGGGTCGGCCTTCGTGCGGACCCGGCTCAAGAACGTCAAGACCGGGGCGACCGTCGAACGCACGTTCCGGGCGGGCGAGAAGCTCGAGCGCGCGACCGTCGACAACCGCGACATGCAGATGCTCTACAACGATGCCGACGGCTACCATTTCATGGATACCGAGAGCTACGAGAACGTCACGCTGCAGCGGGATCTGATCGGTGACCCGGCCGACTTCCTCAAAGACGGGATGCGGGTCGCGGTGCAATTCCACGACGGCACCCCGATCGGCGTCGACCTGCCGGCCCACGTGGAGCTGAAGGTCGAGGAGACCGATCCCGGGTTCAAGGGTGATACGGCGACCGGGACGACGAAGCCAGCGAAGCTCGAAACCGGGGCTACCGTAGCGGTGCCTCTGTTCGTCAATCCGGGCGACGTCATTCGCATCGACACACGCGACCGGCGGTATATCGGGCGCGTGCAAAGCTAGCCATCGGGGGGCCAGATGAAGCTGCCGACCATCAAGATACGCCGCCTGAAGATCATCGGCATCGCGATGGGATTGTCCGCGCTTGCAGCGGGCATCGGGGTCGGTCTGTACTTCGCGCCTCCAACGTTCGCCTCGCTGAGCTCGATCGGCGACTTCGTCGCCATCAACGACGCTCTCTTCGCGGTGCGCGATCAAGAGTGGTTGACCAAAGCCTTGCACCTGCCCGACAACGATCCGCCCGACGACAACATCCGCCTCGTCACGATCGATGAAGCGACGCTGCAGGATCCGCCCAAAGGGCTCGGGCGCATTCCGATTCCCCGCACCTACATCGGCCAGCTTCTCCAGATGCTCGGCAAGGGCGGGGCCAAAGTGGCGGCCTTCGACCTTGAGTTCTTCGAGCACACGCGCGATCCGCGCGAAGACGCCGCGTTCAAAGCCGGGCTCAAAGCTCAGTCGACCGTGCTCGGCATGACGGTCGACGTGACCCAGGGCGGCATCATGTCGTTCGAAAAACCGCCGCCGGACATAGCCGGCCTCGTTCACCTCGGCTCTACGACCGTCGACAATCCCGGCGGCTGGCTCGTCGGTCAACCCTACGTCATCACCGCCACCGACCAAACCACCGGTAAAGAGACCCTCTATCCGTCGCTCGCGCTCGCCACCGCTTCGCGATGGCTCGGCGTGACGTACGCACCGATCGACAACTGGCACGCCCGCCTCGGAAACGCGATCGTGCCGCTCGACGGTGAGGGGAAGCTCTTGATGCTGCCGTTCAACGTCTCCGAACACGTCGATCAAGCCGAGACGAACGGGCTTTCCACGCGCGCGGGGACGGCCGATCTTTCGATGCCCGCGATCCAGATGGTCTCGCTCGTCGACGCCCTCAAGTTCGACCCCGATACGATGAAAGCGTTCGCGCAGAACGAGGTCATCGTCGTCGGGTACACGGCCCAAGCGGCGGGCGACTTCATCCTGACGCCCAACGGCCGCTATCCCGGGGTATTTTCGAACGTGCGCCTGATGGATCAGCTGATGAGCCACCGGTTCATCACGCGCATGCCGCCCTGGATCGACATCGTGCTGATCATCGTGCTGGCGTTCGTGATCGGCTTCATCGTGACGCAACTGCGCGCGACGCTGGGCGTCGGTCTCGCCGTCGCGGTGGCCGTCATCTACACGGCGTTCGCGGTTGGTCTGTACGCCTACACGCTGCACTGGATCGATCTGATCCACGTCGACGGCGCGATCATTCTCTCGGCGCTCTTCGTCGCGCTCTACCGGACGATCACCGAGGGCGCCGACAAGCGCGTGATCAAGGAGATGTTCGGCAAGCACGTGAGCCCGGCGCTGGTCGACCGGATGCTCTCGCACGACGATCCGCTCAAAGCGCTCGACCTCTCCGGTAAGCGTGCCAAAGTGACGATCTTCTACTCCGATATCCGCGGGTTCACCGCGATGTCGGAAAAGATGACGCCGGAACAGATCTACGGGCAGCTCAACGAGTACTTCGAAGAGATGTGCAAGATCGTGTTCGAGCACGGGGGGTACGTCGACAAGTTCATCGGCGACTGCCTCATGGCCATCTTCTCGGCGCCCGATCCGCGGCCCGGAAACATCGATGCGGTGGAAGCGGTCGAGTCCGCGATGCGCCAGCAAGAAAAGATCCTCGAAATGATGGCCGAGTGGTCGAAGCAGGGCCGGCAGATATTCACCGTCGGCATGGGCCTGAACACCGATGAGGTGGTGATGGGCAACCTGGGTTCGAGCGACCGCCTGAACTACACCGTGATCGGCGACGGCGTCAACACAGCGGCCCGGCTCTACAACGTCGCCAAAGGCGGCCAAACGATCATCAGCGAGCACACCTACAACGAAGTCAAGGACCACTTCATCGTCAACGAGCTCACCCCGGTGTCGGTCAAAGGCAAGGTGTTGCCGCTACGCAACTTCGAGTTGGTCGCACGCCTGAAGCCGGGCGAACCGAACACCTCGAAGCTGCTCGATCCGGAGAACCTCCCCGCAGCCTACACCGCCGACGCGCACTGACCTTCCCCGTCATCGAGCGGAGCGCTGCCCAGCTGGCGCCAATACCGCCGACGCGAAAGCAGTGATTATCTCGCGAAGAGCAAGCGCAGGCCGACGAAGGCGAGCGCAGTAGCGAGGATGCGCAAGATGATCGCGCCGCGCACCAGCGTCGAGACGCGAGCACCGACCGGCGCGCCCACGACCGCACCACCGGCGGCTGCCAGGACGAGCGGCCAGGTCGTACGGAAATCGCCGCGCGCGACGTGCACGACGGTCGCGATGCCGGCGGTGACGGCCAGCACCGCATGCGAGGTCGCCGTCGCGACGTGGGTCGGAAAGCCCAGCACCGTAGCCAGCAGCGGAACGTGGATGATGCCGCCGCCGATTCCGAGCACGCTCGACGCGAAGCCCACCAGCAGGCTGCCCGCGAAACCGATGCGTGGATCGAACGACCACTCGTAGCGCCGGCCGCCGCGGTCGACGAGGATGCGCTCGAAGTATCCCGTACGGCCGCCCTCTTCGCTGCTGCCGGGTTTCAGGAACAGCCAACCCCCGATCAGCATCAGCACGACGCCGAAGACCGGATCGAACACGTGGCGCGGAATGTACGCGCTCGCGTACGCACCGGCGATCGAGCCGGGCACGGCCGCCAGCGTGTAGAGCGGAAAGGTGAACGGATCGACGCGGCCTTGCCACCAGTAGCTGAGCGCGCCCGTCGTTGCGTTGGCGGTGACCACCGCGAGCGAAAACGCGGTGATCTGCTCGGTCGTCCACGACGGCTCGAGCAAGACGAGCAGGGGAACGATGAGAAACCCGCCGCCGGCGCCGATCAACGTGCCGAGGATGCCGATGCCGAAACCGCCGAGGGCCACGATCGCTTCCGTCACGCGAACGCGGCCTTCGGCGCCGGCGGTTGTTACACCACCGGCGCAGCGACCATCGTAGGCGCCGGCGTGCTCGCTTTCTTGATCTCGTTCAGGCGCACCGGATAGAGCACCGCGATCGCCATCACGGCTGCGATGATGTTGAAGAACGCCGCCACGCTGAGCGCGGCCGTCCAGTTGCCGGTCATGGCGGTGAGCACGCTGGCGAGCGGAACGAGGAGCGACGCCGTGCCCTTGGCGGTGTAGAGCATGCCGTAGTTCGTCGTCGCGTATTTCTGACCGAAGTGGTCGCGCGCGGTCGACGGGAAGATGCTGTAGATCTCGCCCCAGGCGAAAAACACGAGCCCCGAGAGCAGCACGAACGAGACCGGCGAGTGACCGAACACCATCAGCGCGAAGATGCCGAGCCCCTCGACCATGAATGCGGCGAACATCGTCATCTCGCGTCCGATCCGATCGGAGATCCAGCCTAACACCGGGCGGGTGATCCCGTTCATGATGTTGTTCAGCGAGAGCGCGAAGGTCAGCGCCGCCAGCGTCACGCCGGCGATCGTGACCGGCACGTTGGTGATGCCGAACGACTTCGCGATCGGTCCGAGCTGCGCCACCGCCATGAGACCGCCCGCGCCGACCAGCACGAACATCACGTACATGATCCAGAACACCGGCGAACGCAGCGTCTCGGCCGGCGTATAGTCGCGCACGCCTTGAAGCGTGTGCGGCTTCTTGACTTCTACCGGTCCGGCAACCGGCGGGGTAACGAGCAGCATGGCCACGACGAGCACGATGAGCCCTTGGATGATGCCGAAGACCAGAAACGTTTGCTGGTAGCCGCTCGACTTCACCATCATCGTCAGTGGGATGACCGTCAATGCGGCGCCCGCGCCGAAGCCCGCCGACGTCAGCCCGGCCGCGAGGCCGCGCCGGTTGCCGAACCACTTGAGCGCGTTGCCGATGCAGGTGCCGTACACGATGCCGGCGCCGATGCCGGCGATGATCCCGCCGAAGTAGAGCATCGGCAGCGTCGTGGCCAGCGAATCGACCACCCAGGCGAGCCCGGCCAGAACGCCGCCGATGGCGACCATCACGCGCGGCCCGTAGCGGTCGACGAACGCCGCTTCGAACGGCACCAGCCACGTCTCGACCAGCACGAAGATCGTGAACGACACCTGGATGGCGGCCAGGCTCCAGCCCTGCTTGTCCTGGATCGGGGAGACGAAGACGGTCCACCCGTACTGGAGGTTGGCGATCATCGCCATGCAGACGATGCCGACGACGAGCTGAACCCACGGATTCCGGAACATGCTAACCTCCCGGGCTCCCCAAGGAACCGGTCGCTAGGTTTTCATTTCCGGAGAATAGGCCGTTTCACGGAAAAAACCTCGGCCCGGTCTGGCTGGGGACCACCCAAGCGAGCGTCGAACCGGCGAGCCATGGCTCTGACGGCACCACCTCAAGGACCTCCGATTCGTCTGCCCTCGACGCAGCTGCTGATCGGCGGCGAGTGGGTCGACGCAGCGTCCGGCAAGACGTTCGAAACCCGCAATCCGGCGACCGAAGACCTGATCGCCAACGTGGCGCAGGCCGGCCCCGAAGACGCCGACCGGGCCGTGCGCGCGGCCCGAGCCGCCCTCGAGGGCCCCTGGGGCACGATGCGCGCGGCCGAGCGGTCGCGGTTCCTGTTCAAATTCGCCGAGCTGGTGCGCGAACGGCAAGAAGAGATCATTGCCCTCGAATCGCTCGACGGCGGCAAACCGATCAGCTCGGTGCGCCGGCAAGATTACCCGGCGATGCTCGACTGCCTCGAATATTACGCGGGCTGGCCCGACAAGATCATGGGCGACATCGTTCCGGTGCGCCCGGATGCGCTGACGTACATCGACCGCATTCCGGTCGGCGTCGTCGCGGCGATCGTGCCCTGGAACTTCCCGTTGATGAACTCGATGTGGAAGATCGCGCCGGCACTCGCCTGCGGCTGCACGATGGTGCACAAACCCGCCTCGGAAACCCCGTTGACGGCGCTGTTGCTCGGCGAGCTCGCGCTCGCGGCCGGCATCCCGCCGGGCGTGCTCAACATTCTGCCCGGGCCGGGCAGCGCGGCCGGCATGTCGCTGGTGACGAATCCCGACGTCGACAAGATCTCGTTCACCGGCTCGCCCTCGGTCGGCAAGACGATCATGAACGGCGCGGCGCCGTTCATCACGCGCCTCACGCTCGAGCTCGGCGGCAAATCACCGAACATCATCTTCGAAGACGCCGAGCTCGAGTCGGCCGTCAAGGGCGCCGCCGCCGGAATTTTCTTCAACAGCGGCCAGGTCTGCTCGGCCGGTTCGCGCGTGCTCGTGCACGAGTCGATCTACGAACGCTTCTGCGAGCTGATGGTCGCGCGTTCGCAGACGCTCAAAGTCGGCGATCCGCTCGACGAGAAGACCTACATGGGACCGATCATCTCGCAGAAGCAGCTGTCGTCGGTCATGGGCTACATCGACTCCGGCTCGAGCGAGGGCGCCACGCTGCGTTCGGGCGGCAAGCGCGTCGGCACCAAGGGCTACTTTCTCGAACCGACGGTGTTCACCAACGTCGACAACTCGATGAAGATCGCACGCGAGGAAATCTTCGGGCCGGTCGCCGCGGTCATCAAGTTCCGCGACGAAGCCGAGGCGGTGCGCATCGCCAACGATTCGCCGTTCTCGCTGGCCGCGGGCGTGTGGACCAAGGACGTCGCGCGCGCCCACACGATGGCCCGCAAGCTGCACGCCGGCACCGTCTGGGTCAACACCTACGGCCAAAGCGACACGCGCCTGCCGTGGGGCGGCCTCGGCGGCGATTCCGGCATGGGCCGCGACCTCGGCCCCGCCGCCATCGACAACTACACCGACAAAAAAACCGTCTGGGTCAACCTCCGCCGCTAACCACATCACCGCGTACGGCTGCGGAAGGCGCGTACGGCTGCGGAAGGCGCGTACGGCTGCGGAAGGGCGTAATCATCGACAGCGCCCCTCCCCTGTCATCCCGAGCTTCGTCGAGGGACAGCCACCGGCGTTCCCATTCGAACGAATCGACCTGATCCCGAGCGAAGCCGAGGGATCGCCACAAAACGCGAGATTGTGGCGTTCACTCGGCTTCGCTCGTGAACAAGTCGATTACCTCAATCACCAATGATCGTGGCTGTCGCTCGACGACGCTCGCGATGACAGAGAAGGGCGCGCCGCTCGCCCAATGGGGGCCGGGCACGCCGCTCGTCCTTACGAGAGGTGAGTTTTAGATCACGCCGGCGGCGCGGAGTTCTTCTACTTTTTTGGCGTCGTAGTGCATGACTTCGGCGAGGACTTCGGCGCTGTGTTCGCCGAGCAGCGGGGCGGCGCAGTATTCCACCGGTGAATCGGAGAGGTTCAGCGGGCTGCCGATCGTGTAGTACGTGCCGCGCTTGGGGTGCTCGACCTTCGCCACCATGTTGCGCGCGCGCAGCGACTCGTCGTTGAGCAGCTCCTTCATGTCGAGCACCGGACCGCACGGCACGTCGATCGCGTTGCAGCGCTCGAGCACCTCGTACTTGGTCTGGGTCTTCGTCCACTCTTCGATGATCGCGAAGACTTCCTCGATGATCGGCAAGCGTGCGGCGGGCGTCGCGTACTTCGGATCGGTCGCGAGCTCGGGGCGGCCCATCTCCTCGCACAGCGGCTTCCAGATCTGCGGCTGGATGATCAGGTAGACGTAATCGTTCGCTCCGCCCGGCGCGCACTTGAGCGCGGCCCCGGGATGACCGCCGCCGGAAGCGTTTCCGGAGCGGGGAACGACGCCGTTGAACGTCTTGTTCGGATATTCGGTCAGCGGGCCGTGCTCCAGCCGCTGCTGATCGCGCATCTTCACGCGGCACAGATTGAGCACGGAGTCCTGCATCGTGCACACGATGCGCTGCCCGCGGCCGGTGTGCATGTCGCGCTGGTAGAGCGCGGCGAGCACCGTCGCGACGGTATGGATGCCGGTTCCGGAATCGCCGGTCTGCACGCCGGTCACGGTCGGCGGACCGTCTTCCCAGCCGTTCGTGCTCATCGAACCGCCCATCGCCTGCGCGATCGGCTCGTACGCCTTCGCGTCCTCGAATTTACCGGGACCGAAGCCCTTGATCGAGGCGTAGATCATGCGCGGGTTCAGCTGCTGGATCTTCTCCCAGGTGAACCCTTGGCGATCGAGCACGCCCGGGCCGAAGTTCTCGACCAGCACGTCGCAGTGCTTGATCAGCGCTTCGAAGATGATCTTTCCGTCGGGCGTTTTGGTGTTGAGCGTCAGGCTGCGCTTGTTGCCGTTGAGCATCGTGAAGTACAGGCTGTCGACGTCGGGGATGTCGCGGAGCTGCTCGCGCGTGATGTCGCCGCGGCCGGGCAATTCGACCTTGATCACGTCCGCGCCGAGCCACGCGAGCAGTTGCGTGCTCGAGGGACCGGACTGGACGTGGGTCATGTCAAGGATGCGGATGCCGTCGAGGGCCTTACCCGCTGTGGTCGTCGTCATTCTGTGTTTGAATCCGTTCTACTTGTACATCGTTTGGTTTTCGGTCCCCGGCGCGTACGCGTCGGGGTCGAGCCAGACGTTCACGATCGCGCAGGTTCCGGCGGCGCGCGCGCGTTCGAGGGCCGGGCGAATCTGGCTCGGCTCGCGCACGGCTTCGCCGTGGATATCGAGCATGTCGGCGAATTTCTCGAAATTGATGTCGCCGAGATAGTTGCCGACGTTGCCGCGCTCCGGACCGTACTTCTGGATCTGGCCGAAGCGAATCTGGTTCATATACGAGTTGTTGCCGATGATCGCGATGTAGGGCAGCTTGAACCGGATCGCGGTCTGGATGTCGAAGCCGGTCATCGCGAACGAGCCGTCGCCGAACAGCGCCACGACTTCCTTCGTCGGATTGGCCAGTTTGGCGGCCATCGCGAACCCGGTGCCGACGCCGAGCGTGCCGAGCGGGCCGGGATCCATCCATAGCCCCGGTCCCTTCGGCCGGACGACGTTGCCGGCGAACGTCACCACGTCGCCGCCGTCGCCGACGAAGATCGAGTTGTCGGTGAG
>Ga0181536_10003628_pt1 | contig 16759 bp, 16 predicted proteins | sample PEATcosm2014_Bin_41_FD_121105 | JGI IMG/M metagenome (GOLD analysis project Ga0181536, IMG submission 121105) | Peatland microbial communities from MTU Mesocosm Facility, Houghton, MI, USA - PEATcosm2014_Bin17_60_metaG | ecosystem: Environmental > Terrestrial > Soil > Wetlands > Peat | place... | reverse complement strand
CTGGCTTGGAAAGAGTATGCCCACTCTCCCGAACCTCTCGAACCGCCACGCTCGCTGCCGGAGCCTTCCACCAGCGTGGTGCTCACCACCCCGAAAAAACCCGTTTCCACCACGGGCTGCTAGTCCACAGTCCAAACGGCAAGCTCAACTGGTCCGGAAAACCGCTGATAAGGTAACGCACCGTCGTGGCAGCTTGATGCGGTGCCAATCGCGAAACGGGAGGCCGTCCTCGACGGCGTGCTTTCAGTGCCCGGCGTCCTGCGCGTTCCACTAGCCTCATCCAGCGGCTCACCGTACCTCGAGCTACCCCGAACACCCGAGCCGCCTCGGTTTGCGAAAGCCCCGCCTGCACAGCCTCTACGACTCGTCGGCGAAGGTCTTCTTGAGCTTTCGCCGGCAGCGAGCGAGCATCACGTTTTCCCATTCCTGACACACAAGTATATTAGCTGTTGCAAGTCATCTATATTATGCTTCGATTAGTAACATAGTAATACTAGGAGCTTACCATCGCAAGCTGGGGGAAGGCGAGCACCAGGGCCAACAAGGGCCATCCCCTTTTGCCAGCAAAGCCGGGCTGATTTTGTCGGATACGAGCAGGGGTAGGAGCGTCGGAGGTACAATAGAGGAAAACACATCCACACTGGCAATAGTTCAATAGAGAAATTTTAAACCGCATATGAAAATTCTGCTTGACAGAGTGGTTTTTCTCGACTATACGAGATTGCTTCCGAGCGGTTTTCGTAAAACCGGGGCCCGCCCCGGGGCCGAGCTCAAGGCGCTGAACCAGCAGAATTTGGGCTACCCCAATGCAGGTTACTGTCTGTCTCCGAATGCCGACGGCTCCACGGACTTGGATCACCAAGCCGGCTGCAGTTTTGGGCGAATCACGAACATCCAAACAGACCCACGTTCGATGCAATTCGCTCTGAAGTTCTACTGGTAGTCCTGAGCCGGCTCGTCAACCCGATTGAGGGTGGCGGGTCGGCTTTTTCCCCTGCTGGGTTTAGAGGGGGGTCCTTATACCTTGCTCGTTCTGGTCTCGCTGGGATCGCGAACGGATACAAAGGCGTAGGTCGGCTGCACTCCACACGACCTTTCCTCCCGCTGTCCGGCGCGGTGGCCCGCGACACAAGGGGAAGGGCAGTCAACTGCCGCGTCTTGATCGTGCTGGTGCGTCGTCGGGAAGGCACGGTATTGTGAATCATAAGCCGACTCTAGTAATGGAAATGCGATGGGCAATCAGCGTGTTCAGAACTTGCTAGATACCAGGGGGAATTGATGCACAACAGAAGACAATTCATAAAGAATGGAACTATGGCTGTAGGCGTTTGGGCGGTCGGAAATACCTGGGGGCGCTGTGCTGTGCCGAGCTCTGACCTTGGCGGAGTGAAACCTCCCGAAGAAAACGCAGAGTGGACTTTTGAAAAGGCAAAGGATCTCTGGAAGCCGATGACGCGGGCCGTGCAGCACGTCGGCGTGCCTGGATACGAGTGGCAGACTGGAGTGCTATGGGACGGTTCGCTCCTATTTGGCCCAATAGGGATGCGGGACAACTCTGCGTTGCAGAAGGAAACTGCGCGCCTAGGGAATAACCTGCTGCATGTCTCGATCGGTTACGGTGACCTGCTGCGATTCCTGGACCGCCGAGGAACAGGAAACCCTGCCATTCAGCGTAAACTGGAAGAAGGCTGCCTCCCGATACCGCACGTTGAAAGCAAAGACGGCAACTTGATCTGGGTCGAGACGGTGTTCGCACACCTGCTTGGCCGCGGCCTTGAAGAAGGCATGAATCCTCGGCCTGAGGACATGCTCATCACTCATGCCCTCTTCAGGGTGCGGAACCCGAGCAGAAGCGCCAAGTTGGCCCGGTTGTGGCTACATTTTGGAGACACGAGTCAGGTGATGTTAGGTTACAAGGCCGCTGAGGGAGACGAGCTGAGTCACGCTCTGGCGCACCGATTCGAGCCGCCTTTCGGCATGTTTGAAGGAAAGGTGCGGTACGTGATCGCGACACCCGCCAAAGGAAAGGTCGTCTGGCACACTGACGGGCCTACCCCGGAAGGAATGAAGAATCCGGCAATGAACCTTATCGAGTGGCAGGTCCCTCTTGCAGCGCACGAAGACGCAGCGTTTCACCTGATAATTCCCTATGGTCCTGTTGATTTAGGGCTGGGTCAGACGCTGTTGAGCCTGGATAGCAAGGCGATCTTTGATGCGGCGCGGGACTTCTGGAAGGCGATCGTAGGGAGGGCGGAAGGAGCTATCACCGTACCGGACGATTTTGTGAACGATTACCTTGCGGCTGTCCCTGGGCAAATGACCGAACAGATCGGATTTCGCCATGAGGGTAAGATCTGGATGTACAAGACAAGTCCCAATTGGTATGAGGCTTATTGGCCGACTAACGCTGCAAAGGCGTTGCCCACTCTGGACCTGCGCGGCCTCACTCGCTACTCCCGGCCCGTGCTGCAAAGCTTTATTGACACACAGACGGATGACGTAGGCAGACTGATCAAGGCGCGCATGGGTCAAGGGAATACTGTGGAGGGCGAAGGCTTCGCCAAGCGGCCAGGATTCATGGGCAATTTTGGGGATTGGACCGCCAACACTATGCTTGCCAGCCCCGGTCTCGAGCTGTGGGCACTGGCATCACATTACAGAATTACTCGCGACCGCAGTTGGCTGGAGAGTGGTCCCGACTCACCTCTTCAGGCCATGCTGGAGGCCTTTGACTGGGTTGCTACACAGCGGAGGCGGACGATGCGGGAAGAGAACGGGCGGAAGGTGGCGCATTGGGGGCTTTTGCCCGCGGCGTCGGCGCATGACTGGCTTTCCGGGTATGTCATGATCAACGACGTCTTCTGCATATTCGGGATGATTGAAGCAGTGCGATTGCTGCGCGAGATCAATCATCCGAGAGCGGAGGATCTGGCTCGGGAGTTGAATGACTACCGGTCCTGTCTTCGCGATCGTTACACAGAAGCCCGCAATAAAGCGCGACGCTTGCCGATGCCTGATGGAACAGAGCTACCTTATGTTCCCAGGGCAGTCTACGAGCTGGATTGGGCAAAGCCTGACTGGACCTACACAGGGTACGGTCCCCTCCGTGCCGGCGCGGTGGGAGCTTTGAATCCAAACGATGAGCTCGTTGACCAAAGCTTGGCGTTCCTGGAAGCGGGCATGCCCAAAGGGGAAGGATTCTACTTTAAGGAGGAAGATTACCGGGACGAATTGGGCCGGTTCGTTGCTGCCCATAATTTCTCGGACGTGAGCCAACCGGATGCGCCGCGGCATTTCATGTGGAGGCATTTCGTCGAGTACGAAACCATGTGGCCCATCGGAATGGACTTGTTTCTCCAACGTGACGACCTCCCCCGCTTCTTCGAGTGGTTCTTCAACAACATGTCGATCGTAGTGCACAAGGAATTCCGTGTCGGCGTCGAGTCTGTGGACGGCGTGCCATCAAACGCGCCAGGAGAGGGCGAACGGTGGCGGGCGGTCCGCAACATGTTTGTGAATGAGCTGGGCGGTTACGACGGTTCGCAGCAATCGCTCTGGCTGCTGCAAGCGATACCGCGCTCGTGGCTCAAGCCAGGGAGCCGCCTCTCGGCGAAACAGATGGGCACTCACTTTGGTGGACAAGTAGATTTGGAGGTTGAGGCAGCCAAAGACGGAAACTCGATTGCGGTTTCCGCCAAGCAGAATCTGGTGGTCTCTCCGACCGAGATCCGAATGCGGCTCCGCTCGGGTAGTGGCCAGCCGCTCGTTTCAGCATCCGTCAATGGTCAAGCCACCCCTGTGCTGGAGAAAGACACAATCAAGCTTCCCATGAACGTCAACGGAGAGTACCGTATCGTGGGCCGCTTCATTTAGTCCGACTGCAGCGAGGGGCGCCGCCTCTTGCACAGCCTCTTTCGAAGCCTGCGGCGATGAGGTTGAATGATGACGAAAATTAGCGATTGGACGATCTACACACCCGACAAGGACTATCACGTCTTCCTGGAGCTCAAGAGCGACACGGGCGTGGTCGGCTGGGGCTCGGCCTACTCGGAGCTAGGGCAGGTGGTGGGAGCGCTCGAATGGCTGAAGCGCTTCGTCATGGGCGAGAACCCGCTGGAGATTGAGCGGGTGACGGAGAAGCTGCACCAGATCACGTTCTGGCTAGGAAGGGGCGGTGCTATGACGCATGCGATCAGCGCCATCAACATCGCCCTGTGGGACCTGGCAGGAAAGATCCTGGGGCAGCCTGTTTCGGTCCTATTGGGAGGGGCGCATCGCGGTGCGGTGCCGACGTATGGTTCCGTGCTGTTCGTTCCTGTCGAGAGCCTTTCGCAGCGGATCGAGCAAATGAAGGAGCGCGGCTTTCGCGCCATCAAGCTGGGTTGGGATCCATTCGGGCAACAGCCGTTGGCGCAGGACGAGGAACTGGTACAAGCCGCACGCAAAGCAGCGGGCGACGATACTACCCTACTTATCGATGCCGGCGGCAGTTACCCGTTCTGGAAGCTTCGCTTAAAAGACGCCCTGGAGCGCGCCAGAATGCTGGCGAATTACGGGGTGTACTGGTTTGAAGAGCCGCTGTCCCCTGATGACCTGGAAGGCTATGCGCGGCTGACGGACCTCTCGCCGGTCAAGATCGCGCATGGTGAGGTGCTGACGCGACGCCAGTCCTTCGCCTCCTATTTCGCGCGCCGGGCCATGGACATCGTCCAGCCGGATGTCTCGAAGGTGGGCGGCCTGTCGGAAATGCGGCGCATCGCGTGGATGGCGGAGGAACACGCAATCGAACTTGTTCCTCATGGCTGGAACACGGCCATCGGCGTGGCCGCCGACGCGCACTTGGTGGCCTCACTCCCGTCGCGTTCCTTCGTGGAATTCAACGTGGGAAACCCGCTGGTGGAAGAACTGATTAGCCCGCCTTTCCGGCTCGATTCTGAAGGATGCTTGCCCGTGCCAGCGGGGCCGGGGTTGGGCATCGAACTTGACCGCGATCGACTTAGGATGTTTGAGGACGAAGGTTTTGCATCTGGCACGTGGACTTGGGATGAGAGAAAGGAGTTTGAAACCTCATGACTAGAAAAAAGGCTGTGAAGGCGCACTCACCCTTGCGGGTACTGGCCCTAGGAGCCCATCCGGACGATGTGGAATTGTGTTGCGCCGGGACGCTGGCGCGGTGTATCGAGCGCGGCGACCAAGTGACCATTGCCTTTGCCTGCAAAGGGGATACCGCTTCCATGGATCTGCCAGGGGAGAAGATCGCCAGAATCCGGAGCCGGGAGGCGAGGAACTCCGCCCGCTTGCTGGGCGCGGAATTGATCGAGATGGGTCTGCTGGACTACCACGTGGACGTAAACCTGGAAACAAAAAAGCTCTTCACGGATGTGATTCGGCAGGCTGCGCCCGACGTCATCGTCACGCACTTTCACACCGAATACGGCAGCGACCACAACAACACATTCATCTTGGTTCGCGACGCGGCGCTCGCAGCTACCGTCGGTAACTTCCGCGCTTCCCGTCCCGCGGTCAGCCGGTCACCAATGATCTACATGTGGGAACCCTTGGGCGGCCTCGGTTTCCAGCCCGAGATCTACGTCGACATTACCAACACGTTTGCGACCAAAGCGCGTATGTTGAACTGCCACCGAAGTCAACGGGAGTGGTTTCGCCGCAAGGGAGGTGTGGACTTCCTGAAGTACATCGAAGTGGCAGCAAGATTTCGGGGATACCAAGCGGGTGTGACGCTGGCCGAGGGCTTCATCGCCTTGAAGAACTGGGCGAATATCGGGACTGGTCAGGTCTTACCGTAGACAACAAGATCCTGCGCAGGCAAGTGGGAGTACTTCGATGGACTCTAAAGGCAACGAACCGGCCAAACGGCTAGTGGGGAAGCGAACTCTCGTTACCGGAGCAGGCACCGGTATCGGCAGGGCCGTGGGTTTGGAATTGGCGCGGGAAGGATCTGTGGTCGCGCTTCTGTATGCTCACAGTGGCACGGGCGCCCTATCGGCTGTCGAGGAAGTCAATCGCCGAGGCGGCAGGGCCAAGGCATTCCAGGCCGATTTCGGCCAACTGGATTCAGTCCGGCGTCTGGCCGGGGAAGTAGTGGAATACCTGGGCGGGCTTGACATTCTGGTGAACAATGCCGGCATTAGCATGAACGAGCCATTCGAGAAGGTTACGCCCGAACAGTTCGATCTACTTTATCACGTAAACGTCCGCGCAATGTTCTTTCTGACGCAAGCCGTATTGCCTACCATGCTGGCACAGGGCCGCGGCGTGGTGATCAATATGACCTCGATCTAGGCGTTTGGAGGCGTCCATGAGAACACGGTCTACGGCAGCACGAAGGGCGCCATCGTATCCTTTACGCGCCACTTGGCAATCGAACTTACCCCCAAGGGCATTCGTGTTAATGCCATCGCCCCGGGGGCCATCGTGGTCGAAAACTACTACAAGGCAGTTCCAGATTTCGACCCTGAAGCCTTTGGCCGCAATATCCCCGCCGGATTCACAGGGCAACCTTGGGATATCGCGCGGGGTGGTTTTCCTGGCATCCGACGACTCCCGCTACATTCTGGGTCAGACCCTGGTAGTGGACGGGGGCACGACGGCTTGGTTTGCATTTTCCGATGATTTCCGGAAGCCCGACACTGCCGTCTGGGGAAAGGGTTATATCCCTGGAAGATAATGACGAAGTCTTGCCTACGAGGGAGGATTGATGTTCGAGAATGACGAAGCGATAATTCAATTCTTACAAGCGAAACTTTACGTGGCAGTCGTATGTGATGTTTTGGACGGGCTTGGCTATCGCCACCAAGCCATGCATCCTCGTCTGAGGCCACTCCTTCCCGACATTCATGCCTGCGGTTTTGTCGGTCGGGCGCGAACCCTACAATGGACGCTAGTCGATGACGCCATTGAGGAGGATCCTTACGGTTTGGAGCTGGAAGCCTTGGATTCGCTGCAACCTGGTGACGCCGTCGTCCACTCGACAGACCTCACCGCAACCTGTGCGCCATGGGGTGAACTGACGTCAACCGTGGCCATCCGCCGTGGGGCAGTGGGTTGCATCTGTGATAGTAACGTCCGTGATTGTGTGAAGATCATCCGGATGGGGTTTCCCGTATATTATGCTGGGATCGGACCACTTGATTCGAAGGGCCGCGGCATCGTGAAGGCATTTGATGTTCCTGTCACTTGTGGTGAAGCGTCTGTGCATCCGGGCGAGCTACTATTTGCCGACTTTGACGGGATTGTGGTGGTCCCTCGGGAAGTCGAACAGGAAGTCTTGAGACTCGCAGTTGAAAAGGCCGGCAAAGAAGATCGGGCGCGGCAAGACCTGAGAAATGGGAAGACGATTCGGGAGACGTACGAAACCTATAAGATTCTGTAGCCTGCCGCATACTTTGCCTCAGTGATTTCCAAGTACGGAGTTCGCCTGATGAAAAAGAGGACGGTCTTAGTCGCGGGCCTTTGTCATGAGACTCATAGCTTTCTGGAGGGCTACACACGGCTGGAGGATTTCGAGGTCCGGCGCGGAGAAGACCTGCTGGATGCTGCTGGTGACATCTCGCCCATGGCCGGTGTGCTCGAGACGGCGCAGGAAGAACATTGGACGCTCGTTCCAGCCATAGATATGCGTGCCATGGCCGGTCCGCTCGTAGAGGATCGAGCCGTTGACTACTTCTGGAACGCGCTCAAGTCTGCGGCCGAGTCACGGAACCACAGTGATCTGGATGGTATTATCCTTGTCCTGCACGGTGCTATGCTGTCTAATTCGATCGATGATGTAGAAGGTGAAATCCTTCGTCGCCTCCGCAGTCTGCCCACTTGCTCGGGGATACCCCTTTGCGGGATCCTGGATCTGCACGCCAACGTGACACCCCAGATGGCTCAACACAGCGATGCGCTTGTCGCTTTCCGCGAGAATCCACATACGGACGCAAAGAGTGCCGCGATAAATGCAGCTCGCCTGTTGGCGCGGCTGATGAGGACCGGCAAGCGGGCCAAGACGGTATGGGAGCACCCCGCGGTCATGTGGCCACCCACGGGCACAGCCACGGCTGAGGAGCCGATGCGGTACCTCGAACGGCTTGCGCGCGAAATTGAGGCATCGAACCCGAATATCCTCGCGGTCAATGTGTTCGCAGGCTTCGCCTTCGCTGACATTCCGGAAACCGGCGTCAGTTTCACGGCGACAACGGTAGGGAATCCTGCGGCGGCGAGGGGTGAACTGCGGCGACTGGTCGAGCACGCCGAGCAGAAGAGAGAAGCCGGCAACGTGGTCGATCCGCCCCTAGCTGATGTCCTTGCAAAATTGTCGAAGGAAGAAACAGGGCCGATCGTTCTCGCCGAACCTTCGGACAACATCGGCGCAGGCGCTCCTGGAAGTGGCACCAGTCTCCTAAAAGGTTTGTTGCAGTATTCCATCGCGAATGCCGCGGTGGTCATCAACGACCCTGAGGCGGTAGCCGTCTTCGCGACCAAACGCGATGGCGAATTCACGACGCTCAGCATCGGTGGCAGGGGATCTTCCTTGTATGCGGGACCAATTGAGCTGAACGTCGAACTGCTCTTAAGGAGTGACGGGCGCTTTGATCTCGAAGACAGTCAGAGCCACTTGGCGTCCATGTTTGGCGCGCACATTGACATGGGCCCTTGCGCGGTCGTGCGTCATCAGGGTGTACGCATTCTTCTGACAAGTCGCAAGACCCCACCCTTTGATTTGGGGCAACTTCGGAGTCAGGGGATCGAACCGACCGAGTTGCGGCTCATCGGCGTCAAGGCTGCGGTGGCTCACCGGAGAGCTTACGACCGGATTGCCGGAGCTAGCTACAGTGTAGACACTCCCGGGCCCTGCTCGAGCAGCCTCCGGTCGTTTCCGTACCGAAAGGTCCAACGGCCGATCTATCCCTTGGATGACCGCGAGTGGATTGCCAGGCTTGGCGGCTGAGCGCCGTGCCGGTGACCATACCATGCAGGACTCGACGCGAGAGGCGTGATGATAAGCGGGGGCATAATTCTGTGTTTTGTGGGAGCGATTTCCTTTGGCGTTGACGCATGTTTCGCGAAGGTGGCCGAAAGACAAAATTGCAGGGCTTCGGCGCTCGTGGCATCCTTGTTCAGCTGGGCTGCGGTATTCATGCTGGTCCGAACGTTCATGCTGGGCGCCCGCTTCCGGCTGCCGGCCAAGGCAGTTGGCGTGGCCGTGGTGCTCGGGATTTGTGCCGCCGTCGCTATCTTGGCGTTTCAAACTTCTATCTCCTTCGGTAAAGTGACCGTGGCATGGCTCGTGATGAATCTGTCCGCGGGCGTGCCGGCTCTAGTCTCCATTTGGGTTTACAGGGAGCGGGTTACTCCTCTCCTCTGCACCGCCTTTGCGGTCGCCTTGGTCGCCCTAGTGTGTTTGTTTCAGGGAAAGAGAATGGAAGGACAGTCGGGAAATCCCGCTGCGGCGGAAAGGAGTGAGCGCCTTATGTGGTTCCTGCTGATGTTGATCATCCTTCTCACGAATGGCATGAGTTCGTTCGGCCTCAAGGTCATCGCGGCATGGGGGCTTCCAGCTTCCGAAACATACCCTTATCTCACGGTATGGTACGCAGCGGGCTTCGCATGCATCACAGTGGCCATGTTGGTGAGGGGAAACAGAGTAAGTTGGAAAGAGCTCGGATGGGGGGCAGCCATGGCAATTCTGAGTATCGGAGGCCAAGTTGCAATGGCCATTGCCTTGGGGTCGAACGTGCCGGGGAACGTCGTCTTCCCCATTACCATCGGGGGCGGTATTCTGGTTGTCGTCGTGGCGGGGCGCCTGTTCTTTGGCGAGCGAATGAATCGAATGAGTGCGGCGGGAGTGACCATGGGATTTGCGGCCGTAATTCTTCTTAGCATGAGTTGAGATTTTCAAGACGCTCGTGCGATATCGAAAGAAGAAGGCCGCCGGATGGCGACCGAAAGGAGAAAACACTAGACCAGCAGGGAAAGGCTCCTGAGGACTTTACGTCACGAGGTAGTGAACCTCATTCCCATATCCCCGTTTCTCTACTATTACATCCAAATTATGCATGGATTGAAGGTGGAACTGGATTCTGAGTTAGCGTCTTGACCCTGATCGTTGCTGCCCTACCTGTTCAATTCCACCCTGATTCTTCTCCTTGTTTTAAGACCTCCGTAACTTGTTGGTTTGCTTGGGCCGCGGATGCATAGGATTTTATGCACGCTAGAAAAGCTCAGGAGCGGAGGGCCACGGCCAGCACCGGCGCGTAGCCCTTCGGGCCGACCGCAATCGCTCGCAGCCGCTGCATCAGCCGTTGGAGAATCCCCTGCTCGGCATAATGGTCGCTGTAGCTGACCCCCACCCGCCCTCCGTGTCGCCAGATCTTTGCCGCCAGGAACAGGAAGCGCAACCGGGTGGTGGCTAAGGTGGTGTGCTTCAGGTCTTCCGCACGAGCCCTTTTTTCCCGATTAAACAGCATCAGCCAGCAGTTCAGGTTGCAGGCCAACATGGCCATCTGGAAGTGGTTGCAGTTCATCGCCCAGCGCGCCGAGGGATAGGCGGCCAGCCCCGCATCATTATTGGCTTCTTTGATCAGGTTCTCGGCTCCCCCCCGCTGGTTGTAGAACCACACCAGTAGTTCCACCGCGTCCTTCAGGTTGGTGACGAAGACGCGATAGGTGTAGTCCGCCGTCGCGAACAATTGGTACTGCTCGGTCTGCCCAGCCTCCAGCGTTTTCGTCTTCACGTAGCGCAACGCCACGAAGCGATAGGCTTGGCCCCATCCCTCCGGCGGATAGCGGAACTCACATTGGCCATCGGCATCGGTACGCGGCGAGGCCTGCCACTCCGCCGCCTTCAACGCGTCGACCAAACGGGCCGTCTTGCGCGCCGAGATGATGAATTGGGCGTGGTACTTCTCAAAGCTCTCCATCGCTTCCCAGCAGTAGAAGCCTGAGTCGGCCCGTGCGTAGACGGTCTCCACCCCCGGTGGCAACGCCGCCCAGGCCCGCTCCAGATGCCGGGCGATCTGATCGCCGCGGGGCAGGTCTCCGTTGTGGAGTTCGCCCATCACGTACTCCCGCGTTAATGCGCTGCGAATTTTCATGCGGAGACGGCAGGCCAGAAGACGCAAGAAAGGTGGCATTCCAGCACCGTTCGCGCTGCCTGCCTGTTGAAGCACTCCGCATAATCGTGATGTCCTTCTTGGTGTGGTGAATCCAAACCACGCCAAGGAGGACATCATGCTGAGACATTTCTTTGCCTATGTTCGGAAGTTACTCGATGGCCCAGCGAGGCCGTATCTGGAAGCTTTCGCTAAGGAACTTTACCGGACAAGTTACGCTCGAATCACCGCTTGCCGACACCTCCGTGCCGCGGCGCATCTGATGCATTGGGCCCGCCGGAAGGGCCTCTCTCCAACCTCTTTCAATGACCGTTGGGTGGAGAGCTTTCGACACTACCTTACCCAGTGCCATTGCCTTGGGTACGGTCGTCGTAGCCATGCCGAGCCCTGGAATGGCGCCCGCCAATTTCTGGCTTACTTGCGCCGAGCGGGGGTCGTTCGGGCGTCGGCCGCGGAAGGTCGATCACCCCGGGTGCCAGTGCTCCTCGACCCCTTCAGTCAATGGATGCGCGAGCAGCGCGGCGCATCCCCGCGCACGCTCGATACCTACAGCTTCTTCATTCGCGACTTCCTGCGAACGGTGGGGCAACAGCCCAGGCGTTATAAGGCTCACCGGTTGCGCCAGTTTGCTTTGGAAGGGAGCCGGCGGTGGGGAAGGGCCAGGGCCCGAAACGCCGTCACCGCTCTCCGAATGTTTATCCGTTTTCTGATCGCCGAGGGGAAATGCTCGGTCGGGTTGGATGCATGCGTTCCGACCATGGCAAACTGGCGCCTCTCCGCTCTGCCCCGCTACCTGCAGCCCGAGCAAGTCGAACAGATCGTGGCCGCTTGTGATTCGCACACTAAGGTCGGGGTTCGGGACCGAGCCATTGTCCTCATGCTGGCCCGTCTGGGACTTCGAGCGGGTGACCTCGTGCTCCTACGATTGGGCGACATCGGCTGGAAGGAAGGCTGGATAAGCGTGACGGGAAAGGGGCGGCGTCCGACCCGGCTGCCTCTTTCGATAGGGTTCAGATCCGGAGAGTAAGGGGGCATATAGAGGAGGGTTGCGCCGGTCGCGCTGATCGCTTTCTCGACTCCCGTCACCTTGTGACTACTGAGGTTGTCGAGGATTACGGTGTCGCCGGGTTGGAGCGTGGGGCACAGGAACTGATGCACATAAGCCAGAAACATCTCGCCGTCCATCGGCCCGTCGGTGACCATCGGTGCGGTCAATCGGCGGGGCAGAGCGCCCACAAAGGTCGTTGTCTCCCAATGCCCGTGCGGCGCCGAGTCGAGGCAACGCCGACCTCTGGGCACACGTAGATAGCGGCGCGTCATGCCGGTCGATGTCCACGTTTCATCGATGAATACGAGCTTTTCGACTTCCATCGTGGGCAATGCTTGCCGCCACGCGCGTCGCGCCCGCTGCACGTCCTCGCGCTCTTGCGCGCTGGCGTGCATTTTTTTTCGAAGGTAAGATGCCATTTGTTCACTGATGCCACAAGGCACCGATCTTTGTCGATTTGCCCTGCCCGACCAGACGTTGACATAACTCGGCCAAGCTCAGACCCGCCTTGCGTTCGATCCAGGCACGCAGCACGGACTCCATCGCCGCTACCCGCGAACGGCGGTGCCCGCCGATTTGAAAGCTGGTCCGTTGGCCTGTCTTCTGCTCCCGTCTCCGAACCTGGTAAACCCAAACGCGACTGACTTCCAGCCGCCGCGCAATCGCCGTCGGACGTTCGCCGCGATCGAAGGCCCATAACACCCGATCCCGCAAACCTTGTGAATAGGAATGCATCCTTGCCTCCCCTCTATCGGCAGAGGCACTATCGCACATAATCTATACACTTAAATTAACAATGCTCTAGAAAGCGGAACTGACAGATTTGGACAAAACACTTGGGTAACACGAGGGAAAACCGCCGTAAGAACTCTGTCGTGGCGAAGGTCATCTGGTATTGCTTGCGGCGGTGGAAATATTCCTTCCAGGGGAAGGTGACGCGCTCAGCATCAAAGTCCAAGAGACCATATTCGTACCGTCCCGGTGCGGCGCGCGATGAGTTCACCGGGCGTTTTCTTGTGTTCAGCGTCACAAGCCCACCGCGGGATATTAATGCATATTCCCAACTAGACTATGATCTAATAACAGAAGATCCTCTAACCTCTACGCGCGCTGGCGGCCATGCCGCACATACCAGTGCGACAGGGCTCCTAATCCGACTGCGACCAGAGTAGCCACGGAGTTCGTCCGTGCCGAGCGTGGAAGGCTCAGCATAGCGAGCAGGATCAGAATCCATATCAACGCAGACCAAGTCAGGACCTTGGGTAAGCGCAGGGGGAAACCTTTTCCGGGTGAGCCGGCGCGATGGCTTGCCCCGGGCGCATTCGGGAGAGAGGCCGTAAACGCAATCGAGAGAGCGTTTCGATCCTCGCGCGATGGGCTTCTCGAGTTCCAAACTGTTGCCCCCACCACAATGGCATACGTAACGTAACCCGCGAGCGCCGATATGCCGATGATCACGACCTCGAATTTGGCCCAGAGAACGATCAGGCTTGAGATCACGGCGACCGTCAAGACGGCATTGACAGGCACACGATGCACACTCAACTGCGACAGCCACGCGGAAGCGGGGAGTTGCCGGTCACGCGCCATGGCCCAGACCATGCGGGTGAGCGCCATCATGTTGGCAAGTGCGCATGCGAAAATCGACACGAAGACCGCGAACATTGTCGCGTTCACGACGGCGGGTGGAAATTGACTGCCGATAATAACCAGCAACGGTGTGTTGTTGCTTGCCACTGCTTGCAAGTTGGAAATGGCGAGGGTGAAACCTAGAAGCACAAGAAAGCCAACTACGACCGAGAACACTTCCGAAAACACAATGGCGCGTGGCACATGGCGCGCAGGGTTCCGCGTCTCTTCGGAGAGGTTGGCGGCGCTTTCAAATCCGTTAATCGTCCAGGCACTCATCAGCGCCGAGAAGGCGAAAACGCTGAGGTACCCAAGCCCAGGCACTTGATGAGGGTGGCTGAAAAGGAATCCGAAGGAATTTGTGTGCCGCCAGAGAGCCACGGCCAGCAAAAGAAGGCCTATAAGGATCGTTCCCAAGATCTCCGCCACTACAGAAACGTTGTTCACCAGGCTTGCCAAGCGCACGCCATAATGGTTGATGAGCGCTATGACTACGATCACGCCTATGGTTACGAGGACAACGTTGCGGATTGATGGTTCGACGCCAAGATAAACTACCAGATAAGTGGCGAGAGCGTAACACGCGCCCGGCATGCCGGTGATAAACTGGATGGTCATCATCCATCCGGCCCACCAGGCAAGGCGGTGACCAGCTAGATGGCGAGTCCATTGGTAGGCGTAACCCGAAAGTGGGATGGCTTCGGCCAAGCGTGCGAAGACCAACGCCACCAGAAACTGTCCTGCGCCCACCAGCGGCCAGGTCCAGATGAAGGCCGGGCCGGCAGTTCTCAGCCCGTCACCGTAATTGGCAAACAAACCCGTGGTCACGGAAATGATCGAGAAGCTCACAGCAAAGCTCGAAAAGGACCCGAGGGTCCGCTTTAATTCCTGCCGGTAGCCAAAGTGCTTGAGAGTTTCTTCATCAGCGGAACGGTTGAGATCCCTCAGGTCTTGGTGGTGGGAGGTCGCTGCTTGATGGTTACACACGTTGGAGAGGTCTCTTTCTATAGGAGGGACTATGCAAAGGCTGCTTCGATGTGAGCCAGATCGACTGCCGCAAAACCTTCAAAGACCCAATCGGCATGCCGGAGTGCTTCCGGCGGAAGGCTGTGGGATAGTGCCAAGCAGCGGATCCCGGCTTGTTGAGCAGCCTTTATCCCGTGGGGCGCATCCTCGATGGCCAAGCATTCGGTCGAGTGGAGAGGTTTTTGCCGAAACTGGGGAAGCTGCTGAAGTCGATCCAGCGTTTTCAGATAGACGTCGGGGTCCGGTTTTGGCCGGTCGGTATCGTCATCGGTGACCAACACCACGAAGGCATCCCGGAGTTCCAGTTTGAAGAGCAGGTGTTCGATTTCAATTCGCAAGCTGCCACTGGCAACCGCCAGCGTGTGCCGGGCAGCGGCCTGCCGGACGAATTCCACGGCGCCGGGAAGTGCCGGCGCCCCCTCCTGGATTATCTGCGCATAGGCACGCTCCCTCCAATCCAAAAGTTCGTCGCGCCGTGCGCGGGGAAGCGGCCGGCCGTGACTGCGGAATAGATGGGCGATGATGCCCTCCTGGTCGAGGGGCAGAAAGTCGCGATAGTATTCCGTCTCGCTCACGCTCCAGCCTTCCGTGGCGGCCATCTGCTGGATGACTTGCATCTTCAGCGGCTCACTGTCTACGATGATACCGTCGAAGTCAAAGATGATCGCGCGTAGCACGCTCGCCTCCCCGCGTCTCCGGTCACGGTTTCCTGCCGATTCCATGCTCCACATTAGAACTGTAATTCAGCAAGGGCTGAGGCGACGAACTCCCGCCCAATCTCTCGCTCGTCAATCACCGACCACCAGCGTTGATCCTCCCGGGTGCGACCACGAAGGGTCAAGAGCGCTCCCGCCACGTCTTCACTGTTAAGCTTCAGGTCGCGTGGCTGGTAGGGCAGGCCCAGGCGGTCCATCAGGCCAGTGATCCAGGTGGCTCGGTTTCCTTGCAGGCGGCTCATTAGGAAGATCCCCAGACCCACGATCCAGCCGTGGACAAACCCACGCCCTGTGCGGTGCTCGACATTGTAAAAGAAGAAGTGCTCGGAACCTTCCTCGGAGCGGAAATGTCCCGGCCCGCCTGGACCAATGCAAATGTCCACGATCTCCAGTTCGCATTCCACCAGGGTGCGGATGCCTTCATTCGTGACATCGCGGATGGCCTCGAAGTTAGCATCAATCCTCTCCACGAGTGCGAGCGAGCGCCTTTCAGCCTTTTCGTCGTAACCCAACGGTTCTTTGCCGTGCTCGCAGGCCAGCTTCCAGTCGAAGCATCCGGTGTGGCAGGAAAGGATGTCGCCGACACCCGAAACGTTCAAACCCTTTGGCGCCGTTTTGATCAGCCTGTAATCAATCACCAGTCGATCGGCGCGCGCTTCACCTAGGTATTCGACCTTGCCCTTTTTGCGCAGGCCCGCAGTGAGCGTGGCGAAGGCGTTGGTGGAAATGATGGTGGGGATCAACACTAATTTGATTCCGCGCTTCCAAGCTACATATTTGGCCACATCCACTGCCTGACCGCCGCCAATGCCGAATACCGCTTCCACAGGCGGCGCTGAATTCGCGAGTTCATCCACAGTGTCGAAGTCCACCGACTCCACCAAGTGCACGTGTTGCGGCGGCTTTCCCAGCACGCCCCGCGTGATCGTCCAAGGCACGTCCATGGTTACGACAAGATAGGAGTCGAAGTCGCGCGCCAAGTTCTCGGCCGCACCCTCTCCGTATTCAATACGCACATTGTTCGCTATCGACATACCAGCCTCCAATCAAGTGACTAAGAGATTGCTTGCCTGAGCGGGCAGTCTTCCTCGTTCATGCCACCCTAGCCTGAATTTCCACGGAACGGAATTCGCCTAAGTTTTAGGGTTGTCAGCCGGCCCATTCTAGATGGTCAGCCGCAAAGGCAATCCATTCCACCAAGGGACTGGAACGAGTTTTTCCAT
>Ga0181536_10003627_pt1 | contig 16762 bp, 10 predicted proteins | sample PEATcosm2014_Bin_41_FD_121105 | JGI IMG/M metagenome (GOLD analysis project Ga0181536, IMG submission 121105) | Peatland microbial communities from MTU Mesocosm Facility, Houghton, MI, USA - PEATcosm2014_Bin17_60_metaG | ecosystem: Environmental > Terrestrial > Soil > Wetlands > Peat | place... | reverse complement strand
CATGATACGCTTCAATGGCCGCCAGCCGGCCAAGAGCCTCGCCTGTTTTCCCTTCCGAAGCCAATGCCCCCGCGCCGAGCAGGTTCCGCGTGGTCTTGCCCATGGCGGAAACAACGATCACCGGATTCAGTGGCAAGTGCTCCTGGATGATTTTGATCACCCGGTCGATGGATACTGCATCCTTGACTGAACTGCCTCCAAATTTCATGACAATCATCGGTTCACCGGAAAGAAAGAATTTCAAGAATCCAAATCTGCACAACTATACCTCTAATTTCAGGGCTTCTCGCCAGGATCATTTTGAAAAAGCCGTCTAAGCACGGATTTCCATTTTGGCATCCCGGCGACGGCAGTATGAATCTCAACGACTCCTTTGTCACCGCAATCTTGCCCTCATTACGCACGCGCGCCATCTGGTAGCCGGGTGTAAGTCTTCGGGATCGAGTCAACCGGCCCCTTGACCTGTTTCCGATGCGATTTCTCGGACACCTCGCCATCCCCTGCTTGCTTCCCCTGGTTTTCTCCTACCGGCTCGGGCGTGCATTCTTTCGGCAGCAGATGATGCCGCTACTTGTGGTGCAGCTCAAAGCAATCGAACGTCTACTGGATTAGTGGTAATTTGATTAGCCGGACGGCAAATTGGGCTCCAGCGAAAGGTGGATTGTCCGCAAACTTGGGATCACGGCCACCTACCAGGGCGACGCTACCCACACGGGGAGTACGTCCCCCGTGAAGACGGTAACCGTGAACCCGAGAACCACCACGACCGCAGTGGGGTTGAATCCCTTTTCAGTGGTTGTAGGCCAGCCAAGCACGGCTGGGGTCAGGGTAACTGACACCGGTACGTCGGTGCCTCCCGGCACTCCCGATAACTTTTCGCTTAGCGGCGTGCCCGCCACAGGGCGCACCGGGTTTACCGCTACTCTGTTCGCCGACGACCTGGTATTGGTGGCCGGCGGCACGGACGCGAGCAACAACGTGCTGCAAAGCGCCGAGGGCTACAGCTATGGGAGTCAGACGTTCTTTTCAACGGGCTCTCTGAATGCGGCCCGGACCGGAGCTGTGGCAGTGTTGCTGCCAACTGGCAAGGTGCTGGTGGCAGGAGGCTCCAGCGACGGCACGGCCAGCGGAGCGCTCAATAGCGCCGAACTGTTCGACCCGAGCGCTAACACGTTCACTACCATCAGCCAAAACATGAAGGCGGCGCGCTTCGGGGCGACGGCTACGCTGCTGGCCAATGGCAAGGTCCTGCTGGCGGGCGGCGAAAACTCTGGCGGCGTGCTGAACAGCGCAGAGTTGTACGACCCTGTGGCGGATACCTTTACCGCAACCGGCGTCCTGCCTGCGGCGCGCACCGGAGCGGTGGCCACGCTGCTCGGTTCCGGCGAGGTGCTGATTGCGGGCGGGTCGAGTAATGGCGCAGCAAATGGGGCGCTGAACACCGGCGACCTTTACGATCCAGGCACGGGAACGTTTTCGAGTCTCGCGGGCTCGACCCCATACCTGAGCACCGGCCGCTGGCAACCGGAAGCTGCTTTGCTCTTGAGCGGCAAGGTGCTGATCGCGGGGGGCCAAAACTGGTATGGGGTGCTGGCCAGCGCCGATATCTACGATCCGGCCACGAACTCCTTTACGGCTAGCAATGGCTCCATGGCCCAGCCGCGCGCCAACGGGTCAGCACTTGCGCTGACCACGGGGATGGTGCTGCTGGCTGGGGGAACGACCAGCCAGGTGGTGGAACTCTACGATGCCGATGGCGATCAATTCGACCTTACGGGCAGTCTTCAGAACTCCGATGACGGCGTCATTGCCACGCTGCTGGACCACGGCAATGTCCTGGTGGTGGGGCTCACGACCGCGGCCGCGTCGGATGCCGTCCGCCACAGGCCCACGACGTCCTTATGCGGTCCCACCTTTACCGCGTTCCAGCGCGTATGCTTGGAGTTCCACAAGTCGAAGTTGTCGTGATGCACGCCCATGCTCACGAAGTATTTGGCGCCCGCCCGTTTGTAAAGCTCCATCAGGTGCTCGGGGTCGAAATCGGCGGCTTTCCAGAGGGGGCAAAGGTCCTTAAAGCCGACCTTGGAAGGGTGGCCGTAATGCTCCACGTGGTAGTTGTACTGGCGGCTGCCCTGGATGCACATGTTGCGGGCGTACCAGTCACCGTCCTCCACCGCGGATTGCGGGCCCCAATGCGCCCAGATGCCGAATTTGGCGTCTCGAAACCACTCGGGAACCTGGTATTGCTGAAGCGATTCTTGAGTGCCCACAAAGGGGCCCTTGTGAATCTCAAGCCCGGTCTCCGCTCCGAGACGCCGGCCGAAAGCCAAGGCGGGCGCTGCGCCCGCCAGTACTTTCATCGCTTGTCGTCGAGTCATCTCTATGTCTTGCATCCTTTCACTTTCAAGGGTTTCTCCCATCGAATGTCGTTAGAGATTGACCACTGATTTCAGTTCACTCTTATCGAACCCTCTGTAGCCGTCATCAAAAAGAATCGAAAACCTACGTGCCTTGGGAAGCAGGTCGGTGTATTGCACTGGTTCCGCAAATTCAACCCTGGAGCCATGGCGAACATAGAGCGGCAGCCTGGACAACGGGGACTTCACTTGCTTCAAATGCTCCGGGCCCGTGATGATCCCGCCGTTCCAGAAGTCCACCCATTTGCCCGCCGGCAGATAAACATCGCGCTCGCCTGAGGAATGGAGCACCGGACAAACCAAGAATGCGTCACCCAGCATATACTCGTCGGAGACCCCCCAAACTGTGGCATCGTCCGGCCACTCGACGACGAGCGACCGAAACATCGGATAACCGCTTCCACAACACTGTTCGGCCTGTGTCAGCAGGTAGGGAAGGAGAGCATAGCGCAGCCTCAGCCACTGCCGAGCAAGGTCAGACACCGAAGGATACTCCCAGGGCTCGCGGGGCGTGGAGCCGTGATAACGCATGTGGGAGGTGAAGGTTCCTACTTGGGTCCATCGTATGTAGAGTTCCGGCGAGGGCTTCGTCTCCATAAAATCCGGCACTCCGTAGAACCCCGGGACGTCATGACTCCAGAATGCGAATCCCGAAAGTCCCAGCTGCATTCCTCCACAGATCGTGCCGGACAGACCGTCATAATTACAAGCGCTGTCACCTCCCCAGTGAAGCGGGTAGCGCTGGCTGCCAGCCCAACCCGACCTGGCCCACTCGATATTTTCTCCTCGCACCTTCTTGGTAATCTCCCAAACGGCTCTCTGGTAAAGCAGGGCAAACAGATGGCCATACTTTTCGGCTGGCTGGCCTTTGTAGATGGCCCGGGTGTCGATGGACTCGCCGAAATCTGCTTTAATGGCTGATGCGCCCATGTTCAGAAGCTTCTCGAGCATCCCTTGATACCACGCCACAGCGGCCGGGTTGGTGAAATCGATGGTGTACCCTTGGCCCACGCCAGTGGTGGGGTCCGTAGGCCTCCCAACGAAGCCCTTTTCAAGTGCGAGCTTTGCTAACGGCAGATCACGATTGACGTAGGGATATTGCCACAGAGAGACCCGGAAGCCCTGTTCGCGCATACGCCGGAAGAAATCGGGTGGATCGGGAAACCGTTCCTTGGAAAACGTCCAATCGCATTTCCATTCCGTGGCAAACCACCCGGTATCCAGATGCAGGACGTCAAAGGGGTATCGCTCCTTCCTGAGCCGGGCGGCAATGCCGCTCACCTCTTTGTCCGAATGATAAGTCATACGACTCATCCAGGTGCCGAAGGACCATACTGGCGGCATCTTGGGGAAGCCCGTAATGCTGCGGTAGTTGAAAAGAACTCGTTCGGGGGTACCGCCACCGATAAAAAACATATCGAGGGCGTCATCCTCAAGCAGCCATTGGACGGCGCGCGTGGAATGATGGCCGATGTCGAGCCTCATACGCGCTGTCGAGTGGGCAAACAGGCCGTAGCGCCGTGAACTCATCAGGAAAGGAATGTTCTTGTACGCACGCTCGTTGTTGACGCCCAAGGCATCGACGTTGACTAAATCGATCTGCCTACCGAACAAGTCAAGGCGATCAAAACGTTCCCCGGTGCCACAGAAATGCTCCCCAGGATGAAGATAAAGGGAGATGCCTGTGGTTGCAGGGCTGCTCGCTCGATCGAGGAACAAAGCAGCGAAAGAGTCCCACTCTCCCCGGGTGACGACGAAGTGATCCTGATCTTGAAACTCGACGTTGACACGCCCGTCGGGCAAGATCACTGGGGCAAAATCGCCAGATCCGGTCTTGAATCGTGCCGTGAGATCGGATGTGACGACCCAGCCACTCTCATCCTTGCGCAGGCGAGCCGGCGTTTTCTCCACTCCGGGAGACCATTCGAACATCGGGCTCTCGTCCACAAAAGGCCGATTGGTGCGCGAAATGAGCATACGCACAACCTGATGCCCATACAGCCGCACGCGAATGTAGGCTGTGCCGGCATCGTCCCCGCCGTGGAGCTGAGGTGAGAGGGCGACAAGTGGGGCGGTGAAGAGGACGTCGCCGTCTTCCTCGACCGCCGATGCCACAGGGCCAATTCTGTAAAGCTTGTCGTTCGAAAGGTCGGTCCCCAGGACATTTCTCAGATAGCTCTTCGCCTGCAGCCAATCGCGCTGGCTTGCTATCTCCTGCGGCGGAACCGCAGCCAGTTCCGAGCTTGACCCGGCAGTGAGCACGGCGCTGGTTGCCGCGACCTTCTTCGCAAACTCCCTGCGATTGAATCTACGAGTGCTCATAGGACCTCCTCCATGTTTCTCAGAGCTACAGGCGACCATACGCTTTCGTCAACATGCGAATATCCCCTCGCCCTTGTACTCCGGTTATCGCTCGACGGCCTGCATAGTCTCTTGGCCCCTGCGTTGTCGGTTCTTTCGAAGGGCTTCCGATTGGTTGAGGGCTTCGCGTGCCGCGCTCTCATTACCAATCCTCTTGTAGAGCATGGCGATCTGGTAGTGGAAAGATCCGTCGGGATCGTCAGGGAGGGCCTGCTTCAACTCTGCTAGGGCCTCCAGCGTGCGTCCCTGGGATGCGAAGATCTTGCCCAGCATCGCGTGGGCTTTCGCGCGGCTCGAAGCATCCCCGCTTAAGCTCGCCTTCGCATAAGGCTCTGCTTCCGCGAATTGATGGCCAAGAACCAGGATATCCGCCATCATAAAGTTCGCTTCGGGGTTTTGGGGGGCTAATTGGAGAACCGTTTTCAGCTCTGGCAAGGCTTTATCCAGCAGGAATGCACGGTAAAAAGTGGCACCAAGTCCAAGGTGCGCAGACACGTCCAGAGGCTTGAGTTCAATCGCTTTCCGATACTCGGTCTCCGCTTCCCTGAATTCCTGTCTGTTCCGGTAAACGTCTCCAAGCATAACGTGGACGGCGGGCGAATTGGGCTCGGCTAGACCTGCCTGGACCAAGGCATTCACAGCAAGGACCTGGCTGGCTTTGATTCGCCAATACCATGCGGCAGGGCTGTGCGCATCGGCATCGACCGCTTGCTGGCTCGCTAGAAAGCTCGTCCGAAAGTCGCCGGAATCGTAAGCACACTCAGCGAGGAGCAGGGAGTCTCGGAGAGGCAACCTCGACAGTGCAGGCGTCAAGCTTTCTCGGCAAGCGGTGTACTTTCCCTCCGAGTAGGATTGAGCAACTTTCGGCTGGCTTATCCTCTGCGCCGTCACATCGAGAACCGGATTGACGGAGCCCGTCAGAAAATTCGTGGACATCTCTGCAACGGTCTCGACGGGATTTTCGCGCCATCTCGCCAGAGCCGCCAGCAGTGCATCTCTGAGTCCAGGTGGGACGCCGTCGGGAACCTGTGTTCCTTTGAGTGGCGTTTCTAAGCCTTCGAGTTTCTCGGTACTCAATCCCTGCCACAACATTGGGGCATTTGCCGAAAGAAAGTTATGGTCAGCCTGCCAGACTTGTGAAAGCTCGTCCACTGCTGTGGTCATGTCCCCATGGCCAACCGCGATGCGGGCAAGGCCAAGGCGAGCCATTAAACAGCGAGGCGCGTCCCTTAGTTCCGTCTCAAACTCCCGCTCCGCCTCCTCTGACTTTCCTGATTGAATAAGGGCGAAACCGAAGTCAGAACGGAGGCAGGCTGGGGCGGATTGGGCCTCCAGCAGCCGCCGGTACTTCGCAATGGCGTCGTTCAGTCGCCCTTCTTGCACGAAAGACTCCGCCCCCAAAGCCTGGAAGTAGGCAGAGTTAAAGTGCGCTTTTCCCATACGTTCGACGCCCTCGTCCTCTAAACTCCAATAGGTCGAACCCAGGCGAAGCCAAGCGCGTGGGTTGCCGGGATTCAACTGCACAGCCTCGTCATAGGATGTGCGAGCTTTAAGGAGATTGCCCAATTTCGTGTAGGCGCCACCCAAGCCTAAAACTGCATTCGCATCATGAGGATTGAGTTCGTGTGCCCGGTCGAGATAGGGGATGGCCTCGCGGGGTTTATCTACCTGCAACAGATCCAAGCCCAAGAACAAATTGGGGACAAAGAGCCTTGGTTCCTCCTGCAAGGCAGTACGAAACTCGGGGATTGCCGCCGCATATTCACCAAGCAGATGATACATCATTCCCAAATTGGCGCGGACTTCCGCGGAGTGGGGCTCGGCCTTCAGCAGTTCTTGATAGAGCTGAGCCGCCGCACGGTAGTCACCCTTGTGTTGGGCCTCCTCAGCCCGCGCCGCAAGGTTCTCCTGGGCCGCCTGCAAATTGATCCTTGGCCGGCCCGTCAGACCTGGCGTGGTGAGGAAGCCTAAAACAGAAAACAGCGCCCATAACCTCGCACAACACCGCAGGTAAGGCGTCACCGCTGTTCTTATGCCCAGGAAGTCGCAGCGTGGTTTGGGATCGTCTAGCTGCAAATTGGATCGTCCAGCCATATAGACGGCAGGTAGTTGCCGCTTAGTGGAGAGTTGAACGCTCTAAACGCTCACATGGAGAAATGCGTGAGAACCCTGGGGACTTCGTGCAGTCCCCAGGGTTGTTTAGAACCAGGACGTGGCGTAGCTCGTCGCGCCTACCAGTAACCCTTAATAGCTAACTGGATGTCACGAGCGCGATATGCGGCATTAATCGTTCCAAACCCGCTAGTGGGAGCGGGGTTATAGGACTGATTGGGAGCGTAGAAGTCCACGTTGTTGAAGGCATTGTACATTTCACATCGGAATTGAATTCGCAACCTCTCCTTCCAATGCCACCACTTTTCTATGCCCAAGTCCCAGTCTTTGAATCCCGGCGCCCGCAGGTTTGGCATGTAACGTGGTACATCCCCGAATGTGTAAGGCGCGGCTGTTGCGAAGGCGTTGATGTTAAACCACTCAGAGATCGACGGATTCGAGATGTGTGGGTTACCGATCAGGTTTGGGCGCTGGTTGGCGCCCCACAAGTTGGAGGTGGAAGGAGCTGCTTCAGTAATACTCAAAGGAAAGCCGCTCTTGGCCGTGGTGATACCAGACACTTGCCACCCACCGAGTACGGCGTCGCCAATCCCGTGGAGGTTGGAGGCAAAGTGCTTGCCATGACCCACCGGCAATTGGTATACGTAGTTAACAACCAGACTCTGCGGAATGTCATTGCCATCCAGCGACTTTTCCGCCATGCGATCATAGCTGTTGCGGTCCTCCGATGATCCGACGTTTGCCCAGTCCCCCGGCCCCGAGTCATTGTCAATGAACTTCGAAATGGTATAGGAGACTCCAAGCTGTAGGGCTTGAGCCCAGCGATGGCTGAATGTTATCTCGGCCGCGTTGTAAGTAGAGAATGAGCCCGGCAGTTGATCATCGTTTACCCCGCAATACTCGGGGAAAGGCAACTCTAGCTGACCCGCAGGCACGGTAGGATTGTTGAGGCCACAGCCGCTTGAGGTGATGTGACCATAGAAGGGGTTGGTGACCGGCGTCAGCAGTGCGGTGCCCTGGGCGTAGTCCGCCGTGGGCAACTGATTTGCCGGAACTCCGCCAAACGGCAGCTTGACGCCGTGATTGCCGACATAGGTAACGTCGATCTTGTCGTTGGAGGTGAGTGCATATTGCAGGCCATACATCCATTGCTCGACGTAAGGTGTCGGCCGATAGTGCTCCACCGCCGTCGTTGAGACGCCCACATCCTGCAAACCTCCCAAGGCATTTCCGGGAGGGACGATATATCCGCTCGGGAAAGGATTGCTTAGCGTGTTCACAGGAGTAATCCCATCCACGGTGCCCACGTAAGGGGTTGCCTGGGAATAACCGTCATTGGGCGGGCTGAGTTCCATAGCCTCAATATAGAACATACCGAAGCCCGCTCGCATGACCAGCTTATTCGTCAACTGGTAGGCCAATCCGATACGTGGTGCAAAGTTCGTGTACTGGGGATTGTAAACAGCACGGCTGCTACTGTTAGCAAAAACGAGTTCGCCCGGAACTGTGGAGCCGATCTCTTGACTGATAGGGTTCGCTGCGGCGAAATTGAACCACTGCGTCCCATTGTGGCGCTCGGTGGGTCCCGGCTGAACGTCGTAGCGCAACCCCAGGTTCAGGGTGAGCTTCCGAGTGGCTTTCCAATCATCCTGGAAGTAAAAGCCGTACATCTTTCTCTCAAAGGCCCCAAAAGCATTGACCGCGGTCCCGTTGGCGCCTTGCCCGTTGGAAGGACTATCATTGCCGGTCCCCAGCAAGAAGGAGGCGAACCCGAAGCCGGTCGAGGAAATCGCCGCGGTCGGATCAGGACCCTGGGTCATGCTCTGCGGGAAAAAGAAGTTTGTCACAGCCAGCCTGCCGCCAAGATCTTGCTGCACGACACCCATGAACCCCATATTCATGGTATGCGCGCCATGATTCTTGGTGACGTCCACCGAGTAACTCCCCACATTCCGAGGGAACGTACCGTTACCCGCGCCGCCGGACAGCGATCCCGGCCCCAATCCACCCATTCCGGTTATCCCAATATCAGGGAACTCGTTCGATAGACCGTCAAGGAATGACGGCAGGCCGAGGGTGGAAGGATTGAAGGGGTATGCCTGCATACTATTACCCTCCGCCCAACGGGTCAAGCCAAGGTTCACGCTCATAACCAATGTGGGGCTGAGAGTGCGCGTATAGTTGGCTGCCATGTCCCAGCGATTGTCTAAGGCGATCCCACCCCCTCCTCCCTGATCGCTGGTGCCGTAAACATCCGCTCCAATCGTCTTGTATTCCTTCTTCCATGACCAGCGTGCGAACATTCGCGACTTATCGCTGAGATTTTGGTCAACACGAATGGAATACTCATCCCAAAGGGACGGAGCGCTGGCTGCGAATGTATAGTTGTTCACCAAGTTGCCATTGGTGGGGGTACTCGGCCAATACTGCAGGAAGTTGCTTGCTACCGCATTTATAGGCACCGTGCTGGGCGACAGCTTATTGCCAGCAATGGGATCGCGATAGTAACACGTTGGGGCGGCGCCAGGGCATGTAACATGCAAGCCCGAAACCGAATCCGTCCCGCCGTTCGTGAGCTGCCGGGTGCTCAAGGGATTGTAGATCTGACCCGGAAGGATAGGACGTCCTAAGACGTCCGTGCCAACAGGCGTGGTGCCGAGCAGAGCTGAGAAGTCGCCGCCTCGCATGGCGGAGGTCGGGATGGTGGTGGTAGTAGTGAGGGGTGTACTCTGGCGGAGACCTTCGAAATCCCCAAATATAAAGGTCTTGTCCCGTTGTTGGTAAAGCTGCGGGATATACACCGGTCCACCGGCCGTGACGCCGAATTGGTTGCGCTTGAACGGCGATAGTGGGATGTTTGCCGCGTTGTTAAAGTAGTTATTGGCGTCGAAAACGTTGTCTCGAGCGAACTCCCAGGCGTCGCCATGAAAATCGCGAGTTCCTGACTTGGTGACGGCGTTCACGACGTTTCCAGTGCTCCAACCGTACTGGGCGCTGAAAGTATTGGTTTGGATTGAGAACTCTTGGGTGTCATCTACGGATGGGATGTACATGTATCCACCCCAGTCCCCGCCCACGTCCCAGGCACCATCCAGGAGTACGCCGGTGGTCCCGAAGCGTCCACCTCCAAAATTCATGAAGTAATAATCTTGGTCGGCTGTGTCTGCTTGTCCAGGACCGTTGACTACTTGATACTGCGAGCTGTTGTTCACGCTGGCATTCAGGTAGACCAACCCGAACACATTCCGCACATCGAGGGGAAGGTCAAGAACCTGTTGCTGCGTGACGGTTGTCCCCACATCGGCGTTCTCGATGTTCAGCATAGGGGCGCCAGCCGTCACCGTGATTTCTTGTGCGACAGTTCCGAGTTCCACGCTCACATCTTGCGTAGCCGCTTGGCCCACCTCCAAGGCAATCCCCGACTGGACGTACGGTCGGAATCCGGTCTTTTCGACCTTTAGGCTGTACGTGCCCGGAGGTAACAAGGTGAACGCATACCTGCCGTCCGGTTGCGTGGTGAACGTTTGGGTGATTCCTTTTTCAGGGTTGGACAAAGTAACCGTGGCTGCCGGAACGACGCCCCCTGTCTTGTCATAAACGACGCCACTCAGCGAGGCATTGAAAGCCTGAGCCTGCGCCCAGACTCTCAGGGCGCCAGGGCCAAGCAATGTGAGCCCCAGCAATGCAACAGTCGCAACCGCAAGCCTCGACCCGCGGTTGCAGACCGACAAACAGTCAATGAGTACCCCACAAGCTCGTAGAGTCATACGTTTCATCTTCGGCCTCCTCAAAGGCATTTCTCGTCTTCTAAATTGACCCGAGACCCTTCGCCAAACCAAAGTGATTCAAGACTGACATCATTTCGCATGCTATTGGAGGTTTATTCTTGGACCCGACGCACTTACAGAAAGACCGCACCGCTGTTGCCTCACTAGCCTTCGCACATGCAAAGTACTACGATAACGGTAACGCTATTTCGACCTATCTTTTACTCCAACCCCTATCCCGTGTCAAGAAAAAATTGTTGCCTATTTTCTTGTACTTAGGGAATTTTGACCTTGATGGTATGCCAGCAACCAAAAAAAATCTTGATTACGTTACCGCAATCTATTACTGTAACGCCGCCCTAAATGAATATGCGACTCGAGAGACAAGAATGTGTGATAAGGTTTCGTTACGGACGACGCATAGGGAGGACTTATGGCCGTAACCATGAAGGATATCGCGCGCGACCTCCATGTCTCCGTTATTACGGTTTCGAAGGTGATCCGAAACCAGACAGACATCAGCGAGGAGACGCGGCAGAGGGTGCTTAAGCGTGTCCGGGAGATGAACTATCACCCGAACCTCGCCGCTCGCGCACTTGTCACAGGAAAGACGTATGCAGTCGGACTGATCGTTCCGGACCTCGTCCACCCGTTCTTCGCTGAGGTGGCAAAGGGGCTTTCCAACTCGCTCTGGCGCAAGAATTACAGCCTTCTGACCTCCTCTTCGGAGGAGGATCCACGTCTGGAGCGCCAGGAGATCGAGAGGCTGCTGAGCCGGGGCGTGGATGGGATTGTCGTGGCCTCCACGCAGTGCACTGTCGAGAGTTTCAGACGCATTGAGGAGAATAGGACTCCCTATGTTCTTATCGACCGGTGCTTCCAGGGGTTGGCGGCCAACTACGTCGGCGTGGACGATGTCGCGGTTGGTCGCCTTGCAACCCAACATCTCGTCTCGGTGCGCTGCAGGAGGATCGCGCATATCGGGGGTCTGGCAACCAGCACCGCTCTCGGGCGCCTGGAAGGGTATAACCAGACGCTGGCAGCGAACAATCTTGGGCCGTTCACTGAGTACGTTGTGCCAGCACGGTCCGGTGACGTTGGCACTTACAGCAGCGGCGAGGAGTCAATGAGCAAGTTGCTCAGGCTGAACCCGCGGCCGGACGGGGTTTTTTGCTACAACGATCCCATTGGGATCGGAGCAATCGATACAATTCTCGGGGCGGGCTTGCGAGTGCCCGAAGACGTTGCAGTTATTGGCTGTGGCAATCTTCACTACGATAAATCGCTTCGCGTTCCGCTCTCGAGCATCGATCAGCAGAGCGCCACTATTGGCGAAAGGGCCGCAAAACTCGCTTTGTTTTTGATGGAAGCCAAAACTCCCCCCCGGCCAAAGAGCATCATCCTCGAGGCACGCGTTGTGGTGCGCGCCTCGACCCAAAGAAAGCCCGCATCGTGAAGAACAAGGCTGGTGGGGCGGGATCGGCATGCCTTCACAGATTTCGAACCCTAATCAGCGCCGGACCTTTGGGAAAACTCATCGTTCGATTTCCGCGGCCAAGAATGGGCTGCATCGTTTGCGTCTGAATCCTTGCTTGTGGACACACAAGGTAGGAATCGTTGGTTGTGCCTGGCCAAAATTGCATCGCATACGGTTTCAAGAACTTAGGAGTAAGCTGCTAACATTGTTAAAAGACACTCAATGTAACACAAGACCTTTTCGGATCGGAATTACTGCGGAGCACAGGCCTTCGCCAACAGCAAACGCACTGAGACGTCTCATCCGCCAATCGTCGCCTCGTCGCGGTCCAAACAATCGCCTGAGACGCTCCTGGCAACCTTCCGTATTCGCGAATAAGCAAGAAGTAAAGAGTGTAGTTGACTCGCCGCCTTCACCAAGTTCTGGGCCACATCTGGGCCACATCTGCGCGGGAATAAGGGGTAAAACGGGCCATCATCAGCCAGCCAAGGCCCTTAAGAATCAATACCGGGTACAACTCTGACATGCCTGGCAGTCATGAGGTCGAGAGTTCGAACCTCTCCAGGTCCACCAATAAGCCCACCGCGAGCCATAACCTCCGTTGTTTATAGCCTAGCCGTCAACTCGCAAGACCCGGCGAGCTGTAGTCGTGATCCGCCGTTCCGACGATGTTGTGTGTGTCGACGACCACTCCTCACCCAACCGAACGGCCCACTCTGCCAGTCGATAGCTGCGTTTGCAGTTACAACCGCTTGAGTCTTTCGAGGACCGAGGCGGCACTGTACACTGCCGGTAACCGTTTGTAAAGCGATAGCGAAACCGAGATGCCGTTAGAGCCTCGTCATTCCCGCGTAAGCGGGAATCCACCGAAAATGGGTCCCCGCTTCCGCGGGGACGACGACGTGCTTGCCCTCGATGGCTAGCCAGTCATAATGGTTCCAGCGTTTGGCGGCGTCGAGAATCTCGCGCTTCATCGGATCGGCGGTATTGGGTGAGCTCTCGGTCTGACACTGGTTCTTGCGGCTGCCGCAGAGCGCATTCTGCGACTGCCCCGTGCCACATGCCCCTAAGGCTCGCCGCGGAATGCCTTATCCAATATCGAGGGCAACAGGGCGTCGAGTTCGGCGGCAGTTTCGCCCTGGAGACGCTTGAGCGCGTCCGCTACGGCCGGTTGATGGTGGCGATCTCCAAAACGCGCATTTGCAGGCTTGCCAATGCCAGATAGTCGTGCGCCCGGTACGGATCATTAAACAGTAATCGACAAGGACCTGTTTCCTCGAACCCCGTATCTCGGGAGTTTGCGTGCGGGTGGCACATCTACGGTTAAACAACCAGCCGAGTGGATTGTGATCGGTAAGCGCTACGCCGTCAGTTGGGATCTGTTTGACGATTATTTGTTGGAATGGGTTTATCCTTAGGAATTCAAGCCAAGCGGTCAACGCTCCAATTGGGTGTATACTGTTTATTAGGCATTTCCCACAAAAAGGAGTTTTGTAGACATGGCGCCCGAAGAAGGCTTCGACGCTGACGCGACCTCTGCCCTGGATGAAGGTGGTCTGGGGACGGTGATTGGCCGCTATCACCTGCTCCAGAGAATCGGGGAAGGCGGCATGGGCGAGGTCTGGCTGGCGGAGCAAAAAGAACCGGTGCGCCGCCGCGTGGCGCTCAAGCTGGTCAAGGCCGGGATGAACACGCGCGAAGTGATCGCGCGGTTCGAGTCCGAGCGCCAGGCTCTCGCCGTGATGGACCACCCGGCCATCGCCAAGGTGTTCGATGCCGGCTCGACGCTCCAGGGCGCGCCGTACTTCGTGATGGAGTACGTGGCCGGGGTGCCCATCACGGCCTACTGCGACAATCACCGGCTCAGCACCCGCGACCGGATCGAGCTGTTTATGCACGTCTGCGAAGGCGTGCAGCACGCACACCAGAAGGCGATTATTCACCGCGACCTGAAACCCTCGAACATTCTCGTTACCGAAGTGGACGGCAAGCCGGCGCCGAAGATCATCGACTTCGGCGTGGCCAAGGCACTGACCCAGAAGCTGAGCGCCGAGGCGATGTTCACGCGCGTGGGGGCAATGATCGGGACGCCGGAATATATGAGCCCGGAGCAAGCGAGTTCGTCGGGTGAGGATATCGACACGCGCACGGATGTTTACTCGTTAGGCGTCATCTTCTACGAACTGCTGGCGGGCGTGCCGCCGCTGGACCTGCGCAAAGGCGCGCTGGAAGAATTCCTGCGGAAGCTGCGCGAGGACGACGCGCCGAAGCCGAGCACCAAGTTCCGCACCCAGGATCCGACCACTTCGACGGAAGTGGCTCGCAAGCGCGCGGCTGAGCCGCGCACGCTGGCCAAACAACTCCGCGGGGATCTGGATGCGATCGCCCTGAAGGCTCTCGAAAAGGATCGCTCGCGCCGCTACGGTTCGCCGTCCGACTTCGCGGCTGACATTGAGCGGTACCTAAACAACGAAGCAGTGCTGGCCGTCCCGCCCTCGGTCGCTTACCGAGCGCGGAAGTTCGCGCGCCGCTACCGGGTGGCGCTGGCCACCGCGTGCGCATTCATTCTGGTCCTGATGGCGGCAGCGGTGATCAGCATCCGGCAAAGCATCAGGGCGAACCGGGAGGCGGCGGTGGCGCAGGCGGTGAACGATTTCTTGCAGAACGATCTGCTGGGGCAGGCCAGCGCCTACAACCAGTCGAAACCCGATCCGGACCTGAAGGTGCGCACGGCATTAGACCGGGCGGCGGCGCGAGTGACGGGAAAGTTCGACCGGCAACCGGAAGTCGAGGCATCCATTCGGAACACCATGGGGAAGTCGTACGAAGACCTCGGACTATACCCGGAGGCGGCGAAGCAGCACGAGGCGGCGCTGGATTCGCGTCGCCGCGTGTTCGGTCCCGAGCATCCCGAGACGCTGCGTTCCATGAACAATCTGGCCCTCGTATACGCGGACGAGGGCAAGTACGCGCAGGCCGAGACGCTCCACAGCCAGGCCCTGGGGATCGAGCGCCGCGTATTGGGCCCCGAGCATCCCAATACGCTGCTTTCCATGCACAATCTGGCCCTCGTTTACATGCGCGAAGGCAAGTACGAGCAGGCCGAGGCGCTCTACGGCCAGACCCTGGAGATCGAGCGCCGTGTGCTGGGTCCGGAGCATCCCAATACGGTCCGTTCCATGGTCAACCTGGGTATCGTTTATGCGGACGAGGGCAAGTACGCGCAAGCCGAGGCGCTCGACAGCCAGGCCCTGGAGATGGAGCGCCGCGTGTTCGGTCCCGAGCATCCCGAGACGCTCCGTTGCATGAACAATCTGGCCGTCGCTTACGGGCGCGCGGGCAAGTACGCGCAGGCCGAGCCGCTTTTCAGCCAGATCCTGGAGATCCGGCGTCGCGCGTTGGGTCCCGAGCATCCCGAGACGCTGAGTTCCATGAGCAATCTGGCTGACACCTACGAAAGCGAGGGCAAGCACGCGCAGGCCGAAGCGCTCACCGACCAGAGCCTGGAGATGCGTCGCCGCGTGTTGGGTCCGGAGCATCCCGACACGCTGATGTCCATGAGCAATCTGGCCGACGTTTACGAGGGCGAGGCTAAGTACGCGCAGGCCGAAGCGCTCTACCGCCAAACCCTGGAGATCCAGCGCCGCGTACTGGGTGCCGAGCATCCTCTTACTCTTTACACGCTGTCCCATTTTGTTTTCATGTACCAACGAGAGGGCATGTACGCCTTGGCGGAAACTTATGCCGCGCAGGCTCTCGCTGGACGGCGGCACAGTTTAGGCGCACAAAATCCGGACACGATGGCTTCGGAAGCAGACTTGGCCCTCGCGTATGTGTCGCAAGGCAGGTACGGCGAGAGCGAGCCTCTGGCGCGCGAAGCCCTGGAGGCGGAGAAGAAAATCCAGCCTGACGACTGGCAACGATTCCGCGCCGAGAGCCTGTTGGGCGCAAGCCTAGCCGGAGAGAAGAAATACGCCGAGGCCGAACCGCTCCTAATCGAAGGCTATCAAGGTATGCTGGCGCACAAGGACCGCATGGAGGTCCCCGATCGCTATCACCTGGACCTCGCCCATCAATGGCTGGTCCAGCTCTACCAGGCCTGGGGCAAGCCGGAGAAGGCTGCGGAGTGGCGGAAGAAGTCAAATCCGTGAAAGCGGATGTGATGCGCCTCTAGGCATTGTTGTTCAGACGGATGAATCTGGAAGTGCGGTCAACAATAGGATCGAGTCGAACTGAGCCGACGGCTGTTGTTCCCTGCAGAATACGTGGCGAGAACGGCCCTCACCAGAAACAATCAAGAGCAATTGAGAACACCGTGCGTCGAATCCGACAGGGCCTTGCTCCTCTTGGACGTGTAAACGGCCTACTTGTAGAACTCCTATCCCTAGCTCCCCCGAAGTCAACTTCGAGGACCCGAACCCCGTATCTCGGGAGTCTGAATGCGTGAGGCACTTCTACGGTTTGGCGACACGGCCAAGTTCCGCGGAATCGGTAAACCCTTCGCCGTCGTGGGTCAGTCGCCGGTGACTTTCTGGTCGTGTGGGGAAGACTGAGCCTGGTGGGTGTCAACCTTCTGGCAGCCAGTTTCATTTTCTCCATCCCCAGTTTTGGACTCACTTCGAAGTATG
>Ga0181536_10003626_pt1 | contig 16762 bp, 19 predicted proteins | sample PEATcosm2014_Bin_41_FD_121105 | JGI IMG/M metagenome (GOLD analysis project Ga0181536, IMG submission 121105) | Peatland microbial communities from MTU Mesocosm Facility, Houghton, MI, USA - PEATcosm2014_Bin17_60_metaG | ecosystem: Environmental > Terrestrial > Soil > Wetlands > Peat | place... | reverse complement strand
GCGATTTGTTGGAGGAGTTGAGCCGGATTTAGTTGGTTCATGGGCATATTATATACATCTGTATATAATTATCCACAAAAAAGCGTCCCTCTACGCGATCTTCCCGAAAGCCGTCCCGCGCCCACGGCTGGCCTTGGGCCAGGACCACCCGGAAGCCGATAAAACTGGAAAAAGAGGAGGCGCCGCCGGGCGGGTAATAGCGGCGGAGCGCAGACCGGCAGTACTGCGCGTTGTGATACCAACTGCCGCCACGGATGACCCGGTACGGGCCCGAGGAAGCCCCTTGCGGATCGGTCGCCGGGCCGGTGGAATAAGGTCCATACCGGTCCTGACACCACTCGAAGACGTTGCCGATCATGTCATACAACCCCCACCCGTTCGGCCCGTAGCTCCCCACCGGCGTGGTCTTTTGGAGGTAAATCCCGCTCGCATCATCGATCTCGCCCAACGCCGCGTCGTACTCGTATTGGCCCTCGAAGTTCGCTTGACCCGAGTCCAGATCGTTTCCCAGATGGAAGGCCGTCGTCGTCCCCGCCCGGCAGGCGTACTCCCACTCCGACTCGGTCGGCAATCGATACACATAATTCGCCGGAATCAGCCCCGCTGCCTGCTCCTGCTCCGTCCGCAACGCGCAATAGTTGGTCGCATCCTCCCAACTGACCGTCTCGACCGGGAGAGTCGTCTCACCCTGAAAAGTACTCGGATTGCTCCCCGCCACGGCCTGATAATCCGCTTGTGTCACCAAATACTCGCCCATCCAAAACCCCCGGCTGATCGTCACGACGTGCTGGGTCTCGTCCGAACCGCGCAAGGCCTCGCTCGTCGGGCTGCCCATCGTGAAGGCGCCGGGGAGGATGAATGCCAGATTCGTGGCGGTCACAACCGCCCGGTAAAACCGCTGTCCGGTGGCGGCGGTTGTTGACGTATCGACCCAGAGGTAATTCGTGGCCGGCAGTTGCACCAGTGCCAGGCAGGTCCAGCCGTTGGTTTGCGCCGCGTTGGCGGTGGCTTGAATCGCGCAGACCGTCCCAACCGCTCCGGTAATGCTCACGCCCGGATACAAGTTCAGGCCAAGCCCAGGGGGGGATTGAGCGGAGGTCCGTGGCGCTGCCGCCCAAAGGGCCGAGCACAGGAGGCAAAGGAATCGAACGAGTTCTTGGAATTGAGTTTTCATTTTGATGACTATTCCGGAAAGCAACGTTTCGTCTGGCTTGGCTCACTGCCCGGTTTCGCATTCAGCGGCTTTCTCGCTGTAAAACTCCTCGGTGAGCATTCCCTCTTCAAAGAGGAGCTTGAGCTCCCTCAAACGCCCTGCGATCTGTTGCTTGGTGAATTTGGGTTTGCCCGGCGCCGAGGTCGAGGAGGCGGCCGCGGCGTTGGTTCCCGCAATGCCATTAGTTCCGGCGATGGCGTTGGTCCCGGCGATGGCGTTGGTCCCGGCGATGGCGTTGGTCCCGGCGATGGCGTTGGTCCCGGCAACGGCCCCGTGGTCCGCTGCGTTGGTGGCGGCCAATGGAGGAGGAGGGATAGGGGCCAGGCGTTTGGGTGGAGGTTGGTAGGCGGGGTCGAAGACCAGGACCTTGAGGTCTTTGGCCGGAACGAGGTGCCGCCACAGGAAGGCCTGCATCCGGTCTTCGGCCGGCACGGCTTGGCGGGCGGCCTCCTGGTCCCCGATCTTCGCGCTGCCGAAGATGGACAGAGTGACAGGGTCCTGGGCCGCAACCAGGCTGGTCTTGATGGTAAGCCGCCCGACGGTTTGGGTGCCCGACAGGGTGAGGGGAGAGGCTGAGAATCCCGCCGGCGGCTCCTTCAAGCCGAGCTTGATCGGGCCGTTGAACCCGTCTTTGCGCATGGCATATACAGTGAGGGCGGCGCTGGACTTGACCCGGAGGCTGAGGCTGGAAGGCACGACGCGCAACTCGAAATCGGGCCGCGGGGCGCTCAGGCGCAGACGGTAGCCATACTCTGGGCCGCCTTGCTGGGCGGTGTCGCCGATGTGAACATAGTACGGGCCGTCAGCGGGCAACCTGGCAATGAAATAGGAATCTGCGTGGTGGGTGTTGACCCCCGCCCCGAGGTCTTCGTAATCGTCGTTGAACGCCAGGAGGTTGCCCGCCGCATCGGTGAGCTTGATCACCGAGTCCAGCGGGGAATCCAGCCGGCGCGCCTGGACTTCCGCGACCAGCGTGTCGTTGGACTTGCCGACAAACTGGAAGAGGTCCCAGTCGCCCGGGCGGTCGATGCGCCCGTTGATGATGATGGGCAGCGTCACCTTCTGCGCGCTGGCCGGGGTGTCGTTTGGTTCCTGCTCGAAACACTCCGGGAGCTCGTCCAAGGCAAAGGGCACGCGATTGGAAGCGAGTCCCTTGCTGGTGGTGGCGGCCAGCCAATGGACGCCCGGTCCGGCGTCTGCGGCCAGCGGGGTCAGTTCGGCGTCCTGAAGATTCCAGCCTTCCATCCGGGGCCTGGCCGGAGCGCCCACGGGTCCGCCTAACGGGAAGAGGCTGGTGATGAACGGCAACTCGCCGACCGTGATGCGATAGACAAAATCCTCGCGTCCGCGGTAAAGGCTGTCGCGGATTGCGAACACGTATTCACCGTCCTTGGGCACTTCATAGAAAATGGTAGGATCGGGGTTAAACCGGTAATCGTCGTCGTATGCCACCTCTTTCCCGTTCGCGTCGTAGAGCGCGAGGACGGGCTGGAACCAACCCGGCACGGCATCGGCAATGAAGGGGACCAGGCGCCGCCCCAGGGTAGTGATGACCAGGCGCTGGCCCTGGCGGGCCTGGAACCGGTAACGGTTCACTTCGCCCGAGGCGATCTGGCCATTGACGGTGCAGGGCAGGGGAATCGTATCCTCGACCTCGCCGGGCAGTCGCTTGCGCAAGGCCTGGGCCTCCTTGCCCAGCACCTGGAGGCTGGCCGTGAGCATCGGCTTGCGCGTCCGTTCGGGCGCCTGGCCCACGTGGAACGCCAGCGGGTTGGACACGCCGCGGAGCGTCGCCAGCCGCATCTCCCGCTCGCCGGGCACGGCCTCGGGCGCGATCGTGACCTCGACCATCACCAGGGACGCCAGCGATGCGCAGGCCGGAGTTTGAACGAATTCGAAAGTCCGCCTTTCGATCTTCTCCATCATCATGGTTGTGTTCTCGAGGCTCATCGGCGAGGCCGCCTCGGAATTTGACATCGTCTCTTGCCTCAGAACCCGCAGTTGCTCGTTGAGCAATTGCATCTCCTGGTTGTTAAGCCGCCGGTAGTACTCGGTGACCTTGGCGGTAACGCCCGAGCCGGTGACGAGCACGGCGTGGACGCCGTCCAGACCTTGTCCGCCCAGGCGGATATGGAAGCTGGCGCCCTGCTGGCCGCCGGCAGGGTAGGCAAAACCGATGTACGGCCTCACCTGTGCCTGCGCCGCAACGGCCATCGCCAGCCAGAATGCCAGCCAGACTGGATTGCTCACATGATCTCCGTCAAGAGTCCGGCGGACTTGACGCTTTCGGAGGGGGAGGGCAAGACGTGGGCTTCGGCGCCCATGGGATGGGGCAGCTTGGCGCTGGCATCGATGCCGCCCAGGGCATAGATGCTGCCCAGGAGGTCCGCCGGGTACACGGGCCGAGCCTTGACCTCTTCGGCTTTGGCATCGGAGGCGCCCAGGAGGCGGCCGCCCTGGAAGCCGCCGCCGGCGACCAGCACGGTGAAGACCTCGCCATGGTGGTTGCGGCCGCCATTCCAAGGCGGCTGCCAGTCAACTTTGGGAGTGCGGCCGAACTCGCCGCAACACCAGACCAGGGTGCTCTCGAGCAGGCCGCGGTCGTGCAAATCCTGCAGCAGCATCGCCAGCCCCTGGTCCAGTTGGGGACATTGTCGGCGCATGGTGGGGAAGTGGTTGCTGTGCGTATCCCACCCGCCGGAGTAGTTGATGACAATATAGGGGACCCCGGTCTCGACCATCCGTCGCGCCGCCAGGCAATCCTGGCCGAAAGTGTGGCGGCCGTAGCGGTCCCGGAGTTCGGGTTTTTCCTTCGAGAGGTCAAACACCTCGCGGCCGCGCCCCAGAATCAATTCGTATGCCGTTTTCCTGGCCTCCGCCGAGGCCGCCAACTGGGGGCTGGCACTCATCGCCTCGCCCATGGTGTTGAGCTTGTCGCGCAATGCGCCCCGCGCCTTTTGCCGGTCGTCCGTCATCCCCTTGCTCACGACCCCCTCCACCTCGAAGCGCGCCGCATTGGGGTTGCCGCCGGTGGCAAAAGGCTTGAACCTCGGTCCCAGGAAACCTTCTTCGGAGAACCGTCCCTGCGGTTGGGTCAGCACCACGTAAGGCGGGATGAGCCCCTTGTAATCCGGGCCTTTGAGCAGCCCGAAGACGGCGCCGATGCTCGGATAGGCCAGCCGTTCTCCGGGGGCGTGAGCGGTCTGCATCAGGTAGGCGGCCGTTTCGTGGCCGTTGTTGCGGTGGGTCATGCTTCGGATTAGGGCATACTTGTCGGCTTGCTGGGCCAGCTTGGGAAACAGTTCGCCGATCTGAATCCCGTCCACGTTCGTGGGGATAGCCTTTGCCAAGTCACCCATGTAGTCGCGCCCCGTGTCCGGTTTCGGGTCCCAGGTGTCGTTGTGCGACATGCCACCCCACAGGAAGACCTGGATGACCGACTTGGCCTTGGCTTTGACCGGCGCGCCTGCCGCATCCTGCAGGCCGCGCTCCGCGTTGCGCGCTTCATCGGCCCCCAACACCGGTGGGCCGGCGGACAACAATCCGGCCGTGCTGAACAAACTGATGCGCAGCGCTTCGCGCCGGGTCATCGGCAAACTTATGAGCGCGCCCATGGATTCGGCGCGGCGGAGGGTGGGAACGGACGGGTGGCTCGGGGGCATAATGAATTATGAATTATGAACTATGAATTATGGATTCAGTGGCGATACAGGAACTCCTCACTGTTGATCAACGACCAGGCGATATCGAGCCAGTCGTCGCGCCTCTTCACCACTACGGGTTTGGCGGGCGCCTTGGGCGCCTGGCCCGAGTCGCCCGCCGGGGCCGGCTTGACCGTCTGCACCCGCCCATACGCTTCGATGGTCTTCACCTCCTCGGGCGTGGGGAACCGCGAAAGGATCGTCAGGTAAAGCTCCGCGATGACTTGAGGCGGCTTGCGGCTCGGGCGGAGGATGGCCTGGAGATTGGGGCCTTGTTCCAGCTTGCGCTGGATGTCGGTCGAATTGAGCAGGTAGAGCCACTGGGCCGGCGTCGGTTTGTTGTTGCGTTCGTTCTCCATGCCGGTGGCGCGCGCCGAGCGCCCGAACAGGGCCAGGAACGGACTGGTGATGCTGCCATCGGCGATGGCAACCGCTGGCATGCCCTCGGGGATGTAAGTGAACGGCTCCGGGATGGGGCTGGTATAAAGGTCCGACGCCCCGGTAACCTTATTGATGGCGTCGATGAGCACCTCCGCGTCCAGGCGGCGTAGCGAATAGGCGGCGAAATCGGCCTCGGCTTGGGGAGTGTCGAGCCGGGGCATCGAGGAAAGCTGGTAGGTCTGGGAGTTGAGGATCAAACGGAAGAGGCCCTTGAGGTCGTAATGGCCGGCAACCATTTGCTCCTCCAGGCAGGCCAGCAGCGCTGGATTGCTCGGCGGGTTGTCCTCGCGAATATCATCCGGCTCGTGGATGATGCCGCGTCCCAGCAGCCAGGCCCAGACCCGGTTGACTATGTTGCGGGTGAACCACGGGTTCCGGGGCGAAATCAACCAATCGGCGAAAATCCCTCGCGGGTCGCGATCCGGGGGCAACTCGACCTTGCCGCCATCCGGAAAGACCGCCTCCCTGGGCGCGGGGTTCGTCGGCGCCGGCATCGACAACTCAGACAAGCTCTTGGAGGGGTGTCCAATCTCGGCGATGGCGGCGCGTCCAGGGGCGCTGTTGCCGGGCAGGGCGCTGGAACCGAGCGGGTCCCAAAACACGTGCTCCTCTTTCCACTCGCTGGTGGGTTTGTAACCAATCCTCGAGAAAAAGACGGTCATGCCGGCCAGACGATTCGCCGGCCAGGATTCGGTCCGCGCTCCCATGAAGGTCAAGGCGACCGTGCTGGCAATGCCTTCCGGCGCGCGATTCTGCATCGCGCGGTAGAAGTTGACCGGGCCGACGCGGAAGTTGCTGCCGCTGGCGGTGAGCATCTCGCGGGCGAACTCGTCGTATGGCTTGTTCTGCGCCAGGGACGCCCGGACCCAGCGGTGATAGGCCTGCGCCGCGTTGGGCCAGAGATTGACCGGGAATTCCGCCTTGATGCGCAGGATGTCGCCCCATTTCATCGCCCAGTAATCGGCGAACTCATCCCGTTCCAACAGACGCTCAATCAGGAGACGCCGTTTGTTATTCGTATCCGCATCCCGAATGAAATCCCCGGCCTCCTTTGCCCTCGGCAGCGTGCCGATGGCATCCAGATAAGCGCGCCGGACAAACACCGCATCGGAGCAAAGGACGGGCTGGATGTTCAACCGCGCCAACTGTGCGAAAACCAGCTTGTCAATACGGCCCGTGGCTGCCGGCGCAGGCGTAGTTTCAAAAACAGTTGTCCCCCCCTCCGGCGCCGCCGCTTCGCATACAGCCGCCACAAAAACAACCGCTGAAACCAATAACATTCTCACGATGCTCGCTCACCTCTGCTCCCAGCCCCCAATACCGATGGAATGCTACCTTTGCCGCCGGGGCCGTGTCAAGCATCAAACCGGGCCGCGGCACGCCCGGGTCGTGTGTGGCGGGATTGTTGCCAAAGGGGTGGTCACCTCGATCGCGGTCCCCCACCCCTGCTTGCCAGGCGATTAAGATTTCAGCAACCGCTTCTTTGTAGCGATGTCCAGCTTCGTCATGCCTCTCTTGGCGTCGGCAATGCGGCCCTTCACGATCTTCAAATCGTCCTCAATCGGCAAATCTTCGGGCTTGGTCCTGCTGTTCCTTATCATTTCATCTCGTACTGATGCACCCACCTGGCGGGCGGCATGTTCGAGTGCACCCTGCCCTTTAATATTGTGGTGCCTGATGCGTTCTGCCGTTTGCGTCACCCTGAACCAATTGGCGGCCAGTTCGGTCTTGCCCATTAGGTCGTAAAGCCTAGCCTCAGCGGGGACCCCTTTGTAAACCTTCAAATTCTTGAGGCTCATGTTGTATAATCCGCGAAACCCCGCGCTCTTGAAAAACGCGTAACTCTCGACCCCGCCGGCCTTTGCCGCTGATTCCATAACGTTCTCACCCTCGGAGAGGTCTGATCTCAGCTCGATCCGTTCCAGATCATTCAGATTGATCCCGCTCTGGATTATAGCTGCGGCGATTGTGGCGAAGTAAACCTTAGCCGCAGAAACCTGACGCTTCCCATCGTCAGCATGAAGGGTGATGAGGAAACAAGCAAAGCGCGTCAGGCGGTAGGTATGGCGAGTTTTCCCATCCTCGATAAGCGTTTCGGGGGTAAAAGCTTCATGGGTCTCAATCCCAAGCTTGGCGCAAGAGGAGATCGCCTTCAGGATGACTCGCTTGAATGAATCATAAGATTCGTAACCAAGGGTCATCATCAAAGTCCATGCATCCCAATAGCGGCCGCCGTTTTCCTTGGCCTGTTCCTCAAACAGGAAAGAGGTTTGGGCCGGCAAATTACTGTTCATGCCGTCGAGTATTATCCGGAACCGATTGCCATGCCTAGCAAAAAAGCGTTCCATATTGTCTAGTATATGCTATCATTATAGGTTACATTAGGCAAACGCCTGACCGCCCCACGGGCGCAGGTTCTTCTTCATCGGATCACCGCGATACTCAAACACGTTTTCTCGACGGAAGCCGATGGGGAAAAGCCCAGGTTGGCCGTTTTTCATCTTCTCGGACTCCTTTTCGGAGGTCACGTACACCATTGCTTCCGTGGCATGGACCGCGACACGCTTTAAGAGTGTGACTCTAAAATCTTTAACTACAACAACTTGCGACTTCATGCCAACCAGTATCCATCGGTCGGTACTATGCCACAAACTTTTTTTGAAAAAACCTCATTCGGGTATTGACAGATGAACGGCATCTGTGGTAAAGTCGGCATCAGACAATAAAGTATATGAACAACAATATGCCTGCCATCAGTGCCAATAAGCCGCCATACGTGGCATATAAGACATTCTCCAACTTCATCGGAAGTCTGAGGGAATCAGGGCTCCCCAATCGAATTGACCGCAGCGTTCTGCCGGGCCAGTCCGGCTCTACGCAATCTTTCCTGCTTTCCACCCTGCGCTTCCTGGGGCTGATAAATGAAGAGGGCATCCCTTCAAGCCCGCTTGCCGACCTGGTGAGCCATCCCGCCAACGAAAAAGCCACACTTGATAAAGTAATTAAGGAAAGCTATAAATTCATTTTTACTGATGGATTCAACCTTCAAGCGGCAACAGAATCGCAACTTAGGGAGCGGTTCGAGGAGAGGGGCCTCAGCGGGGAGACGATTCGCAAGAGCGTTTCGTTTTTCCTAATCGCCTGCGAACACGCGGGTATCCCGCTCAGCGTCCACGTCAGAGGCAGGCGGGACGCTGGCAACGGCACAACTCTTGTTCGGCGCCAATACCGCAGGCGCCACCAAGTTCAGCAAGATACCCCGGCAGTACCGCCAGAAAGCAGCATCCCGAACGAGAGCTTGCAGGATAAGCTGATCGCCAAGTTCCCCGAGTTCGACCCGGAGTGGTCTGAGGAACTGCAAAAAAAGTGGTTTGAAGCTTTCGACAAATTCATGTCCACAGCTAAGAAGGCCGATGCGGCAGGCGGGGCTCAAACGGCAAAATAATGAAGACAATTTCGGGAACGGGCGGGGAGGTTCCGAGCCTTCCGTCAGACGGTCAATGGCGTCTCATCAGCGCCAGACACCCCGCCCTGATCCCTGCTGAATTTCGGGGCGGGAGAGGACCAAGGGGCAAACGCCCATCCGCGTTGGCTTCCCCCTCCCGGCCCCAAAACCAGAAGCAAAGTTCCGAGAGTGCGTCAACACTCGCGGAGCACGACCAACGAGCAGGGTTAGCTGCCGCCGGTCGCATATCTTCGCAGATACGACCCGAGGGTAGCCGACCTTGCCGGGAAAGGCAAGTTGAAATGTTACTGGTGCTCGGGCGAAGTCAAACGGTTCGGCCACTTTCGGAACAAAAACCGGATTGTGTAGCGCTGTCCGTGCTGCGCGCGTGACAGGACTTTTTCAGAATCTCAACCATTGGAGGACCTACCGATGCCAGACGGCAGGGCGATCCACATCATCCACCTGCTGACTGAAGGCGTTGGGGTCAGGGCATCGTCCAGGCTGGCCGGCTGCGATCCGCATACCGTTCTGGCCGTGCTCGAAATCTTCGGCGAGAAGTGCGCCGCCTTCCTCGATCATCGGCCGCGCGGCCTGGCTGTGGGCTGCCTTCAGGTTGACGAGATTTGGAGCAAGGTCGGGGTCAGGCAGAGCCGCGCAACACCAGATGATCCAGAGCGGGGCGACTTCTACACGTTCCTGGGCCTGGACGCCCGCACGAAGTTGATCGTGTCGCATCACACCGGCAAGCGCGATTACGAGAACACCGACACCTTTGTTGCGGACGTGGCCAGCCGCATCGCGGGCCGGGCTCAAATCACGACGGACGGCCGGAGCCCGTACCCCGACACGATCCGCCACTACCTGCTTGAGCGCCTGGACTACGCGGTCATGCAAAAGAACTACGACACGCCACCCGCCGAAATTGAAGCCTGCCGGCGCTATTCTCCCGCCCCGTTTGTCGGGGTGACGATCCAGGTCAAGCCGGGCGCCCCGCGCCGGGACAGGATATGCACAAGCCACGTCGAGCGGGCCAACCTGTCGGTTCGGACCTTCACCAGGCGATTCACGCGCCTGTGCCTGGGCTGGTCGCGCAAGCTGGCCAATCATGGGCACGCCGTCGCCGTGTTCGTTGCGGCCCACAATTTCGTCAAACGACATTCCACCCTTGGCACCACGCCAGCAGTCGGCGCGGGCCTGGCCGATCAGGTCTGCACCGTCGGAGAGCTTTTCTGGGCCGTTTCAGAATACCGGGTGCGTGCCGTAATTTGAGGTTTTGGGATTCTGGTTATTGGCTTGCTAAACCTGTGCGCAAAAGGCATATTGGACGCGTGGCGCAAAGTTGTTTGGACATCGTAAACGAAGTCAACCGTTGCCAAGTTGGCGCAATGGAGACGGCTGGCAGGGAACTTGACCCCTCGCAAACGGAATCATGCGAAATGTTCCGTGTGCAGGTGCGGAATGTTGAGGCAGCCATAGTACACACCTACGCGCTTGTCGCCCACACCGCGATTAAAGAGGTGTCCCCAGAGGCGGCCGCGGTGTTGTGGAAGAACATGGTTGAGCAGTGCGATCAAGCCCTGCGGGTGCTGTGGAAGTTCAAGGATTTATACCCCGAATGCGGCACGCCGGAATTATACGACTTGACGCTGGACTATAAACGGGAAGCGGAAGACAGGTATCGTCAAAACTCAGAGGACGCACAATGTCAGGTGGCAATTCCGGTGGGATTGTTTCCGAATCAGAGTTAGCCGAGCTAACGAAATTGTTCATCGGTTTCGAGGGCGCCACCGACCCACTATGTCCAGAGTGCCGGAACGCAAAAAGGGCGTTCCACCTCATTCTGCGGGAGATTTACATTCAAAGGGTCAGGCCGGCATTCATGGATATAGACTACTCCATTTTTGCCAGCCTGACCCGCCGGATATGCAGAGCCCGCGTCTCCAAAGAAGGCCCCGCTTTCCCCTGTCCGCAACCGCCTGCGCCAGATCAAATCAAATTGTAGCGCGCCATGAAACCCGGGAAATGGTTCATTTGGGGCTTGGCTGCACTGTCGGTTTTCACCGGCCTGACCGAACCCAAGTACACCAAGGCCGCCCTGATTTTGTGCGCGATCCTCCTGTGTGCCGTCGTTTCGGGTGAATACCGTGAGGGCGGCGGCGGTTCAAATCCCCAATGAGCGTCAGGCGAAAAATCTTTTGGTCCACGGTGACAGCGTTCTTTGCCGTGGACTTGCTCGCCCACTTCGTGGGCGAATACCAAACCGTCCGGCATGTCGTTAATCCACGCTCGGCGGCGTATCTTGTGCTTTTCCTGGCTTGGAATACCCTGGCCGACTCCCTTGGCTTCCTTACGTCGGATTTGGGCATTATCGCCCTTCTGGCCTTTGCGTTCCTGTACGTAGCGAATATGAAGCGCAGAGGACCCCCGCCAGCTCCCCCAACCGATGAACCGCCAACCCCAGGCTGCTGAAATCGACCGCAATCTAACCGACTACCGCCCGAGGCCCTTATGCAAGCCGTCAAAGAAGTGGAAACGGCCCAGGAGGACCACAAGGCGCTGCTCGCGCTTCTGCGAACCGATCCCAACGACGGGGACGCGATCTTTAACGCCTCGCTAAAAGTTGCTGGTTCATTTGGGTACGTGATCGGCGACATCCTCGATCATGCGTCGCACGAGAGCGGACCGAGGCGTAAAGAGTGGCACAAAATCGTCAAGGCGCTTAAAACGCTGGCTGACGATGCTGCCTGTGCCGCACGCAATAAGAATATGCCTTCGGGTTCGTTGGGCTCTATGGGGGTGGGGCTCGGCGAAGAATACGCTCGTATTCTCTCAGACATTCGGGATCTGGGGGGATCTCGAGCATTAGCCAGATGCCTCTATAGCTTTGAACCAACCCACGAACCGCTTCATCCGAAGCCTTTAATCTGTCGGCGCTAAGCTTCTTCGCTCTCCGCAAAACCTCAGACAATAGGGGGTCGCGCTGAAAGGCTTTTTGCAGGTCTCTGGCTGTGTGATCGATTCTGTCGGGCAGCTTGGAGCTTCACGATCCCGTCTGTTTGCTCTGCATGGCTGTGGTTTTCCGCGCTGTTGGCCTGCCCGGAATTGGGAATATAGCCGGCCCCCGAAGGGGCGTGCGCTACGGGTCAACACCGCACCCCACTGCAACCGCAGCCGCCGTGCTCAGGGCCGGTCAACCCGGCCCCGCGCCACTTCCCGGCCCGCCGTCCTGAACCCGATCAACAGCCCGGTCACACACCACCGACGCCCGGAAGGTGGCGATTCTGCGTTCTTGGGCTATTATGCCGGCATGAAATCGCTGATTCTGCTCAAGACTGCCTCACTGCTGGTTTGCTCAAACACATTTATGACCTTCGCCTGGTATGCGCACCTGCGGAACTGGAACGACAAGAAGTGGTACATCGCAGCCGTCTTGAGTTGGGGGATCGCGTTTTTCGAGTACCTGCTCCAGGTTCCGGCGAATCGCATTGGCTACACGGCCTTGAGCCTGGCGCAACTCAAAATCACCCAGGAGATCATCACCCTTTCCGTATTCGTTCCATTCGCGCTGTTTTACATGCACAAGCCGTTCAGGCTTGATTTTCTTTGGTCCGGGCTATGCCTGGTGGGAGCGGCCTATTTTATGTTTCGTTCGTCCTGAACGAAACCGGATTCGGGCGCCGGCCCAGCCCATGTCACTTCTTGGGCGCGCCGTTGGCCGGCTCGATTTGGACCTGCTGGTTGAACATGAGTCGGAACAGGGGAAGGCGCCTGACGACGTCGTTGAACGAGACGTAGAGCATGAAGGAGATGAGCAATGCGGCGAAGGCGGTGCTGGCATATTCCTGGAAACGCGGGCTCAGAGGGCGGCCCCGGACCTTTTCGATGACCGCCATCAGGACGTGGCCGCCATCGAGCACGGGGATCGGCAGCAAGTTGAGGATGGCCAGGCTGATGTTGAGCAGCACCATGAACCGGAGGGCGAGCCGGAAATCGGCCCTGACTTCGGTCGCCAGCATTGCCAGGATACCCGGCGGACCGCTCAGGTCGCTGAGGTGGACGCCGGTTTGCCGGGAGTGCACCAGTGCGGCAAGGGTGTCGAAGGTCTGCCGGCAGACGCTCATGACCAGTTCCCAGGGCGGGGGACCCGGCCTCTGCACTTGATAGACGGAGGTTTGGCTGAGCCCGAACCTGATGCCCAAAACGCCGGCCTTGGTGGACGGATCGAGTTTGGGTGTCACCCTAAGCGCCAAAGCTTGCTGCCTGCGCATGACCGAGATAGGTGTGGGCTGGAGCGCCCTCTTTCGGATAAGGTCCCTAAGTTGCTCCTCGCCCACTATCGGCACCCCCGCAAAGGACTGGATTTCATCGCCGGCCTCCAGGCCGCCCTGGGCGGCGGCACTGCCGGGCAGAACCTGGTCGACGACCGGGCGCCCCTTGGGCTCGAGGTTCAGAAGTTTGAGACCGATAAGCTCGTTGACCTTCGCGCTCAAAAGGAGCGTCCTCCGAACACCCTCGCGTTCGATCGTTACCGGCAGCACGTTGGTCCGCGCAATCATGACCGTCATCTGGGCGTCTTCCCACGACTTGACCGCCTTGCCGTTGACTGCCACGAGGCGGTCGCCGGCACGAATGCCCAGCTTCTCTTCGGCAGAGCCGGGTTCAACGCCGCCGATGATGGCGGGGTTGACCAGGACCGGCAGGCCCAGGAAATAGATGGCGGTGGCGATGACAAACGCAAAAAGGCCGTTCATAGCCGGCCCGGCCAGGGCGACGAGGACCTTCGAGGCCGGGCTAATCGGGGGGAGCGGTTCTGCCGACTGGCTCTTGCCCTCGATGGCAGTCGAGGTTGCCATTTGCGGCAAAGCCACATAACCGCCGGCAGGAATCCAGCGCAGGGCGTAATCGATGCCGCCGCGCCGCCAGCCCCAAAGCTTCGGGCCAAAGCCGATGGAAAGGCCTTCCACCTTGAGCCCGCGCCGGAGCGCCATCAGGAAATGGCCAAACTCATGGACAAAGATCGACGCGCCGAAAAGCAGCCCGACAACCCCGACCACATACACCCAATGCAGAAACGCGATCAAAGCGGGCGCGGGTTCAGGACGAGGAAACCGCCTGCAGCTTGTAACTCAGCGTGCCGTAATAGCGCCGTTTGAGGCCGCGTTTCTGGCGTTGCCGTTCCCGGGCCTTGACCAGGTGTTTCAGACACCGCGACCCTTGAACGGCCGGCTCTCCGCACTCCGTGCATCGCCTGTCCCGCCGCATCCGCAACTGATACTTCCGCTGCCGCGAGATCGGCAGATTCGTAAACTCATCTTCTATGCGTGTTCTCATGCTTCCATGTTACCCATTTGTGTCCCCAGGTTGTTTGACCGTTCCGCCCGCCCTTGCACTCAATCTTTATCTAAACCCGGAAGAACGATTTGTCCACTCCCCCGCATTTCCCAATTCGCTCGTTTTGGATTAAGCTAGGTTCAGGATGCCGTCTTACGCTATGATTGGCAATACGACAATATGAGCAGGCCCAAGCCGTACCGGCCGGCGCAAATCCGGCAACCTCTTCCGCGCTCGTTCAAGGATTTGACCCCGGCCAAGCACTTTAACCCTCGGACCTTCTTCCATGAAATGGTCTGGAAGGCCTTGCTGACCCGGCGCACCGGCAAACAGCGCCGCCCCGCCTTCCCCAAACTCTGCACCGGCCAGGTCGCCATTACCTGGATCGGCCACGCCTCCTTCCTGGTCCAATTCACCGACCTCAATGTGCTCATCGATCCGAACTTTGCCAACTGGCTCTTCCTGCTCAAGCGCCTCAAACGCTCCGGACTCCGTCTCAAAGACCTGCCCCCCATCGACCTGGTCCTGCTAACCCATGGCCATTTCGACCACTTCCACAAGCCCACCCTCCGCCGGCTGCCCCACCCCAAGATCGCCGTCATGCCCTGGGGCATGGGGGACCTGGCCTATAATCTGGGCTTCGGGCGCATCGTCGAACTCGAATGGTGGGAGAGCTTCTCCCATCGCAACTGGACGGTGACGCTGACCCCCTGCAGGCACTGGGGCGCCCGCGTCTTGGGTGATCGGCACCGCGGCTACGGCGGCTTCGTCCTCGAACACCAGGGCCGCAGTCTTTACCATGCCGGCGATAGCGCCTATTTCGAGGGCTTCAAGGAGATCGGCAGAAACTGCGCCCCGGAGATTGCCCTCCTGCCTATCGGCGCCTATCACCCTGAGTCCTTTCGCCGCGTCCACATGGGCCCGGACGAGGCCATCCGGGTCTTCAAAGACCTGCGCGCCCAGTGGTTCGTTCCCATGCACTACGGCGCCTTCCGTCTTTCGTTCGAGGACATGGACGAACCGCCTCGCTGGTTGCGCCAACTGGCCGAAGAGCAGGGCCTGAGCCGCAAGCTGAGATTCCTCGAAGAAGGGGTCCCGCAAGTGTTTTGATTTTTTTAGAGGATCCCCTTGACACCCCAAGGCGTGGGGTGATACACCTGTGGCAGCTACCATTAGCGGTAGCTGCCCTTTTTGCTTTTATGCGCTGCCCCAAATGCGGCTGCCAGGACGACAAAGTGGTCGATTCGCGCGCCTCACGCGAAGGGGCTACCATCCGCCGTCGGCGGCAATGCATCGTCTGCGGGTATCGGTTCACGACCTACGAAGAAATCGAGCGCCTCGGCCTGATGGTGCTCAAACGCGACGGACGCCGCGAGGAATTCTCGAAAGAGAAACTGCTCCTGGGCATGAAGAAGGCCTGCCAGAAGCGCCCGATCAGCCAGAAGGCCATCGAGGACCTGGCCGAGAAGATAACCAATAAAGTCACCGACCAGTTCGAGCGCGAGTTGCCGGCCGAAGAGTTGGGACGGCAAGTGATGCAGGGCTTGCGCGCGATCGACCAAGTGGCTTACGTGCGCTTTGCCAGCGTTTATCGGCGTTTTCAGGAGGCCACGGATTTCGTTCAAGAGGTCAGGAAACTGGAGGAGAAACCATGATCGCACTCGCCTCGGATTGCCTGTTGTTCCAGTTGGCCAGCGGGGAAAGCGTGCCGCTCTCGGCGGAGATGGTCTCGATAGAGTTGATGGGAGACACCGCGCAGTGGTTTGACCCCGAGTTTGTCCAGCACGCCGCCAACGCCGTCTTCCACTACTTCAAGCAGGTTCTGGACCGCCAGACGGTTACGGTGGGCGAGTTTGCGGGCGCACTGGAGAAGGTGCTTCGGGGATTCAGACCGGCGGCGGCGGAGGCGAGCCCCTCGGCGTCAGGCGTGGTAGAGTCGGACCTGTGCCGCCTGGCGCGCGAATCGGGAGGGGGCTGCGAGTTGTTCTTCTTTCCCCGGTTGCGGGCGGAGTTGCGGCACAAGATGCAGCAGGCCCCGCGGGTGTTGCGCTTCAGCGGCCTGCGCTCATGCGTGATGCAGCTTGCAGGGGCGCGCCGCTGGACTCACCGCTGCCAAACCATCGAAGAGCAGATCGTGGCCTACCTGCGCGGCTGCCTCACGGCCGACGCAGGGCAGACGCAGCTATCCCTGGTGGTCCAGTGAGGGCCTCAAGAGCCGCATCTGCCCAGCCAGAGTTCGTCCAGGGCCTGGGCTTGGCGGACTCTACGATGCTGGTGGCCGGCTCAATGGTCGGTTCCGGGGTCTTTATCGTCTCGGCCGACATCGCGCGGCAGCTCGGCTCGGCGGGGTGGCTGCTGGCAGCCTGGCTGGCGACGGGCCTGCTCACCCTGGGAGCTGCGCTCAGCTACGGGGAATTGGCGGCCATGATGCCCCGCGCGGGCGGCCAGTATGTTTATCTCCGGGAGGCCTACAGCCCGCTCTGGGGTTTCCTCTACGGCTGGACGCTCTTCCTGGTGATTCAGACCGGCACCATCGCGGCCGTGGCAGTCGCCTTCGCCCGTTACCTGGGGGTGCTGGCGCCCGCCGTTTCGCCCTCGGCCTGGCTCCTGCCGCCCGTCAATCTCTCG
>Ga0181536_10003623_pt1 | contig 16773 bp, 11 predicted proteins | sample PEATcosm2014_Bin_41_FD_121105 | JGI IMG/M metagenome (GOLD analysis project Ga0181536, IMG submission 121105) | Peatland microbial communities from MTU Mesocosm Facility, Houghton, MI, USA - PEATcosm2014_Bin17_60_metaG | ecosystem: Environmental > Terrestrial > Soil > Wetlands > Peat | place... | reverse complement strand
GGCAACATCCGGTAGCGCAGACGGTCGAGCTTCAATTCCGCCTGGTAGGCTGGATGCGAGTCTCCGCCCAGAGCCCACATTTCCCGGACCCGCAACTCACCGTGGACCCGGAGCAGCGGCGTGAACACCCCGAATTCAAACCACCGCGCGTTCAGCTCCCGCCATTCTTCGTCGTCCTCCGGTTTCGGCGTGCGGGTGGAGAATTTCTGCTGCATGGTGTAGCCGCCGATATCTTGCGTCCAGTAGGGCATGCCGGAAATACTGAACCCGAGCCCAGCCGTTATCTGCTTCGCCATCGCGGTCCAGGTGGAGGTGATGTCGCCCGACCAGGTGGCCGACGCGTAGCGCTGTGTTCCGGCAAAACCCGAGCGGGTCAGAATGAACACGCGCTGGTTCGGCGCCGCGCTGCGCTGGCCGTCATAGACCGCCTCGCTGTTGTAAAGTGCGTAGCCGTTCATCACCCGCGAGCCCGTTCCCATCGCTGTTTTCGGCATGTGCGTCCTCTGCCCCTCCAGAGTCGGCGGAGAAGGCGTCAAGTCGGGTTCGGTGGCATCCATCCACCAGGCGTCAATGCCCCTCTGGAAGAGGCTCCTGTCGATTTGCGACCAGAACATCTGCCGCGCCCCCAGGCTGAACGCGTCATAAAACGTATAGGGAAACCCGATCCAGTCTTTGATCTTCTCCTGCAAGTTGGGCTGGTACAGATAGCCCGCGTTCTGCAGCGCGTCGAAGTTGTCCGATCCCGGATAGAACTTGCCCCACACCGAGACCATCAGGTGTGCGTGCTGGTCGTGAATCGCTCTGATCCAACCGTTCGGATCGGGAAACCGCGAGGGGTCGAACTGGTGCGTTCCCCAGGCGTCGGGCTTCCAGTATTGCCAGTCCTGCACAATATTGTCGAAGGGGATCTTACGCTTGCGGAACTCGCCCACCACGTCCAGACTCTGCTGGGCGGTATCGTACTTCTGCCGCGACTGCCACAGACCAAAGGCCCACAATGGCATCATCGGAGCCTGCCCCGTGAGCTGCCTGTAGCCGGCCACGACGTTGTCCAGCTTTGGCCCATAGACGAAGTAGTAGTCCACTCCGTCGGCCACCTCCGACCACAGCGAGAACTTGTCGGGCTCCGCCGATGGCGTCTTCCAGGTAAGCCGCAACGTGTTGCCTCCCTCGGCGGTCCAATCCACTTTGATGGCGTACCGCTGGTTGGCCTCCAGGTGCATCTTCACCTGGTCCTCATCCGTCAGCCAGTTCTGGCGATAGTGGTCGATCACCAGCCGGTTGTCGAGCCACACCTTGATGCCGCCATTCGAATAGGTCTGGAACTGATACTCCCCCGTGGCAGGCGCCAGGATGGAGCCCTCCCAGCGCGTATCCCTGGGGCGCGCGCCTCCCTGGCCGCCACCGGGCGCTCCACCCACTTCCACCGCCGGAACCGTCGCCGGTGGCGCCGATCCGTCCATCGGAGTCATGGTCAGCCCGCCTGGCCGGCCTGCCGAATTCAAGAGATTCCCCGCCGGAATGGGAGTGAATGGCCGCAGATCGCCGAAGCGCGAGTACGACATGTTGTCCCAGAAGATGCCGTACCCGCGGCTCGATACCAGGAGTGGCACCACTACGTTGGTGTTGTGCTGCCACATGTCCAGGTCGTAGCCTTTGATGTCCAGAGTCCCCAACTGCTGCTGGCCGAGGCCATACAGCGACTCATCCGGGTTGACCTGCCACAGTTGGCGGGCGTGGAATGTCTGCTCACCTTGCACCTCGGCGCTTTCCACGACGTGACCGCCGGGGGATTCCGCGAGAATCGGCCGGCCGACGGCGTCCAGGAAGCTCACGCATCCCGTGTTGCGAGCCACCCGCACCCTCAACCTGGCGGTGGTCATGGCGATCTCCTCGCCGGCGTCCGTCAACCTCCACTTCACCGCGGGTGTGTACGGCAGCACGGCAGAAGCATTCCGGGAAAAAAGAATGGCACTCTTGGCGAAGGTCACCCGGATGATGGTTTCGGCCACTACCTGGACCCGAAGTGTACCCTCGACGGTTTGGAGCTCGATCCCATCCGGCTGCTTTCGATAGTCGCCATTTGCCGCCCGCACCGGCAAAGAAAGGCACAGGAGCACGGCAGCCGACGCTGCCCACAACAACTTTGGAACTGTCATAAGCCGCGATTGTGCACTATGCGGCGGCAAGTTTCAAGAGTAAAACCGGGTTTACTCCGCAATTCTCTGTGTGCGGCAACCATTGTCGTCCTCGAAACAGGCGGTCCGGCGGCTGTGCCCTGGATCAGGCAGGTTGGTGCCGCCATCGAGGTCTGGTATCCGGGGATTCACGGCGCCGAGGCCTTGGCCAATGTCCTGTTCGGCGTTGTCAACCCCTGCGCCAAGCTGTCTGTCACCTTCCCGAAATCCGACGCCGACCTGCCGCATCCGGTGATCCCGGGACGTACGGCGCAACCGTCGTAGGGTACCGGAATAGCAGACCACCTCGACCTTCATCTCGCCCACTTCAGTCTCAGCGCTCGACTACTTCCCCCGTATTGAACCCTTCCACCACCATCCGCGGCCGCTCGCCCCGCGTATCCGCGTGCTTCAACTCGGTATGGATGGTCTTCCGCTCGCCGGGCATCAACGCCACGTAGTTGTCATCGTACAGCGCCGGCAGGATGCGGTCGCCGCTCTTTGCTCTTGCTACTTTCAAATGAACCATCAGCGCCGGTTGCGTCGACCTATTCCGCAGTTCCGTGGTCAGCAGCCACTTCGCGCCCTGCCGTTCGGCCCTCGTCGTGGCTTCCAGTTTCACCTTCGGCAGGCCGCGGATGGCGGTGTAATCGCCTTCCTTCGACCCGCGCAGGTAGAAATTCGTCGAAACCACCTCAGTCCCCCGCATCAGCGTCAGCCGGATGAAGTGCACCACTGTCAGGTCCGGCGGGTACTCCAGTTTCATCGGCGATGCCGTGCTGTCCTCGGCGCTGTCCACGGCCGCCGTCTTTTCCCACCTCACGGTGCCGTCCATGTTTAGGATTTCCCCGTGCGCGCTCAAACCGCTCGCCTGGCCCGCGCTGTAGTTCACCACCTCCACCGCGTCGGTCGCCGCGTTCCACTGGATGTGCAGCGGCTCCGCGCCCTTCTTCGCCCCAAAATAACCGGCATCGGGATCGAAGAAGTAATCATAGGTCTGCCACAGCAGCGAGGGCCAGGAGCAGTGGCTCATCCAGATTAACAGCCCCATCCGGAACTTGCTCTGCCCTTCGAACATTCCGCGATAGGCGTCATAATCGACGAACTGCGCCAGGCTCACCCAATCGGCTAGGTTATTCACCGCGCCGTAGCCCTGGGTGATCGCGGCGGGAAAGGGTCCTGTCAGACCGAAATCGTGCATGGGCCAGATGTTGCCCTGGGGCCACATCGCGGATTCCGGCATGGTGAGGCGAAGGCTGTCCATGGTCACCACGTTCGCCGAACCCATCTCGCTATGGAGCTTGGGCGGAGCGTTGGTGAAGTAGTACCTCTGCGGCTCGTTGCGATAAGGACCGTGGCCCGTCACCACGTAAGTCCCGGTCCCGCGCGTGTTGTCGTCGGCGGAGCTGGGGATATAGTGCAGTCCCGGATGGAGCTCCGCCGTCAGCCGCCGGAGCCCGTCGTCGATCGGTTTCGGCGGAACGCCCTCGTTGCGGCCGCAGTACAGGCCCACCGAGGCGTGGTTGCGAATCTTGAGAATGTAATCCCTCGCGACCCGCAGGAAGAAGTCGTCGTCATCCGGGTTCGGCCCATCGGAGGGATTCGCCAGCCAGAAATCCTGCCACACCACGATGCCGTACTTGTCGCAGGCGTCGTAGAAGGCTTCGTCGCCGGTCTGGCCCACCCAGTTGCGGATCATGGTGAAGTGCTCGTCCCGCTCGTACCGCACGGCCGCGTCATACTCGCGGGCGCGGTAGCGCAGCATGGATTCCGGAAAACCCCAGCTCCCGCCGCGCGGGATGAAGCGCCTGCCGTTAATCCACATCTTCAGCGAATTTCCCTCTTCGCTATAAGTGAACTGGCGGATCCCGGACTGAAAGCTCTTCGCGTCGGAGACCAGGTTGTCCGAGGTGCTGAATTTCAACTCCACGGGATACAGGTTGGGATCGCCATAGCCGTTCGGCCACCACAGTTTCGGGTTCGCCAACCGCAGCGCCGGACTGGTGGAAGGATCGAGTGTCACGGTCTTGGCCGCCGCGGCGGCGAGCGCGATGGGGATTTCGACGGTCGCCGGGCCGAAGCTCGCACGAAGCGTGCCGCTCACTGGCCTCGATTCCTGGTTGCGCAGGGTGGCCTCGATAACAATATCGGCGCGCGAGATATCGGGCAGTGGCAGACTGGTGCGGACCAGGGGATTCTCGATGGTCACCGGCCCGCTCCGCGTGAGGTAGACATCGGCCCATATCCCGGCGTTGCGGCCCCGGATAGTGGACATCCAGTCCCACCCGGCCGATGCGTGATACGTGGGGTTGTCAGCACCCAGCGCACCGCCGTTCCCGGCCCCGCGGCCGGCGCCCTTTTCCTTCACGCTTCCGGGCGTCGCCGGCTTCTCGATCCGCACTGCCAGCGCGTTCCTGGCGCCCGCGTGGATGAGGTTGGTCACGTCGAACCGGCCGCGCATGAATCCGCCTTCGATATGGCCAACCTTGGCTCCGTTCAGAAACACCTCCGCCTTCCAGTTGATCCCGTCGAAATTCAGCCAGGATCGCTCCCCCTGTGCCGCGGGCGGCGCCGTGAACTCGTCGCGGTACCAGAAGTCGGCGTAGAAAAAAGAATCCGAAATCTGCAGTTGGTTATCGCCAAAGTCCGGATTCGGCACGGCCCCCACGTTGAGATAACTGGTCAGCACGGTGCCCGGCACGGTGGCGATCACCCAGTCCTTGTCCTGGAATCCCGGCTGCGAGATCGCTTCCCCTTCGGCCTTGACGAGTGAATCGCGCTGCAAGCGCCAGGCGCCGCCGGCGAGGGGAAGCCGGCCCCCGGACTGCGCAACCGGGGCGGGCTTTGGCTTCGGCACTGGACCGCCGCGGCCGTAGACCTCCATCTCGCTCAGAATGTAACCCTCCGGCGAAGCGGCTTTCGCCATGAGCACGCGCACGTACCGCCCGTGTTCGGGCCGCGCCAGCTTGAGATCGTCGCTGGCCGCCGGCAGCGCCTGGATGGTCCGCCATGTCCTGGCGTCGTCCGAGGCCTGGATGGCTCCCTCCGCCGGCCGCCTGATCCAGGCAAACGCCAGACGGTCGAACGTGCACGGCGCGCCCAAATCCACGTACACCCATTCCTCGCCGCTGCCCGCGCTCATCCACGCGCTGGCGAAGTGAAACGGTCCGCCCATTCTCACTCGCTCGCTTCCGTCGAACAACCTCACTTCGGCCACCTGCCACGACCGGACGCTCGCGGCCTCGAAATCCAGTCGGTAGTACCGGCTGCGCGAGGGGGCGGCGAACGTGATCGACGGGACGAAGGTCGGTCCCGGACGGTCCGTCCCGGCGGCGCGTCCGAGTTCCTTCCAGGTCAAACGGTCATCGGAGCCCGACACGGTACAGATCCAGCCCGCGGGTTGCTGCTGGTCGGCTTGCGCGCGCGCGATCACCGCGATCCGGTCCACCTCCAGTGCGCTGTCTCCTCCCTCCAGCCCAAACTGGAGCCATGCCTTGCCGCCCGGCAGCGCAAGTGCGGAGGTGGTGTTGTCGTCCATGAAGATCTCGCGATTGGCTTTGGTGGGCGCCACATCGCTGGTGGCGGTCACCAGCCACCGCGGCAAGACGGTCTCCTTGATCCCGTCCGTCACCAGTTGCGCCGTTAGGTTGTAGTCGTAGCTGCTCGAATGGTAGGCCGGCCTGTGCAGCGCCAGGTTGCGATAAGTGGTTCGGTCGATGACCAGGGTTGGCCCGAAGTCCTCCTTCGGATCCCCGGGGTAGACGCCGATGCCGCGGGTATACTGTTGCGCCCCGGCCACGCACACCGTCAAGCCCAGCAAAAGAACTCGCATCATATTATGAAGCCGAATCGTACCGCCCTTGCCCGGCAAATGAAAAGCGGGTTCCGATCGGCCGGAACGAGCTACCCTTAACCCGGATGACTGGGTAGCCTGGGAAGTCAAGGAGGGAAGCCGACTTGTCGTTCAGGATCTGGCCAACTTCCGCCGGCCTGCCGTACGTCTTGCATCGCTTGGCCGCGCCATGGGAAGACACGGCTGCAACCATCGGATACAGGCCGACTTCACAGGACGCGTCCAGCGCCAACCGGCGCTGCCCGCTTCCTCTCCATCGCAACCCGTCCATTTGATAACCTTGCGTTTGCAGCCACACCCAGCCCGCTTGTCATTTCCGGCCGCGCCACGCTTATCCAAGAGGAAGCTCACACCATGAAGAACCACCTGCTAGACCTGTTCTGTCTTTCCGTCCTTGTGCTCGCTCCCGCCGTTGCGCAACAACCTCGTTATCCCTTCTCCGATCCGAACCTCCCCGCGGAGAGGCGCATCGGCAATCTTCTCTCGCTCATGACCACGGACGAGAAGATCAACTGTCTCGGCACGCGCACCGGCGTCCCCCGGCTCGGCGTTCCCAATATCGGCAGTTCCGAGGGCATTCACGGCGTCGTGCAGCGCGAAGCACGCGGCCCGCTCCAGCCCATCACCACCACGCAGTTCCCGCAACCTCCCGGGATGGGCGAGACGTGGGACCCCGATCTCGTGCGTCAGGCCGCCGCCGTCGAGGGCTATGAAGCCCGCTTCATCACCCAAACTCCGAAATACAACCGCCAGATACTGATGCTCTGGGGTCCACAGTCCGACCTTGCGCGCGACCCACGTTGGGGCCGCAGCGAAGAAGTGTATGGCGAAGACCCATTCTTCAACGGGACGATGGCTGTTGCGTTTATCAAGGGCCTCCAGGGCGACGACGCGAAATACTGGCAGGCCGCGGCGCTCCTCAAGCACTTCCTCGCCAACAGCAATGAAGACCACCGCAACTCTTCGTCTTCCAATTTCGATGAGCGCCTGTTCTGGGAGTATTACTCCGTTCCTTTCCGGATGGGCTTCCTCGAGGGTGGCGCGAAAGCGGTCATGGCCTCTTACAACGCCTGGAACGGCACGGCTATGGCTGTCAATCCCATCCTTCGCACCACCGTTCGTGACCAATGGGGCGTCGACGTCATCTCCAGCGATGGCGGAGCCGTTAAGCTCCTCGTCGATCCGCGCCATCTGTTCCCAAACCAGGAAGCGGCGGTTGTCGCATGCCTGAAAGCCGGCATCAATCAGTTCCTCGAGAGGTATGCCGACGAAGCCAAAGCCGCTCTCAAAGACGGCTCCCTCACCGAGGCCGACCTAGACGCAGCGCTCCACCCCAAGTTCCGCATCGCCATCAAGCTTGGGCTGCTCGACCCGCCGGACATGGTCCCGTTCTCCAAGATCAAAGACTCGCCCGAGCCCTGGAACACCGACAAGGATCGCGCCGTTTCCCTTCAGATCGCCCTGAAATCCGTCGTCCTTCTCAAAAACGAAAAGGGCTTACTCCCGCTCGACAAGAAGTCCCTCAAGTCCATTGCCGTTATCGGCCCGCTTGCCGACTCCGTCCACTGGGACTGGTATGGTGGCACGCCTCCTTATGCGGTCACACCTTTGCAGGGCATCAAGGAGGAACTTGGCCCCAATGTCACCGTCAACTACGCTGCCGAAGAACTGGGCAACGCCGCGGTGAACGCAGCGCGCAAGTCCGATGTCGCCGTCGTAGTGGTCGGTAACGACCCCACCTGCGGTCCTGATATGCCGCATGACTGGTACAGCGACTCCGAGGGCGGCGGCGTCACGTTGCCCTGCAGCGTGCCCAGCGACGGCCGCGAAGGCCGTGACCGCGAAACGATTGACCTGTATCAGGAACAGCTCATCAAGCAGGTCTACATCGCCAATCCGAAAACAGTCGTCATTCTCGTTTCCAGCTTCCCGTTCGCCATCAACTGGACTCAGGCCAATATTCCCGCCATTCTTCACATGACTCACGCCTCTCAAGATGAAGGGACTGCGCTGGCTAAGGTCCTGTTCGGCGACTACACGCCGGGCGGCCACCTCGTCGAAACCTGGCCCAAATCTCTCGATCAATTGCCGGCAATGATGGACTACAACATCCGCGACGGCCGCACCTACATGTACTTCAAGGGCGAGCCGCTTTACCCGTTCGGATTCGGCCTCAGCTACACGACGTTCAAATTCTCGAATCTGAGGACGAATTTCCAGCAAGTCGCCAAAGACGGAACCGTGAGTATCAGTGTCAATGTGACCAACACCGGCAGCCGTACCGGCGACGAAGTCGTCCAACTCTATGTGAAGCACCTGGGCTCAAAAGTCGAGCGCCCCCGCGAACAACTCGCCGGATTCCAGCGCGTGACGGTGCCGCCCAATGAGACAAAGACGGTTGAGATCGACCTTCCGGCTTCGCGGCTGGCGTACTGGGATGTAAAACTCCAGGCCTTCCGCGTCGAGAAGGAACCTGTCAGCCTCATGATCGGCGATTCGTCAGCCGCCATCGCGCTCAGCGCCACCGTGCAGGTGCAGTAGGCAACGGAGAATCTGAGCCCATGCCCACGCGATCAACGGGGCGCCGATAGTCGATGCTGACACTTGGTCGTATCGCGCCCAACCGCGGATCTGGTCTCCCTGGCGCGGTGCTAGCGATATTCACTGTTAACGCTTCGTGCCTCGGTGGCCAGAAGCCATTCAGTCGCATAGCGGCGGAGGTCTTATAATCTAGAATGTGTGGGTCCATGCCAACCCTTTTCTGCTTCTCGCCGCATTTTCAGTCCTCTCCGCCGCCGACCACGATTGGCCCGCTTACGGCGGCGGACCCGCGGGCATCCGCTACTCCGATCTCAAGCAGATCACCCGCGCCAATGTGAAACGACTCGCCGTCGCCTGGACTTACGACACCGCCGATGGCGACGGCGATCCGCAAACTCAGCCCATACTCGTCGGCGGCGTTCTCTATGGCCTGACGCCCCGCCACAAGACCATCGCGCTCGATGGCGTCACCGGAAAGTTGCTGTGGACGTTCGATTCCGGCATCGCCGGCCACGGGCCGAATCGCTCCGTGGTTTACTGGACCGATGGCAAAGCACCGCGCCTTTTCGCAGCGGTGCAAAGCTATCTCTACGCCCTCGACGCCCGCACGGGTAAGCCAATCCCCGATTTCGGCAATGCTGGGCGGATCGACCTCCGCGAAGGCCTCGGCCGCGATCCCGAGAAGCAATCGATCGTTCTCACCAGTCCCGGCATTATCTACAAAGACCTGCTGATCGTCGGCGACCGGACCCCTGAGGCTCTGCCGGCCCCCACCGGCGATATCCGCGCCTTCGACGTTCGCACCGGCAAGCTCCGCTGGAGTTTCCACACGATTCCCCACCCCGGCGAGTTTGGCTACGACACTTGGCCCAAGGACGCCTGGACCTACACTGGCGCAGCCAACAACTGGGCCGGCATGGCGGTAGACCGGAAGCGCGGCATCCTCTATGTCCCCACCGGCTCAGCAGCCAGCGATTTCTACGGCGCAGACCGCATTGGCGATGACCTCTTCGCCAACACCCTGCTGGCACTGAAGGCCGACACCGGCGAGCGGATCTGGCACTTTCAGGGAGTCCGCCATGATCTCTGGGATCGCGACTTTCCCACCCCGCCCTGCCTCGTCACCGTCAAACACGACGGCAAAACGGTGGACGCGGTGGCGCAAGCCACCAAGCAGGGTTGGGTCTACCTTTTCGATCGGGTCAACGGCAAGCCGCTGTTCCCCATTGAGTACCGCCGCTACCCTGCCAGCGACGTCCCCGGCGAAGTCGCCGCCGATACCCAGCCGCTGCCCACTAAGCCTGCGCCTTTCGCCCGCCAGCAGCTCACGGAGGACGTCCTCACCACCCGCACGCCTGCCGCGCATGCCTGGGCAGTGGAGCAGTTCCGCAAACTCCGCGGCGGCGGCCAGTTCGTGCCGCTCGCGGTCGGCCAGGACACGGTGGTCTTCCCGGGCTTCGACGGCGGCGCCGAATGGGGCGGCCAGGCATTCGACCCGGAAACCGGCCTCTTCTACGTAAATGCCAACGATCTGGCATGGACCGGCAGTCTGGAGGAGACCAACGAGGGTAACTCCGCCCGCCGGACTTACCAGAACAATTGCGCCAACTGTCACGGCGACAACCGCGTCGGCGCACCTCCGCAAATTCCCGCACTTACAAACCTAAGTGGCCGAAAGACCGCGCAGGAGATCGCCGCTATCATCCGCCAGGGCGCCGGACGCATGCCGTCGTTCCCGAATCTGAGCGCCGCCGCCGTAACCGCCGTCACGCAGTACCTCCTGAGCGGCGAGAACAAGGAATTGGCCGCCGCGGACGACCCTAACACCCCCGCCAGATACCGCTTCACCGGCTATCGCCGCCTGCTCGATCCCGATGGATACCCGGCCGTGCAGCCGCCCTGGGGCACTCTCAGCGCCATCAATCTGAATACCGGCGAATATGCCTGGAAAGTGCCGCTGGGCGAGTATCCAGCGCTGGTGGCGCAAGGCATGAGAGAGACCGGCAGCGAGAATTACGGCGGACCGATTGTAACTGCCGGCGGCCTGGTCTTCATTGCAGCTACTAACTTCGACCATAAGTTCCGCGCCTTCGACAAGTCCACGGGAGCGCTCCTGTGGGAAGCGACATTGCCGTTTTCCGGCAATGCCACGCCGATCACTTACCAGCTTGCTGGCCGCGAGTATGTTGTCATCTACGCCACCGGAGGCAAAGCTCCGCGCGGCAACCCCACCGGCGGCGCTTATGTGGCCTTTGCCCTGCCGCCCGGCAAGTAGCGCTAAGGACGTTGGAACGCGATGGAACACTCATGCCGCGCACCGCTCAAGCCGACTTGGGACATGGTTGTGCAGTGGAAGCCGGGTGAGCTTTAGCTCCTCTTGGGCGGCTCGTCACACCAGGACTGCATGCAGAGCCGGAAGCTACCGATAACCCCCGTGGGCGGCCTGTGGCCGTTCCTGCGGTACGCCACGCATTCAACCTGCTATCGTAGAACTTGCGGAGGACAAGCATGCGAACCATTGCCGAGGTCTTGAGAATCTCAACCGTCTCGTGCCTGGCACCTCTTCTGGCCGGCGCGTTCGTTTCCCGGGTAGATGCCGCCGACGTTCGCGTCGACGCGATTGTGGTAAAGCCCGCGAGTCCCGGTCCATCAGCCCTCTGCGAGCTCAAGGTGCGCTTGAAGAACACTGGCAGCCGAAGCGCCTCCTATTTCAGATTCAACGTGAAGATCAACGGCCAGGATGTGCCCGTGTACAAGCAGTCCATGTACGCGATCAATATCGACCCCGGTACGGCTGGCGAAGTGGCCCTCAACACTTTCTACAGCCCGGCGGGGACAAAAGCCTTCGAAGTCCAGGTCACACTCGTGGAGGCTCAGTGGATGGAGGTCAAGAAGGACGGGACAAGCACCACGACTACCCCTTCCGGTGCCGTCGCCGGGCTGCCCATAGGCACCTCTCTCTCCGTGACCGTGTCGCCCCCGGGGAGTTGAGTACCCGTCAGGTGTTGGCTGAAGGGCGGGACTCCCGCCTACGGATGCTCCATAGCAGGCGTCATGCGCGAACCGGTTTAGGGTTCGGGAGATTTGCACCTGCAAATACGCTGCCGATATCTCCACTTGAACGTGGAGCCTGCTCAGTACAGTTCACCAGAGCGTATCCTAAACCGGCCCAACTTCAGCGCGAGCACGCCGATCGCTCTTACTGGATCCCTGGTGTCGGGGGAGAAGCGATCGATGATATGGTACTGCCCGTTCTTCACGCCTTCGACGATCCATTGCGATCCGTCTAGGTTAACGATGCCTTCGTTCGTCACTGGCAGGGTCGGCAGATTCCAAAAACCCGCGGCGTTCAAGGCGGTGACAAATGACTCGGTCTTGGTTTTTGTGAGCCAGGAGACTCCATACCGGATGATTCTTCCAGGTTCATACCCGCCTTTGCCGGAAGTCTCGCTGACATGCATCCATCCCGACCTGCTGGATCGCACGACCAACCGCACGGCGATGGGGTGATGAAAGGTTCGCACCCACAGGAACCGGTAAGCCTCCGCCTTCGGATCCCGCGACAGTTCCCACAGGGACGGTTCGTGAAGAGCTTTGAGATTCTTAGCGTACCAAATCGCCTTGGAATCGCGCCCATACGATGCCGTGTCCAGGGAGCCGGGCGGAAAGTATTGTTGCGCGGGCAACTCCCTCACGGCGACAATCAGTAAACACAATACTCCGAACAGTCGCATCGCGCCTACCGCGTACTGACGCTACAGCCGCACCGGCCGTTGCAGAATTCGAGAGAATCGCCAACGTCGGATGCCGAGGTCTGCCCTTTAAGACTTCAAAGAACTGGACATGGCGGAAACTGCTACCGATATTCCCCATTAACGTCGAGCCGCCTACGCCACGTCGCGCACGGGCCCGCCCCCTATTGGAACAGTTGAGGGGCAAACTCGTTCAGGTAATTGCGCCAGTTGATCCAGGTGTGCGCACCCGGGCTCTCTTTGAAGACCGGCTCGAAGCCGTGTTTCTTCAACAGGTCAACGGTGGACTTGGTGTTCGTCATCAAGCCATCGTCGACGCCGGTGCTCAACCATACCAGCCGCGTGCCCTTTTCAATCTGGCATTGTCGAGATCGGCTTTGTGGGTAGCCTCCCAATCCGGACGCGGCTGCTGCGGAGGCGCGGTTGCCGCCGGGGTTGCAGGCGTTGCGCCGCGTCGGCCGCCGCCCCCCAACGTTGCGCCGGAGCTGTAGACCCCGATGTAGGCGAACTTGTCCAGATGGGTAAATGCGATGTCGAGCGTCTGGCTGCCGCCCATCGAGAGGCCCGCGATGGCGCGGTGCTGCCGGTCGGGGATGACGCGGTAATTCTTTTCGGCGTAAGGCATGATGTCGGTGACAAACTCGTCGGTGAAGGGATTCACGGCGGTCGGTTGATTGGTGACGCCGGGCCCTGCGGCCGGTGGAGCGCCAAAGCCCGGGACGCCCGGTTGGTGGCCGGCCGGCATCACCACGATCATCGGCTTGACTTTCTTCGTGGCGATCAGGTTGTCGAAAATGAAACCGGCCCGGCCCACCGAGGTCCATGCATCGTCGGTGTCTCCGGCGCCGTGCAGCAGGTAGAAGACCGGATACTTTTGCGAACCGCTTTCATATCCGGGAGGCGTGTAGACATGCATGCGCCGCGTGGTCTTAAGCACGCTGGAGTAGTAATAAACGGACGCCACCGCGCCGTGCGGCACGTCCTTTGTGTCCATGAAGTCCGACCCCCGCACGTAGAACATGCTCCACGTGTTGGTGTTGGACTCGCTGACTTTCGTGTTCACCGGGTCCAGGACGCGGACACCGTCCACTTGAAATACGTACCGGTAAGCGCCTGGCTGTAGGGGACCGACGGCAGCCTCCCAAACGCCGGCTTCGTTCTTCTGAAAAGCTGGACCACCGCGCCCACCTCTGTCCGGCTCCGGGATATCGCCTGCGTCCAGAGTTACGGTTTCTGCGTGCGGGGCCGCAATCCGAAACACGACATGGCCGTCGGCCTGAATCTCCGGCGAAATCACCGCCGGTCCGCGGCCGCCGCGCCCGGCCTGGGTCGGAGGGGGCGCGCCGGCCTGTTGCGCCAGGCCGGCAGGAACTGGCGCGAGAATTGCGGCCAGCGTCAGGGCTATTCGAATCGTCGCACGATGCATCTTCGTTCTCCTCCTCAGCCGCTGTCTGGACGGTCACAGCGGATCGAGGTTCGAACGGTATTCTAGCGCCCGTCTCCTCAATCGCCAAGGGGCGGCTCCCTTTGTAGTCTCCGGATCCAGTGGGCCGAATCCGCGCGGGATCCGACTCCGAGCGGCCAAGCACGACGTCGTAGACCTTGTGAATCTTCAGTTCGCAGAGGGTAGTGGCACGCGGGCGCGGTGACCCGCGCAACGTTCCGAAGGGGCTGGGGTGGATGATCAAACCCATCATTGAAAAGCTCCCAAGGGAATCGCTGCGGGCCACTCTGGAGGCAACGCGCCAGGTGCTTTCCTCGAATGTAGGGCAGACACCCCTCAACAATACCTGCTAAAACCCACGTTACCACCGCCCATGACTCGATGGCCGGTGATCGGGTTAGGCAAAAATAGAGCGCCATGCATGGCAGGGGGAAGCGCGCTGGATAGCTGCTGATATGCGCGCGGCGCGCCCGCGAGATTCCCGTGCACGCGCGAGTGGGGCCGGAGCTCCGCGGCGAATAGGTGGACCAGACGGCTAGACCGCACGGCCAGGAGTTGACGAGTGGACGAGCGACTGTTCGATGCGTTATCAATAGGGCGCATGCTCATCCGCATTATGGCGTCGCGCCACTCCGCTTTCTACAGCCCGTTGCTCACTTGCATCAAGTTCCTGCGAGACGAGGGGCACGAAGTTCCCTACAGTGTGCTCGGTCCCCAACAGCGGAGCTATGCCCTGCTGCGCGACCGGGGGATCGACATCATGCAGTCGGCGGTCTCTTCCAATTGGAAGCCACGAGAACAGGGGATCGAGCCGTTGCCGGTGCATTTCGCGCAGATCAACCAACGCGATGGATTCTTCATCGTCGGGAGGCAGCCGGATCCTGAATTCCACTGGGAGACCCTCGAAGGGAAGACCCTGCTTGCCGATCATGGCTTTCAGCCGCTCGTCATGCTGAAATACGCCCTCAAGCATAACGGCGCTGATTGGAAACAGATCAAAGTCATGGATGCCGGTACACCAGACAAGATGGAGTCCGCCTTCAGCGCCGGCACTGCGGATTACGTACACCTCCAGGGTCCTGTGGCCGCCGGTGAAGTCATAGCCTCAGTGGGTGCATCGATGCCTCCCGTAGCATTCAGCAGCCTGTGCTGCGCCCGTTTGTACCAGAAGACCGAGGGCTACCGTACATTCTTGAAGACATATGATCGCGCCAGAGAGTGGGTCCGGACGGCGCCGGCAGAAGAGATCGCGGCGACAGAGGCCTCTTTTTTCCCTGGCGTAGCCAGTGAGATCCTGGCCGCGACCGTGAAACGCTACCAAGGCCTGGGCTGTTGGGAAGGAGGTATCGAAATCCCGCGAGATCTTTACGAGCAAGCTCTTACTGTTTTCCAGTCGGTTGGCGCGATCGCCTGGCGGCATCGCTACGAAGAAGTCGTGGGATAGGCGTTCCATGGCGTGCTCGTCGACCTAACGGTGGCCCGGCGGTCACGGCGCGCCCGGCAGACTCCTGCGCGTGACGACGCCGCGCAAACGGACCCAAGTGGACCCGCCCGCCTGTTCATGCTTGGAAGCGACACAGCCCCTTGCATATGATGGACACAATGCCGGTATTTCATTTCTACGAGCCCTCGAAAGGTCACGGCCTCCCGCACGATCCGTTCAAGGCGATCGTTGCGCCGCGACCGATCGGCTGGATTTCGACTCGAGACGCCGAAGGCCGCGTGAATCTTGCGCCCTACAGCTTCTTTAATGCTGTGTGCGACCACCCGCCGATGGTCATGTTCAGTTCGTCAGGGTGGAAGGACACGGTGTCCAATATCAAGGCGACCGGCGAATTTGTCTGCAATCTTGTCACCCGTCCGCTTGCAGAGAAAATGAACCAGACATCCGCCGCCCTGCCGCACGGTGTCAGCGAATTCGAATTCGCGAAGCTAGGCGCAGCTCCGAGCCGGATGGTAACGCCGCCGCGCGTCGCAGAGGCCCCGGCCGCGCTTGAATGCAAGCTGGTGCAAATTGTACAGTTGCATTGCGCTGACGGCTCTGCGCTCGACCAGTACCTGACGATCGGCGAAGTCGTTGGCGTACACATCAATCGTGCTTATCTCAAGGAAGGACTCTTCGACCTTCTGGCGACGCATCCCATTCAGCGCGCGGGTTACACCGCGGATTACACCGAAGCGACGACGGCCTTCAAAATGAAGCGCCCACAATGAAGTGGTTAAGCGGCTGAATCTCGCGGGGGCCGCCGGCAACCTCGATTCAGGGGCTCACCCTCGCCTTCTTCTCCCCGCTCGCTGCCCCCGCGCGGGCGTGCGAGCCTGCACACGACTCCATCAGCCCGGCGTTATGATATTCGTTCGCTGGGTCGCTCCCAGACGTACCGCGGGCTTTGGGCGGGCGCGGATCAGATGCAGACTGAACACCATAGTAGATCGAACCTGAATGTCCTATACTCGAAAGAAGCGGAGCCATGAAGCAGCAGTGCCACATCTCAATGATCTATCTCTCGTGGGCACTCTATTTGGGTGGACTCGCCGCTTCGGCTTGGTATTCCTACTGGGCCCTCGGGGCAGTCTGGCTCGTAACCGTCCCTGTTGTTCAATGGCTGTACATTCGCAAGTTCCCGAGCCTGTCGGCTGCCATGGGATACGGTCGCATCACCGACAAGCCTGCCGGCACAGTTGCCCCCACGCCTGTGAAGGTCACTCTTTACACCGCGCTTGGCTGCCCATTTTGCCCGCTAATGGAGCAGCGCCTGAAAAGTCTGCAAAAGACCATGAACTTCTCTCTGGAAAGAATCGACGTTACCCTGCGGCCGGATCTTCTGGCCTCCAAGGGTATCCGTTCAGTCCCCGTAGCTGAAGTGCTAGGCCGGTTTCTGTTCGGATTGGTGAATACGAAGGATCTCGCCGCCGCCATTTCACAACCCGTCCAGCCGCGTTTCGTCGAGGGTCAATCCTTAGCAGTAGATGACAGGTGATGGCTCCAAGAGGCCGCGAGTTCTG
>Ga0181536_10003620_pt1 | contig 16788 bp, 15 predicted proteins | sample PEATcosm2014_Bin_41_FD_121105 | JGI IMG/M metagenome (GOLD analysis project Ga0181536, IMG submission 121105) | Peatland microbial communities from MTU Mesocosm Facility, Houghton, MI, USA - PEATcosm2014_Bin17_60_metaG | ecosystem: Environmental > Terrestrial > Soil > Wetlands > Peat | place... | reverse complement strand
GGTTCAGGCGGCCGCGCCGCGAAAGTCCGGCACGGCGTCGCGCAGCACGCGGTAGATCGCCTCACGTTCGTCGCGTGCCAGCCCCTGTTCCAGCATGGCAAGCCAGCCGCGCATCGACTCGAGCGAGGACTGGACAGGACGGGCCGCGACGACGCCGACGAATCCGATTTCCACCGTGGGTTCCTCGCGCGCGAACAGGATCTCGTGCATCCGCTCGCCGGGGCGTGCGCCGGTGAACACGATGTCGACGTCGCGACCCGGCTCGAGGCCGGCGAGCCGGATCATGCGCTCGGCGAGGTCGACGATTTTGACCGGCTGGCCCATGTTGAGCACGTAAACCGAAACATCGGAGCGATCGGGTCCGAGCGCGTGGCTCGCTGCCGTGACGACAAGATCGCACGCTTCGCGAATGGTCATGAAATAGCGCACCATGTCGGGATGGGTAACGGTGACCGGACCGCCGGCATCGATCTGCGCCTTGAACTTCGGCACCACTGAGCCGTTGGAGGCGAGCACGTTGCCGAACCGTACCGCGATGAGCCGCATCGGCCGCTGGTCGCTGTCCACACGGCGCGAAAAATCGGCGTCGAGAGCCTGACAATACATTTCGGCAAAGCGCTTGGTCGCGCCCAGGATCGAGACCGGCTCGATCGCCTTGTCGGTCGAGATCATGACCATCGCCGCGGCACCCGCGGCCACGGCGGCGTCGGCGACATTGACCGAACCGAAGACGTTGGTCTTGACCCCTTCCTCCCAATTCCGCTCGAGCAGCGGCACGTGCTTGAGCGCCGCAGCATGAAAGACGATGTCGGGCTTGAACTCGGCCATGAGCCGAAACAGACGCTTGCGATCGCGGACATCGGCGATCCGGCCATCGATCACCGGCCGCGATTGCTTGGTGGCAAGAGTTTCAAGCACCGCATGCAGCGCCGGCTCGGAATTCTCGATGATGAGCAGTCGCGCCGCGCCGAAAGTGATCACGCGGTCGCAAATCTCCGAGCCGATCGAGCCGCCGCCTCCAGTCACCACGATCGATCGGCCCCTGAGAAAGCTTTCCAGCCGCGCGTAGTCGATCTTGACGCTCGGCCGCAGCAGCAAATCCTCGACATTGACCGGCGCCAGACGCGGCACCTCCCCGCCGTCATCGAGCGACGGCAGACGACTGACCGCCAGGCCGAGACGGCGCGCATGCATCAAGGTCGCTTCAGGCTTGGCGTCGGGCTCGAACGCCGAGGGCGTGAAGATCACGCGAGCGATGACGGTGCCGCGCTGCGCCAGGTCGCCGACCACGCGATCGAGCTCGGCGAAGCCGCCGAGAACCGGAATTCCTCGTATCGACTGCCCTTGATCCGCCGCGGATTGCGACAGCACGCCGACCGGCCAGATCTTCCTGACCGCACCGCTTTCGATCGCACGCAGCAGGACCTCGGCATCCGCCGCGCGGCCGAGCACGAGTGTGGGATTCGCCTCCGCAGCGAGCGCGTGGTGCCGCGTCCGCGTATAGCGGAAATACCGGTACGCGATCCGCGGCCCGCCCAGAAAAACTGTCTGGAGGATCCAATAGAGCGCGATCGTGATTTTGCCGAAAAAGAATTGCCCGAGCACATTGGGCGCGACCACCACGTAGTCGAGCACCAACAGCGAGATGGCGAGCACCGTCGACGCGCGAAGGATGTTCATAAAGTCCGGAAGCGACGCGAACCGCCATTTCGCTTCGTAGAGGTGAAACAAGTGATAAACGATTCCGGCATAGACGACGAAGCCGGGCAGGAACAGAAGCAGCGGTTCGCGCCGCTCCATCAGGCCGACGGCCTCGAATCGGATGTAGAAGCTTGCGACAATCGCCGCCGCCGTCGCGAGCAGATCGTGCAGAATGATGAGCGATCTGCGCGGGCCCATATTCAGTCCGAGCATCCTGTATCCGTGTTGCCGGAATACCCCCGCATTCCATTACCGGGCTTTGCACCGCGGCGCCACCCCGGCCCAACAGCCTCACGCGGTCCGGCTTCACGCCACCCGTCGCACTGCAAGCGCTTGATCGACGGCAGCTATCACCTGAGTTGCCGTAAGCTCGTCGAGACAGCGGCTATGGCTGTCGAGCCGGCGTTCGCAGCCCTCCTGCTGACAGGGCAGACAGGGCAGGGGATTTTGCACCAGCCAGACATTGCCGCGCTGCTGGATCGTGCCGGCCGCCGCCCACGGCCGGTCAAGTCCGCCCACCGGCCAAGGCCCCCAAATACGAGGGTCTGTGGGTCCATAGAGCGATACGGTCGGCGTACCGGTGGCGGCGGCGAGGTGGCTGACAGCGGTGTCAGGACCGACATAGACCTGCGCCGCGCCGATCATGGCGGCAAGCTCCGGCCATTCGAGCTTGCCGTCGTGACGCACGACGTCGCAGTCGCGCCAGACCTCATCGAGATAGCCGCCGTCCGCTTTGCCTCCGCTGACGACGATGCCGAGGCCGCGCTGGCGCAGCGCCGCGGCGAGCATGCGCCAACCATCGATGGTCCAGCGCTTGTATGTGTACATCGGCGCTGCGTGCACGACGGCGTAGGGATGCGCCGGAATGAGATTCCGTCGCACGTCGCCTTTCGGGCACACGATCTCAGGAACCGCGGGAATGCCGAGCAGTTCGGCAAGACGCAAGACATCGTGAACGCGGTGTTGCTGTCGGTCGGTCACGTAGGAGCGGCTCAGCGCCAAGCGCTTTACCGTCGCGGACAATCCATTCGGTTCGAGCGGTCCGGCGCTTTGTCGGCCGGCGATCCAAGCCAGAGTGGTCGGCCGGTCGCCGGTCTGGGTGGAGAGCGCGACGTCGTAGCGCCGGGTCAGCCGGCGTATAAGTGAAAGATTTTCGCCGGCGCTCGGGCGCTGCGGTATGGCGATGATGCCGGCGAGATCGGGATTCCCGGTGAGAATTCCTTCCGTTCCGGCAAACACCAGCGCCTCGATCGAGGCGGCGGGGAACGCCCGCTTCACGCTGCGAATGAGCGGCGTTGTCAGCAGCACGTCGCCGAGTCGGCGCAACGCCACAACGAGCACGCGGGGATCGCACGGCAAGGCCAGCGGCTTCATGGCTTCGCCGTGAGTGTGGGCGCGGAATTGCGCTCGTTCTTTGAGATCGAATCGCAAGCCGGGTCGTCAATCGGTGCTCGCCTCAGTATGAGATTCTGCTTGCTGCGGACGGCAACGGTGTAACCCTTCGCCAGAAGGATCGATATGAGGTCGACTTTCCAGCTCGCGCGGGAATCCTCGATAATCATGAGACGCGGACATATCCGCGGTGGAGCTTCGCGAAAGAATGGATGAAGAATAACATCCTCCATTCCCTCAACATCGATCTTCAGGGCATCGATCGCATCGATGTGCTCGAGTGAGAGTACGCCCAGCAGGGTTTGCGATGCAACGCGCACCGCATCGGTCGGCGTCCCGGCTTGAGCGATTTTTATAATCCGACTGCCGCCGCGATCGCGTCGGTTCAACTCGATCGCGAGCTCGCCGGCCTCATCGCTCAAGGCTATTGGTATCACTGTGATCGGCGCGTTCGGATTTGCGCGAATATTAAAGTTCAGTCGGCGTAGATTTCCCGGCTCGGGCTCGATAGCCAAAATACGAGCGCGCTCGTCTGCGCGTGCCGCGACGAACAGCGAGAACAGGCCGACATTGGCGCCGATATCGACGAACACGAATGGCCGTCCCTGAGTCCGCGCCCGAGCAATGTCTGCTCCGAGCTCCCGAAGCTCGATTGGCTCGTACAGCTGCGGCGTGAACAGCAGATTCTTCTCGCAACCGTTGTCGCGCGGATGAAGCCGCAGCCGCAGTCCCCATCGCTCCACGTCCAAGGCGCCGTCGGGATAGGGAAGACGCATCGTTACCGCGCGGCGCAGCAAGATAGCGAGCCGGAGGCCAAGCCAGTTGTCGGGAAGCCGCGTGGTCATTGCCAAGATCATCCGGTCGAGCCGACCGGGCGCAAGCGCACCGAAATTCGCAGCATCGAGGTGCGTCATCCGTCGTGCCTCAAGCGATTTCCGCTTGTCGCAGTGTCTGCCTCGTTGGCGAGCACGGACAAGCCGCGCAATGCGCGCATGCGATCGCCGCGGATGACGGCGTCAAGCCGTGCTTGGTTTGAGGCAAATTGCGAGCGATCGTTCGGCGCGTGCCACAAGTGCAGCACGCCGGTTGCGAACCGTCCGTCCTTGCGCCGCACGCCGGCGCGAAGCAGCCGCACCACAAGGTCGGAATCCTCCAAACCCCAACCGGTATAGCTGCCGTCGAATCCGTCGATGCGGTCGAGGTCGCTGCGGGCGACCGCGAGATTGCAGGTTTGCGCACCCTGCCAATTCCGGCGCGGAAGTTTGCGCAAAAGCCCGAGCGGCAGGCGCAGCGCCGGCACAATCCGATTGATGCCGCCGCGCAGGCTTGCGCTGGCGAGCGTGGTGAAATTCCAGGTTTCCGCCGGCAATCCCGCCGCGAGCACGACCTCGGTCAACGCGCGCGACAGCAGGATGCGGTTGCCGGTGACGAACCATCCCGGTTCCGCCAATCGGCGGTGGGTGGCAACGAAGTCGGCTCGCGCCAGGCAGTCGCCGTCGAGAAAGATGCAAAGCTTTCCGGCGCTCGCGCGAATGCCGCGGTTGCGGATTTCGCTGCCGCGAAAGCTGTCGTGCTCATGCCAGACATGCTTCACGGGCACTGCGACGCGCGACGCCCAAGCTTCGACGACACGCGCCGTGTCCGCCCGCGATCCGTCATCGGCAACGACGATTTCGAAATTACGATCCGATTGATGAGCAAGGGCGCGCAATGCCGCATCGAGCGCATCCTTGCGATCATAGGTGGTCACGATGACGGAAATTAGCTCTGCGACCATTAGACCTACGTTGTTCCGCTCCGTGCCGAAGCGGCTTCAGCCCTTGCCGAACCGAGCGCGAAGCCGATCGCGCAGCCGCCGCTTGCGGTCGCGCAGCGTGCGTATCGGCAAAGCGAGATAATATTTGCGTGCGATCTGCCACCATCCGAAGCCGACACGCGGCGCGTCCGGTCGCGGAACATACCAGCCGTTGAGGCCGGTGCGCCGGATCAGCCGATAGCCGGCGCGGGTCAGGAATCGGTGCTTGGCAAGATTGGCGACATGGTCTTCGATCAGAATCAGCCGTGGACGCCAGCGCGCAAGATCGAACCCGCTCAAGACTTCGACCTCATGGCCCTCGACGTCGATCGACACGAAATCGATCGGCGCCGGCGCTGCGGCCTGTTCGAGAATGTCATCGAGCGTGCGCACCGGAACATCAATGGCGGCATGGGCGATGACGCCGGTGATGGCGAGATCGCGATGCAGCGAGGAATGCGGCCCTGAAAGATAAAGCCGCACCGTGCCTCCGGCGTTTGCCGGCGACGAACACGCCACAGGGACGACGTGAGCACGCCGCGTGCGACGCAGACGTTCCGCGAGATCGGGCTGCGGTTCCACGAGGATCCCCGTCCAGCCGGCTTGTTCGAATTGCCAGGTCTGCGATCCGCGCTGCGGCTCATTGGCGCCGACTTCGACGAAGAAGCCGGCAGCGGACTGCCCGAAGAATTCGGCCTTGAGCCGATTCTCCACATGGTCGGGAAACACGGTCCGCATCGGCGGCTCACTCCCCCGCCGGTCGCTTCGCTGGCCGCGTGCGCTCGACGATCGCCGTGGTCGAGTGCCCCGGCACCAGATCGACGAGGATTACATCGCCACCCGCAGCCTCGACCACCTCGCGACCCACCACCTCCTCGCGCTTGTAGTCGGCGCCTTTGACGAGCGCGGCGGGGCGCACGCGCTTGATCAATTCGAGCGGCGTATCCTCCTCGAATACGACGACGAGGTCGACGGCTTCGAGCGCAGCGAGCACCTCGGCGCGACCTTCGGCGGGATTGATCGGCCTTCCCTTGCCCTTGAGACGCGCCGTCGAGGCGTCACTGTTGAGCCCGACCACCAGCCGGTCGCAGGCCGCGCGAGCCTCGGCCAGCAACCTGATATGGCCGCGGTGCAGAAGATCGAAGCAGCCGTTGGTGAAGCCGATGCGCAGACCATGTTGGCGCCACTCGGCGAGACGCATGTCAAGAACCGACCAGTCGAACACGATCTTGTCCTCTGGCGCGAGCGAGGCGGCGGGCAGGATGCGGTGGCGCAATTCGGCGAGCGATACCGTTGACGTGCCGCGTTTGCCGACGACGACGGCGGCGGCGGCATTGGCGGCGCGCATGGCGGGCTCAAATGGCGCTTTGATCGCCAGCAGCACCGCCATCACGGCGGCGACGGTGTCTCCGGCACCCGAGACATCGCTGATCTTGACAGGGTAGGCCGGCACGTGGACCGGCGCATGACCTTCCACATGAAGCGTCATGCCGTCCTCGCTGCGGGTGACGAGCACGGCCTCGACCTCGAGCGTGCGCGCGAGCTCGGCCGCGGCACTGGCGATCTCCGCCTCGGTGGTGACCGGGCGATGGACGGCGGCGGCCAGTTCTTTGCGGTTCGGCGTGACCAGTGTCGCGCCCCGATACAGGCTGTAATCGTGAGCCTTCGGATCGACGATGACCGGTTTACCGAGGCGGCGCGCGGTCTCGATGATGGCGCGGATGACGCGCGGGGTCAGCACACCCTTGGCGTAGTCGGACATCACCACCGCGCCGACTTGCGGCAGCGCTGCTTCGGCATAGGCGATGACGGCTGCCTCGCTTTGCGCACTCGCCGGCTCCGCCGTTTCCCAATCGGCCCGTATCAGGTGCGTCGAATGGTGTTGGGATACGAAGCGCACCTTGCGCGTGGTTTGCCGTGTCTTGTCGATCACAAGATCGGCGACGATCAAACCGTTGAACTTGGCCAAGGCATTGGTCAGCGCGAGCCCCGCATCATCGTTGCCGATAAGTCCGATGAAAATGCAGTGCGCCCCGAGCGCGGCGATATTGCGCGCCACGTTGCCGGCGCCGCCGATCTCAAGCTTGTTGTGCCGGACCGCGAGAACCGGAGTCGGCGCCTCGGGCGAAATGCGCGTGACGTCGCCGTAGACGAAGTCGTCGAGCATGAGATCGCCCACGCAGAGAATGGTCTGCTGCGCAACAAGCTTGAGGGTTTCTTCGAAATCGAACATGTGTGCTGCGGCTCGCTCCACCTTCGCGCTTCTGCTCACCGATAGCGATCGGCACAATCGAGATAAGACGTCACGTAGCGCCGCACCGCCTCTTCGAGCGCGGTGAAGTGCGCATTATAGCCGGCCCGCCGCAGATTTCCGGTCTCAGCTTGGGTAAAATATTGGTAGCTGTCGCGGATCGAATCCGGCATGTTGATATATTCGATTGCCGGCTCGCGGCCGACTGCCGCAAACATGGCCATCATCAAATCACGGAAGCTGCGCGCCTCGCCGGTTCCGACGTTGAAGATGCCCGATATCGCGGGCGTGTCGAGCAGCCAGCGAACGACGGCGACCGCATCGTCGACGTAGATGAAGTCGCGCTTTTGCTCGCCGTCGGCGATGCCCGCGCGGTGCGACTTGAAGAGTCGGATCGTCTTGCCGGCCTTGGCGTCGTCGAAGCGTTTGGCAACGAGACTCATCATCTCGGCTTTGTGGTATTCATTAGGGCCGAACACATTGAAGAACTTCAGTCCCGCCCATTGCGGCGGCATCTTTTCGTCCCGCGCGGCGCGCTCGACGACGGCGAGGTCGAATAAATGCTTGCTCCAGCCGTATAGGTTCATCGGCTTGAGCTGTTTGAGAGCGCCAAGCGACCAGTCGTCGGAAAAGCCTTTTCGACCGTCGCCGTAAGTCGCAGCGGAGGAGGCGTAGATGAAGGGCGTGCGCGTTACTGCACACCACTCGAGCAGGCGGAGCGACAGCCGGAAATTGGTTTCAATGAGGGCGTCGCCATCCGTCGCGGTCGTCGATGAAATGGCGCCAAGATGCACCACGGCGTCGAGCTTGCGTCCGTCGAGCCAGCGCCAGAGTTCTGCAGGGGGCACGAAGTCAGCGAGTTGGCGGCTTCCGAGATTGCGCCACTTGCCGTCGCTGCCAAGAACATCATTGACGGCAATGTCGGAGCGCCCGGCCTCATTGAGGCTCGCGACCACATTCGATCCGATGAACCCGGCCCCGCCGGTGACCAAAAACATCGACGTCGTAAGACCGGTTGAGGTTGTAGCGGGCTTAAGCCGACCGCACCGCTCCTTTGCCCCAGTCTCGCTCGCGGAGCAACACTGGACAGCACAGTGCCGGCAAGCTAACGCCAATCGCGCATATCACCAATACGATGAATGTAAATTCATAGCTTTATAATGAATCACAATTCAAATTATGCTATAGCCGACCGGGTCGGCGACGACCGGCTGAATGGCAGTCCCATCCTGATAGTCCCGTATATGTGGATCGGCGACTTCGTGCGCTGCCATACCGTCATCCAGATGCTCCGGACCCGGTTTCCCGACCGGCCGGTCGACATGCTGGCGAGCACGCTGTGCGCGCCGCTGACCGATTACATGCCCGGCCTGCGGCAAGCCATCGTCATGGACCTGCCCCGCAGAAGTCTCGCTTTGGCTCGGCAGGCGGCACTCGCCAAGCGGCTCAAGCGGGAAGGCTATGGTACGGCGCTGATCATGCCGCGGACCTGGAAATCGACGCTCGCAGCGTTCTTCGCAGGCATCCCCGAGCGCACCGGATTCGTCGGCGAGGCGCGTTTTTTTCTTCTCAATGACTTGCGCTTCGGCGAGCGCAGCCTGCCGCGGATGGTCGATCGCTGCGCCACGCTGGCGCTGCCGCCCGGAGCCAAGCTGCCATCCGAATGGCCGGTGCCCAAACTTCAAGTCGCTGCGGCCGAAGCTGCCGCGTGGCGCAGCCGCCGCGGCTTGGCCGACGACAGCCGCCCGATTGTGGCGCTGGCGCCGGGCGCGGTCGGACCATCGAAACGCTGGCCGAGCGCCGCCTACGCCGCCCTCACCCGTCGCCTCCTCGCCGATGGCGTCGCGGTTTGGGTGCTGGGCGGCCCCGATGAGAAGCCGCTGGCAACGGAGATCGTCGGCGACACGGCAGCCCGGGATCTCACCGGACGGGATCTGCGTGACGCCATCCTGGCGCTCGCGTCCGCGTCCGTCGCGGTCTCGAACGATTCCGGCCTCCTCCACGTCGCCGCCGCGCTCGGCACGCCCACGATCGGCATCTTCGGCCCGACCAGCCCGTGGCATTGGGCGCCGCTCAATCCGCTGGCGGCAACGATGGAGACGACGAGCAGCCTTGCCTGCCGGCCGTGCCACAAGCCGATATGCCGGCTCGGCCACCATCGCTGCATGCGCGAGATCGCGCCGGAGGAGGTCATCACGGCAACCCACCGCGCGCTGGCGGCGGTCTCAGCCGTCGGATGAGTTGAAGCTCTGCCACCGCCTAACGCGGTATTCATCAAATCGGAGTAGGGGCTGACGGACATGACGATCCTGATCACAGGTGGAGCCGGCTACATCGGCAGCCACATGATCTATGAGCTCGTCGACGCCGGCGAGCGCGTGGTGGTTCTCGACAACCTTGCCACGGGCTTTGACTGGGCCGTCGCCAAGGGCGTGCCGCTTATCGTCGGCGATACCGGCGACCAAGCGCTTGTCGCACGCATCATCCGCGAATTCGGCGTCGACGCGATCATCCACTTCGCCGCTTCCATCGTGGTCCCCGATTCGGTCCGCGATCCGCTTGGCTATTATCGGAACAATACGGTCAATTCCCGCGCGCTCATCGAGTGCGCGGTGAACGGCGGCGTGCGCCACTTCATCTTTTCCTCGACCGCTGCCGTCTACGGCAACCCGGTCGAGATTCCGGTGAAGGAGGATGCCCCGACGCTACCGATTTCGCCCTACGGATGGTCGAAGCTGATGACCGAAATCATGCTGCGCGATGCGAGCCGCGCACATGGCCTCCAACATGTGATCCTGCGCTACTTCAACGTTGCCGGCGGCGACCCGCAGGGCCGTACCGGCCAATCGACCAAGGCCGCGACGCACTTGATCAAGGTTGCCGTCGAAACCGTGCTGGGCTTGCGTGAGAAGCTCGACGTGTTCGGCAATGACTACCCGACGCCCGACGGCACGTGCATCCGCGACTACATCCACGTCAGCGATCTGGTGCGCGCGCACGCCGATGCGCTCAGCTACTTGCGATCCGGCGCGCCGTCGCTGACGCTCAATTGCGGCTACGGCCATGGCTTCTCGGTGCTCGAAGTGATCAAAGCGGTCAAGCGCGCGTCCGGCATCGACTTCAAGGTCGAAATCGCGCCGCGCCGGTCTGGCGATCCTGCTCGCATCGTTGCCGATTCCGAACAGGCGCGGACAAAGCTCGGCTGGCGCCCCCGTTTCGACGACCTATCGACCATCGTTGTCCACGCGCTCGCCTGGGAACGCGAACTCATGGCGCGGCGAGCGGCGCCGCCCATGCCGACGCGAACCGGGCTGCAATCGAGCCAGTCTGCGCCGTGAATCGCCGGCGAAATTCAGGCGCCGCTCCGCGGCTCAAGCGAGGGTTGGCGCCCTGTCATTTCACTTGAAAATTCCGCCCCTTCCGGGCATGGAACGACCCTGGACGCGTCCTGGCGAACACTGGCCGCGGCGGGGCGAAACGGATCACGCATGAAAGCTCCCACCGCCGAATCCGAGGACAAATATTCGACTGTCGCCCTGGTGCGTCGCCTTCTGGTCGACGAGGCTCTGGCGCACTGGCCGCTCTACGCCGTCGCCTTCGCGCTGATGGCGCTTGCCGCTTCGGCAACGGCGCTCACCGCTTATCTGCTCGGCACAATGACCAACGAAACCTATGTGAACCACAATTTCCATATGATCGTGGTCATAGGCCTGATCGCGATGGCGATGTTTACGGCCAAAGGATTTGCGACCTACGGCGCGACGGTGACGCTGTCGCGGATCGGCAACCGCATCATTGCCGATAATCAGCGGCGCATGTTCGACAAGCTCCTGCAGGAAAATATCGGCTTTTTCGCCGACCGCCATTCGTCCGAATTCATCGCCCGACTCACCACCGGCGCCGCCGCCGTGAGCCAGGTGATCAATCTTCTGATCACCGCCATCGGCCGCGATCTCATGTCGCTCATCGGGCTGTGCATTGTGATGGTGATCCAAGATCCGGTAATGTCGCTCGCCGGTTTCATCACCGCGCCGCCGGCATTTCTCTTCCTTCGTAAACTCATTCGCCGCGTGCGCGGGATCGCCCGCATGCAATTCACCGGCGGCACGCAGATCATCGAGACGATGCAGGAAGCTCTGCAAGGCATGCGGATGGTCAAGGCGTTCGCGCTTGAGGACGAGATGCGGCGAAGGCTTGCCGTGAGCGTCGGCGCGGTCGAGCACGAATCGAACAAAATGGCGCGCGTTGCCAACCGCGCCAGTCCGCTGATGGAAGTGCTCGGCGGCTTTGCCATTGCAATGGCGACAATCTACGGCGGCTATCGGGTGATCGAAACGGGAGCGACACCGGGGGAATTCGTTTCGTTCCTGGCGGCGTTCCTGCTCGCCTATGAGCCCGCCAAGCGTCTGGCGCGGCTTAATATCGACCTCAACAACAACCTGGTGGGCGTGCGCCTCCTCTATGAGGTCATCGACAGCCCGTCCGGAGAGCCGAGCGATGACGAGCTGCCGCCGCTCGCGTTGACCAGCGCGCGCGTCGAATTCGCCGACGTGCAATTCGCCTACCAACCCGGCACCCCGGTGCTGCGCGGCATGAGCTTCGTCGTTCAGCGCGGCAAGCTCACGGCTCTCGTTGGGCCTTCGGGTGGCGGTAAGTCGACCGTGCTCAACTTGCTGCTGCGTTTCTACGATGCCGATTCAGGGCGCATCCTGATCGACGGCCAGGACATTACCGGCGTCTCGCGCCGCTCGCTGCGCCATGACATCGCCTATGTCGGCCAGATCGTTCACCTGTTTCGTGGCACGATCCGCGAGAACATCGCTCTCGGCAAGCTCGGCGCGAGCGACGCGGAGATCGTCGCCGCCGCCAAGGCTGCGCACGCGCACGATTTCATCCTCGGCTTTCCGGGCGGCTACGACACGCCGGTCGGCGAGCATGGACTGCAGCTATCCGGCGGCCAGCGCCAGCGTATCGCCATCGCCCGAGCGCTCATAAAGAACGCTCCGATCATCCTGCTCGACGAGGCGACCGCGGCGCTCGATTCCGAATCCGAGCGCTACGTGCAGGACGCGTTTGCAGAACTCTGCAAGGGACGCACGACGATCGTCATCGCGCACCGCCTCTCAACGATCATGCATGCCGATTGCATTCTCGTTCTGGAGGAAGGTGTCGTCGTCGAATCCGGCCGTCATGAAGAATTGCTCCGCAAGGGCGGCCGCTATGCCTCGTTCTATCGGCTGCAACTCAAGGAGCAATCGCCCGCGCTCGAACCGGTTGCCGCGGTCGCCGCGTCCGGCTGAGTCTCGTTTTGACCACGACGTTGCTTAGGTTATAAGCCCCGCGTTCCCCTCCCCCGTACAACACGAAACGGCCTCATGAGCACCGACACCAAGAGCTATGTCATCCCGCAGCCGCCGCAGCCCGCGATTCCGGTTGCCGGCAGCAATAAATATTTTCCGGTCCGCCGCCTGTGGTGCGTCGGCCGCAACTATGTCGAGCACATCAAGGAGATGGGGCAGGATGTGCGCGAGCCGCCGTTTTTCTTTGCCAAGCCCGCAGACGCGATCGTCCCCGACGGCGGGACGGCGCCCTATCCGTCACTGACCAAGGACCTGCACCACGAGGTCGAGCTTGTCGTGGCGCTCAAGAGCGGCGGCCGCAATATCAAGACCGGCAACGCGCTCGACTGCATCTATGGCTATGCCGTCGGCATCGACCTCACGCGCCGCGATCTGCAAATCGCCTCGCGCGACATCAAGCGGCCCTGGGAGATCGGCAAGGCATTCGACCATTCGGCGCCGTGCGGGCCGCTCAAGCCCGCGGCCGAGATCGGGCATCCCTCGAAAGGTCGGATCGTGCTGAAGGTCAACGGCAAAGTACGCCAGGACGGCGATTTGAATCAGATGATCTGGAACGTGCCCGAAGTCATCTCCAAGCTTTCGGAGATGGTCGAGCTCGCCGCCGGCGACATCATCATGACCGGAACGCCGTCGGGCGTCGCCGCCACCGTCGCCGGCGACAAGATCGAGTGCGAGATCGAGGGCGTCGGCAAGCTCAATGTCACGATCGGGCAGCCGCTGTAAATGGAGGACAGATGACGGACGACGGATTTACTCCATATCCGTCCTCTGTCGTCCGTCGACCGTCGTCTGAATACATGGAACTTGAATAAAGTTGGCGCGTTAGGGACGCACGGTAACCTGACTGGAGCTGATCATGGGCACCCGCCGTGTCACCTTGTGCGTGCAACCACCTGTTCCGTTCGGCGACGTCACGATGGTGCCGGCGCCGCTCAGCGGACGGTCAGAGGCCAATATGGCGCGCGCCATGGCCTCGGCTCTTGCCGATATCGAGGCGCCGACGGCAGCCGACGCGTACAACCGCCTGCGTCAGGCCTTCCCGATGGCGCCGCTGAGCGCACGCGTGGCAGCGCTCAGTGTGATCATGGATCGGTTGCGGCGTTTCGTCTAAATGTCTCGCTAGAGTCCGAGATAGGCGCTGCGGACGCGGTCGTCGACCAACAGTTCGGCGCCGCTGCCCGATAGCGTCACACGTCCGTTTTCCAGCACATACGCGCGACTGGCCAGTTTGAGCGACTGCGCCACATTCTGCTCGACCAACAAACAGGTGATCCCGCCGCGATTGAGTTCGCGGATGGTGTCGAGTACGTTACGGACGACGGTCGGCGCCAGGCCGAGCGAGGGTTCGTCGAACATGATGAGATCCGGCGCGCCCATCAGACAGCGGGCGATGGCGAGCATCTGCTGTTCGCCACCGGAGAGCGTGCCGGCCGCTTGGCGCGCGCGCTCGGCAAGTACCGGAAACAATGTGAGCACGCGTTCGCGGTTCCTGGCGCGATCGGCGCGGGCGCGCGGCAGCATGGCGCCCATGTCGAGATTTTCCGCAACCGTGAGCGTAGGAAATACCTGCCGCCCCTCCGCGACCTGGCCGATGCCGAGATTGCAGACGCGATAACTGGGCCAGCCGGAAATATCGGCGCCGCGAAAGACGATCCTTCCGCGCAGGCGCTGTTGCATGCCGGCAACGGCGCGGATGAGCGTCGTCTTGCCGGCACCGTTCGCGCCGACGATGGCAACGATGGTACCCTCCTCGATATCGAGCGAGACATCGTTGAGCGCCTGGACGTCGCCGTAGAACACATCGAGGTTTTCGACGCGCAGCATCACACCGCCTCGACGCCGAGATAGGACTGCACAACCGCGGGATCGCGCACGACCGTTTCCGGCGCGCCCTCGGCGATCGCCGTGCCGTGATCGAGCACGAGTACGCGGGAGGCGAGCGCCATCACCGCGCGCATGACGTGCTCGATCAGCACGATGGTCAAGCCGCCCTCGTGGTTGAGTTCCTGCAAGATTGCGACCATGCGGTCCGTTTCGGTCGGCCTTAAGCCCGCCACCACTTCGTCGAGCAACAAGAGTTTCGGCTCAGTCGCCAGCGCGCGGGCGACCTCGAGCCGCTTGCGATCCGGCAGCGTCAGGGCCGACGCCAGCCGGTGACGCCTGTCGAAGAGGTCGAAGCGCCGCAGCAGCGTTAGCGCGCGCTCACGCGCCGCGGCGACATCGTGCCGGTGCAACAGCGCGCCGATCGTGACGTTATCCTCCACGCTCAGCGCCGGAAACGGCCGCACCAGCTGAAACGTGCGGGCAATGCCGCGCAGGCACACCGCATCGGGCGTTAAACCGGTAATCGGTTCGCCGGTGAAGCTGATCGAGCCGCTGTCCGGCTCCATCGACCCTGCGATCATATTGAACAGCGTGGTCTTGCCGGCTCCGTTCGGGCCGATGATCGCAAAAATTTCGCCTTGCTCCACTGCAAAGCTCACTGCGTCCACCGCGAGCACGCCGCGGAAGCGCTTCGATACCGCCTCGACCTCGAGCATGCTCATTTGCGGTTCTTCTCAACGCCGAGGACGCGGGCGAGCCACGGCCATATTCCGGTCGGCCGCAGCACGATGATGACCATCAGGATGAGGCCGTAGAACACGGCCTTGGCTCCGGGATGATCGAAGCCGAGCTTGCTTGTCAGCGCGATCAGCAGTTCCCCGACCGGCGTGAGCAAAAAAGCGCCGACGACGGGCCCGAACACGGTGCCGAGGCCGCCGACGATCGGCGCCAGGATCAACTCGATCGAGCGGCCGATGTCGAACACCTGGGCGGGGAACAGATTGCCGTAATAGAAGGCGTAGAAAACGCCGCCCACCGCGGTCATTGCCGCCGACAGAACGACTGCCAGCATCTTGGCTTGAAAAACATCGATGCCTACAGCGCGTGCCGCCTCCTGATCCTCGCGCACGGCAAGCCATTGATAGCCGAGGCGCGAGCGCGCCAGCAACGCCGTCAGCACGACCGCAGCGGCCGCAAGCAGGAGCGCAACATAATAAAAGAAAAACTGTCCGCCGCGCAGATTCCACCACTCTCCGACGCGTTGGGCCTCATAGGGGATGAACAGCCCGCCGGCGCCGCCGGTGAAGCCGATATTGTCGCAGGCGATGCGGGTGAATTCGGCGAAGGCGATGGTCAGGACCGCGAAATAGACGCCCTCGATGCCGAAGCGAAAGCCGAGCCAGCCGATGGCCGCGCCGAAGCCGGCCGCCACCAGCATGGCCGGAAAGACGCCGAGCCATGGCCCGATCCCGAACTGGAGCCAGAGCAGCGCACCGACATAGCCGCCGAGCCCGACATAGAGCGCATGGCCGAGCGAAAGCTGGCCGGCATAGCCCATCATCAGGTTCCAGGCCTGGCCGACATAGGCGAAGTACAAGATCAAGGTGAGGACCGAAAGCGTATAGCGGTCGGCGACGAAAGGGGCGCCGACGAGCAGGATGAGAACGACGGCGATGAGGCAGCGCCCCCGGGCCGTCGTTTCCTTCCACAGCACGATCATGCGCGCCGTCCGAGGAGTCCGCGCGGGCGCAAGACCAGCACCGCGATCAGCAGCGCGAACGAGAACATGCTCTTCATCGACGGCAGAAAGAAGAAACCGGCGAGGGCTTCCGACACACCGATGAGCACGCCGCCGAGAAGCGCGCCGGCCATGGAGCCGAGCCCGCCGACGATGACGATGATGAAAGCGAGCAGCGTATAGGTGGAGGCGAGCGACGGCGAGGCGTCGGCGATGGCGACGAGGAGCGCGCCGGCGGCGCCGACGCAGGCCATGCCGAGGCCAAACGTGAACGCGTAAAGCCGCTTCACGTTAAGTCCGACCACCGCCGCGCCGACCAGGTTGTCGGCACAGGCGCGGATCGCCGTGCCCGTGCGCGTGAAGCGGAAGAAGCCGAACAGCGCCGCGGCCAGCACGAGCGCCGCAAAAGCCGAAAGCACGCGCGGCTTGTCCACGATGAGCGGACCCACGGCATAGCTGTCGAAGGCGTAGGGCAGCAACACCGGCCGCGCATCGGGGCCGAAGATCATCAGGAGCGTGTTAACGATGATAATGGCAAGCCCGATGAGTAGGATGAATTGCTCGTGCTCGGCGCGACCGACGAAAGGATTGATGATTGCGACCTGCAGCGCGTAGCCGATGACGAAAAAGGCGGCGGCGAGCGGCAGCAGGATGACGAGCGGATCGAGCCTGAAATATTGGAACAGGACGAAGGTCGCGTACATCGCGATCACGGTGAATTCGCCGT
>Ga0181536_10003618_pt1 | contig 16788 bp, 14 predicted proteins | sample PEATcosm2014_Bin_41_FD_121105 | JGI IMG/M metagenome (GOLD analysis project Ga0181536, IMG submission 121105) | Peatland microbial communities from MTU Mesocosm Facility, Houghton, MI, USA - PEATcosm2014_Bin17_60_metaG | ecosystem: Environmental > Terrestrial > Soil > Wetlands > Peat | place... | reverse complement strand
GCGCTGCTGCCCCGGCTCTCCCCGGGGCGGCCACTGAACGCCGCTGGGGCGTGGTCCAACCGGTAGGACACCTCACTGTTAATGAGGATGGTGAAGGTTCGAATCCTTCCGCCCCAGCCAATTTTCCCCTCTAAAAATGCTGGTATTGCGCGTTCGGGAAGTTTTAATACCGATTGCGCTACCTTTATTTCGAGGCCGAATTCCTGTTTCCAACCCGAAACGAAGTATCAATTAGGGGAGGAAATGGTTATGGCGCGGAAAGCAGAAGCGACGCTTTGGATGCGGGTAAGAGTCGGAGAGCGGACGGTCATGAAACGGATGGCGAAGAGGGGACGGAGCTACGCACCCGATTTTGAAGGACCATACAAACCCGGCTCCTATCATCTTCGCTACACACAAAATGGGAAACGAATTTGGGAAGCCGTGGGCAACGATCTTACACTCGCGCTCCAGGAGCAGCGGGCACGGCAGAGAGCATTAGAGACACCAGCGGTCCCTGAAGCTGTCGCTGTTCTACCCAAACGCAATCTTCGCGATGTCGTCGCTGAATTTCTCAACGGCAAAGATAACAAGAATTGGTGTCACATTCTGACGGTGTTCGGCGATTGGTGGGGTTGGGAAAAGCACGTTGAGGATCTCCAGCGGCCTGACTTCAAGGCTTTTGCTAAGCATGTGGCGAGTCTCTCACTTCGGCCTCGAACGCAAGACAATTATCTGCGCAGTGTTTGTACATTTTTCCGTGCCGCTGGCCGGGTTGTGGAGATTGTGCGAAACGAACAGGACGCGACACTTGCTGCGCGAAAGACAACGATCCCCAACACGCTCTTCTTGGTTTCAAGGGACTTCCCCACCGTGAACAAAGGTATGGCCGACTACTACAGCGACGCTCAGATTGAAAGGCTATTTGCAGGTGCTATCAACCTATGGGAGCGGCTCATGCTTTCGATGTTCTATTACACTGGGATGCGCGAGGCTGAGGTTTCCCACTTGTATTGGAGCAACGTCAACTGGGAAGCGGAAGAGATCGAGGTTAAAGAAAAACCCGAGTGGGATTGGACATCTAAGAGTTCTGTGGACCGGATAGTCGAAGCTCCCCCACAACTCATGGAAGTGCTGCGCGAGGCCTACGCTGTGCGAGGAACGTCAAAGTTGATCTTTCCCAATCAACTCAACCGTCCCGAGGGCCATTTTCTTGATGCTATTCAGAAAATTGCTTACCGAGCAAAAATCACGTGCGGCGAGTGCCCAAGTTGCATGGAGCACAAGGGCCGGAACTGTCATAAGTTCGGCCTGCACAAGTTCCGGTACACCTATGGCCGCATGCTGGACCGAGGCAAGACGCCGCTCAAAGACATTAAACTCGCGCTCGGTCATAGGGACATCAGCACGACCGATGGCTACCTAGGCGGCGGGGATAAGAAACAGCGCCGTGAAAACGTCGAGCGCAGCTTCCCCGTGAAGCCTCTCAAAGTCGTAGCCTAGAAATCGGCCTCGAACCTCCAAGTCGCGTATTAAGTATACGTGAAGACCATCCTAGAAAAACTGGCGGAGTGGCCTGGGGCTATGACAATCCAAGATGCTGCCGCTCTGCTCGGTCACCACGAGCAGACCCTCTACAAGGCCGCTCGCTCTGGTCGTCTTCCTACCTTTAGAGGCTTGGGTGGCTCGCTCCGGATTGACCCGGGTCGGCTGGCGGCGTGGCTAAAGCAGCGCGGCGCGTGATTTTTCGGGGCGCCAACATAGAACAGGCTGAGGTGAACTGGAGACCACACCAGAAGCCGTCCAGCTTTTGGAACTATGGGCAGCCGAGCACGAATGGTTGGAGCCGCTAGTCGAACTCTTTACCATCGACGACAAGAAGATCCGTGTCGAAACGACGCAAGAGTATACCGACGGCAGACCAAGCAAGTATTACGCGCAGCTGCAAAAAACCGGGAAAACCCTAGCAATAGGAGCTACACGGCCCCATCCCTTGGGTGCCCAATCCTTCATTACCAGTCTGTAGCAGTCCTATACACCTCACCGGAGCAGAGGCGCCGCATGAATTCGCTGCGCAATTATGCCCGGCTGCTTGCTCGCGAAATCCAAAGCGCAACGCCCGCAGGTCCCAACCAGACACTTGCCGTCCGTCATGTCGAAGACGCTCTCGAGCGCGCCAACCAGGCCATTTTGGAGGATGCGGCGGAGCAATCGTGGACTGTCTATTTCGACCTGGAGGACTCAGGAAGTTATGTATTCCAGGATGGCCAGCTGTTTCGCGAAGAGCCGGGCGGCACGTACACCCCAGTTTCTAGAATTCGGAAGTGAAGCAGCAACTTTTTTTGGCTTTTACCTAACTCTCAGCTTTACTTCTCGAAAAATCGCGCTATGGTTCGACTTCAGCACCAACTAGGTGCCGGGAAGAGAAGCAATGGCGAAAAAGAAAAATCGAACACGAAAGAAGAAATCCGAAATCAACCGGCAAACCGCAAAAGCAAATCGTAAGACCGCTGTCCGCAAGGTGCGAGCCGCCGCTGAAGTGCAGCCTGAGGTAAAGACCCCGGTGGCGGAAGCTGCTCCCAAACCCGAGTCACAGCAGAAGTCTGCTAGTGCGAATCGCGCCGAGGGTCTTCGGCTGTTCAAAGTCGCAGGAAGACCCACACAAGAACAGTGTGTCCTCGTTTACGGAGAACGCGGACCACGAATGACATGGGCCGAGCGTGCCAAGGCTGGTGTACCAGCCGAGAAGTTTCAGGCTGCATTGGCTGCCAAACTGTCGGAGCGATAACAGGTGGCATGGGAGGTTTTCATCTTTGATCCGCCGCCGGGTCACGAGATTTGCGACTTCTGCACAGCCGAACCGACCCAGCGGCTCTACGCTTCGAACACCGCGTATACACTTTCTGCTGGCACATACATCGCGTTGTCTTGGTTGAAAAGAAAGGGTGAATACTGCCGATCGTAAACGACAACATCTATTTGTTCGCTGAGATGGCCGTCGGAGTCCACGACGAACGCCTTGTTAGCGGAGTAGCGTTTGGGAAAATACGCATTGAGCATGGTTAGCCATTGGAGTTCAGTCGCATCACCCTTGGTACCTGGATGGCTTATCACTTCGCGGTTGGTCGACAGTTGCGCGACCATCTGCTCCTGCAAATTCATGAACAGGTCCCCTAGGGCGACGCTCTTCTGTTTGTGTCTCTGTGAACTCATATGTTCATCTTCACTGTAGGAACTGTACGACCGGCCAAAAAAATTTCCCCTACGACAACGCCCGATACTCGTATTGCTCACGACCTGCTTGGGAGGTCCCCTTTTCGCGCCGGACCAAGCCGAGATTCGTGAGCTTCGTCAATCTTTCATTGACTGCCGTCAGGTTGATGCCAAGCTCATCTTTGAGCTCACTGGCCGTCACCGATCCTCTCTTTCGGGCGATCACCGCAAACGTTGTTTCGTCGATGCCGTGGACCTTGCCCAGCAATCTATTTTTTCCACTACCATTCCTCTCGATGATGACAAGCCCCATGCTTTCCAGGGCCTTACTCAAATTCTCGCCAGCATACTTCGTGAGATGCTCAACGACCAAAAAGCGGCCCGGGTACTCGTGTGGAAGACTAAGTAGCGTCTTTCCAAATAATTCATTCGCGAACGAAAAATCAAACACTTCAACCGCTCCCGCATCGATTACGATTACGTCACCTACCTGGGCCTTGTCGAAAATTGCAGACAAGTCTGGACGAATCTCCTTCGCCCGCTCTCGGGTCCATAGCTGCTTGCCGTATTTCGCCAAGGCGAACCTGTGTTCCATCACATTCAGTGTAGGGTCTGGATGAGGCAATGTCAACCCCTCCCCTTCGACGGCAGGGTTAATGCCACTTGAACCCCGGGAACCGATGGGACCCCAAAGACCCACCCCATGCGCTTGTCCATTCGATAGCGAGCCTTACCTCCACCCGAACGTATCTGTACCGATCCACCGTGCTCGAAGGCTATCTCGAGCAGATGGTAAAGCCCAGTCCCTCGCGTTTGATCTTCGTGCTCTGATACACCAAGCTTGCATGCTTCCCGTATCGCATCGAGATCCGAAATGAGCAAGCTGTATTTGGGGTTCCTCTTGAGCGTGGCGAGCATTCCGTCACCGCAGTCGGCGACACCGATTTCGAGGAAGCGACGCGCACCCTTCCCGTAAACCTGCATTGCTATAAGGCCGTACATGCCCCTGTTGTGATCAAAAGAGTTCTGAGCAGTTTCAGAAACCGCCGTTGCCACATCGAATGCGTCATACTTGCGGTACTTGAGACGGGAGCGGAGCGTTTCCACTATCCTATCCAGCAAGTTCGAGAGTTCATTGCCTGTCTCTACCTTGCTCAATTCAATTAGCATCGGGTTCATTCCGTGTCGAGCCTCGTAAAACCAGGAAGTGGCCAGCGGCGGCTCAATATTTGTCACCTGACCAACGACCTCCAAGAACCCTGCTCTAACGAGATAGCTGCGAACAGAGAGATCGTCAATCAGAACGGTCGGTGACTGTCCTCTTTGGTTCAATGCAAGAATAGCGGCGGCGAGCTGCGTCAGTGCAGATGCTGTAATCAACCGAACGCCTCGCAAATCGAAAGATAAGTCGCCTTGCGTGAACGGATTGTTTGTGCCCAGCAGAGCGTCAAAGCTCACGGAATCGAGCTTCGTAATCGTGGGAGCAGGCGGGGCACCTTCGTTTTCCGATGAGGCTGTTGTCACTGTCTTAGAGTTAACAGGGAATTAAGGCCAAGTACAAGAGGGCGAGGTGAACCGGCAAATCATTTAGGCAGAGTTCATTTGTGCTCCGGCGCTTGTGCGCATCGTCGGGATTCAGCTACTCGTCATCGCCAAACTGAAGTCGTCTTTGAAGAGCGATAGAACGCAAAAAGGCCGTCTTTTGAGGGATCAAGATAAAGCCCGTCGCTGACGGCTGACGCTGGGAGCAACTTGTCATGGCACGACGACCACGGATTCATCCGTAAGTGCTATACGGATCGTTGTGAGTTTGGTTGAAGTGGGCTCAAAAGTGAGCGGATCACTCAGGCGAATGGTGAAGAATGTCACCAGCCTTTGTAACGCAGTGATGCCGCTGACTCTCGAGAGAATCTCGCCAACGAGCGCGGGGGCAACGTCGACTGCAAAGAACGACAGCCTCTTATATGACGCGGTAGCATTTCCTTTGCGGGCTCCGATCGTGCTGACTTCTCTATTGACAAAGTGCTGGCCTGGGGTTTAAGCCCGTTTTAGAAATGCGGGTTGATGAAGGAGGCGAGATGACTACAAGGCTTTTCTCCAAAGTGGGGTTCATCCTTATTGTTTTAGGCCCGCTGATTCCCCTGTGGGGATGCTGCCACTACCCAAAGGCGCGAGTGGCACAGCCGATGGGAAGCAAGCCGCTGGTGCCAACAATCACTGTCGTGGCCTACGGCGACACTCGTACAGGACCTTGGGGACTTGGAGACAACGAGAAGCAAGCGCTCCATGGAAAAGTAGTCGACGATATCTTTGCGAATAACGGCTCGATCGATGCGGTGGTGTTCACCGGCGATGCGGTCATGACGAATTTCCCTTTGTGGAAGAAAGCCTATTGGCGGTGCTTTCTCACTCAGTCCGATCGTTTTCGGAAAGCCCACATACCTTTCTATCCCTCGTTGGGAAATCACGAGGTGTTATCTCCGATTGTTCCTTTACTGAAGACAACGGCCCTTGCATCCGCGCCGGGCAGCGCTCAGGTATTGGCAGAGCAGGACCTCGGGAAACGTATTGCTCTCGCTTACGATGCGGGTGAGAGAGCCGCCGCAAATCCACAGCCCACTGCCACCGCGGCGGTCACAGAAACGGTCGACCCATCCTCCCAAAAAGGGCAAACACTCCTGAAGCAATGGGAACGTGGTATCGCCCAAGGCGACGCGGCAAGCGCCAACCAGTTCGGGCAGTTTGAAGGGCATCTGCAAAAAACCTTTTACGCTATAGGCCCCGAGAAGGACGAACGGTGCGGCACGGACGCCAATACGTTCAGCGACAGTTATTTGAAACAAGCGAAATATGATTACCTGCGACCTTTGTTGCAAGGCAGGTCGTACTACTCGAAAACCCTCGAAAGCGGCGGCATCCGGGTGAAGTTGATTGCCCTGGACACAAATTGCCTGGATTCGACTGCGCAACAAGATTTCTTCGCCGCGGAAGTGAAGAGCGCTAAAGAACCCATTATCGTCTTCGGGCACCACCCACCGGTAGATTACGACAAACCGGGAGCATCGTGGGATTTGGTTCCGGGTTGGGGCCACCGTGACGATGAAGGAATGAAGCGATACATCACCGCATCCGAAGGGAACAAGATCGCGCTGTGGATTTTTGGGCACGTTCACGACTATCAACGAAGAGGCCCCGCGGCCACGGGGCAAACGGCGGTGGCGCCGGTATTGCTGGTAGCGGGCGGGGGAGGCGCGTCTCCGCCCGATGGAGCGCCAGCCGATTTCCAATGGCAGCCCGGTTCCTGGCCCGCGCCGTTTTCCAAAGCGGTCTATAACCAGGTCAAAGTGTCGGTGACGGCGACCAGCATCAACGTCGAAGTGCGTGCCGCCGACAGTGGCGCAGGCAAATTCACGGTAATTGACAGTTTCTCGATTCCTCTGGCGGCTGACGCTTATAAGTAATCAGTCTCAAGTGCAGCCCAAGGGATCGAGCAAGAGCTCGCAGTAAGACTTCCTAGAGAATGCGCAACTATGGGTTAGGAAGGCGATGGCAGTTTTAGCAGAAATTACTGCTTCTTAGGATACTTTCGTTAACGCTTAAGAACTCGGTACTTACAGACCATTCGCGAGGACATCAAGGAATCCGATCATCTCTGTTGACCATTTCCGAAACGGATCCTGATTCAACTCGATCAAGAACCCGGTAACTTCTGGATGACGGCGCATTCGGTGGTAATACGCCGGAACAAAAGAGGCTGGTCGGAGGAGAATCTGGATTGTTCACATAAGCAAGCCATTTCGCCAACTGAGGCTTATCGCTCACCGATGTATATCTTGTGGGAGCAGCTCACGTAGTCACAACGCCAGAAGTCAGGTTCGTCAATTCCATAGTGCAGATACGTCTCGTTTCCTCCACATTTCGGGCAGACGGGTCGCTGTTTCAGGCTGTCTTGAGCTTCCTTCAGCGTGATTACGCCTCCCGTGGAGCGACGCAGCCGATCTATGGCCTGCGTAACGATGGTTAGCTCGGGGCTGTTGAAGTAACACTCCGCCCAGCAGAAATCGAAAAGCAGTTGGCCGATCTGGCGATCGCTCAATTCATTCAGGCGATCAGTCAATGCGCTATCCACGGCCACAGCGTACAGTTGATCCAGTGGGCGCAGCGACTCGCCCAGTTTCCGGAGACGCTCGATCAAGTTGCAGGTTCTCTTCGGTTCATCGTCTAATTCCACAGCCACACCTCAAGCCCATTATTTCAACTCTGTCGAACGCTTCCCGGGTCGATAAGATAGGAGCGGCACCTTCACCCTGCCCTTCACCTTCGAAAATACGAGGACGGCGCAAAGAATGGCTAGGATTGGGTTAATTCTCATAGCTAATTTTCTGTGCTCTTCAGTAGTACGGATTCGAGTATGCGAGCTGCGATCTACGCCCGAGTGAGTACCAAGGACCAAAGCTGTGACATGCAGATGCGTGACCTGCGCGCGTACTGCGATGCTCGGGGCTTCACCATCATTCGCGAGTACATCGACATCGGCCAGTCTGGGGCGAAGGACTCGCGCCCGGAACTCAACCTGCTCATGGCCGACGCACGTAAACGGAAGTTTGACTCAATCCTGGTTTGGCGCTTTGACCGTTTTGCGCGAAGCACTAAACACCTTTTACTTGCACTGGAGGAGTTTCGGTCGCTCGGTGTCCAGTTCATGAGTTACCAAGAAAACATCGACACCAGCAGCCCGTTGGGGCAAGCACTGTTCACAATTGTGTCTGCCGTGGCACAACTGGAGCGTGACCTGATCCGGGAGCGGGTGAGTGCTGGGATTCGGAATGCGAGGGAAAATGGCAAGCGCCTTGGTCGTCCGCGTGTCAAAGCAGACTTAGAAGAGATTCTTCAACTGAAGGCGGAAGGCCAATCCCTGCGAAGAATTGCTGCCAAACTGGGAATTGGCGACGGAACTGTTCGTGATCGGCTCAAGGACCCGCGCGGAAAACCCCAGGCGAAAGGGGCCAGCTAACACCACTATAAAGGATACTTAGCGGTGGCAGTTTTTGCGCGCGGAAAATATTAGATTTCCGCTCGGATTGGAATGGCACGGGCAAATGCCAACAGTGCAAAGGAACAGGAAAATTTGGCTACCCTGGTTTCGGCAGGCTAGACAACTACAAGACGCTATGCATACGCTGTCGGCGTACGGGAGTCTGCCTCAATTGCCACGGGTCAGGACAACAATAGGGTGAGTCCGACTTTGTGGGATTGAATGAAGAATTTTATGAGCAAAAACACAATTAGAATCTCCAAGTCAAAGTTCGTAGCAGGGGTTCAGTGCCTGAAGCGGCTCTACCTCGAAGTGCATCAACCCGAATTGGCGGGCGAACTAGACGAAGCAAGTAAAGCTGTGATGGAGCAAGGTCGCCAGGTCGGCCTTGTCGCCCAGAAAGCTTTTCCGGGTGGAGTGACGGTAGAGGCCGGACACACCGACCTAGCCGAAGCCATTAAAATTACGCGTGAGCTCATCGCCAAATCCGAGGCCCCGGCCATTTTTGAGGCCACGTTTCAACATAAGGGCGTTCTTGTTCGGACCGACGTCCTCAGGCGGAGCGGACGGTCTGGCCATCGCTTGATAGAAGTCAAGTCCGCAACCGATGTGAAACCGCACTACGCATATGACATCGCTATCCAGCGTCATGTGCTAACCGGGGCCGATGTTGAGGTCGAGCGGGCAAGCCTGATGCACCTGAATCGCGATTATGTCTACGACGGCAAGGAGTACGATGTTTCTCAGCTCTTTGTCATAGCCGATGTAAAGCCGAAAGATGCTGTCAGCGAGAGCGAAATCTCCGATCGCCTCAAGGAACAGTTTCGGATATTGAATAAACCAAAAGCGCCCGATATAAAGCCCGGTAAGCAATGTAAGGACCCTTTTGTCTGCGAATTCTACGAGCATTGCAACCCGGAGCTGCCCGGTGACCATGTGAGTCTGTTGCCCAGGATCAATGTACAAAAGTTAGAGAAGCTCGCCGTTGCGGGAATCACATCGATCAGAAAGATTCCGATCACATTTCCGTTGTCAGAGTTACAGCGACGCGCCGTGGAGTGCGTGAAAAGCGGTAAGCCCTTTATCAGTCCAGAACTCGCTGACGAACTTGATGGCTTGACGTTTCCGCTCTGCTTTATGGATTTCGAAACTGTTTTTCCGGCGCTTCCAAGGTTTGCCAAGATGGGGCCCTACGATCACATACCCTTCCAGTGGTCCGTTCATCGGCAGGAGAAACCAGGCGGCCCTTTGAAACACTTTGAGTTTCTTGCGGAAAATGACTCTGACCCACGGCTTCCTTTCGTGGAGTCGCTCTGCAAAGTGGTCACCGGAGCCAGGAGTATCGTAGTTTATAACCAGAGCTTTGAATCATCGCGCTTGGATGACCTCGCTCGATGGTTGCCAGCGTATAAATCGGACATTGAGGCAATTAAAGGGGAAATGTGGGACCTGCTCGTAGCCGTACGTCAGAATGTCTACCACCCTGCGTTTGCCGGGTCATTTTCGTTAAAGTCCGTACTGCCTGCGTTCGTGCCAGAAATGACCTATGAGACTTTAGAGGTCGCAGAAGGAACAGCGGCTGGATTAGCGTGGGCACGGTTGATTGACCCCGCGACACCTTCCGCTGAGAAAAGTCGGTTAAAGAAAGCGCTTCTTAAATATTGCGCGCAGGACACACTCGCTCTCGCCAAGCTCTTAGAAGCATTCCGGAAGAGTGTGTGATGACGCGGAAAGTTCTGTCGTGAAAAAGGCGAGCGACTACCCTTCTCGAGGTTCGGGCACGTAGATTGAAAGGAAGGGAGAACGAGATGGACGGACAACTTGAAGCCCACATTGCGTTAGACGATGTATACATCGCCGTGCAGCGCGTTCGCGACGTCGTTGTGGCGGCGGAAACCTATTGTCCTGAGGCCCTCCATGAGTCCCTGAAGCCCCTGATGCAAGACATGGAAAAGGCTAAAATGAAGTTGGCGGAGGTGCTGCGGCAGCTTGAAGAAGCGTCCATCAAAGCCGACACGGAACGGACTTAATTTATGCAAACAATACTGATCCTGCTGGTAGGACTGGGCATCGGCGTTGTCGTCGGGTGGTTGTGGGCAAATGCCAAGTCGAAGTCTGCACTATCGACCTACAAAATTCAGGCTGAAGGAAATCTGCGGGTCGCGGAAAACACAATTTCCGACTTGCGCACAAGAAATCAAGAGTTGAGTGGCCTCCAACAACAGCTAAGGGCGGAAGGCGAGCAAAAGGCAGCGGCACAGGCGGAACTCAGGCAAGTTCGAGTTTCCTTGGAAGAACTCTCTTCCGTTCGCGATCAACTGAGCAACGAAAGCCAAACCCGTGTAGCTGCTGAAACAAAGCTCAAAGAAGCGGAAGCTAACTTGGAGGAGCAGAAAAAGCTACTTGAACAGGCTACGGCCCAGCTGACGGATACTTTCGGTGCTCTCTCTGCAGAGGCATTGAAAAGCAAGAACCAGGCGTTCCTTGCTTTGGCTAAAAGCACCTTTGAAACTATCCAAACACAGGCCGAGGGAGATATTGAATCACGCCAGAAAGCGATTGACGGTTTGGTCGCACCTTTGAAAGAGTCTCTTGAACGGTATGAGAAACAGATTCAGGAGATGGAAAAATCTCGCCAAACAGCCTACGGGAGCCTTGACGAACAACTGAAAACCTTGACGGGCACGAGCCAACAGCTTCAAAGGGAGACCGGGAGCTTGGTTACCGCTCTGCGTGCCCCGCAGGTACGTGGCCGTTGGGGCGAAATGACCCTTCGTCGAACAGCAGAACTGGCAGGGATGTCCGCACACTGCGACTTTGTGGAACAAGAGACCACGACAACGGATGAGGGCAAACAACAAAGACCCGACATGATCGTCAATCTCCCGGGTGGACGTCGCATCGTTATCGATGCAAAGGTTCCCTTACAGGCGTTCTTAGATGCTGCCTCAGCAACGAACGAAGACGAGAGGCATGCTCAACTCGCTCGCCATGCCCAGTTAGTCCGTGCGCATATGAATCAGCTAGCCTCTAGGGGCTATTCGGAGCAGTTTGATTTCTCACCTGAAGTCGTTGTGCTGTTTCTTCCAGGAGAATCCTTCTTTGCTGCGGCGCTTGAGGAGGATCGGACTCTGATTGACGATGCGATGGAGCGTCGGGTAATTCTCTCCACTCCTACAACTTTTATCGCTCTTTTGAAATCAATCGCTTATGGCTGGCGGCAGGAACAAATGGCCGAAAACGCCCAGGCAATTAGTGAATTGGGAAAGCAGCTTTACGACCGGATTCGGACATTTGTCGGACACTTCGAGAATGTTGGCGGGGCGCTTGGGAGAGCGGTGGACTCGTACAACAAAGCAACGGGGTCTTTAGAAAGTCGGGTATTGCCCTCAGCCCGCAGGTTTAAGGAACTGGGTGCAGCGACGGGCGAGGAGATTGTTGAGATTGAGCCTGTTGACGAATCGCCTCGTGCTCTGGCCCTTCCAGAGAAGAGCGAGCTTTAGTTCGTTACGCAGGTCACGACTCTACAGCAAATGGTCCTGTCGAGCCATTTAAGAATGTAACCGTAGGTGGGGTTGTCGAGACATTGGAAATGTAACCGAAGGTTTGTTGTTGCGGCGGTGGGAAAGCGGGAATCCCGCGGGGGGTGCGGGATTCCCAAGTGCAGCGGCTTTTCCACCGCCGGTTATCCGCTGCCCGCGCATTTGCTCGGGTGCCGGTTCCTGCACCGCCTTCGGACTCAGGCGGCGATTCGCCAGGCGAGAGATGTGCTCCAGTTTGCGCTCGACGCTCTGGCTCAGCTGAAACGGGTCCAGCTGTTTTCGCAACTGCTCGAGCTGTGCCACCTTCTGCGCATCCGCTCCGGCGCACTCCTGCACGCGCTCGAACGGGGTGCGCGCTGCATCGTACACCCGTCGTACCTTGCTACCCACGCGCACCTTCTGTAGCAACTTCACCGAAGGCAGAAACAGATTCAGCCACAAGCGCAATTCGTGGCCGTACAGCTCGTTGCAGGCGGCCACCGCCTGGTGCGTGTCGTAGCGATCCCAGCCCAACAGCTTGCGCACATGCGTCCAGTTCTTCTGCTCGACTTGCGCGTTGTCGTCTTTCTTGTACGGCCGCCCGCGCGTCATCTGAATCTGCTGCCCCTCACACCAGCTCTTCAGATGCCAGTTGATGAACTCGCTGCCGTTATCCGAATCCACCCCCAGCAGCGCAAAGGGCAGCACCCCGGCGATCTCATGTAAGGCCCGTTGTACGGCCTCTTCGCCGCGCCCCAACACCGCCCGTGATTCCGTCCAAGTGGTGTGGATGTCGGTGACGTTGAGGGTGTGCGCAAACTCTCCGCTGGCGGAATTCCCGGAATGCGAAACCAGATCGATTTCCGTGAAGCCCGGACAGTGCACGTCCCAGCGATCGGTCTTCACCGGAATGTGGTGCTTGAGCAGATAGCCCGGCTTGGTGCGACCATAGATGCTGCGCCGCCGTTGTGTCTTCTGCGCCTGCAGCCGCCGGTCCATCTGCCGCGCGCTGATGCGCAAAAGCTGCCGCTCCGTCTCCGGCCGCAAGCGAAAACGTTTGCGCATCCACGGCATCCACTGCGGCAACAGCGCCCGCAGCCGCACCGACCAGGGATAGCCGGCCGCCTCCCACACGGCGGTGAGCACGCGCACGGCTTCCTGGCTGTAACGCAGCCCGCGCCTCCGCCGTGCTGGCGGCTTCTCGGGCCACGGTCCGTTCAGCAAGCGGATGGCATACTTCCGGTGATAGTTGGTGTTGGCGCAAAACTCGTTCAAGATCACCTGCTTGGCCTTGCGCTCGGCCTTCCGGTAACGCTCATAAATCGCCCGTAGATACTCCCATCGCCCTTTGTTCCCCAACCGGACCTCCTCGAAAACTGGTTTTGGTCGGGTTACATCTTAAATGGCGCGACGTTGTCCCCTTCGGTTACATTTTAGACGGCGCGATACGATGGTTACCAAGCTCCGAGGGAAGAGCGTAGACTACGCGGTCAATGGAACCGGTTATGGAGGAACGCTCATCGAAGTTGGACGTCTAGGTTACTGATTCAAGAAGGATGACCGCATGGATGGCGGGTGGGTCAGGGAATGTGCACCGGATTGACGGGCGGAGTGGCGGGAGTGAACGAGCTGGCTGGGGTGGGAAGTGGAATTTCGTTCGGCCTTGGGTGGGAGACCGCATCCTGGAGCCTGACGAGTCATCCAAAATCACAAGCGTTTCTAGACTGCCCCCGTGGAACTCCCTACCAGAACTATCAAATACGATTGGGCCACAGTGAGGCAGGTTCCTAAGTTATAGATAACAAAGCCAGTGACCTCCTGCATTGCCAAAGATACAAATAATTCGTGAACGATGTTGACAAGTAGTGTGAACACTGTTAAATACTACTGTGCATGATACACACAGGAGAAGAGCTTATGCCCGGTTCACTCATCGGAGTTTTTGAAATCGCCGAACTGGCAAACGTCAGTCCCTCGGCTGTCGGCAATTGGCGCAAACGCTTTCCGGACTTTCCAGCGCCGCTCGCGGAGCTGAAATCCGGTCCCGTATTCGAGGAGAGCCAGGTAAAACTTTGGCTGGCCAAACGGCAGGCTATCGATTCGCCGGAAATTGAACTCTTCTATGATCAGCTCGCAAGCAAGCGCGGTGATCCTCCGGAATTGCGTGCGAAGGTCGAAGAGGTGGTTGAGCAATTCCAAAAACAGGAGACGTCCACCAAACGCCCCGGCATTCTGTTGGGGAGAGTGCAGGGCGGAAAGACGCGACTATTTTTGGGCGTCATAGCTCGTGCGTTTGACAAAGGGTACGGGGTGGCCGTGATCCTGACGAAAGGCACGAAATCCCTTGCCGCGCAGACCTTGAGTCGCGTCAAGGATGACTTCCGAGAATTTATTGTCGGCGGCCAGGTCGACGTGTTTGACATCTTGACTGTACCCGATCTGACGCCTTACGAATTAACACGGAAGCTTATTTTCGTCGTGAAAAAGGAAGACGATAACCTGCGGAGACTCCTTACCGTCTTTCAGGAAAACTATCCACAACTTCTCAATAAATCTGTGTTGATCATCGATGATGAAGCCGACCTGGCATCAGTAAGTTTCCGGAAGACAGACGGCGTGAGTACGCCGGGCATCATCTCCCAGCAAATCGACCGACTGCGGGAGTCAGTTACCAACTCTGCCTTTTTGCAGGTCACTGCAACTCCGTACGCTCTTTACCTGCAACCTGAGAACGATATTGTTGTCAATGGAAACGCTCTTTTCAAGCCGAAACGGCCCGCTTTCACCGTCCTCCTTCCAACGCATAGCAAGTACGTCGGTGGCGACGAATACTTTGAGAAGTGCACCGAGCCGGATTCGGCCGCTTTCTATTTTTACCGTGAGGTGCCCCTGTCGGAACGGGAGGCCCTAAAGAAAGAGGACGGCCGCAGACTGGAAATCGCCAAAGTGCTGACCGATAGAAATGCTGCTGTTCTGAGAGATGCCATCGTCACATTTCTAGTTGGCGGCGCGATTCGACGCCTTCAACAACGGGCGGTTGGTCAACGAGGTCAAAACTACAGTTTTCTCTTCCACACTGAGCAATCTCGAAGCTCACATGAATGGCAAGAGCGGGTAGCAGTTGCGATCAGGGATTCATTGGTTGACCAAGCTCGAGCAGATAGTCCCCTTTTCAACGAACTGGTGCGGGCCGCCTACTTCGATCTGCGACGGTCAACTGAGTTGGAAGGCGTGTCTTTGCCGAGTCTTGAAGATGTAAAAAAAGCAGTCGTGGATTCGCTGGAAACCGGTCAGCTCATGATTACAAAAGTGAACTCCGATAAGGATATCAAGCAATTGCTGGCTGACGATGGGCAACTCAAGCTGAGGACTCCATTTAATATGTTTATCGGCGGTCAAATTCTTGATCGCGGCATCACAATCAGCAATCTAATTGGGTTTTACTACGGACGAAAACCAAACCGCTTTCAGCAAGATACCGTTTTGCAGCACTCACGGATGTACGGAGCCCGTTCGACCGCTGATCTCGCCGTGACTCGATTCTACGCGCCTCAACAGGTCTACCAGATAATGAAGAGGATTCATGAGTTCGATGGCGCGCTGCGAGAGGCGTTTGAATCGGGAGCGCAGGACGGCGGCGTCTATTTCATCCAAAAGGACCCGTCGAATCGGTTGATTCCGTGTTCCCCCAACAAGCTGCTTTTCTCTGATGTAGTAAGCATACGACCGGGGCGGCGGTTGGTTCTTTCTGGTTTTCAAACTGTATATAAATCGTATGGTGCCGAAAATTTGAAAGCGCTGGACGATCAGATTGAGGCAATAGCCTCGACCGAGAAACCCGTGTTGATCGACGTAGCCAAAGCAGTTGAACTCTTAAGACTCGCGTATCGAAATCTCGAATTTGATGATTCGACCGATGATGACCGGGAAGCTCATATTGCGGCGTTGGAGCATCTATCCCGCACTTGCAAGAAACCCGAGTTAAGAGACAAGGTTTTGTTGCTAGTCGCAAAAGATCGCGAAGTCAGGCGGTATCGCGAGGAGGGGCGATTCTCGAACGCCCCTGATACGAAGCAACAGAAAGATTTGGCGCGTGATAAAGCAGAGGATGTTCCGGTCCTGATGCTCCTGCGACAGAAGGGCGAAGTAGCCCAGGGCTGGCGCGATTTGCCATTCTGGTGGCCCGTCATCGTGACGCCTAGGTCCGCAATCACTGCGATTTTTGCCACCGATGAAGCTGTGGTATCAACTGCGCCGCCGGCTACAGCTGGTGTTGAAAGAGCGCTTTCAACGGATGAGGTTGCGTAGCCGGAGTCACTCGGCAAGCGTGTTCGCACGTTTTCAAACGTTGAACACTTTTAGCACTTCGTCCCCGTAGTGATTGATGACTTTTATCGCGATCTTGCCTGTCTTCGGCGGATCGAACGATCGACTGATTGTGGAATAGAGAGCAGACCACGCGGCTTCATCAATGTCTGCCCTTAAGGCCCTGTCCTTCGCCAAAACTCAAAACGGCCTTGAGTACGCGCGTGCATTGCTTCTTCGTTGATCCTTCTCGGGCGTCCTATGGGGTTGGAACGCCTGAAAGCACTCGATCTGTCCTCGCGAAGGCAAAAAATTCCCCTCCTGAATTTGAATTCACGACGATTCCTAGGCAGCCCGGTCGTAGCGGTGATGCAAGCCGCCCAGCCGTGCTTGCGAAATCACTCTGGAGAAGGTGGCGGCTACCACCCTCGGCCTACCGAATGGAGTTTGCTTGCGCAGCCCAAGATGCGTTCGGTCTTCGTGGTAGTAAGCAACATACTCGGTGAGCAGGCGCTTCAAGTGCGGCTCGTTCATCGCAATGACGTGATCCAGCAAATCGCGTCGACAGCTCTCGATCCAGCGCTCGGCAACTCCGTTCTGCCATGGGCTCCGGACCGAAGTCCGAACAGGAGTCATGGCCATCGAGCGCACCGCTGTCGGGACTTCGAAGCCGTACTTGGCATCGCGATCGAAGATCAAGAACTTCTGAGCGGGTTGATACGGGAATGCTTCTCG
>Ga0181536_10003617_pt1 | contig 16794 bp, 16 predicted proteins | sample PEATcosm2014_Bin_41_FD_121105 | JGI IMG/M metagenome (GOLD analysis project Ga0181536, IMG submission 121105) | Peatland microbial communities from MTU Mesocosm Facility, Houghton, MI, USA - PEATcosm2014_Bin17_60_metaG | ecosystem: Environmental > Terrestrial > Soil > Wetlands > Peat | place... | reverse complement strand
CAAGTTTGCCGGTGACCATACTGCGAGGGATCACCCGTTCCCATCCCGAACACGGAAGTTAAGCCTCGCTGGGCCGATGGTACTGCACGGGTGACTGTGTGGGAGATTAGGTGATCGCCGGCATTAATATCGAAGTAAAGAAGCCATGCCACCACGGCATGGCTTTTTTGCGTTGGGCGGGTTCGCACGGGGACCTGCGATCTGGTTTATGAACTGAAGACGGATGAGATTCGTGGTATCTCACCCCTGCCTCGATGAAGCCGCTGAAAGGATTGGACGTCCGACTCAGTATCCCCACTTGATGCTACCAACCCCAAGATGTAGTGTTTGGGGGCATGGATGAGGATTATTCGAGGACTTTGCTGGAGTAGGAACGGCGCTTCAGCACAAATAAAGCCTGGATTGAATATCTTGGCGGCTCTGCGCTGGTCCGATGGCTGTGTCTGTCCACGGTGCGCCATGACCGACGGGTAATACGCTGCTTGTCCTGAAGCAGAGTATAAGTCGGCAGGTAAGTATCTTCGCGCAGTCTGCGGCACTGGAAGTATCGGGTTTCATTCAATCCTCGTTGCGCACCAGGATCACGTTGAGAAATCGCGGTCCATGAACGCCTTTGATGCGTGTCATTTCAATATCCGCCGTGGCGCTGGGACCGGAGATGTAGGTGGCCACCACCGGGGTCCCCAGCGTCAGGTCTTCGTCGCTGGGGTGGAGCGGCGGCGGTAACGGGCAGCGGTCGAAGTACTCGGGCAGCGTCTCCACCACCTGGCTGGCGTACAGGATGCAAAGGTGCCAGTCGGGCAAGAGCGTCAGCACCCGCCGGCCCTCGCTTGGGGAATGATGCAGCACGATGGTCCCCGAATCGGCGACGCCGCAGAATGCTGTCGTAACTACGCCTTCGGCCTGCTCGATCTCGGCATTCTCAAGCCCCCGGTCTATCTTCCAGTCGAATCCGGCGGCAAGCCAATCGGCGGGTAGTCCGGCGGGCGCAACAAAAATTCGTCTGCCGCTCAAGGCAAGCTGTGCAGCTATGGCCGAAGGCACTTCTTCCGGCGCGCACTCGGCCACTTCGGCGCCGTACTCGCGCAGCCGCTCGATCATCAACTCCAGCCGGGCTTGAGCGCCGAGTTTGCCGTGGCGAATATAACTCCGGGGCAGCTCCGCATAAGTGGAAGCGCCTTGCGGCAGATTTTGCGTGGCGGCGCAGATGCGGTCGAGGATCGACTGCCGGGATGGGGCGGGTGTGCTCATCGTCCCTCCTTGCTCGAAGACAGGCTCGAAGTCAGGCCGCGCGCCGCCCACCATTGGCGGAAGCTCTGGCTGGGCAGGCCGCGCAAATCGCGCGTCTGGGTCCATTTCGCGCCCAAACTGGGCAGGCTGTGAATCCATCCGTCCTTGCGGGTGAAAGGGCGCAGGGCAATGCGGCCCAGCCACTGAGCGGCACGGAAGCGGCGGGCACCGGCAAAGATCGCATTGGCCGCTTTCATGGCGATGAACATAAGATCGCCGAACCGGGCGGCTTGCCCGCGCTCCTGGTTCACGACTTGAGAGCGCAGTTCGAGCAGCACCTCTGGAATATTGATCTTGACCGGACAGACTTCGTAGCAGGCGCCGCACAGCGATGATGCAAAGGGCAGCGATTGCGCGTACTGCATGCCCATCAGTTGCGGGGTAAGAATGGCGCCGATAGGCCCTGGGTAGACCGATCCATAGGCGTGCCCGCCGGTCTGCCGATAGACCGGGCAGGTGTTCAGGCAGGCGGCGCAGCGAATGCACCTCAGGGTCTGGCGCTCGGTGGTCCGCGCCAGAATGGACGAGCGGCCGTTGTCCAGCAGGACCACGTGAAAGCGCTGCGGCCCGTCGCCGGGAGTGACGCCGGTCCACAGCGACGTATAGGGGTTCATGCGCTCGCCGGTCGCGGAACGCGCCAGCAATTGCAGCATGACTTCAAGATCGGCAAAGCGCGGCAGCACCTTCTCGATGCCGGCCAGAGTTATCAGGGCGCGGGGCAGCGTGAGGCACATGCGGCCGTTGCCCTCGGACTCAACCACCGCCACCGAGCCGGTTTCGGCAATGAGAAAATTGGCTCCGCTGATGGCTGTCGGAATGGTGAGAAATTTTTGGCGAAGATATGTTCGCGCCGCTGCGGTCAGCGCTTGCGGGTCGTCCGGCAGGTCCTTGAGTCCCATGCGCCGGGCAAAGATTTCGCGCACCTGGCTGCGGTTCAGATGAAGGGCAGGCACGACGATGTGCGAAGGCTCGCCTTCGCCCAATTGCAGAATAATCTCGGCCAGATCGGTCTCGTAGGCATGAATGCCGGCGGCCTCCAGCGCGGGATTCAATTGAATCTCGGCCGAGGTCATGGTCTTGATCTTGATAACTTCGCCTGCCTGCTCGCGGCGCAATAGATCAATGATGATCGCGCGCGACTCGGCGGCATCCGAAGCCCAGTGAACCGTGCCTCCGGCAGCGGTGCAGTGGGCCTCGAACTCTTCGAGATAGCTGCCCAGGTTTTCGAGAACATGGCTGCGAATGGCGGCCGCTGCCGACCGCAACTCCTGCCAGTCGGATTTTTCGGCAACCAGCCGGGCGCGTTTAGCCTGGATCACATCCGTGGCGTGGGCCACGTTCTTGCGCAGTTGCGCATTACGCAGCATGGGCAGCGCCGCCGCGGGGAAAGGAGGCGCGAAGCGAGGATCGAGAACCGAGTGTCCTGTGGATGACCCGCTCATGCGGCCTCCTCTGCCGGCGCGCCTTCCGTGGCAGCAAGGATCTGCGCCAGATGAATGGTGCGCATGGCCGCATATTGCCGGTGCATCGCCCCGCCCAGGTGCATCAGGCAACTGTTGTCGAGAGCGGTGCAATACTCGGCACGGGTTGCGAGCACGTCTTGCAGCTTGGCGGCGAGCATAGCCGAAGAGACTTCGGCGTTTTTGATAGAAAACGTGCCGCCGAAGCCGCAGCAGCGGTCCATATTTTCAAGAGGAACCAACTCCAGACCGCGAACTTTGCTCAGCAGCCGCAAGGGCCGGTCGCCCACATGAATGCCGCGCAGACCGTGGCAACTGGCGTGATAAGTTACGCGGTGAGGGAAATACGCGCCCACATCTTCCACGCCCAGCCGGTCGATGAGGAACTCGCTCAACTCATAAACCCTGGGCAGCAGGGCTGCGAACTCACGGCACAGCGCCTCGTTGCCCAGTTCCTTAAACAGGCGCGGATACTGATCGCGAATCATGGCCACGCATGAGGAAGAAGGGATGACGACTGTCTCGGCCTTCCGATAGATCCCGACGAAGCGTTTGGCCTGCGAGAAGGCTTCAGCGCGAAAGCCGGTGTTGGCGTGCATCTGGCCGCAGCAGGTCTGCTGCGGATGAAACTCCAGTTCGACGCCCAGCCGCTCCAGCAGCCGCACCACCGCCCGGCCCGTCTCGGGGAAGAGCGTGTCGTTATAGCAGGTGATAAAAAGCGATGCGCGCATGATCGAATCCGTCTTCTCGCGCTCCGTCTTCATCGCATAGGATGCACAAGGCGCGTAGGAGATACGGTGCAAAGGTCAACTCGCATTGAGCATACACCGCGCCACCGCGCGCTGCCATCAAATGTTCACGGCAGGCGGAGCAAACGCATCTAAATTCTTTGAAGGGTACGGGCTTTAGCCCCTTAGGGAATGAAATTCATGGGAATGAAATTGGCTTCTCGGAGTGAAGCGACCAAGGTTGCTCCACTCCTCGGTCATCCTTACCCATCGAACCGATCCCTCAGGGGCTAAAGCCCACGTAGATACTGCATGGTTTATGTACGGGCTAAAGCCCGTACCCTTCATTTTCCGACGGGCTCGCGCCGCTCCTTTGCCCGATCCTGCAACCGATAAAGGCGTAGAACGCGACAAAGAAATAGCAGGCCAGCGGGATCGCGTACGCCACGGCGATGCTGTGCGCGTACTGCGAGAGCAGCCCCATGGCTGGCGTGAGTACCGCGCCACCCACGATGGCCATCACGATGAGCGATCCGCCGATCTTGGTATTCCTTCCCAGTCCCTCGATCCCCAGCGCGAAGATCGTCGGGTACATCACGGACATGAAGAAGCTGGTCGCAAAGATTGCCCACAAACCTATCCATCCCGGATGCAGGATGCCCGCGGCAACCAGCGCGATGTTGACCACGCTGTAGACTCCCATCAATCGGCCCGGTCTCACGTACTTCATCAGCACGGAGGATGAGAAGCGTCCCACTCCGAAAGCGGCCAGCGTCCCGGTGAGAAAGTAACCTGCCACTTTCTCCGGCTGATGGGTCGAGTCCTGCACATACTGGATGAAATAACTCCATGTGCCCACCTGTGCGCCCACATACATGAACTGCGCCAGAATGGCCAAAAGGAAGTGCGGATAGCGCAGCAGATCGCTATAACTGCCGTGATTGCCCTCTACCGTATTCTCCTCGCCGGCAACGGCGGGAAACTTCGTCCGCCAGATCAGGAAAGCTAGGAAAAATGCGACGGCACCCAGAACCAGATAGGGGTTCACCACGCGTAGCGTCTCGTGGCGCAGGTACACTTCATAAGTATGCGCGGCCCGCATGGCCGCAATCTGCCCATCGTTCAGCTCCACCCCGGAAAAGATGAAGACTGTCCCCACTAGCACGCCGGCGATGGAGCCTAATGGATTGAATGCCTGGGAGAAATTCAGCCGCCGCGCGCCGCCCGCGCCGTCTCCCAGTTGCGCGATGAAGGGGTTTGCGGCGGTTTCGAGAAAAGCGAGTCCGCTGGCAATGACAAATAGGGCAAACAGGAAAAAGGAATAGCGCGCCACGATGGCCGCCGGCCAGAAGAGCAAAGTTCCCGTGCCCAGCAGGCACAGTCCGGCGAGGAAGCCAACTTTGTAGCCGTATTTGCGCATCAGCAGCGCGGCCGGCGCGGCCAGCAGAAAGTAGCCCAGGTAGAAGGCCGACTGCACCAGCCCCGCCTGAAACCGCGAGATGGCAAACGACTTCATGAACTGCCGGATCAGCACGTCGTTCAGGTTGTTGGGCACGCCCCAGAGAAAAAACAGCGACGTGACCAGAATGAACGGCAGACCCATCCCAAACGGAATGAGCCGCGTTGCATTCCCGGTTTGCTTCTGCGTCCCAGGTGCCGGAGTCAGCATTCTCCTCCATTTCAGGCCGCGCAAATCACTGCCTGCGCAGCAACCAAGCCCATTCTCTTTCTACTTTGCAGAATCATTTGCATCACTACCTAACGAAGGGTCGAGGCGGGCAAGTAACTCGCGGATTTCTGTTGCCTGACTCCGCACCCATTCAGCATAAGTGTCGCGCCGATTTCCCTCTCGTTCTGAGGGATGCATGATATTCACGATTTCAGTCCTCAGCCCATACTGCCTATAGACTCTCCTGCATAAACGCTTGCTCGCGCCGCCGAGAGAAACGATGCAACTCGGGTCAACGAGTTCGATCTGCTTCGATAGGTACTGCTCGCATTCCTTCCGGTAGTCCGGATCGTTTGACATTTCTCCTACAGCGGGGCCGTCCTTAATCCCCATCAGCGCATTGGTAAAGAAGCAGCGTTCCGGATCGAGGTCCGCTTCGCGCAAAAAATCCATCGAACGCGCCCAACATTTCTCAGTCGCCTCGCCCCTTTCATATTGTGCTTTGTCAAGCATCCTTTGGTTGCCCCAGTTATGGGCAATGAACATGATGGGCTTCTCCGGGAAATACTTGGGCAGTGGACCCCCGTTGCCGTCCCCACACTTCGCCCCCGGCCCCGCCGGGAAAAATGCAGATCCTTTAATCAGTTCGTTCAAGTGTCTTCCTGTGCGGCCCACACCATCGGGGTAGTGCTTGACGATTTCGTACATTGAGTCCAAAAGTTGTTCCAAGACCGTTGTGTAGAGTCTTTCACCGTGTGTTCTCATGCTTGTCACACTCCTACCCAATAGAACGGTTGGATCGTCTTAAAAGCTTTCGAACTGGGTAGTCAGATACATCTTTCCCCTACTTCGCCTTGGTGTTGTGATTCATGTAGACCACATGGGTCTGCAAATACTCTTCCAGTCCGTGACGGCCGTCTGCGCCGCCGATGCCCGACTTGCGCCATCCAGCGTGGAAGCCCTGCATGGCCTCGAAGTGCTCGCGGTTGACGTAGGTCTCGCCGAATTTCAGCTCGTTGGCGGCGCGCATGGCCGCGTCCAAACTGCGGGTAAAGATCGACGATGTGAGGCCGTACTCGCAGTCGTTGGCCATGGCGATAGCCTCGTCGAGATCGTGGAACGCGGCAATCGGCAGCACCGGCCCGAATATCTCCTGGCGCATGATCGCCGTCCCCTGCCGGCAGCGGGTCAGCACCGTGGGCTGGTAGTAGTAGCCGCGCCCGCGATCGTCGCGCTGGCCGCCTACCGCAACCTGGGCGCCATCCTTCACCGCTTGCTCGACGGCCGCCTCCACGCTGCGCAGTTGCGCCTTGCTCACCAGCGGTCCCATCTCCACGCCGGCCGCGAAGGGGTCGCCCGAGACTGTGTTGCGCATCGCCTCCGTCATGCGCGCGGTGAACTCCTCGGCAATGGACTCCTGCACATAGACGCGCTCCGCGCAGTTGCACACCTGGCCGGTATTGATGATGCGCGAGTCGCGAATTGCTTTCACCGCCAGATCGAGGTCGGCATCCTTCATGACGATAGCCGGCGCTTTGCCGCCCAGTTCCAGAGAGACTTTGGCGATGTTGGGCGCGGCCGCGCGCATCACCGCAGAGCCGGCTTCCACGCTTCCCGTGAGGCTCACCATGCCCACCCTGGGATGACCGGCCAGCGCCATGCCCGCCACCGAACCCTTGCCGGTGACCAAATTGAAAACGCCCTTGGGCAGCGACGACTCGGCCACGATCTTAGCGAACTCGCAGGCGTTGTTAGGCGTCTCGCCGCTTGGCTTGATGACGATGGTGTTGCCGGTGACCAGCGCGGGAGCCATCTTGCGCACGATCAGAAAGAAGGGAAAGTTCCAGGGCAGAATGCCGGCCACCACGCCGATGGGAGCCTTGAAGAGGAGAATATTCTCGCCTGGACGGTCGCTCTGGATAATCTCGCCTTCATAGCGGCGGGCAAACTCGGCCATGTAATCGACGTAATCGGCGGAAAAGTCGACTTCGACCTCGGCGAGAGGCAGAATCTTGCCCTGCTCCTCAACAATAGTGCGCGCCAGAAGCGCCTTCTTCGCGCGAATAGCGGCGGCGATCTCGCGCAGATATTGCGCGCGCCGGATGGCAGGCAGCCGCGCCCACTCCGTCTGCGCCCGCTCGGCCGCCAGCACGGCCTCGTTGACCTGTTCCGGCGTTGCCGCGGGCACTTCGGAGATGACCTCTTCCGTTGCGGGGTTCAACACCGGAAGCATGGTTTCGCTGCCTACAAATTCACCGTCGATCAGCATCTTGTATTGCTTGATCGACGCGGTGGCATGGGTCGTTGCGCTCATAAAAACCTCCTGGACTTAGAGCCTATCCGCAAATTGTAGCGCCGGTCTCCAGACCGGCTGTACTGGCGGCTTCCAAGCCGTCAGATGCGATGTGTGCGGGTCTGGAGACCCGCACGACAGCCGCTCTGGAGAGCGGCGCTACTATCACAGCGCAATTTACGGATAGGCTCTTATGCCTGTCTCAAATTCCACAGAGATGCACCTGAACGCCAAGCTCGGCAAACATTGCGGCCTTCGCTGCCAGCGCGCGGTCGGCAATCTCCGCCGTGGGCGCATAGGCCACATTCACGTGGTTGGCGTGATGCCTTGCCATGAATTGATCCCGCGTAACGCCATCAAGCAGCACGTGCATGATGGGCCATTGCGGGGTGGTCGCCTGCCAGCGGCGCTCCGTCTCCGCCTCCGATAGTTCAATAGCGGTCGCGCGGCCTATATCCACATGCACCGCGCCGCCTTCCACAAAGACGCGGCTCCAGACCACCGGGCCGGGTTTGCAGATGCCCTTCAGCGTGCCGCCGCCCAGCCGGAAATACATCGGGGGCTGGCGCTCGCTGACCGCTTTCGCGTATCCGCCGAGAATGTGCGAAGCCGGCACCGCGCCCGAAATCTGAAAGACCCACACGAAGCCGTCTATGCCCTGGCCCGTGTAGTGCTCGCCCCAGCGAACATCGTGCAGCGTGGTCGCCGGATCGAGCTGCATTGCATTCCATACGCGGTTGGTAATAATCGAATCAAGCCCGACGCATTCATCCACTTCATTGAAGTGCGGCAAAGGCTGCCCCGCATAGAGTTCCCGGCCGTCTTTCGAGAATACGGGCGGGCGCTCCACGTTGTTCAGTAGGCCCTCCACCAGGTCGGAGGCCGGCGCCATATCCTTCAACCCTTGCTGATACTGAATGCCGATGGCGTCGCAGCCGAAGTCGGCGGCAATGCGCATCGCCGCGATATACATTTTGCACTGCAAGAGAATCTGCGCATCGGTCAGGTCCGTCTCTTCGTTGGGGCCGGTCTTGAAGGTAAGTCCGCGCGCATCAATCCACTCGCGAATCCGTTGCGCCTCGGCATCGGAGACCTCGCGCATGGCGGCGATCAGCGCGGACTGGCTGAGCCGCTCCTTGTAAACTCCCAGCGGGTTCAGCAGGTAGTCCTCGATGATGGCGTTATACATGCCCATGCAGCCTTCGTCGAAGATTCCCATGATTGCCTTGCGCGCCTGGAGAATCTTGGCCAGCGAACGCCCCAACTCCCGTTCGGCTTGCGGCAGAGCCGCCGGAACGCAATCGCGCACATGGCTCAAGTCGTGATCGACGCGGTGCTCTTTCAACCATTGCCGCAGGCCCTTGCGGAAGAACTCGTCGTCGAAGTCTTTGCTCCACAGCGTACTGAACTTGGCGCCCGCCTTATACAAGCTGCCGTTCAGGTTCAGCATCCCTACCAGTCCCGGCCACTCGCCCGACCAGTTGGCCACGGTGAGGATCGGCCCGCGATGACTCAGCAGGCCGGCAAGAACATGATTGCTGTATTGCCACACCGCTTCGGCTACCACAATGGGCGCGTTCGGATGAATGTGCGTGAAGACATCCATGCCCATGCGCTGGTTGGAGATGAAGCCGTGCTGGGTCTGCGGATCGTAGGGATGCGCGCGGCGCAAGACGAATCCTTCCGCCTTGAAAGCCTCGGTCAATATCGCTTCCATCCGCGCCTGCGCGGGCCAGCACACCCGATTGGCCGATAGGCGCAGATCGCCGCTGGCGATCAGCAACACTTCATTGGCTGCCACCGGAGTTGTTTCTTCTAAAACGGGAACAACATACGCTGCCATAAGCTGACTCCTTCACTTTTTCTCCGGCTTCCACTCGCCGGCAATATCTCCCGCAGTCTCATCTATACCGCGGCACGGTTGATAACCTTCGCTTCCAGCAGGCGGAAGCGCGCATACGCCTCATCCCACCGATCGGATCGATGCGGATCGAACACTGAACATTGTACCGACTCCGCCATGGCGGCGCGCTCCGAGCGCACATCGGCCAAATGCCCGGTGGCCACCGCTTGCAGCATCACATTGCCCAGCGCCGAGGCCTCCGACGGACCGCTCACCACCGCGCAGCCGCATGCGTCGGCCGTCATCTGGCACAATACCGTGTTCAGCCCTCCGCCGCCAACCACGCGGATGGTGCCGAGGGCGCGCCCGGTCAGCTTGCGCAGCGACTCCAGCACCGAACGGTATTTCAGGCTGAGGCTCTCAAACGCGCAGCGCGCAATCTCGCCTACCGTCTCCGGCGCTGCTTGCCCGCTCGCCTTGCAGTATTGACGAATCGCGCGCGGCATATCGCACTGCGCTAGAAAGCCGGGAGCATCGGGATCGATAAAGCATTGAAAAGCCTTTGCGGTCTGAGCCGCTGCCGCCAGTTCGCTCCAGGTGCATTCGCGGCCTTCGCTCGCCCAGTGGCGCTGACACTCTTGCACAATCCACAGCCCGGTGATGTTCTTCAGCAGCAACACCGCTCCGTCCGCGCCGCCTTCATTGGTGAAACCCAGTTGCAACGCCTCTTCCGAAGTGTCCGGCTCCGCCGCCTCAACGCCCATCAGGCTCCAGGTGCCGCTGGAGAGAAAAACGCTCTCTTCGTTCATATTGGGGATGGCCGCCACGGCGCTCGCCGTATCGTGCGAGCCCACCGCAATCGCCGGAAAAGACTGCATGAAGCCGCATTCCTCAATCACGTCCGCGCGCACTGGCGACAATACGGTGCCCGGCCGCGTCACCGGCGGCAGGATGCGAACCGGCGCATTCAAGGCGCTCAACAGCGCGCGCGCCCAGTCCTTCCGCCGCTGCGAGTACATTTGCGTGGTGGCTGCCTCGGTCCACTCCACGGTCTTTTCGCCGCACAGAAAATACGCGCACAGGTCTGGAATCATCAATAGCGTTTCGGCCTGAGCAAGCGCGGGGTCCTGGGCACGAACCATGCTGCAAAGCTGAAACAACGTATTGATCGGCATGGTATGGACGCCGGTTTCGGCAAACCACACCCGCTCCGGAACAGTCTCGAATACGCGCTGCGGGATGCCGTCGGTCCTGGGATCGCGATAGTGCCGCGGATTTCCGATCAGATGCCCTGCGCGATCCAACAACCCGAAATCCACTCCCCATGCGTCCACGGCAATGCCCTGCGGCGGCTGCGAACACAAGGCATGGTACTTAGCCAATCCCGCTTTTATCTGCGACCAAATACCCAAAATGTCCCAGTAGTAGCCGTCGCCCGCGCGCACCCCGCCATTGGCGAAGCGATGCAGCTCCCGCACGGAAAACGCCCGGCCATCCCATTGGCCGAGCATGATCCGCCCGCTGGATGCCCCCAGATCGGCGGCAACGAAATTGGCCGTTTGCGTCATCTGTTCTTATCGAGGAAGGCCGCAACCTCTTCTGTCAGGCGACTAACCAGTTTATCCATTTCGGCAGCGTCCTGGCCGCAGCTTCCGGGGAATTGCGCCGGAACTGCCGCGCCGATATATGCGTCGATGGCCGCTTCCAGATTGTCCGGCTCGGTAGCCTCTTCCGTCACTATCCGCGGGTCCGGCAGGCTCATTCCCAGCTTCTTCTTGATCGCCAGCAGGTCGGCAATTTTGTTGGGAGGAATCTCCGGCAGCTTCGGCCGCAGATGCGAGGCAATCATGATGGTTTTGCAGTAAGTATCGATAATCTCGACATACCACTCCGCATGGGTTACCGTATCCGCCCAGCAGGCCACTCCGTGATTCGCCAGCAGAATGGTGTTATGGTCCTTGGCCAGCGAATGAACCGTCCGCGCAAACTCCGGCGTGCCCGGCGTCTCATACGGCGAGAGCGCCGCCAGACCGATAAAAACCTCCTGTTCGGGCACCAGATTGGACTGCGGAACGACTCCCGCGACCGCATGGGCCGTGGCATACGGCGGGTGGCAGTGAATCACCGCCTTGGCCTGCGGCACAGTCTTATATATCTCCAGGTGCAGCAGCAACTCGCTGGTATGAGGGCGATGCCCGCATATCCGCCGATTCTCCAGATCGACCAGCGCCAGATCCTCGACCTGGAGGTCGCCCTTGCTCAACAGGGTGGGAGTGCAGACGACATATTCCTCTGAAACGCGCGCCGAGATGTTTCCCCCGTTGCCGTCTACGTATTGCCGCTGCCACAGTTTCCTGCCCGCGCGCACAATCTCTTCTTTGATCGCCAGCACGGCGGGGGAATGGAAGATATCGAGCGGATCGCCGTTCAGCGCGGCCAGACGCGCGCTTTGCTCGGCGCACTCCAGCACCGCTCGCCGCACAATCGACTCAATCAAGGCCAGACTCGGACTCTCTACAGACTTACAGGAACGATTGGACACAATGGATTCACTATACTTCACAACGCTTCATGGTGGAGCGGAATTGGAATCTTTTTGAATGAGGACCTATGATCGCCTTCATCAAGCAAGCTCAACGCATCCTGGAGGTTCGGGACCTCTTCACGAAGCATGAGTTCGTGAGCATATTCAACACCGATCGGGGCAGTCAGTTCACCGGTAACGACTTCATCGAGCCGCTCAAGAAGAACGGCATCGCCATCAGCATGGTTGGATGAAGCGCTGGGGCAGACTTCGTACTCGACTGTGAAGCTCCGGGAGTTCTTCGAGCAAGGGAATCCCTTGCCGGTTGCCGACTGACAGGAATCCCAGGGCGCAGAAGCGAGATCCGGGATACACAGCACCCGGCGATCATTGTTCCAGTGAGACACAGGAGTGGTATTCTGGCATGTCGTCCGATAGGAACGAGGAGGATGAGTTGAGAAAAGACGTCATATTGGCAATCATGGGATTGGCGCTTTTGACTGGGTGCGGAAACCAGGGAGACAAGGCTTCCAACATTCCCGTTACGCCGAAATGGAAGGGATCCCCCTACCATCTCGCGTTTGACACGCAAGCTGCAAAACCGAACCCGGCGGGCGTTACCATTCCGGCCATCAAGTACACGGCAAATCCTGAAGCGCTGGAGAAAAGAGCCAGCCTGGTGGTGCGATTCGACGCTTCGGCGGATACGAAAAATGGGCCGTTGACGAACCAGATGATTATGGCTCCGGTCGATATCGCCGGCGCCGAGGGCACCCTTCCCGCGGACTACATGGATGCGGCAAATAAGGATCTGTCGAGGTTTCTCGGGGCTTACTGCATTAAGGGAAAAATAAAGATCTCCGTGGCGCTTGCCAGGTCATCGCTCAGCAGCCAAGCCGGAGATGCTGAAATCAACGCGAAGCGCCTGTCAGACTGGCTGCCGATCGAGCTTGTCTTCAAGAACCCCCATCCGCACTGCTAACTCTGCGTTGGCGGGCGAAGGCTACTGCTTTGCATCGACTCAAATGAAAACAGCGCGGCGAGAATCTTGTGCTTGCAACGAATGCCTGCACTGCCTACAATATGTGTATGCAATATACGATTCGCAATGTGCCGAACTATCTCGATGCCGCTCTCCGCGTTTCGGCCCGGGAGCAGGGTAAGAGCCTGAACGAAGTGGCGATCGAGACCCTGGCCCGCGGATTCGGCCTGGGCCAAGCTCAAGTTCGCCGGCGCGATCTGAGCGATATTGCTGGAAGCTGGAGAAAAGATACAGCCTTTGAGCGCGCCTTGGCCGCGCAAGACACCGTTGACGAGGAGATGTGGCGGTGACCAAAACAGCGCGCCGGAACCGTGCGTGTAGTGGGGCCGCATGAGGCTCGCCCTCGACACCAACCGCTATACCGATCTTTGCCGGGGCGAGCCTTCTGCGGTCGAAGCCGTGGAGCTAGCCGACGAAGTCTGGCTGCCTTTTATCGTGGTGGGAGAGCTTCGCGCCGGATTCGCGGTGGGTACCCAGGGGACGCGCAACGAATCAACTCTGGGCAGGTTTCTTCTCAAGCCGGGCGTAGCCATTCTCTACGCGGACGGCCAGACCACGCAGCACTATGCGAACGTGTACCGGCAACTCCGCAGGCAAGGAACACCGATACCCACGAACGATATGTGGATCGCCGCACTCGTCTTGCAGCATTCGCTGGTCTTGTTCGCCCGCGACACACACTTCGACGCCCTTCCTCAGCTAACGCGTGTGTAGCATCTTCTCGCCGTTGCCGCCCGAAGCTCCAGTCCGTACTCGACGGTGAAGCTGCGGAAGTTCTTCGAGCAAGGGAAGCCCTTGCCGGTTGTCGACGGAATTTCAGGTCCAAGAATCGGGACCTGAGACACCCACTTTCAGAGACTATCGGACGTGGACCACCCGCTGCAATCCTCAACCGGCGGCCAGCCGCAATCGTTCTCGCAGCGCGACTTGGTCAGTTCGCCGTGCATATGCAGCAGCCGCTTCGAGCCGGCCCGCTCATGCAGATCGTCTACATTCTGGGTGCAGAGAAAGAAACGGTCGCCGAGTTGCGCCTCCAACTCCGCCAGCGCCAGCTGCGCCGGATTCGGCTTGGCTTTCGCGCCATCCCTGCGGCGGCCGGAATAGAACTCCCAGACCAGCGCCGGATTGCGCAGCCAGGCATCGGGCGTGCAAACATCTTCGATTCGATTGCCGGCCCACAGGCCGTCCGAGGCGCGAAAGGTGGGCAAGCCGCTCTCCGCGCTGATCCCCGTGCCGGTCAGCACAAAGACTCTATCTTCGGCGGTGATGGAAATCTTGATCATCGTTGCATTTCCGCATATAGTAGCCGAGCTACTAGCTACCAGATCATTGACCACATGAATTGGCATGTTGAGGTTGTGCTATCCCGGTTCCCAAAATTGGGACCTGGGGTACCCGCAGAGAGACTTACTCCACACTCAGGTTCTGTAAGAAGAATTCGAAGTCTTTCATGGCCAAGTTCTCGATTGAGGCTGCGGTATCAAGCATAACGAGATAATAAAGCTTGCCCGGCATACGCTGCTGAATCTGGCTGGGACGGTAATACTTCGCGCCTTCCCCTGAGTCAGATTTGGGAATCTCCAGTGGAGTCTCGAAGATCAATCCAGGAAACTCGGGCTGGTCCCGCTCGAAGACTACAATTCGACCATGCCCATCCCCATCCTTCCCATACATTCCTGCCTGTACTCCCCACAATGCCATGCAGTCCGCCGCAGGGCAACGAGGGGGTGTAAATAATTCAAAAAGCCCTTTTGAGTAGTTCTTGGTAAAATCAAGCAAGGTTTCATTTTCCTTTGGCTGTCTCACGAGAACGAGGATGCTGGGGGACAGAGTGTGTTTGGTCGCTTTGTAAGGACCTGTACTGAAAAGGGCAATGCAGGTACCCTTTTCCAATCCTATTTGATTGACAGTCCAGTCGCCATGTGCGCGAAGGCGAAGTCCGCAACTGGTGCTGGTAAATGCTGTATCTTTGTCGGCATTCGCCCCTAGCCACACATCCTTTGGCTCATACTTTTTCTTCTGGTCAAAGGCATCGAAGCTTTTTTGGGCACCGTTGGCGAGAAAGTTACGCATATCAGAGGTTGCAGCATGAAGTTTATCAAGGTGTTGAGCGGCGCGCAGAACGTGAGCAGGCATACTTGTGACCGAGGCGCATTCCATATAATCGTCCCAGAATGCTGCTGGGAGTTGATCCCAAGGGTGGCCGTCTTCAATAGATAAGAACTCCTTCGCGCCAGAATCGGGCTGTGTCGTCTGGCACAGAAGCGTGGCACGAAACCAGGGAGCACGCACGTCTGACGGAACCAGCTTCTGGGAACGGGATAGCACGTCCAGTGCTATATCGTAACTTCCATTCACATCCAGGTTATAGGCATAACGCGCAACGAGACCCGTCAGCAGCAACAATTCGGTGTTTTCTGGATGATTCTTCAGAGCGAAACTGAGAAATCCTATATCTTTGCCAAGGCGAGTGGCAACGTCCTCTTTGGCAATCGGGAATTTCCAATTCATTGTCCATGAATGGCTGTAGGGCTCAAGTTCTTTGGCATCGTCAAGAGCAGCTAGAACAGCTGTTTCCTGCGGAAGCCCATCGGCATGAATGGCCGCGACATTGGCAAAACCGTTGGAAATCGAAAGAACAAGAAGAAATGTGAAAAGCAGGGCAGCATTCTTGCGCACTTGTACCTCACAATTTGGAAACTTAAGCCCAGTATATCTAACTCAATAGCGATTGGTCTTTTGATCCATGCAAAACGACAAACAGCTTTCCGTCCTTAGCAGTAAAGACTAGGCTGCGGATTAGGTTGGAGTTGTGCGGGTGGACCAGGACCTCATCAGGAGAAATGAACTGTTCACCGCACGACTGATCCCTGCCACTTCACGGCTCCAGCAGAATCTTCCCCGTAGTCTTGCGGGCTTCGAGATCGGTCTGGGCCTGGGCGGCCTCGGCCAGCGGATACAGATGCTCGGTGCGCAGCTTGAGTTGGCCTTTGGCGGCCCAGCCCAGCACGTCGCCCGCGCGCCAATCCAGTTCCGCCCGCGTGGCCAGATAGTGCCAGAGCGTGGGGCGGGTAATGAAGAGCGACCCTTTGCCGCTCAGTTGAATCAGGTCGAAGGGAGGCACGGGGCCGCTTGATGCGCCGAAGAGCGCCAGCAGCCCGCGCGGGCGCAGGCAGTTCAGGCTCTTGTCGAAGGTCGTCCGGCCCACCGAGTCGTAGACCACATCCACTCCCTTGTTGTTCGTGAGCCGCTTCACCTCGACCTCGAAGTCCTGCTCGGTGTAGAGAATCGCGTCGGAAGCGCCCGCCTGAAGCGAAAGCTCCGCCTTGGCGGCGGTCGAGACCGTGGTGATAACTCGCGCGCCCAGCCGCGTTGCTATCTGCGTCAGCAACAGGCCCACACCGCCGGCTCCGGCATGAACCAGCGCCGTATCGCCGGCCTTGAGCGGAAAGGTGGAATAGGCGAGATAGTGCGCCGTCATGCCTTGCAGCATAGCTGCGGTAGCCTGCTCCGGAGTCAGCCCGGCGGGAACCTTGACCAGTTGCGCGGCGGGAACCAGCGCATACTCGGCATAGCTGCCCTGTACGCTCACCGAGGCCACCAGATCGCCCGCGACAAAGCCGGTCACGCCTGGACCCAACTCCTCGACCGTACCCGCTGCCTCGCTGCCGGGGGTGAGCGGCAGCGAGGCTTTGTAGACGCCTTTGCGGAAGTAGATTTCGATGAAGTTGACCCCGACTGCCTCGACGCGGATCAACACCTGCCCCGCTCCCGGATGGGGGATGGGCAACTCGGCCAGCTTGAGTACCTCCGGCCCGCCTGTCTCGCAAATCTGTATGGCTTTCATCACAGGTTCAGGATGAACCTAAGGGCCGTGCGTATGCAAGGGGCTGGGCTACCCAGTCAGCTTGGCGCTGGCCAAGCGATTCAGGCTGATGCCCTGCT
>Ga0181536_10003614_pt1 | contig 16797 bp, 13 predicted proteins | sample PEATcosm2014_Bin_41_FD_121105 | JGI IMG/M metagenome (GOLD analysis project Ga0181536, IMG submission 121105) | Peatland microbial communities from MTU Mesocosm Facility, Houghton, MI, USA - PEATcosm2014_Bin17_60_metaG | ecosystem: Environmental > Terrestrial > Soil > Wetlands > Peat | place... | reverse complement strand
AGCGAGTGAAGTTGCAGGAGCAGCCCTTCCGGCTGCTCGTCGTGCTTCTGGAGAACGCCGGAGAAGTCGTCTCCCGCGAGCAACTGCGGAGCCGCATCTGGCCGCAGGATACCTTTGTTGATTTTGAGGGCAGCCTGCGCGTGGCTGTCCGCAAACTTCGTGAGGGGCTGGGCGACGATGCAGACCGTCCCAGCTACCTCGAAACGATCCCCAAACGAGGCTATCGCTTTATGGCAACGGTGGAAGTGCCCATCCAGCCGAGCAGCCATGCGCCGCTTCGCGACCGGAAGAGGATTGCACTTGCCGCGATCGGCTTTTCGCTGGCTGGCGCAGCTGCATTGACGTGGTACCTACTCCGCCCATTGCCAACGCTCCGGATCGCTTCGTACACGCAAATCACCACCGACGGTCAAATGAAATGGATCGCCGGAACGGATGGAAGCAGCCTCTACCTCACTCTTCTAGTGCCTGCTGGCCACGGGGTGGTTCCGGTTGTCGGCGGACGGGTGACGAAGCTCTCCATCGACCTCCCCACGTCCGGGAGTTCTCCCAGCGACTTCCCGTTGATACAGGATGTGTCTCGGGACGGTTCCAAGCTTTTGGTTTCGAGTGTTCATTTTGGCATTTCTCTGGAGACGGAATTATGGGTTGTTGACGCTCATGGCGAAGGTGCACGCTTTCTGACAAATGGCCGGTCTGCGATCTGGTCTCCCGACGACAAGGCAATCTTATATTCCACGATCCATGGTGACCTGTACACCATTCCCAGCGAGGGTGGAGAACCGCGACTTCTGCTCGCCTCGCCGGCGGCGCCCGGAACACCGTTCGCGGTAAGCAATTTGGCCTGGTCGCCGGACGGAAGCCGGATTCGTTTCATACGTAAAGATCGATACTGGGAGGTCTCAGCTGACGGAAAGAACCTCCACGAGGTTTTGCCCAACTGGCACGCTGCTAACCCCGAATACCTCATGTGTTGTGGAAGTTGGACGCCGGACGGGGATTTCTTCCTGTTTATCGCGGGAACCTGGCCGTTCTCTCAGAATCGCTCTGCCGGGTCGCAGATATGGGCTTTGGATGAGCGCCGAAACTGGCCGCATCGCCCCAGTCTCGAACCGGTCCAGCTAACCACCGGAGCCACAACCTGGAGCGGCCCAGTTGTCTCCAGAGATGGCCACACGCTCTATGCCACGGATATCACTAAAAGAGGCGAACTCGTCACCTACGACGCCAAGTCGAAAGAGCTTGTACCTTACCTGGGAGGCATCTCGGCAGACGTCGTCTCCTTTTCTAGGGATGGTAAATATCTGGTCTACGACGCCTACCCTGAGGGGACCATGTGGCGAGCGAATCGCGACGGAAGCGGGCGGCAGCAACTGACCGGCCTGCCATTCTATCCGTTAGCCCCCGAGTGGTCCCCCGATGGCACGCAGATCCTATTCTTTCTGTTATTGCCATCTCATTTTGGTGAAATGTACACCGTCTCCAGCCAGGGCGGCACACCGAAGCGCCTGCTGCCGGACGACAAATACCAGAACAGGGTTCCGACGTGGTCGCCTGACGGGAAGAGAATTGTTTTCTCTCAATTTCCCGCGGGGGTGGGATCGCTCTTTCCTTCGAAAAACCGCATCCTGGAGCTCGATACCGGGAAAGTCACTGACCTTCCGCCATGTCCCAAGCCCTGCTGGGCCCCACGGTGGTCGCCCGACGGCCGCTACCTGGAAGCGATGACAGCGGATCGTACTGACGTGGCCTTGTTTGACTTTCGAACAAACAGATGGACGCTGTTCAACCTGAAGCGCGGTTCGATTCTTTATGCTCGCTGGTCGCATGATGGTCGCTTTATCTACTTTCAGGACAGCGATAACCCCGGCGCACCATTCAAAAGCACAGATCCAGGCTTCTTTCGCGTTCCGGCTGCAGGCGGAAAGGCCGAAAAACTCGTCGACCTGAAAGGCTTCAGAGGTATTGGAATCCTGGGCACTGACCCGGACGACAACCCCATCCTGCTCCGCGACGAAGGCACTTACGATATCTATGCGCTTGCGCTCGAACGGAAATAGACACGCGCAGGCCGCGCATCGTTGATTCACACATATTCAAGTACGAAAATCGGTTCTGCCCGAAGATCATCGAAGGCGAGATCATTTTCCGATGCAGAACGTGGAGAAGATCAGGCTCAGAATGTCGTCGGGAGTGGTTTGGCCGGTGAGCGAGTCGAGGGCCCAGAGCGCGCGATAGAGATCGAGCAGGATCATCTCGTGGGGAATGGTGGCGGCGTTGGCTGTGGCGGCATCGGCCAATGCGGCCAGCGCGGTGGTGACGGCCTGATGCTGGCGGAGATTGGTGAGCATGCCGGGTTCCGCCGCGGCTCCGCCGGTGGCAAGCGCCAGGATTTTCTCGCGCAACGCGGCAATGCCTTCGCCGGTGAGCGCAGAGGTTGAGACGACCGGCGGCAAGCTTCTTTCCGCGGGGGTTTGGGAGCCGGTGGGGCCTGCGGCGGAGCTTTCTCGCACCTTCAAATCGAGAACCGGGGCATCCAAGTTTATGCATTCCCCGGTCCCCAAATGCGAGGGCCCCCACCCCATCGACCAAGACCTGTCGCTGGGGGCCCCGGGACCGGGGGCACCCAAGTTTTCGGAACGAGCCGATTCGACGAGATCGGATTTGTTGACGGCGACAATTGCCGGGCGGCCAACGACTGCGGCCAGCAGACGGTGTTCTTCGTCGTTGAGGGGCTGCGTGGCGTCGAGCACGATAAGCACCAGCGCCGCATCGGCAAGGGCTTCGCGGCTGCGCGCAATCCCGAGCTGCTCGACTTCTTCGCGTCCCTCGCGCAGACCCGCGGTGTCGACCAGCTCAATGGGAATGCCGCCGATGGAAATGCGCTCGGTGACGAGATCGCGCGTGGTGCCCGGAGTTGCGGTGACGATGGCGCGGTCGCGCTCCACGAGGCGGTTGAAGAGCGAGCTCTTGCCGGCATTGGGGCGGCCGACGATGGCGAGGGTGAGGCCGTCGTGCACAATGCGGCCGCGGGCAAATGAGGCTTCAAGCGCGGCGAGCGGCGGGGTGAGCTCGGCGATGCGGCGCGCAATCTCCTGCTGCGGCGTGACGTCGACGTCGTCTTCGGCGAAATCGATGCCGGCTTCGAGCAAAGCGACGAGGTCAACGAGGGATTGTTTCATGGGCGCGACGCGGTGACTGAGCGCGCCGCCCATCTGGCTGGCGGCCTGGCGCGCCTGGGTGAGGGTTTGCGCGTCGATAAGGTCGCGGACCGCTTCAGCCTGCGTGAGATCGAGGCGGCCGGAGAGGAATGCGCGCTGCGTAAACTCGCCGGGCTCGGCAAGGCGCGCGCCCAGCTCGAGCGCGCGGCGCAACAGCAACTCCAGCACCACCGGCGAGCCGTGGGTTGCGATTTCGACGAGATCTTCGGCGGTATACGAGCGCGGAGCGGCAAAAAATGTGATCAGGGCTTCGTCGATGCGCGTAGCGTTGTCACCGGCGGCATCGAGCACATCGGCCAAGCGCGCGTGAGCGTGCTCGAGAGGCTCGAGCGGATGGCGCAGCCGGACGAGTTGGGAGGCGATGGGCGCAGCCTGCGGGCCGCTCAGCCGCACGATGCCGATGCCACCGCGTCCCGGAGGCGTGGAGATGGCGGCGATGGTGTCGGTAAGCGTGGCGGGCGCGGGCATTTCTACCCCTCAGTGTAGTGTGCGGGGCGGCCAAGTCCCAAAAAGAGAATCAGATGCAATTGGGAGCGTGCGGAAGGGGTTCAATTTGGGAAGGTAACCAGGAAATGGGTACTTAGGTGATAGTGGCGCTGACGATGGAGATTGCTCTACAGTTTAAATGTCGACGTGTCTCTCGGCGGCTTTGATAGCTGCTCCCCGGGAAGCGCGACCGGCCTGAGGCGAATGCGATGAAGGCTGCGCGATTAGCGACGCTCAAAATCTTTGCCCTGGCGTTTCTACTGGTGGGTCTGGCGGGCCTGATTGCGTCTGCCACCATCTCGACCTATTACCTCGAAGTGATGCCGCAGAGACCGATTCCGGAAAAGCTCCAAGTGGTTCCGCGCAGCATTCATGGCGTGACGGTGTACCAGACCAAGGAGAAAGACCGCGACCTTAGCGTGGTGGAATACGCCTCGGTGGGAATTTTCCTTGTCGGCCTGACGCTGAGCGCGATTTATCTGGAGAAGTGGGGCAGCATGCAAGTGCCCGCGGGCGAGGAAAAAGAGTCGGAACTCGCGGAAGATTTGCAGTGAGACGCTAGAGCGGAGTCGAAAAAATTCGTTGCGGAACTCGGCATCTCGAAATGCAGGTCCTTCGACTCCGTTTGGCCCCCAAAGGGCCAAACGTCGCTCAGGATGACCGCTGTATTTATATTGCGAACTTTAGGGACAGCACACTAGAGCACTGAGTCATCGTTTCGTTGAAGAAATGAGCCGCATAAATGCAGGTCCTTCGACTGCGTTTGCCGCAAAATGCGCGGCAAACTCCGCTCAGGATGACAATTTCATTGTGATGCGCGGCGCGGATCGCGCAGCATAGCCAACTACAATAAAGCGATGCCTGAGCTACCTGAGGTGGAAACTGTCGCGCGCGGAGTGAACCGGCGCGTGCGCGGCGATCGCATTGTGCAGGCATGGTTTGGCAAGCGCCCGCAAACCTTTAAAACACCGACCTCGCGGCAGGCGAAAGGCCTTGCGGGACGCACGATTCTGGCTGTGCACCGCACGGGGAAGCACATCGTGTTTGAGTTGGGTGCGGGGGCAAGGGCCGGCGCGACGGCGCAGCAGGGCCACGCCCATGCGAACCAGGCGACCGCGCCGGATGCGCAGTGGATCGTGCATCTGGGGATGACGGGACGATTGCTGGTGGCGACGCCGGATGCACCCGTGGCTCCGCATACACACGCGCGGCTCGACCTGGCCAGCGGCAACGAGTTGCGGTTTGTGGATCCGCGCCGCTTCGGCCGGCTGGAGTTCCGCGACCTGCGCAGCGGTGGCGGCGCCGCATTCGAAGCGCCCGGAGCTGAGCCGCTCACCATCGGCGCGCGCGCGTTTGCCGAGCTCTTCCGCCGGCGGCGCTTGCCCATCAAGGCGGCACTGCTGAACCAGTCCCTCCTGGCCGGGGTGGGCAACATCTACGCGGACGAGAGCCTTTTTCAGGCGGGCATCCGGCCGCGAAGGCGGACCAACCGGCTGACCGCGGCGGAGCTGGAGCGGCTGCGCCTGGCGCTGCGCCAGATCCTCACGGACGCCATCCGCCTGGGTGGTTCCTCGGTTTCAGATTATGTGGACGCGGACGGAGAACGGGGCTTCTTTCAGCTCGAGCATTGCGTCTACCAGCGCACGGGCGAGCCGTGCCGCCGCTGCCAGACGCCGATCCGGCGCATGGAGCTGGCGGGGCGCGGAACCCACTTTTGCCCGACCTGCCAGCGCTGAATCGGAGATAAGCGGAGCTAGCGGAGTTAGCGGGGTTAGCGGAGCTCGATTGGCTCGGTCTGCGACCGGGATTCATGGGCGGCAGGCCGAGCTTGCCGGTGGAGTTCAGACATTCTGGGGCCGCAGATCTACATTTTTTGGGAGGAATTTTGCGAAAAACCTCCCGGAATCCAGAAAATGCGCACGGATTTTTTACATAAGTCGTTAAGAATCAGTCATGTTACGAAAGGCATGTTAATTGCTATGTAATAGGCGCCAGTGATGATTCGGCTGCTGAAGGTAGGCCCAGCGAGCCAGAGCCACACAGGGTACCCGGCATGAGCAACCGCCAATGAGCGGCCCTCAAAAAGGGAAAGCCAGCCGGGAAGCCCAAAGTTCGAGCGGTGGAGACAGCCACCGCCCTACACATAGCTGGGAGGCCAGTGACCAGCACGCGAACCGAGACGCCACCTTCAAGGGTGGCGTTTTTCACGTTTGGGCATTTTGGGCGGCGCGGCGGACCTGATGGCACCGACCCATTGTGGATTCCCCGCGCATCACGGCAGTCACCCCTGCCCCTTTAGTCCCCTTGCCAGTGGTGAGCCTTCGCTGTAGTATCAGAGTTGCCTATCAAGCGGCTGACGCGGGCCACCCAAGGCATGGGTAGAGCAAGCTCGCCGTTGAGCAAAGAAACATCGCCAAACAGTTGAGATCGTTCAGAGTGGACTGTGCGCGACGGTTGCTCACGTAGGAAATGGCATCACCTGAGAAAAGCAGCAGCCGCGCCGAGTCGACACCGGCGAGCGGATGGAGTGGATGAACGACTCCCGCAGATGAAGCGGCAAGCGCATTTTCACAGAGGGTCGAGTGGTGGAAGCACGCACAGGGAGGCGCGTCTGCCGGCTGCAACGTGAGCGGTTCCAGAATTCAGGAGCCCTTTTGAGAGCAGTGAAAGGCGGCATTTTCTTGAGGAAAATGCCACTGGGCAGTGGTGGTTCCGGGGTACCGCAATTCTGGAACCGCTGTCGGCTTGGTGAGAAGCGCCAATACGCGTGCATACCAGAGGCAACACCACTTGGAATGAAGGCCGTGCACTGCCGAGGACGTGCAGCATTCTCTCTGCGGTGCAGAGGGAATTAAGGCAAAAAGTAAAGCGGGTCCGCGAACCGTTTGCAGCAGGCGCAAAGCAACGCACTAAAGCGAAGCACCAGGAAGTACACGCATCATGACAACAGAACCGACGCAGCCCCAGCCTGAACAGGGGCCGACTCCTGACAACGGTCAGGTGCAGTCGCAAGGGCATCGGCGCCGCCGGCGCCGCCGCAAGAACAAATCAAGCCAACAGGGCGCGATGCAGCCGCAAGGGCAACCGCAGATGCAGGGACAGCCCCCGATGCAGGCGCCGCCGCAGCTTGCTCCACCCCGGCCTCCGCAGCAGCGTCAGGGCCGCAAGAAGAAGTTCTTCCAGAAGAACACGGGTTCCGCAGCGTCGCCCGGCAATAACATCAACGCACCGCAGGGCAAGCGCAGGGGACGCCAGAAGGGCCCGCGCATGTTTGTTGGCCCGATGGACCACAGCTATCGCGTGGTGAACGGGAATGTCGCCGACGGACCGGCCTCCACGATTCCCACGGCGGGCAACGGGCATAGCAGCGGGTACTATCCCGACGTTTATGCGGGGCAGCCCCCGGCGCCGGTACGCGAAGACGCGCTCACGCGCATCTTCTGCTTCATTGAGGATCTCTTCTTCCTGGCCAAGATCCAGGAGACGGCGCGCAAACTGGGCGTGAAGGTGGAATTCATCAAGGGCGACAAGGATGCGGTGGCGCGCATCTACGACGCACCGGAGAATGAGCGGCCTTCGCTGCTGGTGTTCGACCTGAACAACCTGAACGCCAAGCCCATGACGCTGATTCCCAAGTTCAAGACGAAGTTCAAGAAGGCGGTTTCGATCATCGGTTTCCTGAATCATCTGCAGGGAGACCTGAAGATCAAGGCGCTGGAAGCGGGTTGTGACGTGGTGATGCCGCGCTCAGCCTTTTCGCAAAGCCTGCCGATCCTGCTGCGCCGCTACGGCGTGGAAGAGGAAGAGGAAGTCTCGCAGCAGCCGGCGTTTTAGAGGCAGGGAATAGGGATTAGGGAACAGAAAACTCCGCTTGAAAGAAGAGGGCGCGCTCAACTTGAGTGCGCCCTCCCAGTTTGTGTGCGGGACTTCCTGCTTTCTAATCCCTGGTCCCTGTTCCCTACTCCCTGCTGTCACCCCGGGGGCCAGGTGAGGTGGCGGCCGCCGAGCAAATGCAGATGCAGATGGTCCACGGTCTGGCCGCCATCCGAGCCGGTATTCACCACGACGCGATAGCCTTTGGCGAGGCCATTCCTGCGGGCAATCTCCGCCGCCACCCAGAAGAGGTGACCGAGCAAAGGGTTCTGCTCCGCAGTGACCTGGGCGAGTGAATCAATATGCTCGCGGGGAACGATGAGCACATGCACGGGAGCCTTGGGATTGATGTCGGCAAAGGCGTAGACGCGCTCGTCCTGGTAGACGGCAGTGGAGGGAATCTCGCCGGAAGCGATTTTGCAGAAGAGACAGCTCATGGCGTGACCAGTGTACACGGAGCGCATGCCAGGCTATGCCCCGATGACAAGAACTTTCGGCGAAGACTTGGTGTGGTGAGTTAGAAGCCTTGAACAAACAACCGCAGATGCCTGTTCGACTTGGATCGCGCGAAAGGCAAAGGCAAAAGCAACCGCAGGTCCTTCGACTGCGTGGACCGCGCTTTGCGCGGCCCACTTCGCTCAGGATGACAACCGATGTTTGATTGCTCAGGATGACATCCGATTTTTGATCGATCGCCTTGCTTGTCCTCGCTCAGGCGGACTCGATGATTATGTTCGCGTACTGAATGGTGTCACCGGTGCGGATGAGGCCGATGGCGTGGGGAACGCGCTTCTTGAATTCGATGTGCGGCTCGAAGGTGAGCGGGACGCCCGTGAAGGCTGTGGCGAAGTCCTTGCGCGTGCGAGCGTGGTTGGCGCCGCGGAACTCCTCGGCCATCCATGCGTGGCCGAGGCCGTAATTGGCTCGAATAGCATTCAGCACGTCGAGCACGCGCGGAATGCCGTCGACGAGCGAGATGTCGACGGTTTCAATCTGCGGCCAGAAGGGAAATCCCCGGTCGGCGATGACGAGGGTGTTGGTGTGGCGAATGCGGGCGAGCAGCGAAAGGATATTTGGATTGAGGATGCCGGACTTGAGCATGGGATGATCGCTCCCAGTCCAGCTTACAATGACGCCATGGCCGCTTCCCTGCCGTTGCGCGTGATTCATACCGTGTGCTCGCACGATTGCCCGGACTCGTGCGCGGTGCTGGTGACGGTGAATGAAGAGGGGCGCGCGGTGAAAGTGGAGGGCGACCCCAAGCATCCGGTGACGCAGGGATTCCTGTGCGGCAAGGTGGCGAAATATCTGGATCGCGTCTACGCGCCGGACCGCGTGCTTTATCCAATGCGCCGCAAATCCGGCGTGGCGAAGGCTCCATTGCAGCGCGGGCGCGAGCATGAAGCCTTTGAGCGTGTGAGCTGGGATGAAGCGCTGGACGCGATTGCCGCGCGGCTCCAGGAGACGAGCGATCGCTACGGGCCGGAATCGATCCTGCCGTACAGCTACGCGGGAACCATCGGCGTGCTGGGATTCGGATCGATGGACCGGCGATTCTTTCATCGCCTGGGCGGGAGCCAGCTCGACCGCACGATCTGTTCTGAGGCGGGCGGGCAGGCGTGGAACCTGGTGTACGGCAAGAAACTCGGCACGCCTACCGAGGATTTCCGGCTGGCGAAGCTGATTCTGGCGTGGGGCGCAAACATCCACGGCAACAACATTCATTTGTGGCCGTTTGTGGAGGAGGCGCGGAGGAACGGGGCGCGGCTGGTCGTCATTGATCCTTACAGGACGCGCACCGCGGCCGTGGCCGACTGGCACATCGCGATCCGGCCGGGCACGGATGCGGCGCTGGCGCTGGGCATGATGCACGTGATTCTGAACGAGGGCCTGGAAGACCGCGCCTATATTGCCGCAATGACGCACGGGTTCGAGCAGCTGGCAGAGCGGGTGCGCGAATACACTCCGCAGCGCGCGGCCGTGTGGACCGGAATGACGCCGGGCGAAATTGAGCAACTGGCGCGCGAGTATGCGACGACGCGGCCCGCGGCGCTGCGGCTGAATTATGGCGTGCAGCGATCGGAAAACGGCGGAGCGGCGGTGCGTGCGATTGCCATGCTGCCGGCGCTGACGGGCGCGTGGAAGATGCGCGGCGGCGGAGGTCAGCTTTCGATGTCGGGCGGCTTTGCGTGGGATAAGAAGGCGCTGGAGCGGCCCGATCTGGCGCTGGCTTCGCCGCTCGGGCGGCTGGCGCGTGTGGTGAATATGTCGGAGCTGGGGCGGGCGCTGACGGAGTTGGGACAAAGCAGGGAACAGGCAACAGGGAACAGGCAACAGAAAAACGGCGAAGTGCACGACGACGGCCCGGCGGTGCATGCGCTGTTTGTGTACAACTCGAATCCGGGAGCGATAGCACCGAATCACAACGCGGTGCGGAGGGGCCTGGAGCGCGCAGATCTCTTCACCGTGGTGCACGAGCAGTTTTTTACCGACACCACGGATTACGCCGACTTTGTGCTGCCGGCGACGACTTTTCTGGAGCACACGGACGTGCAGGGAGCCTACGGACACTACTTTGTGCAGCTTTCGCAACAGGCGATTGCACCGCGCGGCGAGGCGCAATCGAATGTGTGGCTCTTCGGGCAACTGGCGCAGGGCATGGGTTTCAGCGAGCCGTGCTTCCGCGATACACAGGAGGAGATGATCCGGCAGGCGTTGGCGATCGGGGCGGATGGCCGCTCGACGAACGCGGGCATGGAGCACATCACGATGGAGGCGTTGGAGCGCGAGGGACATGTGCCGCTGGCGATTCACGCTGCGCCTAAGGCGCGGCCGTTTCTGCCGTACACCTCCGGATTGCTGGCCACGCCGTCGGGCAAGATCGAGTTTTTCTCGGAAACGCTGACCGCGGCGGGTCTGGATCCCCTTCCGGGCTTTGTTCCCGCGGTTGAGTCCCGCTGGGGAGCGATGGCGAAACAGTATCCGCTGGAACTGCTGGCGCGCAAGAACGACAACTACATGAACTCGACGTTTGCGAATCTGCCGGGGCACCGGAAGATGGAGGCGCGGACAAACCAGAAGCTGGAAATCCACCCGCAGGACGCGGAGGCGCGCGGGGTGGCCGAGGGCGATCAAGTGCGCGTCTTCAACGACCGCGGCGCGATTGAGTTAACGGCGATGCTGAATGCGCATCTGCCAGCGGGCGTGGCGGCGGCGCGGCTGGATTGGGCGAAGCTGCACCCCGGCGGCGCAAATGTGAACGCGCTTACCAGCGAGCGGCTGACCGACATCGGTGGCGGCGCGACGTTTTATTCGACGCTTGTGGAAGTGGAAAGAGCAGGGAACAGGGATTAGGGAACAGGGAACAGCAACTGCAGGTCCTTCGACAACGTTTGGCGCGCTCGCGTTGCAGCTCGCGGTAGAGCTCGCTTTTGGATCGGCCCATTTCGCGCGCAAGACGCTTGAGAGCTTCTTTTTCGTCGGCACCGGTTTCGGATTGCAGGCGCGCGACGCGGGCGGCAATGGTCTCGGATGCGGTTTGAGTGCCCGGTGCAGCGCCGGATGATTTGGTCAGAGTGGGCGCTTCAACGAGCAGCGTGATCTCGCCGCGAATACGAGCGCGGGCGGCCAGTTCACGGCGTACCTCGGCCACGGTGCCTCGCACAAATTCTTCGTGCATCTTGGTCAACTCGCGCGCAAGCACTGCGTGCTGCAGACCGCCCCAGAGTTCTTCGATGTCGGAAAGCGTTTCGAGAATGCGGTGCGGAGCCTCGTAAAAAATCAGGGTGTGCGGGGTTTTACGTGGGTCGGCTTGCGCGTGGGCGGCGAGTTCTTCGAGAAATGTGCGGCGCGCGCCGGCCTTTTCCGGCAGGAATCCGAGAAAGTGGAAGTCCTCGGCGGGAAGTCCCGAGGCGATTAACGCGCAGATGGCCGCGTTGGCGCCGGGAATGGGAATGACCGGCACGCTGGCGGCGATGGCTTCGCGCACGAGCCAACTGCCAGGGTCGCTGACGCCCGGAGTTCCCGCATCGGAGACGAGCGCGATGGCCTTCCCGGCCTTTATGTCTTGGATTAGTTCCGTGGCGCGGGTGTGCTCGTTGTGTTCGTGGCAACTGACCGTTTTTTTCTCGATTTGGAAATGATTCAGAAGCTTTTGGGTTTGCCGGGTATCTTCACAGGCGATGCGATCCACGCCGCGCAGCACATCGAGAGCGCGGAGGGTAATGTCGCCGAGATTGCCGATGGGCGTGGCGACGAGGTAGAGGCCGGGGGCGAGCGGCTCGTGCGATTTCGGTTCCCAGGTCCCAAAATCGGGATCTGGGGCACCCTCCGATTTAGACCGTATCGACATATGCGTTCAGTGCCAATGGCTATTAAGCGAAACGTAGATAGTTGGAAGACAAATGCAGGTCCTTCGACGCGATTCGGCGCGCTACGCCCGCCAAATCTTGCTCAGGATGACATCCTGCTGTTTGCAAGTTCAACAACTTAGCCGACATCTATATTTCGGCGCACCAGGGTGGTCCACCATCGAGCCTTCAGTTTCCTTGTTCCTGGCGCTCGATGCGCCGCTGCTCGGCGAGCAGCGCCATGGAGTTCATGAGGTTCTGCACGCTGACAATGCCCACCACGCGCCCGCCCTCGGTGACGGGAATCAGCGCCAGGCCGTGGCCGGCGGTGAGGCGGCGGATGGTGGCGCCCAGCGTGTCCTCAGGCTGCGCCACCTGGAAGGCGCGCGACATGACCGATTGCACATAGCCGTTGCCGTCGCTGCGCAGAGCATCGACGATGCGTTGCCGCGAGATGATGCCCACGAGTTGCGGGCCGCGCACGACAGGAAAATCCTCCTGCAGCGAATGCACGCTGCGGTACAAGGCGTCGGCGAGAGTGTCGGAGGGCGAGAGCGTGGCAAAGTCGGTGAGCATGACTTCGCGCATGCACACGGTGTCGACGACGGACTGGAAAAAGACCCCTTGATCCTCGACTTGCGCGGCGATCATGACGAAGAAACCGGCAAGGACGAGCCAGGAATCGTGGAGCAACATGCCGCCCAGCATGGCGATGAGGGCCAGAGCCTGGCCGAGACCTGCGGCGGCGCGGCCTGCGGGCCCAACACCGTGCTTGCGGGCGAAGGCATTGCGGACGAGACGGCCGCAATCGAGCGGGTAGGCGGGGAGCAGATGCAGCGCGCCGAGAAGCAACTGCATCCAGACCATGCTGCGCAACAGGTTCGTGGTGGTGATGAGGGGCAGGTCGAAGAGCCGGACATCGGCGCTGGCGCCCAGAATGGCCGCAGCAGCAGCAAGACCGGCAAAACCGTTGGCCAGCGGACCGGCAAGCGCCAGAGCAAATTGCCCGACGCCGGTGTTGGCTTTTTCCTGGCTCTCAGGGTTGGCGTAGGCGAACAGTCCGCCGATGGGCAGCAGGAGGATGGCGCGGAGGCGCAGGCCCAGCCACGCCGCAACCACTAGACGGGCGGTTTCGCGCACGGCGACGGCTGCCACGAGCAGGATGAAGAGAGCGAGTCCATACGGCCAGCCTTGCGGTCCGCTCATGGCAAAAAGCACCAGCACCAGGAGCGGGAAGAAGATGTGGACACGAACCTCCACGCCCATCCACCGGCCAAACGGAATGGACCAACCACGCATAGTTCGATTGTAGAGCGTCAGAGGCGAGAAGCAGCTTTCAGCTCCTAGCTTCTAGCCTCTAGCTCGTCCTTGCCGGTATCACATCTGTGGTTCAGCGGAGGAACGGTCGGAGGGCTAGTCCGTTATGCTGGTGGGCGATGCGCATCATCGCGGGAACGTATGGGTCGCGAAGGCTCGAAGCGCCGCCGGGGTTAAAGACGCGGCCGACCAGCGACCGTTTGCGCGAAACGCTCTTCAATGTGCTGACCCCGCGCATCAATGGAACGCGTGGGGGCGGATCGCGTGAGGGCGGAACGCGTGGGAGCGCGGCCTTTCTGGATTTGTATGCGGGTTCAGGAGCGGTGGGCCTGGAGGCGCTGAGCCGTGGCGCGGCGCGCGTGACGTTTGTCGAGCGGGCTCCCGCGGCACTCAAGGTGTTGCGGCGCAATCTGGAGCGGTTGGGCATTGAGAGAGGGTTTGAAGTGCGCGCGGAGAGCGTGGCGGCTTTCTTGCGCTCTGCCGCAAAAGCAGGTCCAAAGCCAGGACCCTACGAAGTAGTGTTTCTCGATCCGCCATACGACGCGGCCGAGGAGTATGCGGCCACGTTGGGAGTGCTGGGAGAGGGGCAAGGAATTCTCGCGCCCGGAGCGCTGGTGATCGCTGAGCACCGGCGCAAGCAGAGCCTCGAAGACCGGTACGGCGGCCTGAAGCGGACGCGGCTGCTCGAGCAGGGCGACGCCTCATTGAGCTTCTACGCGGTCGAGGCGGGTGCTGCTGGAACGTGATGGGCGATCAGCATTATGGCTAGAATGGAGCGCATGAAAGCCAGGAATCTTTGCGCCGGGTTTGCAGCACTCGCGCTCCTTGCCATTACAGAGCTGAGCGTGCACGGACAGCCGGGGCCGACCCCTTCGCCAAAGACGGAGCCGCAGCAGCTTGTCATCCTCGATACGGACATCGGCGACGACATTGACGATGCCTTTGCGCTGGCATTGTTGCTTCAGAGCCCGGAGATCAAGCTGCTGGGTATCACCACCGCATTCGGCGACACCGAATTGAGGGCGCGGCTTGTGGAGCGCTATCTGAGCGCGGTGGGACGCGGGGACATTCCCGTAGCGGCAGGGGTCGAGACACCGGCGACGAATCATTTCACACAGGCGGCGTATGCAAAGCGGGGAGCTACTCTGCTCGGCGACAGCTGCATGATGCGGGCGCTTTCTGTTTCTCAGACGCCCTTCCCGAAACGCGAGAAGGATCGATATGACGCTTGCGAGAAGGACAGGCACGACGCCGTGGGATTCATCCTCCGTAGCGCGAAGGCTTATCCCGGCCAGATCACGCTGATCGCCATCGGTCCACTTTTCAATGTGCAGGCGGCCATTGCGCGCGACCCGGCCGCATTTCGCAAATTAAAGCGCGTGGTGATGATGGGCGGCAGTGTGTATCGGGGTTATGACGGCGGAATTGCGGGAGCACCGGCGCCGCCGCCGTCGCCGGAATGGAATATTCGGTGCGATCCGGCCGGTGCGCGGGCGCTGCTGGCTTCGGGCGTGCCGGTCTTCATGATGCCGCTCGATTCAACCCAGATCCATCTCACCCCGCGGGAACTGGGGACGATTCTTTCGCACGGATCGCCGCTCAGCGATCAGTTGACCCTGCTTTACCACCAGTGGACAGGAGCGGACGCGTGGCGGATGCCAACACTCTTTGATCCGGTGGCGGCCAGCTACGCAATCCGTCCCGAGCTGTGCCCGACGAAACCCATGCACCTGGAGGTCGACGATCAAGGCTTCACGAAACCGGAAAGTGGAGAGCCGAATGCCCAAGTCTGCCTCCAAGCCGATGAACAGGGATTTCGCGAGCTCCTGCTTCAGCGAATTCTGAGCGATCCGGGGAAGTAACCGAGCGAAGAAGCCGAGAAAAAGACCCAGTTTCCGGCGCGCAATCGCGAGAATTGCAACGAGCCGAGGGCAAAATGCACGAGTGTGAGCGGGGTCACTTTCAACTGCATTGACAGCGGAGGAAAGTAAGAGAAAAATGGCGGGGCGAAGGATTTCGAGCCGTTTCGCGCAGTCTAGGGAGGGAAAGTGAAAAACGCGGTAAAGATTCAGACATTGGCAGCTTTGGTTTTGCTGGGCACGGGTGGATTTCTGGCGGGTTGCAAGTCGGTTCCCGAACTGACGCAAGACCAGGCAAAGACAATGATTCAGGCCAAGTACGACAAGGACCCCGGCACGGTATTCAATATTGCGGTCGACGACCGCGGCATGCAGCAAGGCGTGCATGCCAACTACTGGCTTGGCGTCAAGCGCTATCCCAATGGCTACTGGGCCGACTTCAAACTCACCCCCGACGGAGTCAAGGTTGTGAAGCTGCCCGGCGGCGGCGATACCATCCAGTGGCGGCCGGACGGACCGACGACCGATCCAAGGTACAGTAACTACGCGATCGTCGTGGTGCCGCTGGTCACCAGCAAACTCAAGATGCGCAGTAGCAATAATGTTGGCGACGTGCAGACGATTGCGGACACCAGGACCATGACCTACATGGAAGATGTGGATCTGAGCAACATGCCAGCGCCCTTGCAGGCCATTGCCCAAAATCCCGGCAACAAGCTGAGTACGCAGCGCGTGGCGACGTTCACGCTGGTGAACGGAGCCTGGACCCTGCAATCGATCCTGTAGCAGACAACACAACACGCAAAAAAACACTGGCCGGATACGGGATCGTATCCGGCCAGCGTGTTTTTGGGCGATGAACTGCGGTCAGAAGGTCAGCCGTCCGCCAAGCTGCATGATGCGCGGGCTGGAGGCACCTGTGATCACGCCGAAGGAAGAAGACGAGTTGGCTGCACCAACGGTTGCCGGCGGGCCGCTGGATCCGGGTCCGCTGAGGCTGACCAGATTTAAGACGTTTGTGGCCTCGCCGCGAATCTGGAAGACGATTCCGCGCTCGAACTGGAAGTCGCGGAAGAGGCCCAAATCTACGTCGCGGTAACCTGGATTGCGCAGATAATCGCGCGGCGCGTTGCCATCAGCGCCGCCGGGCCCAATGCCGCCCGCTACGCCGGGGCCGTTGTAGACGAATGCTGCGGTGTTGAACCACGACTGAGTCACACCAACCTGTCCTGAAGCACAGATGCGGCAGCGATGCGGACTGAGGAATGCGCTCGTTCCTGAGACCAAGTCGGGCCGGTTTGCGTTGGCGCTGTCGTCGTTCTTGTCAGAACCGGTTGTAGCGCTAAACGGGGATCCGCTTTGCATGACCCAGATGGGCGAGACCGTCCAGCCGTTCACCACTTCCTTCATGAGGAAGTTGGAGCCGTGATAGTAGTCGATTTTCCATGTGCCCGATATCGTGCTCAAGATGCGCCGGTCAGCGTCCATGGGGCCCTTTTCCTCCCACAGATTGGCGAAGTCCTGGGCGGTCATTTGTCCGATCGCCGACTCATTGGAGCTCTGAATGGCGTGGCTCCAAACAAGGAAGCCATTGACCATGATGTTGCGCGCCATGGGCCGGTTAGCCATGATTTGCAACGAATGGTAGGAGGCGGTCTGGTTGGTGATGAGAAAGATGTTCTGGCCGAGAGT
>Ga0181536_10003612_pt1 | contig 16801 bp, 11 predicted proteins | sample PEATcosm2014_Bin_41_FD_121105 | JGI IMG/M metagenome (GOLD analysis project Ga0181536, IMG submission 121105) | Peatland microbial communities from MTU Mesocosm Facility, Houghton, MI, USA - PEATcosm2014_Bin17_60_metaG | ecosystem: Environmental > Terrestrial > Soil > Wetlands > Peat | place... | reverse complement strand
GGCGCACGCTTTAGCGTGCAGGGGCGAACTTCAGTTCGCCCTGCGGGACGTTAGTCCCGCTAGATCAGTGACTTGCGCAGTGGTTCTCTGGAAAGCGTGCTGTGGCGAGCTTCAGCTCGCCATCTTCGGATGACCGTCGGACCTTGGGCTGAAGCCCAAGGCGGCACGCTAAAGCGTGCGCCACTCACGCCAACCCGTTGCGCGCCGCATGACGCGCCAGCTTGATCGCTTCTCCGTAACCCTCTTTATCGAACGGAGGGCATCCCGTCGGAAACTGCCCCAGCGGATGATTCTTCTGCCGCATCAGGTAGGTGCAATACGTCAGCGTCTTGCAGCAGCGGCGCTCGTCCAGTTCGCCCTTCTCCAGGGCGTCGCGCGCAAAATCCGGATAGGCCAGCGCGCCACGCCCCACGCCCAGGAAACGAATGTCGCCGGCCGCGATGTTGTGCGCCCCGGCGTTGACGGCATACTTCTGCAGCCAGCTATAACCCGTTCCCACGATCGGCAGGTCCGGAAACGCGCGCTGCAACTCCCGCGCGATGCCGAAATGTCGGTTGACGCCCGCCAGTGGATGCTCGGGTTGCTCGTAGTTGCCCTCGTCCGGCTTCTCGAACGGACGGCCGATGTGGGGATTGTAGTAGGGCGAGCCCAACGACACATTCAGCAGCTCGACGCCCCATTCTTGAAACCATGCGATGGCCCGCTTCACTTCGCGCAGATCCTCGCGCAACGGGTTGGCGGCGTCCACGCCCCAACCGTATGGGTAAGGGATCTCATATTCGCAGGGCACGCCCACGCCCGTTGCGGGATCGCGATCGAACGGCACACCATCGAAGGCGTTCATGCGGATCGCGATCGTCAGCCGGTTGCCAAACGACGCGCGCAGCTTGCCAATGACATTGCGCATGAACCGCAGGCGGTTTTCGAGCGGGCCGCCATAACGGCCGTCGCGGGTCTTGGCGCCCAGCAACTCGCTCAGCAGGTAGCCGTGCACGGCCTTGATGTCCACCGCCTGGAATCCGGCTTCGAGCGCCAGACCGGCGGCACTCACGTAGTCGTCTTCCAGGCGCTCCAGTTCGTCGTCGGCGATCGCAGGATAATCGGGCGGCGTGCCGCTCTTTCGGTCGATATGCGGATTGTGATACGCGACGATCCGGCGCGGCACGCTATAGCGGCCGGAATGCGTGAGCTGAATGGGTACCAGCAAATCGTCCGCGCCACCGCAATGCTCGCCGTGCAGTTCGCGGATACGCGCCACGAGGTGCGCGAAGTCCGCTACGTTGTGCCGTGCGATCCAAAGCTGGCGGGTGTTGGCGCGCCCGTCTTCGCGCACGGCCGTGGCTTCAAACCAGATCAGCTTCGCTCCGCCGCGCGCGAAGCGTTCGTAGCGCCGCCAGGTCAGCTCGCCGGGACTCCCATCGAGCGTGCCGTCGCAGCCCTCCATGGGTTGGATCGCGATGGAGTTGCCCACCGTGTGCGCGCCCACGCGCACGGACCGCGCCAGCACTTGCCGGACTTCCGCCGGAGTGGCCGCGAACCGGACGTGCGCCGCGCCGGCCTCCTCAGCCGCGCGCCGCAATTCGTCCAGAGTCTTGTAAACGAAATGTCTCATCGGGCGGCTGTTGGCGCGGCAGCAGCAGGATCGCCAGTGCGCCGATCACCGAGACCGCGAACACGGCTCCCAGGGCAATCGCGTAGCTGCCGAAGCGCTCGCGCAGAATCGAAACGAAGTACGGAAACCAGGTCTGCCCGATAGTGTTGACCGGCAGAATAATCGCCATGGCGCGCGCCAGCGTGTTGACGCCGAACTGCTCCGCGGCCATCAGTGGAATCAGCATGTAATCCGCGCCCATGCCGAATCCGAACAGCACGGCGAAGGCCACCGGCGAGCGCGACGGGCTGACGGTCAGCAGCATGGGAATGGTGGCGGCCACCAGAAAGTAGGTAGCGGTCATGACCCATTTCTTGGAGAAGCGGTCCGCTAGGCCGCCGATGGCCAGGCGTCCGGCGATGCTGGTGGCCAGGATCGACATGGAGGCCACACGCCACACGGAATTCAGCAGCGCCAGTCCTTCCTTGGTGCGATCCGTGAAGCCTTGGTCGAGAAAGACGAACTTCATGTGGAAGTTCACCGCGCCGATCGCGCCGATGGAGCAGAAGCTGCCGATCAACAACAGCCAGAACGAATAGTGCCCCAGCAGATAGCCGAAGCTTAGCGATGCCACCTGATTTTCGGCGGGCGGGTGGCTGTCGCCATCCGGATAGAGGCCCTTGTCCGCGGCGCGGTCGCGGATCGCGAATATGGCCAGCGGCCACGCCAGAAGCATCAGCGCGCCCCACACCATCAGGGCGCTGTGGAAATTGGTTCCTTCCGTCAGCGGCTTCACCACGTACGAGCCGAGGAATCCGATGAGACCCACACCCACGTACAAAATCCCCATGGCCTTGCCGCGATTGCGCCGGAACCAGTGCGAAATGATGAGCTGATGCGGAATCGGCCCGGAGAGAATGTAGCCCACCGTGTAGAGGAACCACAGCCCGTAGTAAACCCATAGGGACCCGTGCATGGCGCCGAAGCCCAGGAATGCCGCGCAGGTGAGAGCCGTTCCCACCAGGATGAGCTTGCGCGGGCTGAAGCGCGGCACCAGCACCGGACCGATCCACAGCGTCAGCAGCGCCGCCAGCGGAAAGCCGAAAGTGATCTGCCCCTTGGTCCAGTGGAACTCGCGCTGGAAGTAGTCGTAGAAAAACGGCATGTTGTAATAGGGCAAACCGACGGCGATGCCGAATGTAAGGAAGGCCGCCAGCGTTACCCACCAGCCGTAGAATATTTTGCGCATCGGGACAGCCTCCAGTATAGCCGTGGCGCACGCTTTAGCGTGCAGCGGCGAACTTCAGTTCGCCGTCCGGGCGAGCGAAGCTCGCCCCGCCGCCATTTTTCTTATTTAATACCCGATTCCCTGTTATTTTTGCCCCGCGCCGGACTATAATCTAGTTGCAGCCATGAAAGGAGGTTCCCATGTTAGCCATGGTGAGCTTCGCGGTTCTCTTCGCCCCTGCGGTCATAACGGGCGGCGATCTGAATACCACGTATCAGAAACTGAAAGATGCCACAGCAGCGAAAGACGCCGTCCAGGTGAAGATCCTGGCGGCGCAGACGTGCGCGCTGGCGCGCGAAGCGATCGCGGCACCCGCTCCCGCCGACGACGATGAAAAGGAAGCTTGGAAGAACCACGTAGCCTATGCCCATGATGTGGAGGTCTACACGGAGTACGCCCTGTATGCCACCGCCGTCGGGGCGCCGCCCGCGACCACGGTGGACCTGCTGGCTACCCTCGAGCAGCAAAACCCCAAAAGCAAGTACCTGTTCGACGCCTATGGCCTTTACTACTTTCCTGCTTTGCAGCAGACCGGCGCGGCTGCTAAGATCCCGGCCCTAGCCGAGAAGGCCCTAGAGAACTTTCCCGAGAGCGACGACGCGTTGGCGGTGCTGGCCGAGGCGGCATACGCCAAGAAGCAGACCGATCGTGCGCTGGGTTACGCCAAGCGTCTGCCGGCCGCGGTCAACAAGCACGCCAAGCCGGAGGGCATATCCGCCGCCGACTGGGAGCGCAAGCGTAGCGTGAAATTGGCCAGCGGCTACTGGATCGCCGGCGTGGTCGAAGCCGAGAAACAGGCGTACTACGATGCCGACAAGAACCTGCGCGCCGCGCTTCCCCTGCTGGCCGGCGGCGACGCAAGGAAAGGCTACGCGCTATTCTATCTTGGCCTGGCCAACTATCAGCTCGGCAAGATGACCATGAAAAAATCGCAAGTGCTGGAAGCGGCCCAGTTCAGCAAAGACGCTGCTGCCATCCAGGGGACGTGGACGCACCAGGCGTGGGTCAATGCGCAGGTGATGAAGGACGAAGCCGCCAGAATGCGATAACGCGCGTGCCGCACGCTTCGTGGCGCACGCTTCAGCGTGCAGGGGCGAACTTCAGTTCGCCCTGCGGGGACGTTAGTCCCGCTAGATCGGTGGCTTGCGCAGCGGTTCTCTGGAAAGCGTGCCGCGGCGAACTTCAGTTCGCCGTTCCAGTAGGCTTGCGCAGAATCCTGAGCTGACGGGTTAACATCAGTAGGGGAGGAGATTCTGATGAGTTCCACGTCTGCGGCGGCTCCCACGGCCGCCACCTACACGATCGAGCCCGCTCACTCGAGCGCGCATTTTAAGGTCCGGCACCTGATGATTGCCAATGTGTGGGGCGAGTTCAGCAAAATCAGCGGCACGGTGAAGTTCGACCCGTCTAATCCGGCAGCCATCGGCATCACGGCCGAGATCGATGTTGATTCGATCAACACGCGCGAGCCCGACCGGGACAAGCACCTGAAGAGCGCCGACTTCTTCGATGCCGCCAACTATCCCAAGATGAAGTTCCAATCGACGAAGGCCGAAGCGGACGGCCCCGAGGGTTACAAGGTCACGGGCGATTTGACGATTCGCGGCTTGACGCACGAGGTGGTCCTGAACGTGACCGGTCCCACACCCGAGGTCAAAGATCCGTGGGGCTACACTCGCCGCGGCGCCGAAGCGGTAGCGAAGATCAGCCGCAAGGACTTTGACTTGAAGTACAATCCGATTCTCGAGGGCGGTGGCGTGATGATCGGCGACGCCATCGAGATCTCGCTCGAAGTCGAATTGGTCAAGACGGCGTAGACCCTGCGATACAATAGGGCCGATGCGAGTTGTCGCGCTCGCCGTAGTGTTTCTGTGTGCCGCGTTGCCTCTGCGCAGCCAGAGTCGCGACGCCGAACACTCCATCGAATCCATCCAGTCCGCCATGGAAAGCGGCGATGCAGCCGGCGCTTCGCGGTTGTTGGCGGCAGCGCTGGCGAAGTATCCAAGGGAGGCGGGACTTCTCAATCTACGCGGCGTCATGCACGCGCAGCAGTCGGAGTTGGTGGAGGCGCGGGCGGACTTTCAGCAGGCGGTGCAACTTTCTCCCGGTCTCACGCCGGCGTGGCAGAATCTGGCGCGGGCATGCCAGCTCATGAGCGTCCGGGATTCGTCCGCGATGTCTTGCGCGGCCGGCGCGTGGGAGCAGGTGCTGCGCGTACGGCCCGCTGACGCGGAGGCCATGAGTTCGCTCGCCACGCTCTACGAGTGGCAAGGGAAGTTTGCGGATTCCTTGCGCGCTTTGGAGAAGCTGCCGCCGGGGGAGGCTTCCCTGCCCTCCCTGTTGGCGCTGCGGTGTGGCGACCTGGCTGGTCTCCATCGCACCCAGGAGGCCGCGCAAGCGGCCCAAGGCCTGGCGCGCGCCTCCGACTTCTCCGAAGCGGATGCCGACTCGATCTTTCCAGTGCTCGAATCGACCCGTAGCGCGGACTTGATCGTCACGCTGATCGAGGCTCTGGACGCGCGCGGGAAAGCCTCCGCCCTCAGCCTGGGGCATCTGGCAGTGGCTTACGAGCAGTTGAACCGCCTTCCGGATGCGCGTCGGACGCTGGAACGAGTAGCCGCCGCGGATCCCGGCAATCCGCGGCACCTGCTGGAGTTGGCCCGCCTCGCGCACCTCGCGCACGATCTGGAAGGCTGTCTCGCATATCTCGGACACGCGCGGGATCTCACGCCGGACGATGCCCAGATCCATTTTCTTTTCGGATTGGTCGCCGTGGAGATGGAACTGCCGGTCGAGGCGCGCCGGTCGCTCGACAAAGCCTTGGCCATCGACCCCAAGAATCCGCAGTACAACTACGCCATGGGCGGCGTTCTGCTCAGCGGAGGCCGCGGCGCCGAGTCTGTTGCATACTTCGCGAAGTACGTCGCCGCGCTGCCCGGCGATCCCAAGGGCCACTTAGCGTTGGGCGCGGCGTACTTCGCCTCGATGGACTACGATCGATGCCGCGCCGAGATGTTGGGCATCGCCAAGAACCCCAAGACCGAACCCGGCGCCGCCTATTACCTGGGCCGCGTGGCCCGAATGGAGGAGAACTATGACGAGGCGCTGGGATATCTGGAGCGAGCCGTCAAGCTGGTTCCGTCGTTTCCCGAAGCCTACACGGAACTCGCCCAAGTCCGCATTGGCCAAGATCAACTCGCCGCCGCACGCACGGCCGTCGAGCGGGCGCTGGCCATCGATCCGGACAACTTCCTGGCGAATTCCGCTTTGTTAACGGTCATGCAACTGGCTCACGATCCCGCCGCCGAACAACAGGCCGCGCACCTGCGCACGCTCGATGCGGAGCGGTCGCGCCGTCGCGAACTGCTCCAGCGGACGATTGAGGTGAAGCCATATTGAGACGCGCGCTTCTCAGCGTGGCGTTGCTGCTTGGGCCGGTTGCGCTGCCGGCGCAGAAGCCGGACAGCCTGCCGGAACGGATCCGCAACTGCCACCTGCCGGCGGAGCAGCGCGAAGAACTGGTGCGAGCGTTTGCTGCCAAGGATTACGCGCACATGGCGGACATCCTGGACCGGCAGGCCGCTTCCGCCGATACGTCTTCCAACGCCACCGAACTGCGGGCCTTGGCCGGCGCCGTCGAATTCCTGCAGGGCAAGATGGACCGGGCGGTGCTGGCTTTCCGCCAGTCGGACTCGCTGGCTCCGCTGGCCGACCCCGACCGCTTCACTTGGGCCATGGCGCTGGTGAATCTGGGCGATGCGAAAGCGGCGCGCGAGCAACTCACGCGGCTTAGTGACAGTCATCCGGACCGTCCGCTCTACCTCTACTGGCTCGCCCGCATCGACTACGATCAGCGCTTGTATGCCGAGGCCGTGGCGAAGCTCAAACGGGTTATTGCCCTGGACCCGGCCTCGGCGCGCGCCTACGACAATCTGGGTCTGGCGCTCGACATGTTGGGCCAACCGGAGGACGCCCGCGAGGCTTTCCTGAAAGCCGTGGATCTGAATCGCAAACTGGCTGCGCCATCCGCCTGGCCGCCGCACGACCTAGGGGCTCTGCTGCTGCGGCTCCAGGAACTGAAGGAGGCTGATAACGCATTGCGCGAGGCGTTGCGGTACGATCCCACGTTTACGATGGCGCACTACCACCTGGGCCGCGCGCTGGAAGCCGAAGGGCGGGACAGCGAGGCGATGGACGAATATCGGGCGGCGACCTCACACGATCCCGTAGTGGTCGAAGCGTTCTATTCGCTGGGCCTGGTGTACCGCCGGCACGACCGCGAGCCGGAAGCGGAAGCGGCCTTCGCGGAGTATAAGAAGCGGAAGGCGCAATAAGCGGGCTGCGTGGGGCAGGACTCCAGTCCTGCGCGGGCGAGCGAAGCTCGCCTATGGAGGGCGGGCTTGAGCCCGCGCGGGGCTTTAGCCCCGCCCTTCGGCGAGCGAAGCTTGCCTATGCGGCGCACGCACAGCGCCATACACACGGAATCGTAGTTCGTCGAGCTCAACAGGATTTCGTAAGTGTTTTTGAATGGCGACGAACGGATTTGTGATGTCCGATACAATCAGGCGCAGGATGCGGCTGCGTCCGAGACGAGCGCGCGCGACTGTGTGTTGGGGTAGTAGCGTAGCTCTTCGATGACCTTCCAGACCCGCCTGGCGGTCTTCGGGTCAACCAGCGAAGGGTTGTTGGTGGTGCGGGATACGTTGGCGGTGGAGACTCGGGTCCGCCGCGCGACTTCCTGGATCTTCACTATTGGCCGTCTGCGTCGTGCGTCCTTAAGACAAACTAGTGGAAGAATATTAGGAAAAGCCCTTGACTTTGTTCGCGCTTCAACATAACATCGGTGAAAACGATCTTAAAAGCTCTACTGAGCACGTTCAATGGGTCTTTGTGAAAACGTTTACATAATCCCAACCTGGGACCAGTAACGGGAGATTGCTTATGCCACGTAATGCATGTTGGCTGTTCCTTGCCGCGCTGGTGCTCTGCACAGCGGCGGCGTGGGGGCAAAGCCAAAACAGTAGCCTGAGCGGTCAGGTTACAGATAAAACAGGTGCGGCCATACCAGATGCGGCCGTCACCTTAACTTCCACAGACCGGCACGTACCCGAGACGGTCAAAACAGATTCCGAGGGCCGTTTTTCCTTTCCAAATAACCCTCCAGGCAACTACGATCTGACGATTAACGCCACCGGCTTCAAGCAGTACGAGAAGACTGGCATCGAACTGGTCGTCAGTTCCCCAAGGCGCGAGGACGCCCAACTGGAGGTCGGCGATGCGTCCACCAAGGTGGAGGTCACGGCCGACGTAGCGCAACTGAACGTGGACACCGGCGCCAAACAGGAAGGCGTGGCGCCCGATATCGTCAACAAACTGCCCCTGCTGGTGGTCGCCGGCACCCCCCGTAATGTCTTGCAGTTCGCTACTTTCTTGCCGGGCGTGAATACGGGCACCAGTGTGCAGACCTTCAATGCACGTATCAATGGCGGCCTGCGGATGGGCGATGAAGCGGTCATGGACGGCGTCAGTATGCAGGAAGGGACCATGTCGCAGAGCGGTATTGTTTCGTTCTTCGACTTCGCCCAAACGCCCGATATGACCCAGGAGGTGCACCTGATGACCTCGAGCTATGAGCCCGAGTATGGCACCACCACCGGCGGCGTGATGGTCGTTACGACCAAGAGCGGCACCGACCAGATCCACGCCAGCGCATTTGAATACCTGCGCAACCGCGATCTCAACGCGCTGCAATTCACCAACAATCGCGGCCCTGGCGACCAGCGCCCCAAGGACAACGAAAACGAATACGGCTTTTCCGGCGGCCTCCCCATCAAGCTCAAGTTCCTGCCTTTCGTGTGGGGGCCGAAACACAAAACGTACTTCTTCAACGATACGGAGTTCTTGCGCTCTCTGGGCGGCGCCAGCCGCGCCCTCCTTTCGATTCCTTCCACACAAGACCGTACGGGCAACTTCTCCGACTGGAGCACGCCCATCTACGATCCAACGACGACCCAGAACGTCAACGGCGTGATCACGAAAACCCCGTACCCGGGGAACATTATTCCAGCCGCCGAACAGAGTCAGTTGGCATTGCAATGGATGAAGTATCTGCCGACTCCCACCTCCTCAGGCCCGATCAACAATTTCCTGGCCCCGCCCGTCTCCGATGGCATTTTGTCGAACCTCAACGAATACCTTTTCCGGATCGACCACTATTGGGGCGAGAAGGACCACTTCTTCTTCACCATCTGGCGGCAGGTGACCCAACCTATCGCGCAGTGCCAGTTGCCGGTGCAGTTGTGCAGTGCGGATCCCGCGAATCCGGAGGACGCCTGGGTGAACCGCTTTAACTGGGACCACATCTTCAGCCCCACGCTTTTGAGCCACTTCGCCTACGGCTACCTGAACCGCAACGAGGGCTACGGGTCGGTCCCGGCCCAGAATCCTGCCGAGCTTCCGCACATCCCAAACGCGGCTGCCTATAACGCTTCACCACAGGCCAATTTCAGCGGAAATGGAGGCAGTTGGGCAACGTTTGGATACCCCGGGGGCTTTGGCGCCTTGAACAAAACGACGCGCCCGAGCCACATCGCCAACGAGATGCTGACCTTGGTGCATGGCGCGCACACCATCAAATTCGGCGGCGAATACCGCCATCTGCAGCAGGTGTTCCGCCAGAACAACAACCAGTCCGGAACGGTTGACTTCTCCCCAGGCGAAACCGGGATTCCGGGCATCGATAGTGGGAACCCCGTGGCCAGCTTCCTGGCCGGCGCGGTCAACTACGGCAACCTGAATGTCCTCAATATCAACAAATACGGCGCCGAGCAGCACGCCTATTCCCTGCACGTCGGAGACACTTGGAAAATCAGTCCCAAGCTGACCCTCAATTACGGCCTCCGCTGGGATAAATTCTCTCCTACGTGGGAAAGCAGCAACTACATGTCGTTTTTCTCCTTCGAGGATAACCCCGGCGCCGGAAACCTGCCGGGCAGCGTCGTCTATTCCGGTAATAATTGGGGCGCGGCCAGCGCCGGCGTGCGGTATCCGGAAAAGGAGTGGAATGGCGCCTTCGCCCCGCGGTTGGGCTTGGCGTACGCGGTAAACGACAAGACCGTGGTGCGCGCGGGCTACGGCGTCTTCTACACGCAAGCGTTCTATCCGGGCTGGGGCGGCGGCATGTCGCTGGACGGATTCAATCCGAGCGTGGCCTTCAACAGCTCGCTGAACGGCTACGACCCGGCGTTCTACCTGGATAGCGGCTTTCCGGCTTACAACAAGGCGGAGAATATCAGCCTGACCGCCGATAATGGCTTGAATGGCCCCAACTACCGTCCGGCGTACGCCAACCATCTTTCCAATACGCAGCAGTGGAACTTGACCATCGAGCATAAGTTCGGCCAAAAGGGTTTCGCCAGCGTCGCGTACGTTGCCAGCAAAGGCACGCATCTGCCGTCTGCGCTGCAACCGCTCAACGTTTTGAACCCCTCGCTGCTCTCCATGGGCAGTGCGCTGAACGCCGTGTTTACGCCGACAACCCAATCTCTAGACGGCGTAAGCCAGCCATATTCCGGTTGGGCGCAGCAATTGCTCAGCGGCAGTTGCTCTCCTACGGTGGCGCAAGCCTTGATGCCTTTCCCACAATACTGCGGCGCGCTCTTCGGAGAAAACGAGAACGAAGGGACTTCCCATTTCAATTCGTTCCAGGCGAAGTGGGGAAGGAACCTCTCGGGCGGTTTGTACCTGGAGGCTAATTACACCTACTCACGCCTGACGACCGACGCTGCCTCGACCACCCAGGGTAACTCGGCAGGTTACGGCGGGATCGGCGCCGTCATTAACCCGTACCAGGGCAGCCGGAACATGTCGCTTTCCCCGGACGATATCCCGAACGTCGCGTCCATCATGGGGGTGTACGACGTGCCATTCGGCAAGGGCAAACAGTTCTTTAACAACGAAGGCGTGTTGGGGCACGTCCTGGGCGGCTGGACGCTAGCCACCACCATGAAGTTCACCTCCGGCATGCCGTTCTACTTCCGCGACTCGGCCGTTTGCGGCCTGCCCGGACAGTTCCAGGCGGCTTGCATTCCGGCGATTACGGGCCAGGTGCTAGCGCAATCGTGGAGCGGTTTCGACGTGAACAAACCTGCGTTCAACGCCTCAGCGTTTACGCCCGCTTCGGCTTTCAACGGCTTCTACCTCGGCACCGGGCCTCGCGTCAGCAGCGTGCGCGGTTCGCCCTATCGCGATGTCAACATATCCCTGTCGCGGAAGTTCGCCATCAAGGAGCGCCTGGGCTTCGAAGTGCGCGCCGAGGCCTTCAATGCGTTTAACAATCACTACTTCACGTGTGACGGCGAGGCATTCGGCGATTGCATACCATTTAACAACGATCCTTCCAGCTCCACGTTCGGCGTTTGGAATGGTACAGTGACCCAGCCGCGCAACATCCAGTTGGTCGGCAGAATTACGTTCTGATCCCCACCGGGATCAAGAGCCCGGGCGCACCGTGGCGAGGCGATTTTGCTCGTCCGGTGCGCCCGTTTTTTTGTGCCGGGTGTGCGCCGCCTCTGACGCCGCACTCCAAGCCTATAATGGGTTATATGGAGACGGTGGTCCGGATATTCGGCAGCCATTCCGAAGCCGACAAGGCGGAAGCGATCTCGGACGCGCAATTAAGCCCGGACGAGCGCATTCGCATCACCATCGAACTAAGGGACCGTCGCCACCCAGATGCCCCTCAGCAAGGACTTGAGAGAGTTTGTCGAGTTGTTGAACTCGAACGCAACCCCTGTGGCGCACGCTTCAGCGTGCCGCTGTCGGCTTCAGCCGACAGCCCAGCACTGTTATCAAGCCTAGCACTTCCAGTCACCCTGGAAGAGTGATCTCGTTGGTAGTGCCGCCCAACCGAAACGCATGGCGAAATAGAACGCCGGGCGGCCTGAGAGGCCGCCGCAGGCCGGGGGCCTGCCCCACTTATTGATCCGCTTCCGGGCTCTTCTTGCGCTCGTAGGGCTTCTTCAGATACTTGGCCGCTTCTTCCTGCGCGTTCTGGGTATTGTCCTTGGTGCGCACCGCCAGGTTGTATTCGTTCACCGCGCGGTCGCGCTGGCCGGTGATGTCGAAGATCATTCCGAGGTGGATGCGCGACCAGACCTCGACCCATTTGGGTTCCAGGTCGCCGTTTAGCGTTTCGCGGAACTCGTTGGCGGCCGACTGGTAATTGTTCTGCATGAAAAACACTTCGGCAATGCGGTAGTGCGCGAGCGAACTGTTGCGGTTGTTCTCCAGCGCTTTTTGATACTCCTTCAGCGCATCGGAGAATTCGCTCACTTCCATGAACTGCTCGCCGCGGCGGATGGCCACCGCCGTACGCACCTGGTTGTTGAGGCGCAGCACGCGGCGATCCGGGTCGATGATGACGTTCTTGGGTTTGCCGAAACAGTCGACGCTGAATTCCGAAGAAGTGCCAACGACTTCCACGCGCTTTTCTTCGGGATTGCCCTCGGTTTCAATCTTCAGATCCACCGGCATTTTGAACGTATCCATGTCCTGCGCCACTTTGCCCATCACGCGAAAGCCCTTCTGCGTGCGGTAAATGGTGTACTCCAGCTTGAATTCGGGCGCGCCCGAGGATTCGATCCACTGGATGAAGAAGTAGGCGAGATCCTGCTTGGAGACATCCTGGGCCACCGTCTTGAAGTTCTCGGTGGATACCGATTTCCAGGCGTATCGCGCGGCGAATTGCTTAAGCGTCTCGAAGAAGGCCTGATCGCCGATGACGTAGCGCAACATGTGCAGAACCGCGGCGCCCTTGCTGCCGGTGAGCGCCCACAGTTCCGGAGAATAGTCCTCCATGCGCCCCGATTGAATGACGGGAACGTTATCCACCGTGAGGGCCTCCACTTCGTCGTCGCGGAATTGAGATTCGAGCGCGCCGGGTCCGGCGGTGTGCTCCGTCCAGAGGAGTTCCGAATAGGCTGACAGGCCGTTGGTGAGCCAGAGATGATTGCGCGTGATGGGCGACACCAGCATCTCCCACCACTGGCGGGAGATTTGGTTGGCCAACAGTTTGGCCCCCACCTGCTTGCCGATGGCGTGCGGATTCAGGAAGATCAAACCGGGCGCGGAATAGCCGTTGGGCGCGCCGTTTTCCGTCTCCACCACGGTGAGATTCGCGAAGGGCGGCAGACCGAAATCGCCTGTGAAGTAGCTCATCATCTGGCCGATTTGATCGCCATACTGCTGCTCCATTCCCTTCTCATCGCCGCGGAAGTACAGCGTGGTGGTGACCCCCTCGGAGGAGACCTTGGCGCCGGGATCGCGCACCACCGCAATGCTGCCGGGAAATGACGGGTGATCGAAATGAAAGCTGTAGACCACCTTGTCGCCCGCGGCCTGGTGCGTATCGAGGCCGCTGCCCAGGACTTGGTATCCGGAAGGCACGGTGACGTGCAAATCCGCCGTGAAGCGGTCGGTCGTGTAACCACTCACAGGGAACCAGCGCGCGGGGTACAGCAGGAAAGCGTAGTCGGGGTGTATGGCGGCGAACTTGATGCCGTAAACCGGGGAGTCTTCACTGCCGCTCAGGCGTCCTTCATAAATGAACTTCGCGGTGGCCGGCTGGCCTTTTGGCAGAGGCGGATCGAAGCTGAGCCGCACGGTGAAATCCTGCGGGTTGCGCGTGTCGTTGATCTTGGCGCCCTTGCCATCGACCACACGCGAGACGGTCAGCGCATTGTTCAGTTCGAAGGCGGCCGAACTCGCGTTATCCAGGGGAACGAAGCGCACCTCCGCCGTGGCGATGAGAGCTTGGGTGGTCGGCTGGATTTCGGCGTCGATGGTGTAATTCTCGACTCGAATGCGCGCGCGGCGCTCCTGCGCCTGCGTGGCCGCGGTGAGGAGTAGGAGCGTCAGGGAGGTGAATATGACAGGCCGGAGGCCTGTCCTACTGCTACGAAACATGGGTGAATTGTCCTTCCATGAGGTCTTGGATTATGACGGAGGCGCGGGCCATGGGATGGCCGGAGCCTGAGAGCCGGGCCGCCACTTCGGCGAGATCCGCACGCATCTGGGCGCGCGCGCCATCGTCGCGCAGCAGCCGTTGGGCTTCGGCGGCCAGGCGTTCGCCGGTCAGTTGCGATTGCATCAGCTCGGGCACCACGGCGCGCCCCGCGATTAAGTTCACCATCGAATAAAAAGGCACCCGCACCAGCATGCGGCCCAACAGCCAGCTTGCGGTTGTGACCTTGTAAAACGTAACCATCGGTGTGCCAAGCAGGGCCGCTTCCACTGTTACCGTTCCGCTGGCCGCCAGCGCCAGGTCGGCATGCGCGATAGAATCCCAGTTTTCCCCGTCGATGACCTGTATAGGAGCCCCGCCGATCCGTTCCCGAAAGAAGCCAACGCCGGCCGTTGCCGATGCGGGCAGAATAAAACTGGCGGCCTGGTCGCGATAGAGACGCCCCACTGCGTCCACCAGAGGCGGCAGATGCCGGGCAGCTTCCCCCCGGCGGCTTCCAGGCAACACCGATACTAATGGACGGCCCGGAGGAAGTCTGTGTTTCCGAAAAAATTCCGCCCGCGAGAGGCTGGGCCTGACGATCCCCGCCAGCGGATGGCCGATGTAGGTCGCCGGCAGGCCATGGCTGCGGAAGAACTCCTCTTCGAAAGGAAAGATGCAAAGCACGTGGCGGAGCGTGCGGCGCATGCCTCGCAAGCGTCCCTTGCGCCAGGCCCACACTTGCGGCGCCACCAGGTACATCACGGGAACACCCTGGCGGTGCAGCGTACGGGCCAGGCGGAGGTGGAAATCGGGGGAATCCGTCAGGATGGCGAGGTCCGGCTGGCGGCGTCGCGCAGCCGTCCGCAGCTTGCGGAATTCGCCGTAGATCCGGGGAATGTGGGAAGCCACCTCGAACAGGCCGACCACCGCCAGGCTGGCGGTGTCGACCACGGTTTCCACGCCGGCGCGGCGCATGCGCGGACCGGTACAGCCAAACAAATGCGCGTCCGGCCAGATGCGGCGCAGCTCATCCACCAGGAGGGCGGCGTAGAGATCGCCGGAGGCTTCGCCGGCCGATATCAGAATGTTGCGGAGCACCTAAGGCCAGTCTAGCGCGTGCCAGGCAGGGCCTGCGGCATTACGCTTTAGCGGGGGTGCCCTACAGCTACGCGCCCGGCACGGAACGGTCGGCTAAAGCCGACAGCGGCACGCTCAAGCGTGCGCCACAGCCGCCTATCCCCCGAAAATGTCCTTCGTCAAATCTTCCTGCTTCTTCGGGCGCTGTTCATCCCACATCCCCACCGCCAGCGACGCCAACGCCAGCGTGAACACCACAATGGCAATGTTATCCAGTCCGCGGTGCCACAGGATGGCCCCGGCCGTGATCGCCGTCCGGATCAGCCAGCCGTACAGACTGCGCGCGCCTTGGCCGCGCCGCGCGCGCACGATCGAGCGCCCCAGCAAGTGCGCGAAGAACAGGCACAACAGCCCCAATACGACGCGCAGAACGTCCAGTGGTATGGGCATGCTCTCAATTTGGCTCAACATCTGCCCCGTTTGCAAGGGCCCGTTTGCAAGCGCCCCCGCGGCTTGACACAATGAGCCTCATGGGACTGATGCAGGAGATCCGCGAGTTCCCCGTGTCGCGCAACACGGTGGCCATCTGGTGGCTCGGCCAGAATGGTTTCATTTTCAAGACCGCCGAAGGCACACTGCTCTCGACCGACCTTTACCTGACCAATTCCTGCCACGAGGCCTACGCCGATTCCGGCATCAACCTCGACCGCCAGGTCCCCATCCTGCTCCCGCCAGAAGATCTGAACATCGACCTGTTCACCTGTACGCACAACCACCAGGACCATACCGACCCGCTGACCATCGAGCGCCTCCGCCACAAAGACACGACCCAGTTCATCGGCCCGCACCCCAGTTGCGAAGTATTTCAAGCGCAAGGCGTGGAGAGCGGGCGCATCGTGCCGGCCTGGCCTTCCTGCCAGCTCGAGTTCCGCGACGTCGTCATCCACGGCACATTCGCAATGCCCACCGACGCCACCGACCTCAATCACATGGGCTTCGTCTTCCAGTTCGGCAAAGGTCCCCGCGTCTACGTGACCGGCGACACGGACTACAGCGAGCTGCTTGCCTCGGCGGGCAAACACCGGCCGGACCTCATGATCACTTGCATCAACGGCGGCTTCAACAATCTCTCGCATTACGAGGCCGCGCAACTGGCTGCCCAGATCCAGCCCAAAGGCGCGATCCCCTGCCACTACGATATGTTCCCGGACAACTCCGTGGATCCCGGCCAGTTCCGCGCGTCGCTCGCTATGCGCGCGCCGGAAGTGCGCTATCTGCGCCTGGAACATGGCAAGCCATTCGTGTATGGAGTTTAGAGTCCGAGACCAGCACCCCATTGTCTTCCATCAGCAGCAGATAAGGGATCGGGACCGAGAGCAGGAGCGCCGCATATCGCAAAGCCTTCGGAACCGGGAGCCCCAGGGCTGTAGCTATAGCTACGCTAGTCACGTTTACGGGATTCGCGGGAGCGGCAGCTTGCGTCCTGGGTGGGGCTTGTTTACCTCATTTACAAGCTCCTCGATTGGAGCCGCTTCTCAGCCGGCACGGCGCCGCTCGTCATCGGCATCTTCTTTTTCAGTTCGGTGCAATTGATGGCGGTCGGCATCCTCGGCGAGTACATCGGCGCCATCCATACCCCAGGTCCAGAAGCGGGCCTTGGTAGTCGAGCGCGAGCGGATCAACTTCGAATGCGAGCCGGGGTTTCCGAAGCCGGACAACTACGCCCCGGTCCAGGCGTCTGCTTCGAGCTGAAGCAGCCAAGAAAACGCATGAATGCCCGGTTCACGGCAAAGTCGCTCCATCGTTTCAATTAGCTGTGCGGCCGGTTGAATTGGCAACG
>Ga0181536_10003611_pt1 | contig 16802 bp, 15 predicted proteins | sample PEATcosm2014_Bin_41_FD_121105 | JGI IMG/M metagenome (GOLD analysis project Ga0181536, IMG submission 121105) | Peatland microbial communities from MTU Mesocosm Facility, Houghton, MI, USA - PEATcosm2014_Bin17_60_metaG | ecosystem: Environmental > Terrestrial > Soil > Wetlands > Peat | place... | reverse complement strand
GCGACCAGGTCACGAAAGCGGAAGCACTTGTTGAGGTAAGCGGCGAAGCCCGGCAGTGAGTGCGTTTTCTCTTGCATTCTAGTAGATGTAAGAACAACGGCACGGCAAAATGGTCAATCTGCCTGGGTTGAGGAGTGACAACACCTTATTGTCCGTAAACACACACTGCTCTTCTCCCAGCACCGATATCCGGCAGAAACTCCCGCGCCAGGTTGAAGCCTCCGGCGCTGTCGTGCGCGGCGAAGCGCCCTTTTCCGCAGAGGCGCAGCGGCGATCATCCCCATTCCTCCGTTGCCCACGCTGTCGCGGACCTGGCTGACGGGCAAACTGAACCCACTGCTGGATATCGCGCGCCATGTATGCCAACGAAGGAGCGGCGCTGTCAGCGAGGGTAGAGGATGGCTTGTGGGGCACTGCCTGGCAGGATTGGCTGCCCCCGGACAAGCAAACTGACCCACTACCCGAGTCAGGGAGTAGATCAGCGTGGGCCGTGCGGCCAGGCGTGTCTCTCTCCCGAGCTTCATTCCAAGCCGCTCCATGACGCGGATCGAGGCGCGATCGGCCACGTCCGTGCGCCCGTAGATCCGCGTGAACACGGCGGCGTCGAAACCGTATTCGAGGACGGCGCGGGCAGCCTCGGTGGCCAAACCTTGTCCCCAATAGTCCGGCAAGAGGCCGTACACCAGCTCGATATCGGGTGAGTCATCGATGTAACGAAAACCGCAGAAGCCGGCGAGCGCGCTGGCCGGCTTCGGCAGCACACACCAGAGTCCCACGCCATTCCGGTTCGCGTCTGCCACGGCGGTTTCGACGGCCGCGGCAGCACGTTGACGGGAAATCACCTCGTCATCCCAAAGGTAGCGGCGGACCTCGGGATCGGTCCAGACCTGGTGCAGCGCGTCGATATCGTCGAGCGACGAGGGGCGCAATATCAGCCGCTCTGTTTCCAGGGTAGGCAAGCCCATGCGCTCCCATCTTAGCGTCGGGCAGCATACGGTGCTGATACGGGACTGCTGCTGGGTGATTTCACCCACGGCGCGAGGATGTCGAGGTCGCAAGCCCTTATATTTCAACGACCGAATGGTGGCCGCGGAATTGCTGCTACTTGCATCCCAGTTGCAGGAAGAGGAGAGCCATGAATTTCGACCAAGCGCCCATGCTCGTCATTTGGGAGGTAACCCAGGCGTGCGACCTGGCTTGCGTGCACTGCCGCGCATCCGCCCAATCGAGCCGGCATCCGCAGGAGTTGAACACGGCGCAAGGTTTTGAACTGCTCGACGAGATCAAATCGTTCGGGAATCCCCTGATGGTTTTCACGGGCGGCGACCCACTGAAACGCCCGGACTTGTACGAACTGATCCGTCACAGCGTCGAAATCGGGCTGCGCACCAACGTCACGCCCAGCGCCACGCCCCTGCTCACCGAAGAGGCCATCGACCGCTTCCAGGAGTGCGGCGTTTCGCGCATGGCGATCAGCCTGGACGGGCCGGATGCGCAGTCGCACGACGATTTCCGCGGCATTCCGGGCACCTTTGACCGGGCCATGCTGGCGCTCTATCACGCCAAGAAGATTGGCCTCGAAACGCAGTACCAAACCACCGTGACGCGCCGCAACATGGCGCGGCTGCCGGAGATGGCGAAGATCGCGGAGGACGTCGGCACCAAGATGTGGAGCCTGTTTTTCCTGATCGTGACCGGACGGGCGCTGGAGAACATGGACTTGGCGGCGGAAGAATACGAGCAGGTATTCGATTTTATGTACGAACTGTCGAAGACCGCGCCGTTCGCCATCAAGACCACCGAAGCGATGCATTACCGCCGTTATGTGGCGCAGCGCATGAAGGCCGAACACCGCTCGGCGCCGGAGAGCGATAAGGCCGGGGCGGTGATGTGGCGCACGGCGGGCGTCAGCGACGGGAAGGGGTTCGTGTTCGTGTCGCACACCGGCGAGATTTTTCCCAGCGGGTTCCTGCCGATCACGGCGGGCAATGTGCTGCGGGATTCGCTGACCGACGTGTACCAGAATTCGAGCCTGTTCCGCTCGCTGCGGGACGTGAACCAGCGCGAAGGCAAGTGCGGCATCTGCGAGTATCAGAAGGTGTGCGGCGGGTCGCGCGCGCGGGCTTATGCGCTGACGGGGAACTACCTGGCGGAAGATCCGCGGTGCACCTATCAGCCGCACCTGGCAGAAGCCCTGGCGGGGTAGCGCATCCTGTGGGGCAGCCTCTCAGGCTGCGGACCCGCTCTCAGCGGGTCCTGTCTCTCGTATACTTAAGACTTCAGGAGGTGATTATATGTCAATGCGGCAGCTCAGCCGTAGAGAGTTCCTCCTTACCACCACCGCCCTCGCATCCCCTCTCAACGCCGGCGCCAAATCCGGGCCAAAACCTGTCGTCAGTATCGTCCGCATACAGAACGACAACATCGCCAAGGCCGTCGAGAAGGCGATCGACCTCCTGGGCGGTATCCGGCACGTAACCAAGGGTGTCAACACGGTGATGTTGAAGCCCAATCTTGTCTCCACGCAGCGCGAGGCCACCACCAAACTCGCCGTAGTACGCGCGCTCGCGCAAACCATGCAGCGCGCCGGCAAGGAAGTATCGATCGGCGAAGGATCGGCGGCCGCGCCGAACTTCAACGTGCGGGGGACCGCGATCTACCGGACCCGCAAGCGCGAGATCCTGGACCCCATGCAGCAGTATGTTTTCGAGCAATTGGGATATGCGGATCTGGCGAAGACGCTGCGCATCCCGCTGGTGAATCTGCACTCCGGCGAGTTGGTGGACGTCGCCGTACCCGGCGGTTTCGTGTTCGACAAAATCTCGCTGCACAAGAGCCTGACCGAAGTCGATCTGCTGTGCTCGGTGCCGATGATGAAGACGCATCAACTTGCCACCGTGACGCTGGGGATGAAGAACCTGATCGGCGCATTTCCGGGGACCGTCTATCAGTCCGTGCGCGGCCACATGCACGATTTGGCCTCGCAGGTGGAACCCACCGCTGCGTCGGCGGTGGTGGTGGATATGGTGCGCGCCAACAAACTCGGCCTGGTGGTGATCGACGGCTCGATGGCCATGGAGGGCAACGGGCCTTCGATGGGCAAGACGTTCAAGATGGGCGTGATTGTGGCCGGCACCAATCCGGTGGCCACGGACATGGTGGCGGCGAGCCTGATGGGATTTGCGCCGGCGGAGATCCCGACGTTCCTGTGGGCGAACAAGGCCGGCATGCGTCCTGGCGCGCTGGATGAGATCGAGATTCGGGGCGAGCCGATCGATCGCGTGCGTCGCGTCTTTGTAAAGCCGCAGGTTTATGCCTGGAACACGATCCGTCCCTACTGGGGCAACCAGGAGCTCAGCCGCAACGAGAGAGGGCACGAGATTGGTCTGTGGCGCACGCTTCAGCGTGCTGCTGTCGGCTTTAGCCGACAGTCGGCGAACTGAAGTTCGCCGCAGCACGCTGAAGCGTGCGCCACGGGATCTTTCAGCTATCAGCTATCAGCCCCGCCGGTTTGGCTGACTGCTGATCGCTGACTGCTTTCCGCCACGCCTCCACCAGCCGCGCGCGGGCGGACTGGCTGATGGGCCCCGGCATCTCGCCGGCCTGGTATTCGTGGCACAGCGCCACTGTCTTGCGCAGGCTCTCGGCGAACTCGACGCAAGGCGGGCACCCGGCCAAGTGCGCTTCGATCTCGCGGCAGGCGTCCGGCGGCAGTTCCAGGTCCAGGTACTGCGATAGCGTCGCGAAGATCTGTTTGCATTCCTCAGTTCCGTGGGGCATGTGCGGATCCCTCCTTGGTCTTGAGATAGCGATCCAATTCCTGGCGGATCGCCAGACGGGCGCGGTGCAGCCGCGTTTTAATCACGTCGACGCTCAGGTCCAGCACCTGCGCGGTTTCGTCGGTGGACAAGTCCTCCACGTCGCGCAGCAGGACCACGGACCGGTACGTGTCGGGCAAGGCGGCGATGGCCTGGTCCAGAACACGCCGCAACTCGGCACGCAGCATCCGGTCTTCGGGCAGGCTGGACCAATCGGCGATCTGGAGCTTGACGTCTCGGCCGTCGCGATCGAGCGCGGGCATATACTCGTCGAGCGAAAGCTCCTGTGCAGGCGCGAATTGGCTGCGGCGGCGTTTCATCAGACAGAAATTCTTGGCGATGCGCAGCACCCACGAGCGCACGCGCTCGGGCTGGCGAAGCTGGTTGAAGTTCTCGAAAACTTTAAGCAGTGTCTCCTGGGAGACCTCCTCGGCGTCCTCGCGCTGGCCGCACATCAGCCAACTGTACTGGAATATCTTGGCGCGGAAGTGCTCCACAAAGCGGTCGAATGCCTCCGGTTGGCCGGCCATCAAATCGCGCGCCAGTTGGATTTCGGCTTCCTTTTCCAAACAGTGCTCCCGCTATCCGATTGTAGCGGGAACACGGGTTTCGAGCGCAATCTCGATGGCCGGCGCATGCAGCACCGTGTTGTGAATCAGGCAAGCCTTCACCGCGCGCAGGAGACCGGTTTCATGCCGGGAGTCGAGATCCGACACGGTCACTTCGACGCGGAACGCGTTTCCGAAATCGTGCCGGCGGTGGACGCGGCCTCGCGCACCTACACGGTCAAGATCGATTTGCCGGCACTCGCGCAATTGCGCTCCGGCATGTTCGGGCGCGCCGTATTTTCGAGCGGCGCGCGCAACGTGCTAGCCGCGCCGGCGGCGGCCGTGACCGAGCGCGGCCAACTGCAATCCGTAATGGTGGCCGATGGGGGCTACGCACACACGCGCCTCATTACGATCGGCCAGAAGTCGGGCGATAAGGTGGAAGTGCTTTCGGGCCTGAGCGCGGGCGAGAAAGTGATCTGCCCGGTGCCGCCGGGGTTGGCGGACGGCGCGCGCGTGGAGGCCCATCCGTGAGCGACGCCAGGAACGGGAAGCGCCTCGGGCCGGCGGGCCGCTTTGCGCACGCCTGGATCGATTCCAAGCTGACGCCGCTGGTGATCGCCGCTTCATTGCTGATGGGCGCTTTCGCCGTGTGGAAACTGCCCCGCGAGGAGGAACCACAGATCATCGTCCCGATGATCGACGTGTTCGTACGCATGCCCGGCGCTTCCGCGCGCGAAGTCGAAGAGCGGGTCACCAAGCCTATGGAGAAACTGCTGTGGGAGGTCCCCGGTGTGGAGTATATCTACTCGACGTCCAGCCCCGGCATGTCCATGGCGGTGGTGCGCTTTCTGGTGGGCCAGGATGAAGAGAAGAGCATCGTGCGGCTGAACCAGAAGCTGTACGCCAACTTCGACCTGATCCCGCCGGGTGCTTCGCAGCCGCTGGTGAAGCCGCGCTCCATCGACGACGTGCCTATTCTGGCTCTCACTCTTACCAGCAAGCGCTACGGCGATTTCGAATTGCGCCGCATCGCCGCGCAGGTCGGGCGGAAGCTTCGATCCCGCGGTGACCATCGCGGTCTCCAAGCGCAAAGGAACCAACGCGGTGGTGGTCGCGGACAACGTGCTGCGGCGGATCGAACCGCTGAAGGGCAAGGTGATTCCGGCGGATGTGACCGTAGCCATTACCAGGAATTACGGCGACACGGCCGCCGAGAAATCCAACGAACTGTTATGGCACATGCTGATCGCGGTGGTGTCGGTGTGCGTGCTGATCGCCATCACGCTGGGACTGCGCGAATCGCTCATCGTATTCATCGCCATTCCCGTAACGCTGGCCCTGACGCTGGCGGTCTTCTATTTCTACGGCTACACGCTGAACCGCATCACGCTGTTCGCGCTGATCTTCTCCATCGGCATCCTGGTGGATGACGCCATCGTGGTGTTGGAGAATATCGTGCGGCATTGGCGCATGCCGGCGAATCGCGAGCGCCCGCCGTTCGACGTGGCGGTGGAAGCGGTGAACGAGGTAGGCAATCCCACCATCCTGGCCACGCTGGCGGTGGTGGCGGCAATTCTGCCGATGGCTTTTGTCGGCGGTCTGATGGGACCGTACATGCGGCCCATTCCCATTGGCGCGAGTGCGGCCATGATGTTTTCGCTCATGGTGGCGTTTGTGGTGACGCCGTGGGCCGCAGTGCGGATCCTGAAGCCCAGCGCGGCGCGCGCGCACGGCGAACGGGAAGATGCATTTACGCGCCTGTATCGCCGGATCATGGGCGCGCTGCTCCATCGTGCGCCGCTGCGCTGGGGATTCCTGGCGATGGTGGTGGTGTTGCTGCTCGCCTCGATGTCGCTGGTCTACATCGGATTCGTCAAGGTGAAGATGCTGCCGTTCGACAACAAGAGCGAGTTCCAGGTGATCGTGGACATGCCTACCGGAACCACGCTGGAGCAGACCGCGCGCGTCACCGAAGCGCTGGCGCGCGAGGCCCAGAAGCAGCCGGAAGTGATCGATCTCGAAACCTACGTGGGCACAGCCTCACCCTACAACTTCAACGGCCTGGTGCGGCACTACTATCTGCGGCACGGCGCCAACATGGCGGACATCCAGGTGAACCTGTTGCCCAAGGGCGAGCGGAAGCTGCAGAGCCACGAGATCGCCAAGCAAGTGCGGCACCGGTTGCAACCGGTGGCGGATGGCTTCGGTGCACGCATCAAAGTGGCGGAAGTGCCGCCGGGACCGCCGGTGCTGGAGACCCTGGTGGCGGAGGTGTACGGGCCGGATCCGGAAGGCCGCCTGCGGCTGGCGCGCCAGATCCGCGTTCTGTTCAAACGCACGAACGGCGTGGTGGACGTGGACTGGTACGTGGACGACGATCAGACCAAGTTCAAACTGGTGGTCGATAAAGAAAAGGCCGCGCTCAACGGCATCTCCGACGACGACATCGCACGCACGGTCCAGGCGGCATCGGCCGGATACCCGGCCGGGCTGCTGCACGTGGATTCGGAGAAGGAAGACGTCCCGATTACCGTGCGCCTCGACCGGGCCACGCGCTCGGACCTGGACCGTATGCTGTCGCTGAAGGTGCGCGGCGTGTCGCTGGGCGAACTCGTGCGCGAAGATCCGGTGACGGAGGACAAGAGCATCTATCACAAGAATCTGATGCCTGTGGTTTACGTGACGGCGGATGTGGCCGGCGCCATCGAAAGCCCGGTGTACGCCATCCTCAAGCTGTCGCCGCAGATCAAGGTCGAGCAATTGACCGCGCACCAGCCCACCGAAGATAGCCACTACGCCATGAAATGGGATGGCGAGTGGCACATCACTTACGAAGTCTTTCGCGACCTGGGACTGGCGTTCGCAGCGGTGTTGATCCTGATTTACGGGCTGGTGGTGGGCTGGTTCCAGTCCTTCTCGACCCCGCTGGTGATCATGGCGGCGATTCCGTTTTCGCTTGTGGGCATTCTGCCGGCGCACGGGCTGCTGCACGCCTTCTTCACGGCCACCTCCATGATCGGGTTTATCGCCGGTGCGGGCATCGTGGTGCGGAATTCGATCATCCTGGTGGATTTCATCGAGCTGCGGCTGAAGGAAGGCATACCGCTCGGCGAGGCGGTGATCGACGCGGGCGCGGTGCGCTTTCGCCCCATGGTGCTGACCGCCGCCGCGGTGGTGGTGGGATCGGCGGTCATCCTGTTCGACCCCATCTTCCAGGGGCTGGCGATTGCGCTGATGGCGGGCGAGGTCGCCTCGCTGGCGTTGTCGCGCATGACCGTACCGATCGTGTATTTCGTGGTGAATGGAAGGAGAGCCTCATGACTATAGACCGATACCTCCGCTTGATCGCGGGCTTCTTTGTGATGCTCAGCCTGGCGCTGGGCCACTGGGTGCATCCCGGCTGGTACTGGTTCACGGCATTCGTCGGACTGAACCTGTTTCAGTCGGCCTTCACCAACCGGTGTCCGATGATGTGTTTCTTAAGCAAGCTGGGCGTGCGGGCTTAGCGCCGGATCATAATAAGTTGGGAAACCGGTGACAGAGGTATAATCTGAGTTTCTGCCAGATGGCGCCCGAACCTGCCTCGCCGCGTGTCCTGATCAGTTACAGCCACGATTCGCCGGAACACGAAGCGCGTGTGCTGGCGCTCGCCGACCGCCTGCGGGATGACGGGATTGACGCCGTGCTCGATCAATACGAGAGCTTCCCGCCGCAAGGTTGGATCCAGTGGATGAACCAGCAGGTGCTTCAGACACAGTTCGTCCTGATGGTTTGCACCGAAACATATCACAGACGCGCCGCCGGCCAGGAAAAAGCGGGCGCCGGTTTGGGCGCCACTCACGAGAGCCAGCTTATTCAGCAGCTTCTATACAACGCCGCGGGGTACAACGAAAAGTTTGTCCCGGTGGTGTTCGCGGAAGAAGACCGCGCGTTCATCCCGATCGAATGGCAGCGATATACCCACTACTTAGTTTCCGAAAGCGCCGGATATGAGCAGTTATACCGGCTTCTGACCAATCAGCCCGCGGTGACAAAACCGGCTCTCGGCCGGCTGCGAGCGCTCGCGCGGCGGCAGGCAAAGGCCGACTTCCGGAATTTGCTGTGGAATGTTCCACCGCGGAACCGTTGCTTCACGGGGCGCGAAACGTACCTCGAAGGCATCCAGCAAGCCCTCGCGGAAACCAACGCCGCGGCGCTGAGCGGCATCGGCGGGATCGGCAAGACCGAAACAGCCGCGGAATATGCGCATCGGCGCCGGGCGGATTACCAATCCGTGCTTTGGAGCGGCGCGGACGTGAACGCACCGCTGGTATCCGGATTTGCAGCCTTGGCGCACGTTCTGGAGATTCCCGGAAGAAACGAAAAGGAGCTGAGTGCGGTAGCGAGAGGCGTCCGGCGCTGGCTGGAATTGAATTCGGGGTGGCTGCTGATTCTCGATAACATCGACACCGTTGAAGACTTGCTGATGGTCCGCCAGTTGGTCCCATTGAGCGGCGCCGGCCATTTGCTTCTGACAACCCGGCTGCACGCCACCGGAGGCCTGGCGAAACTCGTCGAGCTCGACAAAATGGAGCCGGAGGAGGGCGCACTGTTTCTGCTGCGCCGCGCAGGAATCATCGCGCGGGATGCGCCGTTGGATGCGGCTGCGGACGCCGACCGCACGATCGCCGAGCGGATCTCGCGGGAAGTGGCTGGGCTCCCTTTGGCGCTCGACCAGGCGGGCGCCTTTATCGAGGAAACGCCCTCCACTCCGGCCGAGTACCTGCGCCTCTATCAGACCGAAGGCGCCCGCTTGCGCCGGCTTCGCGGCGAGATGGCCGCGGGGCACGCATCGGTGACCGTCACGTTTTCCCTCGCGTTCTCCAAGCTGTCTGAGAAGAACCCGGCCGCGGCCGATCTGCTGCGGGCGTGTGCTTTTCTGGCGCCGGACGCCATTCCCGAAGAGATCTTCATACAAGGCGGAGTGGAGCTAGGCGAGCGGCTGAGCGAGTTGGCTGGCAAGCCGCTGGATTTTGCCGAGGCCCTGCGGGACGCTGGAAAATTCGCGCTGATCCGGCGGAACGCCACGGCGAAGAATCTCGATATGCACCGCCAGGTGCAGGAGGTGCTGAAGGACGAGATGGACCAGCCAACCCGCGCGCTTTGGGCCGAGCGGGTTGTGGCAGCGTTAGCCAAGATCTTTCCTTCGCCGGAATTCCGAAACTGGAAGCGATGCGAGGAGCTTCTCCCGCACGCCAGGGCCGCATCGATTCACGTTGCGGATTTCGGCTTCAGTTCCGAATCCGCGGGCCTTCTTCTGAACCAAACGGCCTTTTATCTTGACGGTCGCGGGGAGTATACGGAAGCCGAGCCGCTGTACCAGCACGCCCTCGCTATCTGCGAGAAAGCGCTGGGGCCGGATCACCCTAACACTGCCACCAGCCTCAACAACCTGGCGTTGCTCTATTACAACCAAGGGCGCTATGAGCAGGCCGAACCGCTGTACATGCGCGCCATCGCTGTCAAGGAGAAAGTGCTGGGGCCGGATCACCCCTCCACTGCCACCAGCCTCAACAACCTGGCGGGGCTCTACGACGACCAAGGGCGCTACGAGCAGGCCGAGCCGCTCTATCAGCGTGCCCTCGCCATCAGCGAGAAAGTGCTGGGGCCGGATCACCCTAACACCGCCAACAGCCTCAACAACCTAGCCTTGCTCTATCGCAACCAAGGGCGCTATGAGCAGGCCGAGCCGCTCTACCAGCGCGCCCTCGCCATCTGCGAGAAAGCACTGGGGCCGGATCACCCCACCACCGCCAACAGCCTCAACAACTTGGCGTTGCTCTATGATAACCAAGGGCGATACGAGCAAGCCGAGCCGCTGCACCTGCGCGCCCTAGCCATTCGCGAGAAGGCGCTGGGGCCGGATCACCCCGACACCGCCAACAGCCTCAACAATCTGGCGCTGCTCTACGCGAACCAAAGGCGCTACGAGCAGGCGGAGCCGCTATACCAGCGCGCCCTCGCCATTCGCGGGAAGGCGCTGGGGCCGGATCATCCTAACACAGCCACCAGCCTGAACAACCTGGCAGAGCTCTATCGCAACCAAGGACGCTATGAGCAGGCCGAGCCGCTCTACCAGCGCGCGCTCGCCATGTGGGAGAAGGCGCTGGGGCCGGACCACCCTAAGGCCGCCACCGGCGTCAACAACCTGGCGCTGCTCTACAACAACCAAGGGCGCCACGAGCAGTCCGAGCCGCTATACCGGCGTGCCCTCGCCATCCGCGAGAAAGCGCTGGGGCCGGATCATCCCGACACCGCCGCCAGCCTCACCAACCTGGCAGCGTTCTACGACAACCAAGGGCGCTACGAGCAGGCCGAGCCGTTGTACCGGCGCGCCCTCGCCATACGCGAGAAAGCGCTGGGCCCGGATCACCCTGACACCGCCACCAGCCTCAACAACCTGGCGGTGCTCTACGACGACCAAGGGCGCTACGAGCAGGCCGAGCCGCTGTACCGGCGCGTCCTCGCCATTCGCGAGAAGGCGCTGGGGCCGGATCACCCCTCTACCGCAGCCGTCAAGCGCAAGCACGCTGAGGTCCTAAAAAAGATGGGGCGGGGGGCGTGAGGATGAGCGCGGCGCGCCCGCTCCCTCACGGTCGCGGCTCGGTAACAGCGCCGTCGATCTCGCGAGCCTTACTACTCTGAGACCGCCCTACAGCGTCGCTCTGTGGGCGGTCTCACTCCGTTCCATCCGGCCCCGCCGGAGGCCCAGCTGAGCCGCGACCGTCAGGAAGCGGTCTTCCCGCTGCAAGCCCGGCGTGCGATCATGACAGCAGGAGCGCCATCTCCGAAATCATGGATGCGCTGACGATCCACCGGCTGCATTTCGCTTTCACCGTCACGTTCCACTACATCTTTCCGCAATTGACCATGGGGCTGGCGCTGCTGCTGGTGGTGCTCAAGACTATGGCGCTGCGCACGGGCGACGAGCACTACAATCGCGCGGCGCGATTCTGGGCGCGCATCTTCGCCATCAACTTCGCCATGGGGGTGGTGACCGGCATTCCCATGGAGTTCCAGTTCGGCACGAATTGGGCGCGTTTTTCGAAGTCGGCCGGAGGGGTGATCGGACAGACGCTGGCCATGGAAGGCGTGTTTTCGTTTTTTCTGGAATCGAGCTTCCTGGGCTTGTTTTTGTTCGGCGAAAAAAAGCTGGGGCCCAAGCGGCACTGGCTGGCGGGCTTTCTGGTTTTCCTGGGATCGTGGCTTTCCGGATTCTTCATTGTGGCGACCGATGCCTGGATGCAGCATCCCGTGGGCTACGCTCTGGGGCCGCACGGCGAGATCCTGCTGTCGAGCTTGTGGGCATTGCTGCTGAACCCGTGGCTGCTGTGGCAGTATCTGCACAACATGACGGGCGCGGTGGTGACGGCCGCGTTCGCCATGGCGGCGGTGGGCGCGTTCTACCTATTGGTAAAGCGGGAGCAGCGGTATGGGGAGACATTCGTGCGGGTCGGCGTGATCGCTGGACTGGCTTCGGCCTTTCTCATGTTGTTTCCCACTGGCGATGGGCAAGGCAAGAACGTCGCATTGCATCAACCAGCAACGCTGGCCGCCATGGAAGGGCTCTTCGAAACCGAGGCAGGCGCGCCGCTGGCCCTGATCGGACAGCCGGACGTGGAGAAGCGCCGGCTCGACAATCCCCTGGAAGTGCCGCGCGCGCTGAGCTTTCTCACTTACCAGCGATGGAAAGCGGAAGTGAAGGGCCTGGATGCATTTCCGCCCGATCGTTGGCCGGATAACATCCCGCTGCTCTATTTCAGCTATCACATCATGGTGGGGCTGGGGACCATTTTCATCGCGGTGATGGCGCTGGCCGCGGTCGAGTTGTGGAGGGGCCGGCTGTTCGCCCAGCGGAAGGTGCTGTGGCTGCTGATGCTGTCCGCGCCGTTTCCATATATCGCCAACACGGCGGGCTGGATCACGGCGGAAGCCGGCCGGCAGCCGTGGTTGATCTATGGACTGATGCGCACGCCCGAAGGCGTGTCGCCGCATGTTTCCGCGGGCAACGCGCTGTTCACCCTGATCGGGTTCATGGGCATGTACGCGGTGCTGGCCATGCTGTTCCTGCTGCTGGTTTACCGCGAGATCGAGCACGGGCCGGAGGCGGCGTGATGCAAACGATCTGGTTCGTGCTCGTCGCGGTCATGATCGCCGTGTACGTGGTGCTGGACGGTTTCGATCTGGGCGCGGGCATCATCCAACTTCTGGTGGCGCGCACGGAACGCGAACGGCGGCAGGTGTTGCGCTCGATCGGTCCGGTGTGGGATGGCAATGAGGTATGGCTGCTGGCCGGCGGCGGCACGCTGTACTTCGCGTTTCCGGCGTTGTACGCATCCAGCTTCAGCGGCTTCTATCTGCCGCTGATGATGGTGCTGTGGCTGCTGATCCTGCGCGGCATTTCGATCGAGTTTCGCAATCACATCGACAGTCTGGTATGGAAGCCATTTTGGGACGTGGTGTTCGGCGGAGCGAGCGCGCTGTTGGCCATCTTCTTCGGCGCGGCGCTGGGCAACGTAGTGCGCGGCGTGCCGCTCGATGAGGCCAACGAGTTCTTCCTGCCGCTGTGGACCAATTTCGGAATCGGGCGCGAGGTGGGCATTCTGGACTGGTATACCGTGCTGGTGGCGGTCGCGGCGTTTGCGGCGCTCACCGTACACGGCGCGCTGTGGGTGGCGCTGAAGACGGATGGCGAGTTGGAACAACGCGCGCGCAAAGTGGCGCAGGCGGGCTGGTGGGGCTTGCTGGCGCTTACCGCGGCGATCACGTGGTCGAGTTTCGCGATCCAGCCGCGGCTCCGCGCGAGCTTCGGCACGCGTCCCTGGGGCAACGTGTTTCCGTTGCTGGCGGTGGCCGGCCTGATCGGCATGCGCGCGCTACGCCGCCAGAGTCTCGCGCCGTTCCTGTGCTCGTCGCTGTTCATTGTTGGGATGCTGACCAGCGCGGCGTTCGGGCTTTATCCTTATGTGTTGCCGTCGAACATAGACCCGCGGCTCGGGCTGACGGTGTACAACGCGGCGGCCGCGCCGTATGGGTTGAAGGTGGGGCTGGCGTGGTTCATTCCGGGCATGCTGCTCGCGACGGGCTACTTCGTGTATACGTATCGGAGCTTCGCGGGGAAGGTGGTAGTGGAGGAGGAAGGGCACTGAGTCGGAACACCCTGTGGCGCACGCTTCAGGGTGTCCCCTGTCGGCTTCAGCCGGCCACGGCGAACTGAAGTTCGCCGCCTGTAGTTTGGCCATTTACAGTGGGGCAGGCTCCCATCCTGCGCGGGACTCTCAGTCCCGCCCGGACCTGCCAAATGCCCGCCGCCGAGGCCAAGGCAGCACGAGGCGCAGAACCAGCTTCACTTCCAGCCTAAGAGGGTTGGCCGGATAGGGAATGGATCGTCGGACGTGCGGAAGCTGGGCGTGGGGGACAAGACGGCCGGTGCACGATCCATGCGTGCGCTGCCGGCGGAAGGGTCTATAATCCAGAATAGGCGGCCACGTACGTGCCTCAGACAGCGATCGTCAAACCCTATCGATGGCTGGCGCAGTACTACGACGAGATCATTTCGTCTTTTCGATTCCCCATCGATCGAGCGCGCGAGCGCCTGTTAAGCCGGATTATGCCCAGTGTGAGCACCGCCTGCGACCTCGCGTGTGGCACGGGCACGACGGCTTTGGTTTTCGCGCGCAAGGGAATCACGATGTACGCTGTGGATCTATCGCCGCGGATGTGCCGGCTTACCCGTGAGAAGGCTGAGCGCGCCGGCTTGCCGATACGCGTACTCCAGGCCGACATGCGGAGCTTCCGCCTGCCGAAAGCAGTGGACCTGATTACGTGCGAATACGACGCACTTAATCATGTGCCCCGCAAGGCGGACCTGCGGAAGGTTGCCAGGGCGGTGGCGCGGGCCCTTCGGGCCGGAGGCCACTTTTTGTTCGATGTGAACAATGCGCTTGGATTCGAGCGGTATTGGACGGGCGCCGTCTGGTTCGAGAAACCGGGCGTAGCCGTGGTGATGCGCAACGGCCATAGGCGCGGGACCGACCGGGCCTGGAGTGATGTTGAGTGGTTCGTCCGGCGTGGAAAACTCTGGAGACGGTATCGCGAACGAGTGGAGGAAGTCTGTTGGGACGCCGACGAGATCCGGCTCACATTCCAAGAGACGGGTTTTGACCAGGTGCGTGCCTGGGATGGCGCCCCGTTTTTCAAGGACAACCCGCTCATCGGGCCTGGTTGCCGCACGGTCTACTTGGCGCGCAAGGCGCGGAGCTGAGTATTGCTTCAAGCAAGCGGCCGCCGACCGAGTAAGATGGTTTCGAAGACTCGTCTGGCGATTCATCAGGGCGGTGGACCGTGACGCACGCTTTAGCGTGCAGGGGCGAACTTCAGTTCGCCCTGCGGGACGTTAGTCCCGCTCTAGATCAGTGACTTGCGCAGTGGTCGCCATCTTCGGATGGCCGCCAGCACCGTAGGCTGAAGCCCACGGCGGCACGCTGAAGCGTGCGCCACGCATCGTCGCGGCGGATCGCGCCACTTCATTTGGCGGGTTTCTTCAAGGGATGCGATTTGCGCCACTCGTCCCAATCCTGGCTCACGGCTTTCAGCATTTCTTCGGCGGCCTTCGGCAACCAGCCGACGCCGCGCTTTTTGAGATCGGCCTGGATGGCGCGGGCCTTCTTGCTGCCGAGGTGCACGTTGGCGGTTTCGAATCCCATGGCGTGCAGCAGCACCTTCTCGGAGCGCTCCTGGGGTAGCTCGGACAACTCGATGCGCGAGCAATCCGGCGCCAGGCGGCGCACGATCCACCTGCCCTTCAGCTTCACGTATGGATCGCAACAACGCACTGCGGTATCCAGGATCTCCTGGTAGAGGATGCGCGAGGAACCCTTGCCGCCCGCGGCCCACCAGCATGCCGAAGGGGCCATGGCCTTCGCTTCGCGCGCGATGTTGCCGGCGTGCCATTGGGCCAGGGCCACGAAACGCTGGCGTCCCAGGCTGCCCAGGCCAGCCACACGGTGCACGTGCCGCCGCGGAAGCTTGGGGTCGGGCAGCATGCGCGAGATGCCCTTGGCCGCCCCAGCCGGGAGCTTGCCTTTGACGGGCTGGCACTTATCGAGCTTCTCCCAGAAGCCGCAGACGTCTTTCAGCCTGTGCACCGCCATTTCGCGCAGCAGCGCGTGATGCTCGGCAAGCACGAACGCACGCCCGCCGGCCGCCAGCGATTCCGAGTAGCCCTGCAGGATGGCGTCGGCCGCATCCTTCAGGTCGAGCGCCAGGTGGTTTTCCGAGATGGCAATGTGCGCGCTGGCTGCCAGGCGGACCAAGTCATGGGTGTAGGGCAACCGCCAGGTCTCGTCGAAGTCGTTGATGCCCCAGATCAGGCGGCCTTCGGAATCGCGCCACGTCCCGAAATTCTCCACGTGCAGATCGCCCACGCCCAGCACTACCGGCGCGGAAGCCAAGCCGGCGCAGACTTCCGGAAAGATCTGCGCCCAGCGATAGTAGGTCGCGCGCATGAAGGGGAACAGGGCCGCCGACATCTGCTCGTGCTTATGCTGCAGATCGGCGGGGACGATCGTGAGTTGGCTGGCCAGCCACTCTTCGTAGCGGGTAGTGGATTTTTGGATATTCATAAGAGTGACCACTCGCTCACGCGCGTGGCTCAGTAGAGGATTATACCAAGCGCGGCGTCAGCATCCATTTCAAGATACCGCGCGGAGGACCGCTGAAACTCTCCTGATCGATGCGCACCAGTGCGGCTTTCTTGAGATCGATCTGCAGCGCGGGCGCCCCGAGCAGATACCCCACCGTCATTCCCAGCAGGGGCTCATGCCCGGCGAGCAGCACGGCCGGCTCGCGGCGGCGCGCGCAGATGGCATCCCAGACAGCCTTCGGCGCGGAGCCGGGCACCAGCATCTCGCTCTCCACAATCTTATGGCACCCGAGCACCTGGCCGGCCATGTGGGCCGTCTGCAGCGCCCGCTTGTACGGGCTGGTCAGAATCAGCGAAGGCTTGACACCCGATGCGTGCGCCTGCTCCAGCACGGAGCGCAGCTTCTCGCGGCCGGTGTCGGTCAGCGCGCGCTCCGCGTCCGGCGCACCCGCCTTGGCTTCCTCCGCGATTCCGTGGCGCAGGATGTAGATCTCCATTACTCGATGGTAGCCTGCGGCTTGGCCCCCATGTTGGCCCGCCTGGCGCAGAGGGGCGCTCCCCCGGATCTACTTCTCCAAGGGCGGCGGCGGGATATGCAGGTCGTGAAGGATCGCCTCGGTGAGCTACGGGGTGCTTAACCGTTTTGGGGAAACCGCTCCCTGACGGTCGCGGCTCGGTAACAGTCGCGATGATTTCGCAAGGCTTACCGAGCCGCGACCGTCAGGGAGCGGTTTCCGTCAATCAGCAATC
>Ga0181536_10003608_pt1 | contig 16809 bp, 12 predicted proteins | sample PEATcosm2014_Bin_41_FD_121105 | JGI IMG/M metagenome (GOLD analysis project Ga0181536, IMG submission 121105) | Peatland microbial communities from MTU Mesocosm Facility, Houghton, MI, USA - PEATcosm2014_Bin17_60_metaG | ecosystem: Environmental > Terrestrial > Soil > Wetlands > Peat | place... | reverse complement strand
GTGCCGGCGATACGCGGCGTGTGCATAGCCGCTTTCCATGCTGTCCATTCGGGAGTAATTAAGGGCTGATTGGTCGCGAGGTAATCCAGCGCGAGTTCGCCGGGAGCCTTGGCGGGAGGTGCAGCTGGCGCACGGGGTGCCTCTGGCGTGATGCCACCACCATCATTTGCGGTTAAATGCGCAGGCGCTTCTTCAAGCGGAATGGGTTTAGCGCGCGCAGGACGGAAGATGTTTTCCGCTCCCGGGAACATGCCGATGTGCATCGCGAGCAGCTTTTGATAGTCCTCGCGCGTGCGGCGCTGCGCTTGCACACGTCCAATGTTGTGACAGTTATTGCAGGTTTTTTGCAGAACCGGATTGGGAACGTGGTCGGTCTGATAGCCTTGCGTGCGATGCTCAACCTCCCAGAACGCCGCCTCCATCTCTTCCGGAGCAAGTCCGTTGTTATTGCTCAAATAACGGACGATAGCTCCCACTTCCTGTGGCGTTGCCACAAGGCCGTTGAGGCGGATCATCCGCTTAATGGCTTGCTCCCAAACCTCGGGGGTCGTCCGGATGTATGAAATCCGCGTCATCGTGCCATCGTCGTCCCGGTGATGGCATCCGCCACACTTGGAAATCGTGAGCTGGTCGTCGATGGGGATACCCTTCACGGGAGCGACCTGGGCTTGCATGGCGACTGTACCGATCACCAACAACACACCCAACAAAGTAAGCTTTATAAGACCGTTCTTTTTTGACATAGCATCCTTTTGGCGCTCGTTTAGACACGGCATTCGCTGAAACCTTGTGGATTCGCGAAGACAAGGCACTGCCTCACCGGCATGACACGAGGCGCCGCGTTAAAGAAACACCACGGGCCACTACTAGTACTTAGATCACTTGCCAAACGTTGGCAGTTCAAGCAGCTGCGCAGACTGTGTGCAGCGGCGAACAAGGCAACTCGAACGGTTGCGGGTCGGAAACTTCAACCGGAGAGTATCACGACTCGCAAGAGTGTGTCAACAGAAAATATGGAGTGAACTCTGTTTTTTCGTGCTGGCACCCTGCGATGGTTTTGGGACCGGGTCGTGTCATGGACATGTTCGCGTTTTTCACAACACATGTAAAAACTATGAAGACTAAGCATGAGTTTAGTGAAAGCGTGGCGCATGTAATTGCATTTGATTCCGCTTCATGATAGCCTGAGGCCCCAGTCCATTTTCACCCTCGTTCCCGGTGAAGATCCTCGCTATGCAGCGTATTCTTTCTTCTTCTCGTGTTGGGTCATTCCAAGCCGCGAACTGAAGGAGAGATCGATCGGATGGCTCTCAACGGGCCAGGAGCTGAAATCCATGCATGCGCATTTGAGTTCGCTGCCCAGCGATCCGCAGGGTCAGGAACTCGCACCGCAGACACAAATCGTCGCCGTGAATGGCGTCGAGCTTGACGCCGCGCAGCGTCGCTTGCGAAAGGGCGGAAGTTCAACGAATCTCACGCGCAAGGAGTGCGACCTCCTGCGCCTGCTGATGACCCGCGCGGGCCAGCCGGTGTCAAACCGGGTTCTGCTCCATTCGATTTGGCGTGGTCCCGCTGCCCGCAATATCGGGCACGTGCGCACTTTGGTAAGGCAATTGAGAAAAAAAATCGAAGACGATCCGGCCCAGCCGCGCTACGTGCAAACGGTAAGTGAAGTGGGCTACGTTTTTGGCGCTGTGTCTTCCGCGCCGGATGCCGAACGGGCAGAATCTGAAAGCTGAAGGAGCGTTCATGCGCGACCGTTTAATTGCGATGCGAAATACAGTTCTGGCTCTCGCCGTGGTCAGTAGCCTGGCCCTGGCGCAGCCCGATCCCGCCGTGGCCACCGGACGTAAAGCGCTGGATTATCTGCTGGCGGAGCGCTACACGGAATTGAGCACGATGTTTAATGCGGCGATGAAGGAAAACCTGACGATGGACGTTTTGCGCGGCCGCGTGCACGTGGAATTATCGGGCTTTGGAAAAGCCGGTAATATCGGTAGCCCTGTGGTGGCTCACGAAAACGATTTCACGCTGGTCAGTTTTCCGGTGGATTTCGCGCTCACGAAAGTCACCGTGGAATTCCGTCTGGAGAAGAGTGGCGAGCTCGCGGCGATTCATTTCCGTCCAGCGGACGCGGATGTTCCGACGTGGCATCATCCGCCCTACAGCAAGCCCGAGGCGTTCGTGGAACGAACGGTTACGATCGGAACCGCGCCCTGGAAGTTAGACGGTACGCTCACCGTGCCTGCCGGAAAAGGTCCATTTCCCGCCGTGATTTTGGTGCACGGTCCGGGCCCCAACGATCGCGACGAAACGTTGCGCGCGAACAAGGTGTTTGCCGATATCGCCGAAGGGCTCTCTTCGCGCGGCATCGCGGTGCTGCGCTATGACAAACGAACCAGAGTCTACGGCCGGCAGATGAGTGAAACGGGATTCACGCTGCGGGAGGAAACCATCGATGACGCGCTGGCCGCAGCCGTCTTTCTGCGTGCGCAACCGGAGATCAATAGCGGCCGGATTTATTTGTTGGGGCATAGCCTCGGAGGCTACGCAGCTCCGCGCATCGCGCGCGAAGATAGAAAGCTCGCCGGGTTGATTTTTCTTGCCGCGAATGCGAGGCCGGTGCAGGAGGTCATCCTGGAGCAGACCGAATACATGGGTTCTACCGGCGCGGTTCCCGCCGAGGAGATCCAGAAGCGGCTCGATCTGCTGAAGGCCGAAACCGCGAAGGTGAAGGCCCTCGCGCCGGGCGCGGATAATCCGCCGGTGGTGATGGGACTGCCCTCGGCATGGCTCGTGGACGTGAAGGACTATGACCCCGCGGCGCTGGCCAGCCACCTAACGATTTCGATCCTCGTCCTGCAAGGAGAGCGAGATTTCCAGGTGAGTATGAAAGATTTTGGTCGATGGAAGGCCGCGCTCGGCGGACGCGCGAACGTTAGCTTTCACACTTATCCGGAACTGAATCATCTCTTCATGGCGGGTACCGGAAAGTCGCTGCCTACGGAGTATCTTGTTCCCAGTAACGTGGCTCCTGCCGTGATCGACGACATTGCCAAGTGGATCGCCGCGGCCAAACCTTAAAGCGGGAATCAACGCTTACGCACTTGTTGAAGAAGTTACGGCTTCCAACTCAAAGCCGTTCAGTCGAAAGCGAAACGCAGGGTACGTCGACATTGTTTCGGAGCACCATGTGAGCCCGCGCTCGACGGCATTGTATTCCCCACGCCACCAATCGCTAGTGCCGCCGCTGCGATAAAATCCGGCGCATTCGGTCAGATGCCGATGGAACCCCGCGGTCAGGCGCGCGTTGTAATGCGCGAAAACATCCGCCATCGGAGCGCCCGCAGCGACAGCTCGAATGACAGCCACGGCGAGAATGGCTTCCCGCACGGCATACGCAGTTCCATCGCCACAGAGCGGATCGAAGGCCATGGCGGCTGTTCCACACGCCAGCCAGGATTGCTCCGCCGCGCCGCAGAGGGGCGCGACGATGCGGGGAAATGCGGGGAACTCGCCGCTACGCTCGCCGATTCGATCGACTTGCGGCGCGATCAGCCGGCTGCGCTCCAGGGAGTTTTGCATGGACCCGCCCACACCCAGCAGCCAACCTTTTCCGTTCCCGCTTCCGATCATGAACAACCAGCCATCGTCAACCGATTCCGCCCAACAGCTCGGGTGAGCGCCGTCGTTCAGTTCGACGGAAAACGCGCGGGCGGTTCGCGATCCGAATCCATGCTCCACGGATTCCGGCGGCAAGGGGCGCGCTGCGAAAACGCTCCACTCCGGATTTCCCGTAGTCTCCGGCTCCTCGAGTTTTGGCCGGAGCTGGTCGAGCAGTTCCTCTTCGGAAACGACAACAGCGGAATGCGGCAGCGTCACGGCTTCGGCATTCGCGCCCCAGAGCACGGATCGACTCTTGATGCGGGGCCGGTCAAGGAAGAGGTCCTTGCGGCCGAACACGTCCGAGATCATCAGGACGGCAGCCTCACTGAGCATGATCGCAGGGACACGCGGCCGGCTGGGCCGATCGATCGCGACGGGAATCCCCGCTCTTTGGAGCAGATGGACACAGCAGTAAGCGGCCACGCCATCGCCCTGTACCAGCACTGGTCCCATGTCCTCAGCATAACGAAAAACACCTGCGCGTCAAAAGAAAATTTTGTTTGCTTTTACATGGGATTTTCCAGCACACTCGGCTTAATGTCGCCGTTGGTTTCGCCGTTGACTTCAATGTCTGGAACGGTGCTGCTGTGGGTGCTACTGGTTCCTGTTTTGGCAGCCCAGACGCTCAACGGCGCTAGACAGGACACCGCGCTCGAACCAGGCATCCCGGTGACCGATCCGCTGGTGAAAGCCAAATGCGGAACCTGCCATCCTGCCGACGAGCACGGCAACATGGATCGGATCTCCTGGGTGAGGACGACGCCCGAGGGTTGGCAAGAAGCGATTAAGAAAATGATTTTGGAGAAGCGGGTCGAGCTTACTCCCGTCGAAGCGCGTTCCATGGTTCAGTATTTGAGTTCGAGCCATGGACTCGCGCCGGAGGAAGCAAAACCGGTGATGTATTATCCGGAGCGCCGTGTACACGACGAAATCGGCGTCGCGAACGATTATCCTCTTGCGGCTTGCGCCAAGTGTCATGCCGCAGCTCGTCTGCTGTCGTGGCGGCGCTCGGCCGACGAATGGAAACGCTTGGGCGAAGAGCATTTCGCGCAGTATAAGGTCGCCCGCAACGAGACCGCGATGGCCGCGGTTCGCAACGCCGCTCCGCTTCACACTCCGGAGTGGACCGACTGGAGCGCTCGTTCGCACGCGTCGAACTTGACCGGACGTTGGCTGGTGACTGCTCATTTGCCGGGCCACGGGCGATACTTCGGCGAATTACAAGTGGAGCGAGGCGCGACACCCGACGAGTTCAACACTCGCGCGACGCTGCATTCTATCAACGATGGCTCAACGGTGATTCGAATCGGTCAAATGTTGCTCTTCTCCGGCTACGCGTGGCGCGGACGCTCGCACGGCGTCGCGCCGTCGAATTCCTCCACACATCCCGACGACCCAGGCCATGATGCTCGCGAAGTCTTGTGGATCTCGCCCGATCAGACCACGGGCGAAGGCCGCTGGTTCTGGGGACAGTATCAGGAATTCGGCTTCGACGTTGTGTTGCGGCGTGCCTCACCCGGCATCACATTGCTTGCCGTGGATCGCCTTTCGCTCAAGGTGGGCGCGCAAGCCAGCTCGCTGCGGGTCATGGGAGAAAATCTTCCCACGGACGTGAACGCGGGCGAAGTAAGTGTGGGGCCCGGCATCACAGTTCGCCGCGTCATTTCCAGCACCTCGCGTGAGATCGTCGCAGAGGTGGAGGTCAGCGCGACCGCCGTTCCCGGGAAACGCGACATCACGCTTCGCGGCGCTGTGTTACGCAGCGCGCTTGCGGTTTATGACCGCGTCGATTACGTGAAAGTGACGCCGGAATCTTCGATGGCCGCATTCGGCGATCAAACCTACGCTCGCGGCTACCAACAGTTTGAGGCCATCGGATACCAGCGCGTTCCGGACGGCAAGCCGCATACGGCGGACGATCTTGAACTTGGCCCCATGGACGCCTCCTGGTCGATGCAGGTCTTTTACGCAGTGGATGCGAGCGGCAACGACAAAATCGGCAATGTAAGTCCGGCTGGTTTACTGACGCCCGCTCCGCGGAGTCCCGGCGGCAATTTCGATATTTGGGTTATCGCAACCGCCGTCAACGAGAGGAATCAAAACGGAAGGCCGCTGGCCGGCAAAGGCTACGTGGTCGTGACCATTCCGGCGTATTCGTTCGACGGACGGCGCTACGTCAGAGATCTCGACCGATGGATTGAAGAAGGCACATGGTAGGAGGAATGATGACCAACAAAATCGGCCTTACGCTCTTACTGATTCCGGCTTTCGCTCTTGCTCATCACGGCTACGCGGAATTCGATCAGCAAACAAAGGTCGTTCTGCAGGGAACCGTCACCGAGTTTCACTACACGAATCCGCATTGCATCGTGGACTTCGAAGTGAAGAACGAAAAGGGCCAGATTCAAAACTGGCAAGGGGAGATGAGCAATCCGCTCCACTTGAAAGGGTGGACCAGAACTTCACTCGAAGCCGGCGACACCATTACGGCGAGCGGATATCGCGCCAAGAGCGGCGCTTTTTACCTGTGGATCACGGGATTGAAATCGTCCAAGGGCCTGGAGCTGAAGACCAACGGCGAAAATCTGATTCCCCGATAAGCCTTCCCGCTTGTTCGTCTTGACGACACGCTAGCGAGGCGCATTCGCCAGCGCCAGCACGGCATAAGCGGTCGCGGCATCGCTCATAAACCGTCCCGGCTCGGAATCCAATGTCCGCTCTTTGTTCAACGAGGTTGCGGCCCAGCGTCCATCCGGCTGCTGGTTGTGACGCAACCAGGTCAGCGCATTTTTCAGGGGTGCCTGCGTTTGCAGCGTGTTCAACTGCTCGAACGCGAAGGCGATCAGGCCTGTCGCGTATCCGTCGCTCTCCATGCTGAGCGGCGTGCCGTCTCTCCGTTTCCACGAACCAATCACCGAAGACAAGCTGAACCCGCCGTCTTCTTTCTGCTTGGCCAGAATGTCGTCGACAATGCTCTGCTGCTGAGCGGGAGTGAGAAGACCCTTCAATTTTGTAGACGCCCACAGGAGCACGGTTCGATCCAAGATCGTTTGCCCCGGCATACCCTTGACCAACCACCCGCGCATCTTGCCGATGCCGTCCTGAATCGCGGGCTCCGCTTGATAGTTCCCAGGAGCGGTTCCGATTGCCACCGCCGCCAGAGAGGTGCCATAGAACTGCGAATCGCCCTCCCAGGGAGCGTTGTGAAACTGCAGCCACGCCCATGATCCGCTCATATCGCCGGATCTGAGTTGCAGTGCCCACATGTTGTCCAGCGCGAGCTTCGCGTCCGGACTCAGCTTGCCCGTTGGCACGTCGCTCCACACCAATACCAAAGCATCGAGGATCGACTCCGTGCCGCGCGATTCCGACGTTTTCGGAAGGCCGCTGGTTTGATCGGCATAAAAGGGTAGCACTTCCTGCCACATCTGGACCCGCTTGACGACGTTTTCCCGGAGCTTGCGCTCATTGGCTGATGCGGCTGGTTCGGCAAGCACTGTGCGCAGTGCCGGGCGCCCCAGCGCGAAGGTCGCCATGGTGTGGCAGGAGACGCAAAAGGTCCCATGATCGCGCGCCGACTTCGGCCATCCCATCCACCAACTCGAGCGCTCATCCAGATAGGAGCCAGCTTTGGCGGGACTCCATTCGTGCATGCTCGGGTCCTGCATGTTCGAGGTCTGTCCGAACGCCGTCCCATGGCAGAGCGAGACGGCGATAGCCAAGGCGGCGAAGGTCGGCGCCTTCAAGGTGATTTGCTCTTGGATCGTTTGCATGGTTCTTCTCCGTTCTGATGATGCGCTCCAGCGCCAGTCGTTGTGCGGATTTTTCGAACGCGGCAACTCCGGCGTCAAAAATCCTGCAGGGGTCTGAATCCAACGGGGATATGAATTTTGCGCCGCGATTGTGCGCTATCTACGTGGAATATCTCTACGGGGAGTATCTGATTGAACGAGAATCAGTGGCCTGAGCGTAACACCCTGCTCGCGGCTGTGTCAATACTCTAGAGGCTTAATCAGTGCGCCTGCGCGTGCAACCTCTGCGGTGCACCATCTTCGGCAGGCGACATCGAGCCTGGTGAATTCTATCAGTTGCCGGCCGCGAGCCGCTCCGCTTCGCCGAGGAGACGATCCAGATCCATTCGCCGCAACAGTTTGCCTCCGAGGATGACGTTCCTTATCTTTCGTGTATTGCGGATATCTTGTAACGGGTCCTCATCGAGGAGGAGAATGTCGGCCAGTCGCCCCGCTTGGATCGCGCCATAGTCACTTTGTCGTTCCAGAAAAATGGCGGGCACGAGCGTAGCCGTACGGAGCGCATCCGCGGGCGTGAGCCCGCACTCCACTAACGTCTCAAGCTCGTCGTGCAGCATGAAACCGGGAATTCGGGGGTAAACAGAAACATCCGTCCCAGCCATGAGCGTGACGCCGGCCGCATGCATTTGCCGGACTGCGTCGCAGAAGCCGCCAAGCACCTCTTTCAGCGGAACGGTCATCGGCTGGATGGGGACCTTGCGCTGCGAAGCGGGGACATAGCGGAAATTGGGGTCGGGTGGTGATCCGTCCCGCACTGAGATTTCAGCTTTCCATGGACTCAATGTCGGCGTGAATACGGTGCGATTCGCAACGAGTTTTGCAAACAGGGCGGCGCCGTGATCCGCCAGGTATTTGTGGATGGACGCGCCGTTCAATTCAAGAAGCTCGCCATTGGTCACGGTGGCTTCTAAGAATGTCTCCGTGTGTTCGATGCTTGCCTGGCCCGCATCCGCAGCCTCCGCCGTTGTGACAGTCAGGGGAACATGGCCCATCACTCGAATTCCTTGCTTCTTCGCTTCCTCCATCAGCGCGAAGTAGGAATCGCGGGGAACGCGGCGATGAATCTTGATGAAATCCACCCCCACCTGCTTTAACGCTCTCACAACTCCGCGTGCCTCGTCCGGATTGCCAACAACCAGTTGATACGGATTAAAGCTTTGGCCATTCAAGATGGGCCCCACGCGAACAATCCGTGGACCCGGCCGTACTCCCGCGTCGATCTCGGCGCGCCATCGGTCGATCTGGCTCAGGGAGCCTCCCATATCGCGCACGCCGGTCACTCCGTTTGCGAGAAGCAGGGGCAGCGCGCTCTCCGTGGCATAGCTAAGGTGCACGTGCATGTCCCACAATCCGGGGATGGCGAATTGCCCGCGGGCGTCGATGAGACGTGCTTTGGCAGGTACCTTGAAACGAGAGCTGCTTTCAACGCCCGCAATGCGGTCGCCACGGATGACGATCATCCTATCGGGCAGTAATCGGCTCGCAGTAACATCGACGACGTTCACGTGCGTGATTACAATCGGTTGCTGTGCCGTGAAAATCTGGGCGTCGGCCGGACGAACGGCATACAAATAAACAATTGCACCAGTGTGCAAAATGGCCAACGCGCTCTGCCGGAGTCCCAAAAAGCATCACCTCCGCGTGAGTCGCCTTGCGGATTTTTCGAGCGCAACTTTGTGTCACACACCTCTGTGTCACACACCTCTGTGTCACACAACTCTGGCGTCAAAGGTTTCGCGGGGGTCTGAATCCAACGGGGATGTAGATCGGTGCCGCGAAGTGCACTATCTACGGGGAGTATCTGATTGAACGTGAACCAGTGGTCCGCGAGTATCACGCGTGTCTAACTGTGGTCAATAAAGCATCGACCGAGATTTGCCTATATTCGAACAAGTGCGCGAAATCATAGTGCGGATCAAGTTAATTGATATACGCCATCTTCATTTTGAATGTGACCGTGCTCTCCGAAGCGCAGCGGAAAACGTTATCCTAGCCATCGAAACAAATTATTTGATTTCTCATGCGGCGATCATTTATAGTCGATCCAAGTCCCGTATGACCTTGATGCCATACGTGAATTGCCCCCGCCGGCCGTAGCCAAGTCCGCCTCAATTTTAAGTTAGTTCCGCATCATCTCGGTTCCACATCATTAGGAGGCGTCAAGGTGGTCCCTTTCGTCAGGCGAAGTGTTTGTGCTGTTAGTTTCCCCGTTATCATTCGACGTTCAGTGCGATTCGCAATGGCCTATCTTGCGATCGCCGTCTTTTGCGGAACGCTCTTCGCCCAAAGGCGTGCGGCGGCCGGCGCCTCGCCGCCCGAAGAGAAACCCGAAGAGGGCATCCCGGTAACCAATCCTTTGGTGATCGCAAAGTGCGGGACGTGCCACGTCAAGGACGCAAAGGGCAACCTTTCCAGGATCTCGTTTGAACGCTCCACACCGGAAGGATGGGAACAAGCCATCAAGCGCATGGTCCGCCTCAATGGCCTGACGTTATCGCCGGAAGAGGCGAAAACTATTTTGAAATACCTCAGCACCTATCATGGTCTGGCGCCGGAGGAAGCGAAGTCGATTCTGTACATGGCCGAGCATCGCATGGTGGATGAGACGGCACCGAATGACAGCATCCGAACAACGTGCATGGGATGTCATGCTCTGGGACGCGGGCTTTCCTGGCGGCGTTCGGCCGAGGACTGGAAGTATCTGGCGAACATGCACGTCTTCCTTTACGCGCAGGCCGACGTCGCGTTCCGCCGCGGCTTCATGGGAGGCGGCAATGCGCCTGCAGTGGCCGAAGCCGCCGACACCAGGCCGCCGTTGATCGACGAATCGCTGGACTATCTCGCCAAGAACGCTCCCCTGCACACGCCAGAATGGGCTTCCTGGCGAGCCCGCATGCGGCAGCCCAAGATGGAAGGCCGCTGGTTGGTCTCCGCGCACATCGACGGGAAAGGGCAATATTACGGTGAAATGGTCGTAGAGCCCGGCGCATCCGACGACGAGTTTTCAACTCGCGTTAAGCTCACCTCCGTCAAGGATGGTTCAACGATCACGCGTTCCGGGCACAGCATCGTTTACGCCGGCTACGAATGGCGGGGTCGATCGCAAGCCGTGGGTGCGGCGCCGAACCCGGCGCCCGGAGAGATCGGTCCGGAAATGCGCGAAGCGATGTTCATGTCGGCCGATCAGACCCAGGGCGAAGGCCGGTGGTTCTGGGGCGCTTACCAGGAATTCGGCGCCGACGTGAAGCTAGAGCGCGCCTCCTCCGAACCCCTTCTTTTGGGATTGGATCGTGTCTCTCTCAAAGCCGGTACAAAAGCGCAGCGCGTGCGTGTCATAGGAGATAGCTTCCCGAAGGACGTAAACGCCGCCGATCTGGACTTTGGCGCCGGAACAACAGTATCGAAAATTGTTTCTCAGACCGCGGGTGAAATCGTCGCGGAAGTCGATGTCACGGCCGACGCGGTTCCGGGCAAACGCGACGTGCTGCTGCGCCGCGCGGTGCTACAAAACGCCTTGGCGATTTACGATCACATCGACTACGTCAAAGTCACGCCGGAAACTGCTTTGTCGCATCTGGGCAGCGACGTCCATCCGAAAGGCTTCCAGCAGTTCGACGTGATCGCCTATAACCGCGGCGCGGACGGCAAAGCTCACACCGCCGACGATATCGATCTTGGTCCCGTCGATGTCGCCTGGTCGGTGGAAGAGTTCTATGCGGTATACGGCGACGACGATAAGGACTTCGTCGGAACCCTCAGCCCCACAGGCTTATTTACGCCCGCGCTCGATGGACCGAATCCCAAACGGAAGTTTAGCCGGAATAATTATGGCGATATTTGGGTGGTCGCCACCGCAAAGAACGAAAAAGACAGAGACGGCAATCCGCTGATCGGAAAATCGTACTTGGTGGTTACGGTTCCTCAATATGTCCGTTGGGATCAATTCGAGGTCGCACCGTGAAATTTGTCCTGCTCGGCGAACAAACATCCAGGGGAGGAAAGGTTTCCAAATGACTGCTGCCGATACGCGAGTGTACCGTCTGGACGAGTTTCATAAGTTCAAGGGTGGGGAACGATCGTTTCTCTACCTGGTCCCTGCGGGAGCCATTTTCGAAGTGGACGACGCCGTGGCGTGGATCCTCGATCGGTTGAACGGCAACGAAGTCCCGCACGACCAATTAGTGGACGAGCTATCAGCAAAGGGGTTACTTTTCGGCGATGCCGAGGAGTTGATCTACGAGATGCGCGAAGCTCACGTCATCGCATCGGGCGAGACCGTGCTGGAGCCGCTGGAGAATCCGCCCGCGGATTTTCCGCTCCAGTCGCTGGTCTTGAATCTGACGAACCAGTGTAATTTGTCCTGTCACTATTGCTACGAATTTGGCGAGGACAAGGTCGCGACGCCTGCCGGCAAACCCAAATTCATGGACCTGGAAACGGCCCGCGCCTCGGTTGAGTTTCTGCTGGAACAATCGACTGGGCGCCGCGCGGTGCACATTACGTTCTTCGGCGGCGAGACCTTGATGAATTTTCCGCTGCTGAAGAACGTCGTCGCGTATGCCACCGAGCGAGCGGCGGCGCTGGGCAAATCCATCGATTTCAGTCTGACGACGAATGCCACGCTCCTGACGCCCGCCATCATCGAGTTTCTCTCCGACAACCGCATCGGCGTCACCGTCAGCATGGATGGGCCGAAGGAAATGCAGGACAAGCTTCGCGTTTTCTCGAATGGCAAGGGGAGCTACGACATCATCGAACCCAAAGTCCGCGCGCTCATTCAGAATCACCGCACTCGCCCGATTACCGCGCGCGTCACGCTCACCTCCGGCGTCACCGATGTGATTCGGATTTATCGCCACTTGAAGAACGACCTCGGCTTTCACGAGATCGGCTTTGCACCCGTGACGACTTCTCCGAATCGTTTATACGCCATTAATGAGCGCGGCATGGATTCGGTGCTGGATCAGTTTCACACCTTGGCTCAGGAATGGCTGGAGTTCGCCCTCCGCGGCGAGATGCATGGCTTTTCCAACGTCAGCGATACCGTGGCCGAACTGGTCCAGGGCGTCAACAAATCCCATCCCTGCGGCGCGGCCCTAGGACTGGTCGGTGTGGGACCGTCCGGCGACATTGCCCCCTGTCATCGATTTGTGGATTCCGACACACACAGTTTAGGCAACATCTCCACCGGCATCGATCGCGAAAAGCAGCAGGATTTCCTGGGGCGCGGCCACATCGATACGAAGTACGATTGCCATTCCTGTTTCGCGCGTCCGCTGTGCGCCGGGGGTTGTCATCACGAAGCGTTCGTGCGTTACGGCGACACCGGCCACGCCAACTTGCATTACTGCGATTGGATTCGCAACTGGACCAACACCTGTTTAGAAATCTATGGCGCGGTCAGCGCGCAGAACCCCGAATTTCTCCGGATCTTTGCCGAAAGGAAGGCTGCATGAAACATTTGAGGGCTGCCAATAAGAAGGCTCGCCATATTGACGACATGATCGTGATGAGAAAGACGGCGGCGCCCGATGGCGACGTGGTCGCGCTGCAAAATCCCACGCAGCCGCAAGCGCGTCCGCACGTGCCCATGGGATGCACGTTGTCCTTTTCGCCGGGCTGGGAAGTGGATTCCGCCGGAGGCACTGCGGGTCTCTGTCAGCCGGTGGAGCGCGACATCTACGATTGCTACGTCACTTGTTTCTGGCCGGCGCAAGTGCCCGATCATCTGAACAACTCCATGGATTGGGCCAACAAGTGCGCCGCCGCCACCAAGGACTGGCGCAATCTGGACTTGGTGTTTCCATAGACGATTTGGAGTTTTTCATTGACCGCGCCCTGCCGTTGAATGAACAGAATATCGGAGCCATGCCTATGAAATCATCTCTCGCGCTTCTTCTCGCTGCTTGCGGTCTCGCCCAAGCCGGAACCATTTTTCTGGGTGCCTATCCCAACGCCGTCCTCGTCTTCGATGAAGACAAAGGACAGATTGTGGATCGAATTCCGCTCGAAACCGGCTTGCCGACCAGCTTGCGGCTTTCCCACGATCGCAAGAAGATTTACGTGACCACCAACGATCACAGCGGGATCGAGGTGATCGACGTCGCCACGCGTAAGGTCCTCAATCATTTCGTGCTCAATACACCTACGCGGCGCTATCGATTCAACGGCGGCGCGGCGGATCCTCAAGGGAAGCTGTTCTATACGATCACTACCCAGATGGATAAGCTTGCCGATCACTACGAAGTTGGCAAACCAAAGTACACGGTCATTGATTTGGAACAGCAAAAGATCGCGCGCACCGTGGACATCCCCGCGAAGGACCAAAACGCCAACGCGGGTGGCGGCGGCGGACGAAACGGCGGCTTCGAAATGTCCCCGGATGGGAAGTACTTGTATCAGTTCCGCGATAGCGTCGTGATTCTCGACTCGTCAGATTTCAAAGAGGTCCAACGCATCGAGCTTGCCAAACCCGATCTGCCGGGAATGGAGGCGGTGGGCTTCGGAGGCCTGCTCGATTCGATCAGCGAGCCAGGCCGCCGCGTTTCGCTGTTTAACTCGGCCGATCCGGTCGTTCACAACCGCATCTTCGGAATTGCGGACTTCGATCTCAATACACGAAAATTCAGTTTCGCGCCCATTGGTCCCGCCACTACCGGTATGTCAGGCCTGCAGGTCACTCCGGACAAGAAAAGTGCATTCACGGTGGTCTCCAACGGCACACAAGGGAAAAAACGCTGTGAGTTTTGGTCGTTCGATTTGACCACGAATAAGATGACAAGCACACAGGAACTTCCGTGCCGCTCGCGCTTCAGTTTCGGTATGTCGGCCAACGGCAAGAAGCTGTATATCTACGGCGCTGGTTTCGAAATCGAAGTTTATGACGCAGCCACGTTCAAGTACGAACGCACTTGGGATCTCAACAACGATATCACCGGCGGCGGCATGATCGTGCTGCAGTAGTGGTTTGTCAATTTAACTTTCGTTATCGGTCTCACAAGCGTTGGGACAGATCAACCGATTCGGATTGATGAAATGTTCGGCACGGGACAGTGCCATTTTCTGTTCTTGTTCTCCGAGGCGCGCTAGAATCGATCATGCGGCGAACCCATCTTCAGGGCGTTCTTCCCCTTCTTGGTGCTTGCCTGATTCTGCCCTCCGCGGCCTTGGCACAAACGCCATCCAACAGCCTGAATCCCATGGTCGAAAGAATTGTTGGCGAAATCTCGGAGCAACGAATTGCCGCCACGCTGCAGAAGTTAGAAAGCTTTGGCACGCGCTACGTACTCTCTCCGCAGGACGACCCCGCAAACGGCATCGGCGCAGCAAAGCGTTGGATTCACGATCAATTCCAAAGCTACAGCCCGCGCCTGGAAGTGAGCTACCAAAACTTCGCTGTCCAGAAGGGCGCGCGCCAAGGGCAGATCATACGCGACGTGGAACTATCCAACGTCATCGCCGTTCTGCCCGGCACCATTCACAAAGACCGCTATGTTCTGGTGACGGCCCACTACGATTCCGTCGCGCTGATCCGCAAACCGTTCACCGGAGAAGAACAGAGCATCGCCGAACAAGTGCGCCGCGGAATGGACGAAAGCGAAGCGCGCGCCATACGAAAAGTGCTGCCGCCGGAAAACGAGCTAGGTCCGCTGGATTTCGAAGCCATCGCCGCCCAGCCCATTGCACCAGGAGTGACAGATGACGGTAGCGGCACTGCGGCCGTCCTCGAACTGGCGCGGGTGATGAGTCAGTATCAGTTTGACAAATCCATCGTATTCATCACATTCGCCGGTGAAGAAATTGGGCTGGCTGGCAGCCAGGCATACGCGGCGATGGCCAAACAGACAGGCATGCAGATTGAGGCCGTGCTCAACAACGACATCATCGGCAGCGAAGTTTCCGGCAACGGACGCTCGTCCAGCAACGTTTTACGCCTGTTTTCCGCCGGACCTGAAGATTCGCCTTCCCGCGAACTGGGTCGCTACGCGAAACAGATTGCCGAACGCTTCGTACCCTCCATGCAAGTGCAGATGGTATTCCGCCAGGATCGGTTCCTACGCGGCGGCGATCACACGCCATTCCTGAATCAAGGATTCGGAGCGGTGCGTCTGACCACGGCGAGTGAAAACTACAAGAATCAGCACTCCACCACCGACACTTTCGCCGAAACGTCTGTCCCGTATACAACCCGAGTCGTGCGCATGAACGCCGCGGTCTTGGCCAGCCTGGCGCTGGCGCCGGTTCCGCCCGTGTTGAATTGGACTTACGCCTCCGGACCCAACAAGGGCGGACACACGCCGCTGCTCACGCGTGGCACTTCCGGCTACGATGCGGTTCTGCATTGGTTACCCAACAAAGAACCGGACATCGCGGGTTATTCGGTGCTCATGCGCTCTACCACCTCACCCGTATGGGAGAAGGAAACGTGGGTGGGCAACGTGACGGGCTACACTATGCCCGACGTCTCGATCGATGACATCGTGATCGGCGTGAAAGCCGTGGACAAAGACGGCAACCAGAGCATCGTTTCGCCCTATATGGAACCAGTGCTGCCTTCCATGCTCACGCCCTCCCAGGCACGTTAGGAGCATCTCCAGCCGTGGCGCGTGCCCCTTGCGCTTCACTTTCCGTACTGGCTTCTCAGCGATCGGTGTCGGTTGCCGATGGAACCAATCAGCGGCTTGCAGGTATCGGGTAGCTCCCTCATGGTTCAACAAAGTGATTCGCGGAATGATACACCGCTGAACGCTCAGGACCCGATCACCTGTTGTTTGGACAGGTGATCTATCTGTAAGTTCTTGAAACGAATGATGCGATCCCCTGCGCCCAAAGCAGATTCCGGACTACCTGCGAACTGCCCTGTTTTCAAAGCCTTCTGTTTCAAGGAGTTCCGGGGACCTTGTTGAAGCCCGTTGGCGTTTGTGGAAACTTTGGGCTTTCGGCAGCTACAAAATCATCTACTGTCCGCGGGGGGCCGCCGGGCATTTACAATCGTTCCATTGCGGCGGTACATCCATACTGAACCGATGTAAACGAAGACCTGCAGCTTTCGGAGGCTGCCGTAAGCTGTCCCAGGTCGCCTGGCGATGGGTGCGCCGCTCTCATTGGGGGCAGTCGAGTCGGGGCGAATTCCGGTTGTTGGAATTTGAGGAAAACTACAGCTACAAAATTATCTACAGTCGATTTTGCGGGCATCCCGGAAATGCCCGCATCAGCTTGATTTCGTTGGTCGGGGCCGGGCGATTTGAACGCCCGACCCCCTGCGCCCAAGGCAGATTCCGGCCCTCCCGGAAGACGCTCATTTTAAAGCCCTTGCGTTTCAAGCTGTTGC